>JAEEGH010000408.1_pt1 | contig 191741 bp, 154 predicted proteins | sample 9134181 | NCBI WGS metagenome assembly JAEEGH01 (sample SAMN16246544, study PRJNA631951) | gut metagenome | biome: gut microbiome; feature: rumen; material: DP-attached | host: Bos | place: Iran: Karaj | collected 2018-10 | reverse complement strand
CAAAGGAATCTGTTTAAGTCCAAATGGAGACCTTTTTCTGCTTTGCACAAGAATGGATGAGGTAGAGGACGTTGGTGCCATTTACAAAATTCCCAAAGAAGCTTTTGACGGCATCGAGGAAGCCCATAATGCTGGTTTTGCGGTTGCCACGGCTTATCCTAATCCAGGGAAGGATGTGCTGAATATCCGCACTGGATTGCAAAACGCCCACGTGGAAATCTACGACTTATCAGGCATACTCATTCACAAACATCAAATCACCGACAATATCACCCCAATAACCACCACCTCTTGGCCTTCAGGCACCTACATCTGGAAAGTCATGGCCAATGGCAAAGAAGCCGAAAGTGGCAAATGGATAAAACAATGATACTATGAAAAAACAACTACTAATAATCATCATTCTCGCTTGCTCGATAATATGCGGAGCACAAACCCCATGGAATGGTACCATAGCGGAATCTTACGATGGTGGCGACGGCACACCCGCAAATCCTTATCAGATTGCCACTGCCGAACAGCTTGCCTTGCTCGCTCAACAAACCAATGACGGCACGGGGGGCGATGCATTTTACATCCTGACAAGCGACATCTGCCTAAATGCAAATTTGAATGTGAATCCTCTCAACTGGATTCCTATAGGTCGGGTTGTCAATGGAACACCTTCATTCTTCACCGGGCATTTCAACGGCAACAACAAAACGGTGTCGGGATTGTATTACAACAATCCGGATGATGACGAAGTGGTCGGATTGTTCGGTTGCACTTATGATGCTGAAATCTACGATATAAACCTTTCCAATTGCAGCCTGTCGGGCTCAAAATATGTCGGCACTCTGGTAGGTCGAGCCGGATTCACTAACATCTCAGATTGTGATATCGACCATGTCACAGTCAATTGTGAAGTCAGGTCGGCAGGTGGATTGGTGGGCTTTTTCGGTTTGCCTTACGGTGTGAATGAAGACGCCACCGAAATCTATTTCATCATGGATTGTCACGCCAATCAAGGGGTGACGGTGTTTGGCAGACTTGCTGGTGGCTTGGTGGGTGAGATAACCGAGTATCTTCTTGCTGGTCCATCGGTGCCTTCTCTAGTATCGAACTGCTCGAGCGAGGCTCTTGTGGAGGGCACTTCGTCGGTTGGCGGTATTGCAGGCTCATTCCGCAATGGTAAAATTGACCATTGTATCTGTTGGAACGAGGTGCATAGTAGTGAATGGGCTGGCGGAATGGTTGGCTGCGGCATTGCGCTTAACGTTTACAACTGCGTGAATTGCACCTATGCAAGTGCCATGATATTTTGCGGAGGCATGGTGGGTTATCTGTGTGGAGGAAATTTGGCGCATTGCGAGAATTACGGTGATATTGACGGCAGCTGCTACAGTGGCGGCGGTGTTTCGGAGATTGGAGGGATGATTGGCAAATTCGAACCAGACCCACTTCTTGCAGGTACCGATAGCGAGTACATTATTCGTGATTGCCACAACCATGGAGACATCGCTTATTCCGGCGACGAAGCGGGAGGCATCATCGGGAGATCCGAAGGCAACGCTGTGGAACGTTTGGTAATTATGGATTGCAGCAATAACGGCAGATTGCATCATAACTATGGATATGCAGGTGGTATCGTGAGCTACAACCATAGCTATGTCATGAGTTTACTGAATGTATATAACACCGGTGATGTTGGAGCTCGGTATGGAGTAGGGGGCATTGTAGGAGAGGCCAGCAGTCTTATGGCCGTAGTGATGAATGCCTACAGCACTGGCGAACTGACTCATGAAATTGATAATTATGTTTGTCCAATGGGATCCATTGTCGGCAAAGCCTCCGAAGTCACACAATTCAGCAGTTGCTATTGGTTATCGAGTAACGATTACGGCAGCAACGGACAAGGTCCCCAGCTCGAGTCATCGTGTGCCTTCAATCCCACAGCTTCACCATCTGTTTGGCAGCTCGAAACCCCGATGCACAACACCACCGATTTGCTTGCCGCACTAAACGACGGTGCCGCTCAAATCGAAATTGAATTCCCCGCGCTCGACGAAGTGAGCCGCTGGCGTGAAGACGACGAGTTCAACAATGGCGGATTCCCAATCTTTGGACATCAATACACAACTATTGAAGAACAAGAAACAAAACATTTTTCATCTGCTTATCCTAACCCCGGCAAAAACGTGCTGAACATCCGCACAGCTTTGCAAAACGCCCGAGTGGAAGTTTATAATTCTCTAGGACATCTCGTCCTCAATCTAGAACTTTTAGAAAACGTCACTTCAATAAATACATCCTCTTGGCCTTCTGGAACTTATATCTGGAAGGTGTTGGCAAATGGCAAAGTAACCGAATCCGGCAAATGGATAAAAGAATAGCAACACTAAATCTCTGTGACAATGAAAAAGTATCTCAAATATGTAATTTTCGCCGTTACAATGTTCTTGGCTTTGCACAATACCTTTGGCCAAAGAGCAGCGAGCATTGCTCAAATCATACAGACGCCCAACAGTATTCCATTTAATATGGTATATTCAAACGAAAACGAGATTACCACCTTCCAAATCTCAAATTCCACAACAAGCCGTTATTCTGTCAACAGATACTCAACCGACGGACAGATTTTGGGTTCCGTAATACCATGGAGCGATGAGGCACTAAGCGCCATGAGAATCCATGATGTGGAGCTGTACAGTGAGCCCAATGGAGAAGTCGGTCTTTATTACGTGGCTACACGATTGGGAACCGACACGACGACTTTCCACAAAATCACCATTACTGAAGACATGGATCTGATTCATGAGGATTTTCAATGGTATGGGCTTGATTTTCCTGACGAGATACACGACGGAAACAGCACGAAGGTTTTTGTGGGCAAGAACAGAGAGGTGCTCCTATCATATAACGACAAGTTCTTGGATAGTGTCCATATCGTTAGGTTTGACGCAGGTGGTGAAGTCCTGGCAGAACGCAAAATGAAATGCTACGGTGGGCAAGTGAGCAGTGGCCTTGTTTACGAAGAATCGTATTATCACAAACTTATCCCCACGCCTGATTCGACTGGATGCCGTTTTATTACGGGACGTAATTATGCCTGGGGACCATATAACCCTCCGGGGCCGCTATATTTCACTTGCTTTACGATGGATGACCACCTAAATGTCGTTGATTCCATTAAGAACACCGACACGCTTTCTTTCCCTTTCCTGTGTGGCACCATGGCCTATTATCGGGTAAATCACCACAATGGCCGTTCGTATTCCGTCAACTCTTTTTCTTATCCTGCAGTGAACGGCAACCCTGAAATCAAAAACGACCTGTTGATGGGTGTTTACGATGAAAACATGTTCCAGTTGAACTACACTTGGGGAATTCATAGCGACGAACACACCCAAGGAGGATATGAGTATTCGATTGATTTCGACGGCGACGACAATGTGTATATGCTTGGAAACGTGGACTATGAGTTTCATTACATTGCCTACATGGATGCTGACTTGAACAAAATCGCAGAGGTTTATATCAAAGAACCCGACATACCTTTGGGTCCAAGATGTCTCATAGCTCTTCCTGAAGGCGGGTGTTTGGTAAGCAGTTCCTGCTATTATTCCTATGATGGATACATTCACAAAATCACACTATCCGATTTGCTGGACATCGAAGAAGCCCATTCCAATGGCTTTGCCATGGCAGTGGCCTATCCTAATCCGGGAAAGGATATTTTAAACATCCGCACCGCTTTGCAAAACGCCCGAGTGGTAATCTGTGATTTGAATGGAAAAATGGTTTACAATCAAGAAATCACAGATAATATCACCCCAATAACCACCACCTCTTGGTCTTCAGGCACCTACATTTGGAAAGTCATCGCCAACGGCAAAGAAGCCGAATTCGGAAAATGGATAAAACAATAATAATATAAAAGCAACGAAATTTTTCACCCTGATCGCGCTCCTGATGTTTTGAGTAATTGCAACACAAGCCCAATCCGACCTTGAGACTCTGTTTCATGATGTCCAACTGGTTTCAGAAAACTATGGGTTGAACGAAAACTATGTTTTTGGCGATTATCAATATCCAACCGAATATCGAATCATCGACATAATGGGGCATATCCTGATGACAGGCAGAATTGATTCCGAATCGCAACAAATTGATTTTTCAAACCTGCCCAAGGGCATTTATTTTATCACAATTGGCGACGTTACAATGAAATTTTTGAAAAAATAATCATTTTTTTCCTATCTTTGCAGTTTGAAAATTTTGCAAAAATGGAAAACAAGAATTTCAAACGTTATCTGATAACAACAGCGCTTCCTTACGCCAATGGCCCGGTGCACATCGGCCACCTCGCCGGCGTCTACGTCCCTGCCGACACCTACGTCCGCTACCTCCGCATGAAAGGCGAAGACGTACTGTTTATTGGCGGTTCCGACGAACACGGAGTGCCTGTCACCATCAAAGCTGAAAAAGAAGGCGTCACACCTCAGGATATAGTCGACCGTTACCACGAGATGATTAAGAAATCATTCGAGGACTTCGGCATGAGCTATGACATCTACTCACGTACAACATCGAAGATTCATCACGCCACAGCGGCAGAGTTCTTCGAGAAGCTTTACAAAGAAGGCAAGTTCATCGAACGTGAGACTGAGCAGTTCTTTGACCCTGAGCGCAACAAGTTCTTGAGCGACCGCTACATCATCGGAACATGCCCGAAATGCGGCAACGACCGCGCTTACGGCGACCAGTGCGAGAAATGCGGCAGCACCCTCAGCCCTGAAGAGCTCATCGACCCGCATTCAGCTATCAGCGGCGCCAAGCTGGTGAAAAAGATGACGAAACACTGGTATCTGCCTCTCGAACAGTATGAGACATGGCTCCGCCAGTGGATTCTTGAAGGACATAAAGAGTGGAAGACCAACGTCTACGGTCAGGTGAAGAGCTGGCTCGACGGCGGACTGCAGCCTCGTGCCGTCACCCGCGACCTCGACTGGGGCGTGCCGGTGCCTGTTGAAGGCGCTGATGGCAAGGTGCTCTACGTTTGGTTCGACGCTCCTATCGGTTATATCTCAAATACCAAAGAAATCTGCGAGAAACGCGGCGACAACTGGGAGAAATGGTGGAAGTCGGAAGATACCAAGATGGTGCATTTCATCGGAAAAGACAACATAGTGTTCCACTGCATCATCTTCCCGTGCATGCTCAAGGCCTACGGCGACGGCTTCATCGTGCCTGAAAACGTTCCGGCTAATGAGTTCCTCAACCTTGAAAATGACAAGATCTCGACATCACGCAACTGGGCAGTGTGGTTGCATGAATATCTGCAGGAATTCCCAGGAAAACAGGATATCCTACGCTACGTTTTGACAGCAAACGCTCCCGAAACGAAGGATAACAACTTCACTTGGAAGGACTTTCAGGACCGGAACAATAACGAACTTCTCGCCATCTTCGGAAACTTCGTCAACCGTATCCTCGTGTTGACACACAAGTATTACGAAGGTGCTGTTCCGGCATTGGAGAACCTCAACGACCGCGACAAGGAAGTCATCGCTGAGATGAACCAGTATCCTGAAAAGATTGGCAAACTAATTGAAAACTATAAGTTCCGCGAAGGCGTGAGCGAACTGATGAACCTCGCCCGTCTCGGCAACCGTTATCTCACCGAAAACGAGCCTTGGAAGCAGTTCAAGACCGACCCTGAGCGCACCAAGACAGTGATGGCATTGTCGTTGCAGATAGTAGCAAAACTTGCTATTCTCAGCGAGCCGTTCCTGCCGTTCAGCGCAAAGAAACTCCAGAAGATGATAGGTCTTGAGGTGACAAGCTGGAACCAGGCAGATGCAACGATTTTGCTCAACGCAGGTCACGTCATCGGTCAGCCTGAGTTGCTGTTCGAAAAGATTGAAGACAGCGTGGTGGAAGCACAGATCAAGAAGCTTGAGGACACCAAGAAACAGAACGAACTCAACGCCTGGAAGCCTAACGAGGTTAAGCCAAACGTGAGTTTCGACGACTTTATGAAGATGGATATACGCGTGGGTACAGTGCTTGAGTGCACCAAGGTGCCTAAAGCCGACAAGCTGCTGCAGTTCCTCATCGAAGACGGTATGGAGAAACGCACCATAGTGAGCGGCATCGCCAAGTATTATCCGGATCCGCAGGTCCTCGTGGGCAAGCAGATCTGTTTCATCGCCAACTTCGAGCCACGCAAGCTCAAAGGCGTTGAAAGCCAGGGCATGATACTCTCAGCCGAGGACAAAGACGGCCGTCTGGTGGTGGTCACTCCGAGCGAGATGGTGGCCCCGGGCTGCTCAATAGGCTGATTCCCGATAAATCAACGGCCTAAAGTAGGATAGAATGCATTTTCTATGTGTTCTATCCTATTTTTTTTGTGTTTGTCGATGACTATTGCAACTATGTCGAAGCGTACATCCAAGTCGAGTCTTTTACTCTCCACGTACGATTCGGCTGCCCAAATCAAGAAACGTTGTTTGAATTTGTCGACAGTCTCTTCGGGGTCAATAAGGTGTTCCACACTTCGTGTTTTAACCTCTACGATCACAAGTTCCTTACCATCAAGTGCAATGATGTCTATCTCCTTGTGCCCGCAGACCCAATTCTGTTCCAAAATCTGATAACCCTTCGCTATCAAAAAGTCACGGGCGAGTTGTTCGCCCAGTTTTCCCAAGTCATTGTGTTCAGCCATTTTAGTCTTTAGTTTTTTAGCCACTAGCCATTAGGAAGAACCATGCTAATGGCTAATGGCTAATGGCTAATGGCTCTTAATGCGCTTCCAGCCAGTTCGTCCCTGTGTTGAGCTCAACAACCACCGGGATATTCAGCGGCAGCGCATTTACCATTTTATCATTTACTAATTCTTTTAAAACATCGAGTTCATCTATCACTGCATCAAAAACAAGTTCGTCGTGCACCTGAAGTATCATCTTCGATTGCAACTGTTTTTCATTCATCGCCTTATAAATGTTGGACATTGCAATCTTAATCATATCGGCGCTGCTCCCTTGAATAGGAGCGTTCACAGCGTTACGCTCGGCGAAGTTGCGCACCACGCTGTTCGATGCGTTGATATCTCGTAAATAGCGGCGTCTCCCGAGCATGGTCTCCACATACCCATGCTGACGTGCAAATTCCACGTTATTCTTTATATATTGTTGAATACCGACGTATTCCTTGAAATAATTCTCAATTATCGAAGCCGCTTCGGTGCGTGAAATGCCCAGACGCTCAGCCAATCCGAAAGCCGACATTCCGTAAATGATACCGAAGTTAACCGCTTTCGCATGACGGCGCATGTCTTTTGTCACTTCTTCAATCGGCACCTTGTAAACACGAGCCGCTGTCGCCGCATGTATGTCCAATCCCTCACGGAAAGCCTCGCTCATGGCCGGGTCGCCGCTCAGATGAGTGATGATTCGTAGCTCAATTTGCGAGTAATCGGCGGCAAGCAAGATATGATTCTTGTCACGCGGCACAAAAGCCTTGCGGATCTCACGGCCCTTGTCGGTACGCACCGGGATATTCTGCAGATTGGGGTTGGTCGAGCTCAAACGTCCCGTAGCCGTAACTGCTTGGTTGTATGAGGTGTGCACCAGTCCGTCTTCTTTGTTAATCAGAGCCGGCAGCGCATCCACATAGGTAGATTTCAGCTTGGTAAGTCCACGATAGTCAAGGATTTGCTGAATTATCGGATGCACTGTGATAATCTTCTGAAGCACCTCTTCGCCTGTAGGATACTGACCGGTTTTTGTCTTCTTCGCAGGCGCCTTAATCTTCATCTTTTCAAACAAAACCTCGCCAAGCTGCTTGGGTGAAGCAATGTTAAACTCCGTTCCGGCAGCTTCGTAAATCTTGTTTTCAATTTCTTTTATCTCCAAAGCCTGCTGCTCGCTGATTTGCTTGAGATTGTCGCTGTCTATTTTCACCCCGTTGGCCTCCATGGTGGCAAGCACAGGCACCAGAGGCATCTCTATCTCGTTAAAAAGCTTATCCAGCTGATTTTCAGTAAGAATAGTCTTAAATTTCTCATAAAACTGATATGCTATGTCGGCATTCTCAGCGGAATTATTCGTGACTGTGTAGTTCAGATACACATCGGCCAGATAATCCATGTTGTGACGCTGTTCAGGCTCAATGAGATAATGAGCTATCATGGTGTCGAACAGCTTGTTGTTCAGCTCTATTCCCTGTCTACGCAAAACAGAAATGACCGATTTCAGATTATGACCGATTATGGTTTTGTCAGTGTTTGCAAAGATTTTCGAAAATTTTTCATACGGATGTTCTTCCTGAGTGTTGACGCAAGGCAAGCGGAACGCTTCATGCGCCTTCACCGCAAACGATATCCCGGCTTTATCGACATCAACTGCGTAAACCTTAGCTTTTTCAAGCAGTTTCATAAGTTCGGCAATCTCTTTTTCAGTTGAAACGGCCTTGTAAGAGTGCTGAACCGAAGCCGCCGAATCTTTTGAGGAAAACAGGGAGTATTCCGAAGTTTCAGCATTATCTGAAGCTTCCAACTGCGAAAACAAATCAGGTTCCGCTTTAGCAACGGGCGCAGCTTTGGCAACAGGCACAGCTTCAGCAACCTTTACCGCTTTTTCATTCTTATTGTTTTCCTTTGCCAGGTCTTTATAATCAGCTATAATCCTCTTTGCAAAAGTCCTGAACTCCAGCTCCTCGAAAAGTTTCAGCAGTTCCGGCAAATTGGGCTGCTTCACCTTCAGTTCCTCAGCGTCAAACTCAACGGGTGCATTGGTATTGATGGTTGCCAGCATCTTCGACATCCTGCCTTGGTCGGCAAAATTGATGACGTTTTCCTTCATCTTGCCCTTCAGCTCGTCGGTATGCTCAAGCAGGCCCTCCAACGAGCCGTAATCCTGTACGAACTTCGATGCAGTCTTCTCGCCAACGCCCGGAATTCCGGGGATGTTGTCGCTGGCGTCACCCCACATTCCAAGTATGTCAATCAGCTGAGTGGGAGTGTTTATGCCGTATTTCTCGCACACCTCTTTGGGACCCATAACCGTGGCCGGATCGTTGAACTTGGCCGGCTTGTAGATGAAAACATTGTCGCTCACCAGTTGGCCGAAGTCCTTGTCGGGCGTCATCATATAGGTGAGATAGCCCGCTTTTTCGGCTTTTTTGGCCAAAGTGCCTATAACATCGTCGGCCTCATAGCCCTCAGCCGCATAAATCGGTATGTTGAAACCCTTGATGATATCTATGATATATGGGATGGATGCTTTCAAATCGGGCGGCATAGCCTCGCGGTTGGCCTTGTAGTCGCAGAAGTTGTCGGTACGCAGGGTAGGGGCTCCCAGGTCGAAAGCCACCCCTATGTGCGACGGCTTCTCATTCTTCAACACCTCATACAGCGTATTCAGAAACCCTATTACAGCCGAGGTGTTAACACCTTTAGACGTCATCCTCGGATTTTTGTTCAAAGCAAAAAACGCCCTGTAAATCAACGCGTAGGCATCCAGCAAAAATATCTTTTCCTTATCTTGAGTAATCATAATCCACAAGTATTAATAATGTGTAAAAATAAAAATTTTTCTTTAAAAGATTTCCCCATTCCACAGCATTTTCAAGAAATCTAGAACATAAATAAGTTCCTTGTCTTCTGTTTTACGGGTTATCGGGTCAAGTGATACAAGTATTAAACGGCATTCAGGATGTTCTTCCTTAAAAGCTTTAAGACCCTTTTTATGCTTGGTCTCAACGTGTTCTGTTGATTTGATTTCAATGGCCACTTTCGCATCACCTATTACACAATCCACTTCTTTTTTGTCGTAAGTGTGCCAATAAGAAATCGTATCAAGCTTATCGTTATATCCTTTATAAGCAATAATTTCCTGCATCACATAGTGTTCGAAAGCGTGTCCGTAATCATCTGTGCCACGTATCAGGGAGTGACGCCCCATCAAATAATTGGCAAGTCCGACATCAAAATAGTAAAACTTTGGAGATTGGATAATCTTTCGCTTAATTTCTTTCCTGAATGCCGGAATTTCATATCCGATAAGCGTATCGTAAAGAATCTGAAAATATGCCTTAACTGTTTTAGCTGAGACGCCACAATCAGAGGCTATGTTTGTATAGTTCAGCATCTCTCCGTCGGAAATGGCTGCAACTTCCATGAAGCGTTCAAAAGCATCGAGTTCACGCACTTCGCCTTCTTCACGAATCTCTTCATCCAAATACACTTTTACATAGCCTGAAAGTCGCTTTGTGGCGTTCTCAACCATATAATGACGTGGAATCATGCCATTCTGGACGGCACGATCAATCTGAAAGTCGGAAACCTCTGGCCATACAAGAGGATAAAGTGTTTCAGGAATGGCACGACCTCCAAGCGTGTTGGCACCCGAACGTTTTAGCTTTCTTGAACTTGAGCCGCTGAGGATGAACCACAGCCCATTGTCCACCATCAAGGAATGCACCACATCCAGCAATTCCGGAACTTTTTGGATTTCATCCACTATGACAAGAGTGCCTGCGGGTTTGTCCTGAAGAGCTTCTTTCAGTGAGTTTGGATTCCTTTTAAAGGCTTTTCTTATATCAGGATTCAGCAAATCGTAATAAATAGCACCTTTAAACCGTTCTTTCAAAAGTGTGGATTTACCAGTCTGGCGTGCTCCAAACAAAAACATTCCCTCGTCCAGTTTACTCTCAATATCAAATATTCTCTTATACATAAAACCTCCAAAATTAATACATATACTCCTAATTTTTTTATAAATTTCGGGAGTATAGTCACGAATTTAAACATTTTTTAACAGCGCAAAGATAGTATTTTTCACTTTACAATATTCAATTTTTCAAAAATATTTTGCATCCTTGAATAAAATACTATTTGTTTCATGTCCAATACTATGTTTTTGATTAATTTTATACTGTGTTTTTGAATCTTTTCTCTCGGTTTTAACAAATTTTTTTATTTCGTCACCTCTTAGTTTACACTTTCGACAACTATTTTTAACAACATTTCGCTCAATATTGATGACGTTGGTTTTCAACATGTTATAAACATTTTCCATACCTTTGTCCCAACTAACTTAGTTATTAACTTTTTAATTAAAACCGATACGCCAAATGGGGTATAACTTGGTATAATGCTTATGAAAAAAGAACTTAAAAACAGAAGACAATTCTTCAAGGAAGCGGCAAGAAAAGCATTGCCCATAATAGGAGCTGCGGCTTTGATGAGTAACCCTGTGTTTGCCAAAGCTGTTGAAACTAATATTATTACAAATTGTAATGCTTGTAGCAACACATGCAAAGGTTCTTGTGACAAAACATGTAAAAACACATGTATTGGTACATGTTCAGGCGGATGCCAAAAAACCTGCACAAACACATGTATTGGTGGATGTGGCTATGCATGCAAAGATAATTGTCAGTATCAATCAAAAACAAAATAGTTTATGAATAAAAATAATTTACAGTCACGTCGAGAGTTTTTTAAACAAACAACAAAGAAAACTCTTCCTATTCTTGGCATTGCTTTTTTCGCCCAGATACCATTTTTAACATCTTGTTCAAAAGATTCAAGTTGCAGTAATTGTAATTCAACTTGTAAATCAGGTTGTACCGACGAGTGTACATCATCTTGTGGATATGGTTGCAGCAGCTCATGTACGGGTGAATGTTCAAGTGGCTGTTCAGGTGCTTGTACAAGTTGCACAGGGTCTTGTTCTTCGGGATGTACTGGGGGATGTTCTTCAGGGTGTACTGGAGGTTGTTCAAGCGGCTGTTCGGGAACATGCTCAGGATCATGTACAGGAACTTCAACTGGTACGTGCAATACTTGCAGCAAACAATGCATGCAGTATTGTGGCTATGGCTGTGCTAATTCGTGTAACGAATTTTGTGACACGACTTGTGACAACTCATGTAATGTTACTTGCGATAGTACATGTTATCATTCAAACAGTGCGTATCATAACTGTAGTGGATGTTATGGAACTTGTTATTATACATGTGGAACACAGTGCCAATCGAATTGTTCTGGAGCTTGTAATTCTACTTGTAAAGGATCAGCGTCCTGATAATTGCTGATGAACCTTAAAAAATCACAGAAATTAACAGTTTGTTTATACCTTTTATAAAAATATATTTGCACAGAGGTGTGGGTTATGATTTTTAAGAAAAATGTTAAAAATTAAAGATAATCAAGATGCATGGCAGTCTGGCATGGCGAAGAACATCACCTTCATCGTCACCAAAGACTGCCAGCTGGCCTGTAAATACTGCTATCTTGTGGGTAAGAACGTGAAGGAACGCATGTCGTTTGATGTTGCAAAGACTTTCATCGACTATGTGCTTGACCATGAGACCGACCCCGATTTTGCTTACGAGTCGGTGGTGTGGGACTTCATCGGCGGCGAGCCGTTCCTCGAAATCGGGCTTATCGATAAGATATGTGACTACATCAAGACGGAACTCTTCCGCCGCAACCATCACTGGTTCAACAGCTATCGTTTTTCCTTCTCCACCAACGGCATCAACTATCACGAGAAAGCCGTTCAGGACTTCATCAAGAAGAACCGCAACCACATCAGCATAGGCATCACCATCGACGGAACGGAGAAGAAGCACGACCTGAACCGTGTGTATAAAATCACCGAGAAAGGGTCGTACAAAGATGTGGTGAAGAATATTCCGCTTTGGCTGGAACAGTTCCCAGGTGGTGGCACGAAAGTCACAATCAGCAGTGCCGATATTCCGTATATCAAGGAAAGTGTGTTGCATTTGTATTCACTTGGCATCCATGAAGTGAACATCAACGTGGTGTTCGAAGATGTCTGGCAGGAAGGCGATGACCTTCGTTTCGAAGAGCAACTGATGCAGTTGGCAGATTCTATTATTGATGGGGGCTTCTATCAGGATTATGCGTGTTCTTTCTTTTCAGAGCATATAGGTAAACCTATGGATCCGAAACATGACAACCAAAACTGGTGCGGCGCGGGCAAGATGCTCAGCGTGGATGCGGCAGGCAACCTCTACCCTTGCACCCGCTTTGCACAATACTCGCTCCGCGACAAGGAAGCTTGGATTATCGGCAACATCAAGGACGGCATCGACAAGAACAGACTCCGCCCCTTCCTCACCCTCGACCGTACAACGCAAAGTCCGCAGAAGTGTATCGAATGTGAAGTGGCGAGCGGCTGCGCGTGGTGCCAGGGCGAAAACTTCGATGCCGCTCAAACTCATACTGTTTTCGAACGTGCAACTGCAATTTGTAAAATGCACAAAGCTCGTGTTCGTGCCAACAACTATTATTGGAACAAACTTTATCGCAAACTTGAACTTGAGGATCTGCGCGAGCAATACGAAGCAAACAAACGTGAAGTAAAACCCGAAATCTGTTAAGCCATGCTGCAATACCTTGTTATATTATTAGACGATACCAGTGTGGCATACTGCCATGCTGACAACCCACTGAAAAAGCGTAATCTGATACCTGTCGAGACTTTGAAAAAAGGCATTATTTTCGGAATGAAGCAAAATCTGATGATTCAGTATGTTTTCCCAGATTACGAACTTCCGAAAGAATACGTTGACGTCCTTGAAAGTATCGACAACATTAAGATTTATCCTATTAATCATAAATCTCATGTTTTAATAGAAGAAGACAACGTTTCTGATGTAGAAGTGGCAGATTTCATTCCAGAAAAAGTTGAATCCAAAAATCTTGTGCTTCGTCTCAAATTTTCTGAAATTTTAGCTAAAAAAGACGAGATTTCAAAACTGTTTGGAAACGATTTCCGTCTGAATATCTGTATTACCGATGTTGAAAAATTTACAGATAAAGATATTATCAAATACCAAGAATTGTTAAAATATTGGAACGCAATTCTTCTTAATTTGTATAAAGAAAGTAAGACTCCACAAATCAATATTCTCACTGACCGTATGTTGCTCGACAAGATGCATAATTGCGATGCGGGAGTCAACAATATCACTTTGGCGCCAAACGGGAAATTCTATCTGTGTCCGGCTTTCTATTATGATGAAAAAACAACTGTTTTCAACCAACTTAATCATCATAAACCTTCATCAGACAACTCAGTCGGTGACCTTGAAAACGGTTTGAATATACCTAATCCGGAGCTTTTGAAACTCGACCATGCGCCATTGTGCCGCAACTGCGACGCATATCAATGCCGTCGTTGCATATGGCTCAACCGCAAGCTTACTTGGGATAACAATACACCATCGCATCAACAATGCATAATGTCTCACATTGAACGTAACGCAAGTCGTGATTTGCTTAATAAAATAAGGGAAATCGGTGAGTTTATGCCTGAAATTGACATCAAAGAAATAAGCTATCTTGACCCGTTTGACGTAAGAAAAGAATTTTAAAATAAATTATCATGAAAAAATTAGTAGGCCAGGTCACACCTGAAGAGAAAAACGAGATTCAAGCATTATTTGAACGCAGAAATGGTTTGAACGAATTGGCAAAGATTTTATCAGCCGACAATACAGAACTATATGAAAAATTAGTTAAAGACATGGGTGAAACCGGCACCAAATTTCAAGGCTGGTGGGACCGTATGTCGGCAAAATACCAATGGGAATCGGCTGAAAACGGCAACTGGGAAATCAATTTTGAGACAAACGAAATATATCTTGTAGTATGACATTATTGTTTATCGGCACAACTGAACTCATTATCATCGCAGGTGTTGCCCTACTGATTTTCGGAGGCAAAAAAATCCCTGAGCTTATGAAAGGCATAGGCAAAGGTGTCAAAAGCTTCAAAGAGGGCATGAACGAGCCTTTGGTTGATGACGAAAAAGACAAAGACAAGAATGACGGAACTGAAGAAGAAGAAGGCACGGAAAAAGAGAAATCGGAGGAGAAAGAATAAGAACGATGGTATGATGACGTTCGGTGGACATCTTGAGGTGCTCCGCCGTATGCTGTTTCGCATAATCATAGTCGTTTTTATCATTTCAGGTGTCATCTTTTACTTCAAAGACAAAACTTTCGAGTTATTGCTCGCACCAAGCGAATGGAATTTCATAACCTATCGCTACATCGAGCGTTTTATGCATATATTCGGCTCAAATTTTCATTTTAACGAATTTCACGTCAATTTGATAGCAACCGAGCTTTCAAGCCAGTTTATGACGCATATCACTACCTCTCTTTATCTTGGCTTGCTTGGTGCTTCACCGTATATTTTAATTGAACTTTTTAATTTCATCACGCCGGCTTTATATGATAATGAGAAAAAATACTCTGTAAGAGTAGCCATTACAATTTATTTGCTTTTTGTGCTCGGCGTTTTGATGTCTTATTTTATACTTTTTCCCATTTCTTTCAGGTTTTTAGGCACCTACAGCGTGTCGGATGTTGTTGAAAGCAACATCACTTTGAAATCTTACACAAGCACTTTTACAACCCTCACCTTGGTCATGGGATTGGTTTTTCAACTTCCTGTAATAGCATTTTTCCTTGGAAAACTTGGCGTTGTGACATCTGAAATGATGAAACGCTATCGCAAATACGCCTTTTTGGTGATTATGATCGTTGCCGCTATCATCACCCCTCCCGATGTAATGACATTGATCTTGGTGACAATTCCACTTTATCTTTTGTACGAAATCAGCCGAATTGTGATAAAAAGAATCGAAAAAAAGAAAAAGAAGCATTCTAATTGAAAAAATATCTGTACTTTTGTAATTGTTTTATGAGCATTATGTAGAAAAAATAATTTATAATTATCGAGCTTTAGCTCTTATTCTCAAAGTGATAAAATCTGGAAAATTTTGTGATGACGAGAGAATAAGTAAGCATGAAGTTCACGTCTCGGGCGTGGATTGTTTCTGCTTATTTTCGTCAACGGTTTTTCCAGAGCCTATCACTTGTAATAAGCAACAAAAACACGCCCTTTTTTGTTTGCCCAGCCAAAGCTCACAAAAGCAACCGCATGGCAAAAGAACCACACATAGGACACCTTATTAAAATGGAGCTCCGCAACCAGGGTCGCAGCATCACCTGGCTTGCCAAACAGCTCAATTTCTCGCGCCAAAACATCTACAAAATCCTCAATCGCAACTGGATATACACCGACCTTCTCCTTAAAATCTGCGACTTGCTCGACTACGATTTCTTCAAAGCTTATTCAGATTACATAAACGACAAAAAATAATTCAATAAAGTCAAAATTTGTTGTTTTGCAAAGCATTATAAATCAACACTTTACGTTTTTAAACCCCAAATAAGGCATTTTTTTTGTCGTTCATTCAAAAAAATAGCTTACCTTTGCAAAAGTTTTTCTTTAGAGCAGAAAAAGTATTTATTAATTTAAAATTATTGGAAATGTCAGAAATTAAAGAGAAAGTTGTATCTATCATCGTTGACAAATTAGGTGTGGATCCATCAGAAGTTGTTGAAACAGCTAACTTTACACAGGATTTAGGCGCTGATTCACTTGACACAGTCGAATTGATTCTTGACTTTGAGAAAGAATTTGGCGTATCTATCCCGGACGATCAGACAGAGAATATCCAGACAGTTGGTGACGCTATAAAATATATCGAAGAACACAAAGCATAATCTATGGAATTGAAGCGTGTAGTCATCACCGGTTTAGGTGCTATCACGCCAATAGGCAACACTGTACCGGAATATTGGGACAGCCTGTGCAAAGGCGTTGGCGGAGCGGGAATGATAACACGTTTCGACGCTTCGAAATTCAAATCCCGCATTGCTTGTGAGGTTAAGAATTTCAATCCGGAAGATTACTTCGATAGAAAAGAAGCACGTAAGCTGGATTTATTCGAGCAGTTCGCCATCGTGGCGGCTGACGAAGCAATCAAAGATTCAGGCATTAACAAAGATAACACCGATTTCGTGGAAGTCGGGGTTATCTTTGCGTCTGGTATCGGAGGCATAGAAAGCCTCTTTAACGACAATGTGGAATATGCTCGCGGCGACGGTACACCTCGCGTGAGCCCGTTTACTATTCCAAAGCTTTTGCCCGACCTCGCTGCCGGACAAATTTCCATTAAATATGGTTTCCAGGGCCCTAACTACTGCACAGTATCGGCCTGCGCCTCGTCGGCACACTCCATAGTCGACGGTTTCAACTACATTCATTACGGCAAGACCGACGTTATGATAGTTGGCGGTGCCGAAGCCCCTATCTGCCCTATCAGCGTGGGCGGGTTTGAGGCTATGCGTGCACTTTCCACACGTAACGACGATCCTGCCACAGCCTCACGTCCGTTTGACGCCGACCGCGAAGGCTTTGTGATGGGTGAGGGTGGAGGTTGCCTCGTGCTCGAGGAACTGGAGCATGCTTTGCGCCGCGGAGCCAAGATTTACGGCGAGGTGGCAGGATGCGGTGTTTCGGCCGACGCCAACCACATCACAGCTCCTCATCCGGAAGGCTACGGTGCAGTGCTGAGCATCAACCGAGCCCTCAAAGACGCCGGCATCACCGGTGACAAGATTGACCATATCAACACCCACGGCACATCAACCCCGTCGGGCGACGTAGCTGAGATTCGCGGCATTACCGCAGCTCTCGGCGAACAGGTGTACAAGATATCATTCAACTCAGGCAAATCAATGACAGGCCACCTTTTGGGCGGAGCCGGAGCTATTGAGGCCATATCCACTGTGCTCGCCTGCCAAAATGATATCGTGCCTCCTACAATCAACCATTTTACTGACGATCCTAACATTGACCCGAAAATAGACTTCACCTTCTGGAAAGCCAAGAAGAGAACCGTCAACTACGCTATCAGCAACGCTTTCGGATTCGGAGGACACAACGTCAGCATCATCTTCAAGAAGTATTGATAATGCTTGGGCTTTTGCGCTATCATGATAAGGCTGATAAGGAATTGGCCAGATATATTAATAATGTGTTCGGGTTTTATCCGCGCAACATAGCGCTCTATCAGCTGGCATTTACCCATAAGTCGTTGAGCCACAAGATGAACGGCATCACTGTGAGCAACGAGCGTCTGGAATATCTGGGCGACGCCGTTCTCAGTGCGGTGGTGGGCGAGTATCTGTTCAAGAAGTATCCCACCAAACAGGAAGGTTTTCTGACCGAAATGCGCTCGCGTATAGTGAGCCGCGCCTCGCTTAACAAGCTCTCGATGAAATTCGGCTTCGAGAACATGGTCGCTTACGTCCATTCCCACGACAAACACTCAAAGTTCCGCTCGCTCGGAGGCAACGCCTTCGAGGCCTTCACCGGCGCCATTTTCCTCGACCGCGGCTACAAATTCACGTATAAGATCATAGTCGACCGCATCATCAAACTGCATCTCGACATTGACGATATCGAGAAAAACGAAGTCAACTTCAAAAGCCGCATACTCGAATGGTCGCAGAAGAAAAAGCATAACATTGAGTTTAAGATGGTCGGAACCAAAGGCTCCAACTTCGACAAACTTTATGTCATCAAGGTGTTCATAGACGAACAGGAGTATTCCGAAGCTTGCGATTATTCGATAAAGGGAGCCGAACAGCTGGCGGCAGAGAAAGCCTGGCACATTCTTGAAGAACAAGAAGCGTAACAATATATAAAACAATTGATTATGGTAAAAAAGAAAAAAATCGTCGTAGAGCCCTTCGACGACATCAAAATAATTGGAATCTGCACACATATAGCAGATTACAAGCTCGCCTGGCATATCAATAAGTTATTGAATATCAATCTTGTAAAATATGAAGACATCATCAACGAAGATGAGCTGGCTTTTTCATATTACCTTTACGACGGAGGCGAAAACTGCAACACCTACAACCTTGTGGAGATAGCGAATGCCGAAGGCCGCTGGGTCAATTTCTCACCCGCCACCGACTATCTGTTTATCATCCGCAACTTCATCAACGATGAAAATTTAATGGACCAGCTCGGCAAGATAAAGAAAATAGAAGGCGTCGCCCTCGCCTATCTGGTCGACCTGGATACGAACAGCAAAATCGATACCATACTCGAAGATATCGAAATGCACGAAATTGACATTGCAAGCGAAATGAAAAGATGAAAAGCTTTAAAATAACCTTCCAGATTTATTGTTTACTGATAGTCATCTTCTTGATTTTCAGATTATTGTTGCTTTTAACCAATATTCCGGCCTTGGAAGGCGCCAGTTTTGGCGAAGTGCTGAAAGCCTTTCTGATAGGACTGAAATTCGACACCACGACCACCTGTTTCATGATAGCCCTGCCGGCTTTGCTGATGATAATAGGGGATTTTGCAGGCAAAATGCCGGGGGTTTTAAGGGTGTTTGTGATCGTTTATCTGTCGGTGGTTTCACTGCTGGCATTTTTTGTGTGCGGAGCCGACATTCCGTATTACAATGAATTCGTCACCCGTTTCAACATAGCGGCGCTCAACAACATCAAACCGGGGCAGACCGGCACAGTGATCAAGATGATTTTCGGAGAGCCCAAATTCCTGGTTTATCTGATTCCTGTCATCGTTCTGGCGGTGCTTTTCATACTGTTAATCAGAAGAATAGTCAATCAGACCAAGGATTTTTCGAAAGGCGGATACCTAGGAAAAACCTTATGTTCAGTAGCTTTGGTGGTACTGGTTTTCTTTGGTATGAGAGGCCGCATCAACCTCGACTACACCCCAATTTGCCTCAACGACTCGTTTTTCTGTTCGAACCATTTCCTCAACCAGCTGGGTCTGAATCCGAACTACGTCCTCATAACCAGCGCGGCCGAGAATGTCGACAAGGATTATTTTGCGTTTGTGGACGAAGACGAAGCTCTAATCGAAGTCCAGAAACAGCTTGGAATCACTGAGGAAAACGAAGATTTCCCTTTGAGCAGATATGTAGTTGCCGACAAGGAAAGGAACGACTACAACGTGGTTTTGGTGCTGATGGAAAGCATGAAATCGAGCAATATGGCCCATTCGGGCAACAAGCTCGGTCTCACACCGGTTCTCGACTCAATCAGTGACAAATCGTTGTTTTTCGACAATTTCTATTCACAAAACACCAGAACCTGCTACGGCATTTTCAGCACCCTGATGGGTTATCCCTCAATGTTTCCGGGCAATCCCATGTACGGCACCCCTTTGCGCAAATACGAAAGCATGCCGTCAGTACTGAAGGAAAACGGCTATTCCACTGCCGCCATCATCTCGCACGACAAGCAGTTTGACAACATCTACGGTTTTTATCTGGCCAATGGCTTCGAGACGATAGTATCAGAAGAGGATTATCCTAAAAAAGAGATTATCAACAGTTGGGGCATTCCCGATCATATACTATTTGAACATTCCCTCAATTTGATAGACGAGCTTTACACTAAAGATAAACCATTCTTTATCAACATATTAACCGTCAGCAATCATGCTCCTTTCATCTTGCCTGAGGGTTATGTTTCACCTCTGACCGACTGCAGCGATGAGCTGAAAGAGATAGAGTATGCCGATCATTCCATAGGTGAATTTCTCGAAAAGGCTGCCCAAAAGCCTTGGTTTGACAAAACCGTCTTCGTGTTTTTGGGCGACCACGGCAGACCTATAACATCCATCTACCCAATTTCACTGGAATTTGTGCATGTGCCGCTCATCATCTATTCACCAAGCCTCATTGAACCCCGACTTGACAGCCAAATGGCCTCTCAAATAGACGTTTTCCCGACGCTTATGGACATTTTGGGAATAAACTACAACAACAGCACTTTCGGCATAGATCTGCTCAAACAGCAGCGCAAATACGCCTATTTCATGAATGGCAACAGATATGGAGTTATAGACAAAGAATGGTATTACCTGTCCGACTTGCAGGGAACATCATTGGGTCTGTACCATTATCCCGACAAGGACAACACCAATTATGAAAAGGCATTTAAAGAAAAAGCCGCAGAAATGAAATTCTACGGCGAATGTAATTGGAAAACCATGCTGATGCTCAACGGCAACCGTGCCGAAGTATCAAGGTTTTTAAGATAATCAAGCTTTCTCGAACTGCTCAAGGAACCTCATGTCGTTCTCAAAGAACAATCTGAGGTCGTTGATCTGGTATTTCAGCATTGCTATACGCTCAATACCCATACCGAAGGCATAACCTGTATATTCTTCAGGGTCTATGTTGCAAGCCTTGAGGATGTTAGGGTCGCAGATGCCGCAGCCCATGATTTCCACCCAACCGGTATGCTTGCAGATGTTGCAGCCTTCACCTCCGCAGATGTTGCATGAGATATCCATCTCGGCCGAAGTCTCGGTGAATGGGAAATATGACGGACGGAAACGCACTTTGGTACCTTCGCCGAAATATTCCTGCACGAAATGGTAAAGCACCTGTTTCAGATCGGCAAACGACACGTTTTTGTCGATATAAAGACCTTCTATCTGATGGAAGATGCAGTGTGCGCGGGCCGAGATAGCCTCGTTACGGAACACGCGGCCTGGAGCTATGATGCGGATAGGCATCTTGTTGCTTTCCATGGCTCTCACCTGCACGCTTGAGGTGTGGGTGCGCAGCAACACGTCGGTAGGCTTGTTCTCGTTAGGTTCCTTGCTGATGAAGAAGGTGTCCTGCATGTCGCGGGCCGGATGGTCTGGCGGGAAGTTCAGAGCCGCAAAGACGTGGAAGTCGTCTTCCACCTCAGGACCTTCAGCCACCACAAAACCCAAACGACGGAAAATGTCGTTAATCTCCTCACGCACTATCGACAGAGGGTGACGTGCACCTTTCATTGCGTCCACAGGCAGAGAGAGGTCGAGTTGGGCCTTGCTCTCAGTCTTTTTCTCAAAATTCTTCTGCTGTTCGTCTATAATCTCCTGAACAGTGTTTTTAAGCTCGTTGAGAAGCATTCCCATCTCTTTGCGCATCTCAGGCTCCACTTTCTTGAAATCAGCGAAAAGGTCTGTCAAAAGGCCTTTTTTGCTGAGATATGCTATGCGGAACTGCTCCAGTGCCTCCTTACTGTCGGCATGGAACTCTTTAGCTTCTCTGAGTAATTGTTCTATTTTCTCTCTCATTTTACAATTTCCATTGAAATTATTGTTACCGGTTCAACCGGGACATCCATGTAACCCGTTTTAACCGCAGCTATCTTATCCACAACATCGAGTCCGTCGGTCACTTCGCCGAATACTGTATAGTCGCCGTCCAGATGCGGTGAACCGCCAAGTGTCTGATAAGCCTGACGCTGTGTGGCGCTGAACACCTTGCCATAACGGTTTTCAAACGTATTGAGTTGTGTCTCATTCCAAACTTGTCCTTGCACAATGTAAAACTGCGAGCCGCTCGACTCCTTCTTAGGGTTCACCTGGTCGGCCATGCGTGCAGCTGCCAAAGCGCCTTTCTTGTGAAAATGATTTGACTTGAATTCAGCAGGAACACGATATCCCGGATCCTGTCTGCCGTCAGCGTTCTGACCACCTTGAATCATAAAATTCTTGATGACGCGGTGGAATGGCGAACCTTCATACCATCCTTCATTAACCAGTTTGATAAAATTGTCGCGGTGAAGCGGAGTGTCGTCATAAAGCATCACCGTAATGTCACCTAAGGTTGTCTTAATCAAGACCTTTGTCTCTTGTGCTTGTGTTGCCATGCCTAAAAAAATGCAAAGTATTAATAATAATTTTCTCATATTTCTAACTATTTACAAGTGAATAAACAATTTCAAGCTTGACGGGTATTTCGCCCTCCGGACCGTAGAATGCCCAGCGGTAAGGGTAGGTTGAACCGTTGTAGACATAGATAAACACACCGTCGGTACCGTAATAATCTCCGTTCATCACCAACTTCTGGATATAATCGGTGATTCTGAACCATACAGTGCCTGTTTGGGCGTTGTAATTGCCTCCGTAATAATCGGCGCTGATGAGCTGGTCGGGGAGAATGACAGCCGTAGTGTCTGACATCCTTGCTCCAACCACCACGAATGACGCTGGTGGAGCATAAATGGCAGTGTCGGTGACAGCGCCTGTAAGAGTGAGTTTTGCCTCGTTGATGACCACATTGGTCTTCATTGAGTCGGCCCATTCAATCAGTTTGGGGAACTTCAGCAAAGCTCTGGTACCCGAAGCGCCTTGCACATAAAGCTTGGCGTTGCTCACAGTGTCGAAGAAATTGATTTCAGAGTCGGAGAAATCGTGTTCATAATGATTGAATCTCACATCCGACGAGCTGATTCTGAAGTCGTATGAAAGAGTGTCTGAATCGTTGTGATAGTAAACTCTCAGATAAGAGTAGCTGTGGGTAAGGTTGTAATAACATACCGCACCCTCGGCGTTAGACACTTCGCATTCCAAATAAAGGCCTTTGAAGAACTCCTTAAACTTGGCGTTTGACGTCATATATTCCTCATTCTCGATGAATTTCGTTCCCAAAGACGGGTTGACCGGGATGCGCAGCACACCGCGGTCGAGCACCGTGTCGGGAGCTGTGTGCGGCCTTGGGCTGAACTCCATATCGGCAAGTATGGTCGGGTCTGTTTCGAGAGTGGAGTTGGAATAGTATGTAGTCGTGTCGGCTTCGTTCATGGCCTCGGTGATCTCGTACATGCGCACATTCATGTATTCTGTAGTGTCGCCGTAGTATCCGTTGTAAGTGAGGCAAAGCGTCACCGAGTCGGCTACAGCGTTATCACCCCAGGTCTGACTTTCAGTGCTCAGGGAAATCTGTGTGTAAAAACCGCAGTTGGTGATACCGAAAACCGGGTCGTTCATGTTGCCCAACAAGGCATAATTGAGCTTGGTGGTAGCCACTTTCGGGATGTCGTAAGTGGCGGAAACTATATCCTGGTTGCCGCTGAAGGCTACAGTTATGAGACTGTTGGTAGGCTGCAAGTCGTTACCTATCTTGTCGGGTGTCTTCTTGCAAGCCGCAATGCCTATCAAACCCAAAAGTAAAATCAGTGTTAAAACACGTGTTCTTGTCATAATTCAATAATCTTGTCGTAAAATTCGTTGTAAGCATCAACGTAATTTTCCTCTCCTTGGTATTCCAGAATCGGTTTATTTAACGACCTTGCGTATTTTTCCACCTCAGGGTTGATTTTCGGACTGGCTATCACTATGCCGTCTGCAAAGTCGAGAGCCGATTTCTGTATGTTTTCATAGACAGGCGTTTTGAGCCACTTGATCTCTTTGGCGTTAATTCCCGGCATCTTGAGCTTCTTGTCGTATCCGTCGCGGAAAGAGCCCTGGAAATCGTCGTCATAAAGCGAATAAACGACTTTAGAATCGCTGAAGAGAGGGTTGTCTTTGAAGGCACGTTTGATGTAGAGTGGCACCAGCGACGACATCCAGCCGTGGCAGTGGATGATATCAGGCGGCCAGTTGAGCTTACGGACGGTCTCTATCACTCCGCGTGAGAAGAACACCGTACGGTCGTCGTTATCGTCGTAAAACGTCTCGTTTTTATCGGCAACGGTAAACTTCCTCTTGGTGAAGAAATCGTCGTTATCGATGAAATATATCTGAATTCTCGCCTTCTGAATGGAGGCCACTTTGATAATCAGGGGATGGTCAGTATCGTTGATGATCATGTTCATTCCCGAAAGACGTATCACCTCATGCAGCTGGTTGCGGCGTTCGTTGATGTTGCCGAACCTCGGCATGAAGATACGGATTTCTTTACCTTTTTCCTGAATTCCCTGCGGTAAGTATCTGCCAATCAAGGACATCGGAGTCTCTTTAAGATAGGGTGTGATTTCTTGGTGGATAAATAATACCTTCATTTTTTTAAGTCGAAAATTAACTTACAAAATTAAGCAAATTTTTTGGAATAACGCAACTTTTTTTTAAATATTTAGCAAATTTGCTTAATAAGGCGCTCATACCAAGCCTCACCGAAACGGCGTATCAGGGGGTCTTTTAGAAATTTATACAACGGAATGCCTTCCTTTTCGCCCAGCCTCTTCGCGGGCACGCACACGCTCCACTCGTGATACATAATGTGAATGAACCCGTCTTTTTCCATAAGCCTGATAGGGTAGAGATGGCAGCTGATAGGTTTCTGGAAGTCTATCTTGCCTTCGTTGAAAGCTTTTTCGATGGCGCAGAGGGCTGTGCCGTTCTCGTGAAAGTATACAAAAGCGCATTCGGCTCCGTCCACCAGCTGGGTGGTCATTTCGCCGAAGTCGTCGTAGTCGTAAACATCGTTTTCCTCTATCGCCTTCAAGCCTTCCTCACGCATGTAGGGCTTGATTTTCTCAATGTTTTCCTCTATGATGCCCACCTCATCCGGTTCAAGGGGGGCTCCTGCGTCGCCTGCCACACAGCATTCTCCCTTGCAGCGCGCCAGATGACAGCAGAATTTGGCGTTCAGGAACTCATCAGATACTATTACGTTGTCAATTATAATCATGACGCAAAAATACTACTTTTTTCTTTACTGGGGTTTAAGATTAATAACTATGCGAACGCCAATCTGGAGAAAACAATCGCGAAGATTAATAACTATGCGAACGCCAATCTGGAGAAAACCAAGGTTTTCTAAGGCTTGGCTTATCGCACAGTTATTAATCAACAAAAGAATATTTCAGATCAATCACATCTAAACGCCAATCTGGAGAAAACTAAAGTTTTCTAAGGCTTGGCTTATCGCACAGTTATTAATCAACAAAAGAATGTTTCAGATCAATCACATCTAAACGCCAAATCGAAAAACGATAATAAAAACTAATCATTATTCGAACGCCAATCTGGAGAAAACTAAAGTTTTCTAAGGCTTGGCTTATCGCACAGTAATTAATCAACAAGAGAATTTCAGACAAATGACTGTGAGAACGCCAAGCTCGAAAACCCGTTCCTAAATCATTGATTGTCAAGCTAAACAACATTTTTTAAAATTTTTATTTCATTTTTAAAATAATAATGTAGTAATTTTGCAGCGCGAAAAAAGGTTGTCATTTCGACTCCATGTGGTCGCACGAAATGACAGGTAATTAGGAACTAAAAAATTGTTATGGTAAAGAATCTAGTGATAGTTGAGTCTCCGGCGAAGGCTAAGACAATTGAAGGCTTTTTAGGGAAGGATTTTACAGTTAAATCAAGTTACGGACATGTGAGGGATTTGAACAAATCAAACCTCAGTTTGGATATGGATCACGGTTTCCAACCGGAATATGAGATACCGGACGACAAAAAACGTTTGGTCGCCGAATTGAAGAAGTTGTCAGCGGGCGCCGATATGGTGTGGCTGGCTTCCGATGAAGACCGCGAGGGAGAGTCTATTTCATGGCATCTGTACGAAACATTGGGATTGAACGAGGACAAATACCGCCGCATAGTGTTCCATGAAATCACCAAGCCGGCCATTTTGCACGCCATCGACAATCCGCGTAAAATTGACATGGACCTGGTGTCTGCCCAGCAGGCACGCAGAGTTTTGGACCGTTTGGTAGGTTATGAACTGTCACCGCTTCTCTGGAAGAAGGTGAAACCGGCACTTTCGGCAGGTCGTGTGCAGAGCGTGGCAGTGCGTCTGATAGTTGAGCGCGAGGAAGAAATCAAGAACTTCGTGAACAGCAGCGCATACCGCGTGACAGCCAACTTCTCGTTTACCATCGAAAATCATGAATATCAGCTCTTTGCAGAGCTTCCGACCCGTTTCGAGACGGAAGACGAGGCCATCAAGTTCCTCGAAAACTGCAAAAGTGCAGGTTATACAATCAAGTCGGTCGACAAAAAGCCTCTTTCGAAATGCCCGGCCCCTCCGTTCACAACTTCCACACTGCAGCAGGAAGCAGGCCGCAAGCTCGGCTTCTCGGTGAGCAACACCATGCGCATAGCCCAGCAGCTTTACGAATCAGGAAAAATCACCTACATGCGTACCGATAGCGTCAACCTCTCTACATTCGCACTTGGCCAGGCCAAGAAGGAAATCGAGAACCTCTACGGCGCACAGTATGTGAAGACACGCCAGTTCACCACCAAGAGCAAGGGCGCACAGGAAGCTCACGAAGCTATCCGTCCGACCTATCTCGACCAGCAGACCATCAAAGGCACTGCAGACGAGCGCAAACTTTACGAGCTCATTTGGAAACGTACCATAGCATCGCAGATGGCTGACGCCCAGATTGAGAAGACAGTGGTGAATATTGACGTCACCAACTCCGACAAGGACTTCGTCGCTACAGGCGAAGTTGTGCTCTTCGACGGATTCCTCAAGGTCTACATCGAAAGCGTGGACGACGAGAACGGCGAGAACGTCAACAGCATGCTGCCTCCTATGAGAGTGGGTCAGGTGTTGGATCTTGACAAGATGGAGGCTCAGCAGCGTTTCGCCCGCAAGCCGTTCAGATACACCGAGGCCAGCTTGGTCAAGAAAATGGAGGAACTCGGCATAGGCCGTCCTTCAACATACGCTCCGACCATCTCAACCATTCAGAAGAGAGAATATGTCGAAAAGAAAGATATTCCGGGCGAGACCCGAACATATAAAGTTTACACCCTGAAGAAGGGTAAGGTCACCGAAAAGACCGGCAAGGAGAACATAGGCTACGAGAAAGCCAAGCTCGTCCCTACCGACATAGGAGTGCTGGTCAACAAGTTCTTACTCAACTACTTCGAGACCATTATCGACTACAACTTCACCGCCAATGTGGAGAAGGAATTCGATAAGATTGCCGAAGGCCGTTGTGAGTGGAACAAGATGATCAAAGAGTTCTACAAGGGCTTCCACAAACAGATTGAAGACACTTCAGACAACTCAGGCAAATTCAGCGGCGAGAAGTTCCTCGGCGTCGACCCGGTGTCGGGTAAGAACGTTTACGTGAAGATTGGCCGTTTCGGTCCGGTGGCACAGATAGGCGACACCGAAACTGAGGAAAAGCCTCGTTTCGCAGGCCTTCACAAAGACCAGAGCATAGAGACCATCACCCTGGACGAAGTGTTGGATCTGTTCGCATTCCCACGCTCGATAGGCGAGTATGAAGATGCGGAGATTCAGGTGGCTATAGGCCGCTTCGGTCCTTACATCAAGCACAAAAACGCTTTCTACAGCCTCTCGAAGCTCGACGACCCATCAACAGTCAACTTCCAGCGCTGCGTCGAAATCATAGAGAACAAGCGCAAATCTGATGCCGACAACGTGGTAGCCACCTTCCCTGAAGACAAGGACATGATGGTGCTCCGCGGCCGCTTCGGAATCTACATTTCATATAAGAAGACCAACTACAAGATTCCGCGCACATACGACGCTAACAACCTGACATATCAGGATTGCTTGGATATCGTGAACAATCCGGATAACGCGTCTAAGAAGAGAGGGAAGAAATAGTTTAGAGTTTAGAGTTTAAAGTTAATAGTTGAGACGCCATATATGGCGTCTCTTTGTTTATTCCTTCACGATCCTTTTCGCTATCCCCTTACCGTCTTTTGTGGCTTTTATGAAATAAATACCTGAAGGCAATGCTGAGATATCAAGAGTGCCGTTGATGAATTCTTGCCTTTCCAACACTTTGATTCCCATTATATTATAAATCGCAACATTATATTTATCATCTAAATCGGTTTTGATTTCCAGTGTTGAAGAAGCAGGATTAGGGCATATTTCAAGCGAACTGAATGATTCATTATGAATCTCTGGGACATCCAAGCCTGAGAAATCGATGGTGAAGTTGTCCAACGCCACCCAATCTTTTGTTGTTTCCTTTGTTGTTCCCGTCGTCCAACGCTCTGTAACCTCGACAATAAAGCGAAGCTGCACAAATGGCTCCCCGATAAAATTATCGAGAGAAATCTCCCTGCTTTGCCAACTGTTTGCTCTTTTCAACTGGTCGAGCTTATGCCAATAAATGCGGTCGGTTGTAGCTTCAACAAGAATACGAGATGTATGCATTGGTATAAAATTAAAAGCGATATCTGCTGTATAATCGAAATAAAATGTTGCATGAGGCGCATCGGAAGGAATTGAAAACCAATCAGTTTCTAGAATGGTGCATTCCGGCATTGTGGTAATTTTAATGTTACTGCCATGAATCCATGAGTTATCGAAGAACCTTAATCCATCGGTGTTTTCATTGAAATCATTAAAATATGGAAGCGACAACGGCGACGAAACCATCGTTTTTTCATGATACGACTCGTTGCTTTCAAAGCCGTCTGCGCCAACAGCTTTCACAAAATAATCGTGAATCATACCATCGTTGGCATCATTATCTTCAAAATAATTATCGCTTATTTCAGCAATTAACTCGTTGTCTCTAAATAATTTATAACTTTGGGCATAATTCATCTCATCCCATCTCAGATGTATTTTTGACTCATCGCAAGTGGCTGCAAAGTTTTGAGGAGGCAGTTTTCCGTTGGCAAGCTCAGCTGTAGCCGCAATAGTAGCCTTAACAAAGGCTTCAGCAAGAGCGAAACTATTCACGCCGCTGCCGATTGTGTCGCAAGGACGATGATAACACGGATGTTGGCTAATATATTCAATATCGCCAAGATATAATGCAGGGTAATCATAAATAAAAAGCCTCTCATGGTCGCCTCCCCCACGCTCACCCCTTGTAAGCCAAAGTGTTGGTGTTTCAGGCAGATAAAGATTCGCGACAGATGTATAATAATCGTACAGATTCTGCGTCATGTGGTAACATGCGGTGTACATTTTTATGGTATCAAGCTCGGGAGGATACCAGCCAATCATGTCGAGGTTGAAAACACCGAGGATATTTTTATTCTGTCGGGCATATTCCTTAGCAAATTCAAGACTTCCTAAAAGACCATCCTCCTCTGCATTGAAGTTGATGTAAATTATTGACCTGTCGAATGAATATTGACTCAAGATACGAGCTATTTCAAGCACTCCGGCAGTTCCAGAAGCATTGTCGTCAGCACCCGGACCATCAGGATGGTCGTAATGAGATGAAACCATAACATATTCTTCTGGATAAAGCGTGCCGCGTTGAATTGCAAGCACATTGCCAGCATCGAGAGTGTCGTTGGGAGTCCATTCGGTGGAGAAATAAAACACCGACGGTTCCAATCCGATGGCCTCATATTGCTCCACAAGCCAGTTTTGGGTAATCAAAGCCTCTGGCGAATAGGCATCACGGACAAACTGCTGCATCCATGCGATACTGTTATATATGTTTAAGGTATCGACCTGCGCCATCATAGTTTCGATTTCCGGATTTGTAGCCGTAACCGCAGGATACGTCTGATTGCGGTTGCCTTTGTTGTCAATCATTACATAACTCTGCGCAGAAACAGACAAAAAAGCCAGCAAATTCAATGTAATAAGTAATAGTTCTTTCATGGTGTTATGCTTTTAGTTTAACTATCAATTCACCATGCAAAAATATACAAAATTATCCAGTCGGCAACGGGGGAAAAACCAATTTTTTTTATATTTTTCCTTATTTTGAGGATATTTTACCCACAAAAACAAGGGTTTTGTACCTAATTTTTATAATTTTGCAGTCAAATAATTAACCTGATATTTAAATACTATGAAAAAGAAAACAAAGAGAGTTTTGCGTATCATTTTGATTGCGTTTTTGGCAATAATAGTGGTGTCGTGTGCCGTTTTTGCCTATTTTTTCCCTGTGGGATTGTATGTTCATTCATTAAAGGTGCGTACTGATGAAATTGTCGAGGCCGAAGTTCTATTTGACGACACCATACATTTCAAAAACAACGGGCAGCATATTGTTTTCAAGGCTGAGTTGAATGGCAAGCCGGATTCGTTGATTTACGATACGGGTGACAATTCGATTATTACGCTGATGTATACGCCGGGCACACGCCCCAAAGAGATGAAGTTTTATCGTGTTCGGGTGACTGGTGTCGAAAAAAAATCAAGTATAAAAGCGACGACTCTGTACGTTAAAGTCGGTACAGAGAAAATATATAACACAGAAATTGGTCAGGCTGTCTTGTTTCCAGAACAGCCTCTTTGTGAGAACTATACAATTTCCGACCATCACTTATTAGGTTTAGAAAGCCTAAACATTGGTCATGAATTTTTAGATTTCACTAATAGTGAGATACGATTTGTCAATTATAAAGAGCCCATTGACACCACTGGATTTGTTCCTGTTAAGTGCACGTATGAACAAAGAGTGCTGTGGGTTTATCCTCAAATCAACGGGGTGGAATACAAATGCATCTTTGATACTGGAAACGGACGCGCCGGTTTTGTTTTAAAAGGTGAGCAAAGGGTTGAAAACCCCAAAACGAATGATTATGTATATGAGGGCTCGTACGGAACTGGTATTAACGGTCAGACTAACAAGCAGCGATTTGTCGATGCCCCGAATGAAAGATTCAGTATCGCTGAAGCTGATAAAGAGACTGATATTATCTATGTGAAAAACCTTCCGCATAACAACATGGGACTCAAGGCAATCTCGCAGTTCGACTGGATAATTTCTATGGTGTCAGATCCACCTAAATTATATGCCAAGCCTCATGTCAACAACGAGGTTAAGCCATTTCACGCTGTCCGCTACAAACTCATTGTCGATAATGGCAAATTGAAGATTTTGACACGACTTATCGATGGCAATGAATCATTCAAGGTCGGTGACAGGATTGTTTCGGTAAACGGCGATAAAATCACCGAGGAGAACATCTGTTATTACTTCGACTTACTGTCGGAAAGCAACGACTGGTCTGGATTTGACATTAAAGTGAAGTGATGCGGTCAAACGCTTCCTGCGGATTTTCAACATCCAAACAGAGCGTTTCCATCGGACAAAGACCATCACCCGCACGGTTTACGATGCGGGTGACTTTTTTATCGTAAAAACAAGGGATATTGTACTTTTCAAACACTTTGATTGCAGGTTCTGAGATTATCAAAGTGTGAACCTCTTTGATTTCACCGAGGGCCATGAGGAGTGCCGCCGCCTTGCCGATGACCTTGTCGGCAACGGAAGCGCCTTTGAGTAAGCCTTTTTTCTCTTTAAGAAGATATAGAAGCGGTTTCACACCCCTTTCCTTGGAGGTGAAAAAATCATCAACTGAAACCACTGCCAAAGTGGAATCAGTTGATGTTAATAATGATTTCGCTTGTTCTAATGACTCAGTCATCTGACATTTTTAAGAAACAGATAACCGCCGATCCACTGGATAAGCATTCCCGGGATTCCGAGACGGAAATCTACGAATCCGGCCATGAATGAGCCTGTCATTGCCCATTCAACCATGCAACCTACCACCTGATATGCCAGAACCACTGCGAGTATGGTCCAAAGCGACACTTTCTTCGACTTTTCAGCTATCCAAGCTGCTGACACTGCCAGGAAAATCGACTTGATGAGTATGCTTGGAAGAACTGCCGGCATTGGCATTCCGAAAAGCAGACTGTTGATGACTGGCGACAAAACAGCTGTCATCAAACCCACCTTCATGCCATATTTGTATGAGGCAATCAAAGTGAAGAAATAGATAGGCAGGAAGATGTGACCGCCGTTAGGGATGAGGTGGCAAAGCTGAGGCAAAACAATATTGCCGGCCACGAACAATGTAGCGAAGATGTAAGTTTTAACCTGGTCAAAACCAAGATTATAGAGTCTTACTGATGATGTATTTTCCATAATTTGCAATTTTTATTTTTTAATGACGGCTATCGCTGAAGCCATTCTTTAATTTTGTCCATTTTCATATAGTCGATGTTGTCGACAATCCACTCACGCATTGCCTTGCCCGGCTCGGTCTGCTGAGGATAGCTGATGTAGTCGAGCTCGATGTTGAGAGCCTGCGACACCTTAAGTGCCATCACCGACCAGAGCACGCCTATGTCGCCTACAACCGGGATCGACTTCTCCAGACGTGAGAATGCCGACATCTCCATTCTGAACGGGATTTTCGACATCTTTGTCTTTGGCAAGCCCTTGTCGATAGCAGCCTGAACGTCGCCTGACTTCTTATCGAGATCCCAAGCTTTCTTGAGGTTTTCGTCGAGGTCGAAACGAATCAGGGTCTTGTCTTTGAGGCTGTATGTAGGATAGCCGTTCCAAGAGGCCCAGATGCCGTGACCTGTGTAAGTCTCAAACGGACCGTCGTGAATCTCCTGTGTCAATGCCACTGCCGACTCTATGATGACATCGGCGCTGCCCAACATCTTTGAGATGCGGAACGTTCTATCGCTCACCGGTATACTGTCGGCTATGCTGATACCGACCTGACCGCCGCCTATAAGCTGAGGCACACTCACCAGAACCGGCACATTGTGACGCACGCCGGCTCCAAGCATGGTACGCTCATCGCAGCCCCAACCAACGACTTCCTCAAACGGAACGTGCTTGGTGTGTGCAATCTCCATGATGCTGGCGGCAAATGTCTCATTGCGCAAGCCCATAGGATATGCCATGTTAGCGGCAGCTTTGATGATGCAAGTGCCTTCCTTTTCATTGCAACGCTGTACCAAAGCGTCGTCAATAATCATCTCTTTCTTAAGGTCAGCCCATTGAGCGTCAGTGAGTTCGGTGAGCTCGAATATGTCACCGCGAGGCATCTTGTCGAAGTCGAGGAACTCTTCACCCACGTCGTGGATGTTGATACGTTTCACCTTGTCAAGAACGCCGCCCATCTCATGAGAGACGACAGCTGAACTTGTAGTGACACCGTCAATTAAGCCTTTGCTGATGAACTCTGCAATCAAAGTGGTAACGCCTTCGTGTATGTTTGGGCCCGAGCCTGTCACGACAACCACTTTGCCGCCTCTTTTCTTTGCCTCAACAATCTTTTCGATAGCTATATCGAGATAATGCCTTGTCTCTTCCGGCAAAGCCTCGTATAAGCCTTCAATAAAATCTTTATCAATTTTCATATATAGATTTGTTAATTTGTTTTTGACCAAGTGTCTTTTAATCCGACGGTTCTGTTGAACACCAGATGATCCGGTGTGCTGTCTTTATCTACTGTGAAGTATCCTATTCTCTGGAACTGGAAGTGATCGAGCGGTTTCGCGTCGGCGAGATATTCCTCGACGTAGCAGTTTTCCCTGATTTCCAATGAGTCAGGATTCATCATCTTCTTCATTGCCTCGATAGGGGTGTTGCCTTCATCCTGCAGGCGTGCCAGCTCGTCGCGTGGGTTCTCCACGTTCCAGAGACGGTCGTAGAGTCTGACTTCAGCCTTGATGCAGTGTGCCTGGCTTACCCAGTGTATGGTGCCTTTCACCTTACGGTTGGCGTCAGGCATGCCGCTGCGTGTCATCGGGTCGTATTCGGCATAAACCTCGACCACTTCGCCGTTTTCGTCCTTCTTGCAGCCTGTGCATTTGACGATATAGGCATTTTTCAGACGCACTTCCTTGCCTGGAGTGAGGCGGAAATATTTGTTCGGAGGGCATTCCATGAAGTCTTCTTTCTCTATCCACAGTTCACGGCTGAAGGTGATGTTATGGCTGCCTGCGCTCTCGTCTTCAGGGTTGTTGATGGCTGTCAGCTCCTCTCTTTGGCCTTCAGGATAGTTGGTTATGACCAACTTGACAGGATTCACCACAGCTGCCACACGGGTGGCGCGAGCGTTCAAATCCTCACGGATTGAACTCTCTAGCAAAGCGAAATCATTCAAAGCGTCGTATGTGGTATAACCAATCTTGTCGATAAACATGTGTATGGACTCCGGAGTGTAGCCACGGCGACGGAAGCCGCAAATGGTGGGCATACGCGGGTCGTCCCAGCCGTTGACAACGCCTTCTTTCACCAACACGAGCAGGTTGCGTTTGCTCATCAAGGTGTAGTTGAGATTCAGCTTGTTGAACTCGGTCTGACGCGGACGGTTGTCGTCCATATTGTCGCCTTCACCGCGGATTTCCTTGAGCCAGTCGACAAACAAATCGTAAAGCGGACGGTGCACCACGAACTCCAGTGTGCAAAGCGAATGGGTTACACCCTCAAAGTAGTCGCTCTGTCCGTGAGCGAAGTCGTACATAGGGTAGGCGTGCCACTTTGTGCCAGTGCGGTGGTGAGGAGTGTCTACAACACGGTAGATGATAGGATCGCGGAAGTGCATGTTAGGGTTGGCCATGTCTATCTTGGCGCGAAGCACCATCTTGCCTTCGCCTATCTCGCCAGCATTCATCTTGTTGAAAAGCTCCAACGACTCCTCAATCGGGCGGTTGCGGTACGGGCTTTCGGTACCAGGCTGGGTCGGACTGCCCTTTTGTGCAGCTATCTCCTCCGAACTCTGCTCGTCGATGTAAGCCTTGCCGCGTTTAATCAGTTCTATTGCAAAATCCCAAAGTTGCTGGAAGTAATCTGAAGCGTAGTACTCATTGCCCCACTGGTAACCGAGCCACTGTATGTCTTCCTTGATGGCGTCGACATATTCCATGTTCTCCTTGGTGGGGTTGGTGTCGTCAAAACGCAGGTTGCAGACGCCTCCGTAGTTTTTGGCGATGCCGAAATCCAGACAAATGGCCTTGGCGTGTCCGATGTGGAGATATCCGTTAGGCTCCGGAGGAAAACGCGTCTGTACGCGCTTGGCATTCTTGCCGTTTTTCAAATCTTCCTCGACTTTCGCTTCAATAAAATTCAGCGATTTCTTTTCTTCTTTTTCAGCTTCTTCGGAATTCATAGTTCTTCTTTATTTTGCGTAAGACAACTTTTAACCAAAATTAAGGCACAAAAATAATAAAAATATAAAAAAATGTACTCTTTTTTTTAAAAAGTTGTAATTTTACACCCCGAAAAGGTTCAAAAAACACAAAAAATCATGAATTACTTAGACATAATCATCGCTATCATTCTGATTCTCTTTGCAATAGGAGGCTTTAGAAACGGTATTATCAGAGAGGCTTTCTCGCTTGCGGCATTCTTTGGCGGCATCTATGGAGCCATGGTGTTGTCCGGATGGGTAGGCAATATGCTCGGCAAGATCATAAACGTGAGTCCGGAATGGTTGGCGGTTATAGCTTTTATGATAGTCTTTATCGGTTTGGCCATATTGATAAACTGGCTTGGTGGTATGCTGGCCAAACTTATAGAATCCATCAACCTCGGATTTATCGATAAAATAGGCGGAATAGTCTTCGGCGTATCCAAAGGTTTTCTGCTGATTGGAGTGTTGATCATTGTTCTCGACTTCTTTGGAATCAAAGACGTGTTGGACGAAAAAGTACGTAAAAATTCAGTTCTGTATACCACTTCGGAGAAAGTCGCCACCTGGATTTACGACAACAAGGACGGCTTGATGAAACAATTCTACGAGGGTAAGGAGAAAGTTGAGGAATCAGTAGTGTTATTGTAGAAGAATAGAAACTACTAAACTTTTTTTTCAGGATTCTGTTGAAGATAAGCTTCCCAGCTGGAGAAGTTTTTCTTTCCTTTTGGGATTTTCGGAAGCTTTGACTCGTCGGTGCCTCCAACGATGTTGAGCTTGTTTTGGAAGCTGTGACAGACGGCAGCAGCCATGGCATCGGTGGCATCTAGATAGTCGGGATGTTCGGTGAAATTGCAGAGTTTCTGAACCATAGCAGCCACCTGTTCCTTGGAAGCGGCGCCGTTGCCGGTAATTGACTGCTTGATTTTACGTGGCGAATACTCAAAAATAGGGATGTCGCGGTAGAGGGCGGCGGCCATGGCCACACCTTGAGCGCGACCCAGTTTCAGCATGGACTGCACGTTTTTGCCGAAGAAAGGAGCCTCAATGGCAAGCTCGTCGGGATGATACTCGTCTATAATCTCAAGCACGCGCTCGAATATCCTTCTCAGCTTGAGTGCCTGGTTGTCGAGTTTGCCCAGCTTCAGCACGCCCATGCGCAGCATGCTCAACTCCTTGCCTTTCTGAAGGATGAGACCGTAACCCATCACCATGGTGCCCGGGTCTATGCCTAATATTATTTTTTCAGTTTTCAAAATTTATTATCTTTGCAGTCTGAAAATGAGTCAAAATTCCCATAACGCAAAAATAAAGAAAATCGCCGAACTGGCGATAAAAATTCTCATTGTGCTGGTGGGATGCTGGATTCTTTACGTGAAAATCATTAAGAATCAGAATCTTACAGAGATGTGGTACTCTGTGAAACTCTCGTTTTCGTCCACCAAGAACATACTTCTGATGTTGCTGGCCTTTGCCTTGATGCCGGTCAATATGGCATTGGAGACCATAAAATGGCAAAAATCAATAAAACCTGTGGAGACCGTAGGGTTTCGCAAGGCTTTCGTCGCTATTTTCACCGGCATCACAGCCGGAATGATGTTCCCTAACCGCACCGGTGACTTTCTGGGACGTATTTTCATACTCGAACAGGGCAACCGTATCAAGGCGGCCATGCTCACCTTTGTGGGAAACATAGCCCAGATGCTGGTGACCATGAGCTTGGGCAGTGTGGCCTGCTTTTTCTTCCTCAAGTGGAGCGCATACTGGTATCTTCTGACTTTGCTTGTGATCATTATAGTATTGGGTTATCTGATATATTTCAATATCCATATTCTGAGACATCTGCAGCGGATTATTCCAAAGAAATGGCGTCCCAGGACAGAGCAGTATATGGAGGTTTTCAGTAAGTTTTCGAATAAGGAACTGGCCGACATTCTGTTGGTTGCCATTGCAAAATATCTGGTTTATTCAATGCAGTTCGTGCTTCTGATATGGGCATTCGACGTGCCTTTGAATTACCTTGAGGCTATGGTCCCTATCATGATGACTTATTTTTTGATGACCATCATTCCTTTTATCACCATCACGGAAATTGCCATTCGCGGCTCGGTCTGTGTGTCGGTTTTCGACAAATGGCTGGCTATGATGGGCATAAACACCGCCTTCAGCATGATGGTGTTTTCGGCCAGCACCATGCTTTGGCTTTACAACTTGGCAATTCCGGCCATAATAGGCCTGTTTTATATCAGAAAACTAAAATTCATAAGAAGCAGTTATGAGTCTTGAAACATTACATGTAATACTGAATGTCATTATGGTATTCGCGGCGCTCTATCTGATTTGCATAGGAGCGTTCACTTACGGATTGTCGGTTTTGTCCAGAGGTGACAACAAAGACGCCACTTTGTGGAAGATTAAGAAAATCTCTGTCTTGATAGCTGCCCGCAACGAAGCCAAAAACATAGAGAGATTATTACAATCGCTTTATAATCAGTCATATAAAAAAGAAGATTTTGAAGTGGTTTTGGTAGACGACCATTCCGATGACGACACTTACGGTTTAGTCGAAAAGTTTGCGGCTGCACATCCCGACTTGAAAATCAGACTTTTGAAAGCTGAGGGCAACGGCAAGAAACAAGCCATAAGCCAAGCTTTGCACGCTGCTGAAAATGAGATAATTATGGTTACGGACGCCGACTGTGAGCTGCCTGTAAAATGGATAGAGAAGATGCTTGCCTACTACGAGAAGAAAGATTTGAAGATGCTGCTCGGACCGGTGCTTCTATCGCCTGCCAACAGTTTGTTTGAAAAGCTTCAAGTGCTTGAGCATCTGAGCCTTATAGCCAGCACTGCAGGTTCTGCCGGTATAGAGATGCCGGTGATGTGCAACGGCGCCAACATGATGTATGAGCGCGAGGCCGCAATCGCAGTGGAGGCCGAGCGCACAGATATGAACATAGCTTCGGGTGACGACATGTTCCTGATGGAGAGATTCTTGAAGCGTTTCGGCAATAAGGCTGTGAGTTTCTTCCTAAATCAGGAAGTGATAGTGAAAACTGCTACCATGCCCACTTTGAAGGCGTTTTTCCGTCAGCGCCGCCGCTGGACTTCGAAAACCAAGGCTTACACCAACTGGAAAATCATAGCCACCGCTCTCATAGTCCTGTTGTTCAACCTAAGCATCGTGGCATTCTTTGTGGGAGGCTTTTTCAATCCGGTCTTATGGAGTTTCTACGTGCTATACGTCATCATGAAGACCCTTATCGACTACCCGATAATAAGGAGAATCACGGCTTTCATGAAACAGAAGAAACTGAAATACTGGATATTCCCTCTGGAGTTTATTTATCCGTTCTATGTGGTATTCACGGCTTTCGCCGGAATGTTCACCAAAACAAAATGGAAATAAGTATATGAGAAAATTCTTTTTACTGGCTTTGGTTTGGGGTGTTTTTGCCCTGATGTGTCCGGCTCAGGATGTGAAAATCATTTTTGCAGGCGACCTCATGGGTCATGACAGACAGATTCAGGCGGCCCTGCAAAGCGACAGCACATACGACTATACTCCCTGCTTCCGTTACATCAAAGACTACGTCAGCAGTGCCGATTTGGCTATTCTCAACCTCGAGGTTACACTTGCAGGGCCGCCATACAATGGCTATCCTACGTTCTCGTCGCCTGTAGCTTTGGCTCAAGCTGCAAAAGATGCCGGATTCGATATCATGACCACTGCCAACAACCATTGCCTCGACCGTGATAAACAGGGTTTAGAAAGTACCATACAAGCTCTTGACAGCCTCGGTATACCTCATCTTGGCACATATATCAACCAAATCGAACACGACAACAACCATCCAATGACAGTATGTCTTGATTGTATAAAACTGGCCCTGTTGAATTATACATGCGGCACTAACGGACGTCTGGTAGAGGAACCCAATATTGTTAACTATATCGACACTGTAGCCATGCAGCGCGATCTTGACAAAGCCAAGGCCGAAGGTCACGATTTCATCATCACCCTGATACACTGGGGTATAGAATACGACACTCGGTCGAGCGCCGAACAGGAGTATCTGGCAAAATGGCTGCTCGAACACGGCAGCGACGCAGTGATGGGAAGTCATCCGCATGTGGTGCAGAACTTCACGGTTGACGCCATACCCGACAACGACCGTTACCCCGAAATAGTGGTCTACTCCATGGGTAATTTAGTCAGCAATCAGCGTAAAATCAACACTGACGGCGGCATAATGATAGAGCTGGATTTAAGAAAAACCGGCGATAAAACCGTGGTTACCGACTGTCATTATCTGCCATATTGGGTGTACCGCGGCACCATTGACGGATTGTATCAATATTACATACTGCCATCAAATGATGCCATGGCAAACCGCAGGAAATACCAAATCAACCGCGAAGACTATAAAGCCTTGAAGCTGTTCAGCAAATCGACCAGAGCACGCCTTGACTCATGCGCGCTCAATAACGGCATCAATATTTTAGAAAGACGTTAATCCAGGTCTTAGAAAGTCATAGTCAATCCTATACCTCCGCGGACAATTCCAAAATCCACTTTAATATTGCTGGAATGGGCCGTCGTTTCCAGGTTTGAGTTATAAATCTGGACGCCTTTAAACATCTTGTTGTTAGCTATTGCCGCAAAACCGTAGGCGACACCGACCAAACCGACTCCTCCGACCAAGACATAAGGATTAAATCTATCCCAAATCAAACCTCCAATTTCCCATCCTATCATGAAACCACCTGCAAATGCAAAAATATAAGAGAAAACCTCAGGAGCAGTTGCCTTTTTCACTTCTTCCAAAGCTAGTTGGTCATTGGCTACAACAGCTTTCACTTGATTTACAGTTTTAAGTTCGCGATCACCATGATAAAAACGATGACCGATAGTTGCCTTATCAATAACGATAGGCTCGTTGCTCGATTGGGAATATACATTGCAAATACCCAAAAGCAACAATGACACTGAGAGCAATAATAATTTTTTCATAGATTTTATATGATATTATAATGGTATCAACGATATTTCTTTTCCAGTTCTTCTCTGTATTTCTGGGCTATTTCAAAGGCAAGAGCGACTCCGTTGTCGGTCGGCTCAGGGCTGAAGGTGCCAAGGCGTTCACGCCACCACTGACCTTCATATTTGCATATGCGGTCATGGTAAGCCTTCTCGTTAAAGTTGACGCCAGCCTCTATGGCGGCATCCACATCCTTGAAGAATTCCTTCCAGCGATAAGCGTAGTAAGTCTCGGTCAGGCCGGCCCAGGCACGGCTGGCATATTCGTTCAGCAAAGCGTCCTCCTCACCCCAAGTGGTGATGATGTTGCGGGCGTTGCTCTCGAAATAATCCTTTTCTTCGTCAGTATTACCTAATGATCTGGCGTCACGTATCCAGCGGCCTACCAGGAAGGCGCTTTCTGAAGCCAGGATGGCTTCGGTATCGTCGAGGATTGAAGTCATGGTCTTCTCAAGCTCATGCAATTTCTTGTAATTCTTCTCACGATACGCTCTTACGTAATCCAAGTAAAGATCGCTGAAATAGTTGCCCAGCATCTGACGCGTCACGTTGACTATGTCGAAATGACGGGTACGGGTGTCGCTTTTGGTTGCCAGCATATTGTCCAACACATCCAGAAGCACTATGTTGCTGTATTTGTAGGTAGGTGCTATGTAATACTGTCTGTATTCCTTTATCCTACCCATGGTCGGACGCTGGTTGATACGCACCGTCTGGCCTGGAGAAGACACCTTATTATATACGCTGTCCGCAAGCAGGTTCCAAGCCTCTCTGTAGCTTTCGTCTATCATACCGGCACGCTGGTCAGCCAGACGCTCAACCCAGTGAGCGACATTTTTAGTGAGAGGATTGTTCCATGCTTTCTCAAACACATATTCATACATGAACGGATTGCAGTCGAAGCCTTCCAAAGTGGAGCCTATGCCAACCAAGTTGTCGCCGCCGTTTTTGATAGCGTTTTCAATGCGTTCGTTCACGATTTCCAGATTGCCTGCCAGCATGGAGTTACCGCCGAAGTTGCCGAGGTAGCACCAGATGTAAGGCACTCCGTAGTAAGCGTCAGTACGCTCCCAAACCGGCTGACGCTCGCAGTAGTAGTCGAGCATGATGTGGCGGTCTTTCGGCATTGAGGTGATGTAGGCCTCTATACGGTTGTCAACCTCCCAATACTCGCGTTCGTTCCAGAAGAGCCATGCCATCTCAAGCCATTTGGCCTCAGGGTCGGCGGCCTCAAGCGACTCATACACCTGACGGCTCACACGGGCAAGGTATTTAGGATCCCAGCTTGGCGGAATAAGCTCATTGAAAATGTCTATTCCGTAAATATGGTCGGTACCGTAAAACTCTGTCTGTTTTGCTATGAACTTCTTCTGTATCTCTGTGTAAAGCGGATCGAGCGGGTCAAGGAACTTGCACCAGCAGGTGCTGTCGAAGCCGGCCCAGTCGCCCAACGATGACAGTGGAGCATCCGGATATATGCGGGTGATGCATGGCGGAACATGTCCTGCGAAGCCCGGCAAAACAGGCTTCATATTCAACTCACGCTCACGTGCCACTATCTTTTTTTGCAAGTCTTTCTGATTATCGAGCCACACTTTCGGCAGAGGTCCACCCCAGCGGTCTATGTTCTGCATGCGGTGCCACGGAAGGTGAGCCGGACCTGTGAAATAGCTTCTGATTTCCTCGTCGGTAAGGCCGAACTCACTCCACACCTCATACCAAACCGACTCCTGTCCGGTGATGGCTAAAGGCATGTTGATGCCATTTAGGGCCATCCAGTCGATGAAATGCTCCCATTGCTCCCAGTTCCACCAAGGCATGGTATAGCCGAAGGTGCAATAGTTCAGGAAGAAACGGTCTGGCACACGGGCGCTCAGACGCACTTTAATTGGAACTATAGGCATGTAATTTGGAATCTCGAGCTCATCCGACTCAAACCATGAATATTGAGCCAGGCAGTAATATTTGAGGTAATGGTTCAATCCCACAGCCATGCTGTTGGCGTTGTTGCCGCGAATCACCAGATTTTTGCCGACAGTCTCTATTTCAAAACAGTCGACGGTGTCTTCGACAAGCTGTTCCAACACAATGTGTTTGGAATATTCTGGAACAACACGGTCCACAAGTCCGCGCATGGCGGCTATTTCAGGATTCCTGTTGCAGGAAAAACAAAGCATAACGCTCGCAATGGCAATGAGATACAGTTTCTTCATAATTTGAAAATTTTAATCACCGCAAAAATAATAAAAACTTTTTACTTTTAACAATCAACTTTAAACTAAAATGTGTATTTTTGCCGCCGAAATTCAAGGGGTGCTCCTAGTGGGCTGAGATGATACCCTCAAACCTGATCCGGGTAATGCCGGCGTAGGGATGGATATTACCAATTATTCCCCTTCACATTTATTAACAAATCAACACAAAATTCAACAAAATGAAACGAATTTTTATTTGTATCGCTGCTCTTTTGTTTGCGGCAAATGTGAAAGCGCAGAATGAAAACACCGATCTCGACACAACCAACTACAAAATGCTTGACGAGGTGGTTGTCAGTGGTGTGAGAGTTAAGAAAAACGCTCCATTCGCCATGACAGAGATTAACAAAAACGAGCTTAACGAATTCTCCAAAACCGGTCAGGAGCTTCCTTTCCTGTTCTCCAAAACTCCGGGTATCATTTCCTGGAGTGAAAACGGTGTGGGTACAGGCACCACTTACATGCGAATCCGTGGCGCCGGCGACTCACGCATCAACGTCACCCTCGACGGAGTGCCTCTCAACTCACCTGAAGACCAGTGTGTTTTCTGGGCCAATATGAACAGCTACGGCTCACTTTTAGGCAACGTCCAAATTCAAAGAGGTGTTGGAACTTCTACCAACGGCGACGGCGCCTTTGGTGGCACAATTGCAATGTCATCAGCATCGCCATCAATCATGCCAAGTGCTGAAATCACTGGCTCTTACGGCAGCTTCAACACTCTTAACTTTGGAGCGAAAGCCTCTACCGGTCTGCTTTGGAGACACCTCATCATCGACGGCGCCTACCACGAGACCAGCACCGACGGATTCATCCATGGAACATCAGGACGCAGCGGAAGCTACTACGGCGGCGCAACCTGGATGGGCAACAATTTCGTAATCCGTTACAAAAACATCGGTAACTTCGAGAATACAGGTCAAGCATGGAATGGAGTAACGGCTGGCGACGACTACCTCAGTATAATGGACGGAACCTACGGCGAAAATACTGGCATCAAGACATACGAAGACATGTATAAGGTGGGCCTTGAAAAATATAACTCTCTCTATGAACATCTGGTGCACGTCGACCCGTCAAACCCATATAGCGACTTCGTGAAAGACGAAAACGGCAACTACGTTACCGAGCGCTACAAACTCAACAACGGCAAGTATTGGGACAAGACCACCGACAACTTCTGGCAGGATCACAACATTCTCTCGCTGGCTTGGGAAATCAACGATCGCTGGACGACATCGGCATCGTTGCATTATACCTATGGATATGGTTTTTATGATGAGTTCAGATATCAAAACACTTTGGCAAAGAAATTCGGTATCAATGAATACGATTCGGAAGGCGAGAGAATAGTCTCAGACGCCGTTCGTAAAAAAGGTCTTCGCCAGGATACTTACGGCATTATTTGGAATGCCAACTACAAAAACAACAGATGGGATGTCATCGGCGGCTTTGCATTGCAAAACTTCAAAGGAAACCACTTCGGTTATGTGACTTACATAGCCAACGAAGAGGTGTCTAATAAATATCTGGCTAACGGCGATTACAAATATTATGATTCCGACGCCAGCAAACTCGACGGAAATGCATTCATTAAGGCGGCTTTCAAAATCACCGACAACTGGACTGTTTTCGGCGATGCACAATACCGTCACGTCGACTATAAGACAAGCGGCATCAACGACAGATTTGTCAAAAATGCTGATGGAAACTACGTCAATCATGAGCTCAATATCAACGAAAAATACGATTTCTTTAACCCGAAAGGCGGTATTTCTTTTGATAAAGACAGCCATCATGCCTACGCTTCAGTGGCTATGAGTCATCGTGAGCCTGAGCGCAACAACTTCACCGACAACGGCTCATATCCTTTCCCTAAGCCGGAGCAACTCATCGACTATGAATTAGGTTACAACTTTAATGGAACAATTTGGCAAGCGGGTGCTAACCTTTATTATATGGATTACAACAATCAGTTTGTTCAAACTGGTGAAAAGAGCGATATAGGCGAGGCTTTGACAACAAACATCAAAAAATCTTACAGATTGGGTGTCGAGCTGCAGGCCGGCGTCAACCCTACAAGATGGCTTACCATCGAGGCAAACGCAGCTTTGAGCCAGAATAAAATCAAAGATTTCGACGAGGTGGTCGAAGATTGGGATAACGAAACCGGTTACACAACAATCCATTACGACAACTCAACTTTAGCGTTCTCTCCTTCAGCAATTCTTAATGGTTTCGTGACTTTCCATCACAAAGGAATCGCTCTGACATGGCACACAGGCTACGTTTCACGCCAGTATCTCGATAACACGGAAAACAAAGACCGCTCGCTGCCGGCTTATTCGGTCTCTAACGTGAGCCTCGGCTACACTTTGAAACCAAAGAAAGTCGTGAAAGAGGCTATCTTTAAAGTCAATTTCAACAATGTTTTCGACAAACATTATGCTGCCAGCGGATATGTATATTCAGCAATCTACGAAAGTGCCGGTCATGGCAATGACAACCGTTATTATACACTCAGCTTCATCCCAATGGCCGGCTTCAACGTTATGGCAAACCTGACACTTAAATTCTAAAAATATGGAATTCATCGCCAAACACTGGCTCGACATAGTCACAACCATACTTGGTCTGGCATATATCCTTCTGGAATATAAAGCCAGTGTTTGGATGTGGCTGGTCGGCTTCCTGATGCAGGCACTGGGTATAGTGCTTTATTACCAAAAAGGCTTATATGCCGACTGCGGAATGGAGTTTTACTACCTGGCAATGACAGTCTATGGCTACTGGAAATGGGTGAGGGGAGGCGAAGCCAAAAAATCTCTTCCCATACGTCACTTTCCGAAAAAGCTCATCCTGCCCTGGCTGGGAATTATAGCTGTAGTCTGGTTGGTTATTTACCTTCTGCTGGTCAACTTCACCAACAGCACAGTGCCTGTGGCCGACAGTTTCACAACGGCATTGAGCATAATCGGAATCTGGGCTTTAGCCCACAAATATCTCGAGCAGTGGTTTATCTGGATTGCCGTCGACGTGGTCACCTGCGGTCTGTATTTCTTCAAAGACATACCGTTCAAGGCCAGCCTGTACGCGCTTTACGTGGTGATAGCCGTCTTCGGATATTTGAAATGGAAAAAATCTGTAGAGCCTTCGGAATAAGCCGGTCAGCGTTTCACTGTTTTTTGTGTGACGACACCTCCATCAGGCATTTTGAATTTAACTATATAAATCCCTGGCCGTAAATCGGTTACAGGGATTTTTTCTGTATTGGCGGGTGCGGTTTTCAACAGTTTTCCGACCATGTCGTAGACTTCACATGACAAAACCTCGGCATTGACATAAATGCAGTCGTCGGCCGGGTTGGGGTATATCAAAACCTCTTCAGCCGAAGTCTCGTCTACCGACAGAAAACCGTACAGCTGCTCGATTATGTCGGCAGGACGGTCTCTTAAAAACTTCTTAACCATATACACATTGTATGTCGACCAACTGCTGGAACTGTTGGGAGGCGAACCGAATCGGGCAACTTGGTTGTCAATCTCTCCCTCTAGGGCGTCTTTGATATATTCGTAAACAGGCAGGGTGTTTTCATAAGCCAAAGTGGTGGCCACCATTTCCTCAAACCTTTCCTTAAAACGCAGTCTGAAGCCGTAGTTTTCGTACAAACGTCTGAAAAACAGTGTAGACCTTGTGCTGGACGGATACATGTCATTGCCCACATAAACGGCATTGGCAAACACATCGAAATCAGGATAGGAGAAACAGGAGTCGCCGTCGTAGAAAATCCAACGCAGTTTGCCTCCAAACGTCTGCCATATCCTCACGTTGTTGTTCGACCAGTCACGGTTGGCTATGAACATTTCAAAAATGTAATAGTCTATGAAATTGTTGATATCTATTTTGGACACGGCATAGTCGTACTGATCGGCTTGCGACAAATCGGCCTGCTCCATCCAGTCGTAGAACTCCAGAAAATCGTCCGGACTGCCGCAATCCACCTCACCGTACCAACCGTACATTATGTTGACTGAGTCTATACTCACATCCAGATGATCGTGCAAAAATCTTTCGTCAGGCCTTTCAGCAACATAGTAAACACCCCAATACTCGCCGTTTAAAAACAAAACCGCCGGTCTGGATGCAAGCGATTCGAAATCAAGAGTCTCGGCCAGACGCCCGCAAACATAGTCGTTACAACCGGCTCCAAGCCACGAACTCATAAACGGTCTCAACAGCAGATGCTTGAAGCTTTTGTTCGGAATGGTCTCGAAAAACTTATAGCGCAGACGTTTTTTGCCGTATTCCTCACGGGCATAGATTTTCATTCCCTTCTGACTCTTCCAACGCATCTGGTTGCCGTGGGTGCGCAGGCCTACAGTCTGGTTAAGACCTTCATTATCGGTCTCATAAAACTCAAAATTGATTATCCTTTCCCATTCCCGGCCTTTCATGAAATAGTTTCCGGTAAGGTAAGGATTGTTAGGATTGTAATAAAAACCGGGAATGAGAATACCTGTGTAGTAATCGAACAGGTCGAGCGAGTCGGCGCAGAGTGACACCGCCGGCAGACCGTGAGTGTCGCAGCCCAGCTCACCTATGAAATAACTGTTGGTGACTATGCTGCTCACGCAGCTGTCGTTCTCATCGAACACAGCCGCCCTGACAACTATGCAGTGACGCACCGAATCTACAGGGAAAAAATGCTCCGCAGGACAGTTTACTATGGTGTAAATGTCCGATTTTGAATACATTGACTCGTTTAAAACCAGAGGTTCGGTGTAAAGAGCCGACTGTGCTGAAGGACGGTTGCCGTTGGTGGTGTAATGAATATGACAGTTGGAGTTGATATTTGACAACTCCAACTGTAAAACGTTATCGTAAAAGCCTCCAGAGGCTGAGAAATATACAGTGTCAAGTTGTGCCTTAACCAATAAAGGCAACAATATCATGGCGACAACTATGACTTTTTTCATGAGAAACCTTACTATCTCTTCACTATTTTCTTAGTGAAAACAGAGCCGCTCTTTTTGTAATACTTGACAATGTAGATTCCTGCCTTGAGTTCGTCAAGCTCGTGTCTGTCGACCTTACGGCCCATCAGGTCGTAAACTTCATAACGGACAACATCGCCATCCAAGGCATCGATTTCAGGCACATCATCAGTATGACCTACTCCTTCCAAAGTTTCCGAAGCTGCCTCGCAGCCGTCATCATAAATGGCGTTGATGTAATAAAATGCATGAACATCAACTGTAATAGTATCGGTGTATTTATATTCTCCAACTACACCTATAGTATAATAATCGCCATATTGGACGGTTGCAATAACCTCATTATCTCTGTAAATATCAAAATATTCTATATCTCCCGACGAGCCTTCAGCAGGATCTTCCCATTCCAAAACCAAGTTCGATGTTTCTTTGTCAAACCAGTCAGTTAATACGAAATTACTTACCGGATTGCAGTGAATCTGTGGCTCTCCCGCCGGATTTGCCAATTCAGCCAAGCATCCTATGTTCATGCGGCAATACTGCTGCGACATCTCAAAACTATTGACACTCGGACCAATCAAGTCATTCGTAGTATGGATATTCGGGCTGTAATGCTGATAATCCTCAAAAGGATAAATTCCCATATAACCATGATTATTGAAAGAAGTGTGGTCGCTGTCGCCTTCGTTGAAATTGACATGTCTTATTGGCAGTTCCGGGAAATAAACGCTACCGACGTTCATGTAATAATCGCCAATTGGAGCCACCGAATTCGGATAGATGCAGTCGATATGAATCTGGTCGCCATAGAGATAGCCATTCATGTCGTTGTTGAAATATCCCAAAATCTCCATGCCTTCCTGCTGGCAACGTGAGGCGTATGCCTCGCTGCCGTAAAGTCCCATCTCCTCGCAACCGTATGCGCAGTAAATAATGGAGTATTCAAATTCATACTGAGACATGATTCTGGCACTCTCAAGCACGCTGGCAACACCTGTAGCATTGTCGTCAGCGCCAGGGCAAGTGCCGCCTCCGTACATGGCTTCGTATGAGAATGAGTCGAAGTGGCTTCCGCAAACGACGTAAACATCAGGATAGAGTGTACCGCGCTGAATACCAATGACATTGGGTGCTGCCTGACCGCTTCCTGTCCAAGTGCTAGCATAGAAGGGCTGCTGCTCAACCTCAAGTCCGAGAGCTGCCATACGACCAGCTATCCAGTCGGAAGCGTCAAACGCGTTTTGTGAATTCCACATACGGTTTTGATAATCCTGCAGATGCTGCACCGTAGCTTCAAGCGAGTCCATACTCACCTGGTTCATCATTTCGCGAATGAGTGGATTTTCTTCGGTAATAATAGGGAAATCACGATGAGCAACCGCCATTTTAGCCTCTTTGTTGAAAATAGCCACAGCACCGTCGTTCTTATACGGCATGGCCATGCCTTTCACTATCACAAAGTTTGCGGTTTGTATCAATGCCTCACCCTCGCCGAGATATGATTTCTGCTCTGTTTGCGGGCAATAAACCAGAGTATATACGTCATTACCTGAAAACGCTTTAGAATCCAACACTGTCATACTATTATCGACAGTTTTTGCAGTTGCCAAAACAAAATTGTCGTTGTAATAATGAATCTTCAGATTGTTGTCGTTGAACAGATTCTCTGTTTCCTGCCTGTTACCGGTGTTTATCATCACAAAACTCTGTGCGAATCCCACTATGGCAAACAGCATCAATGCTAGTAATGTAATTGTTTTTTTCATAATAAGGTAAATTTTAATTAATCGTTTAAATTATTTATTTCCCTCCACATTTCGGAGAATGATTTTTCGGCAAATTTCGGAATCTCACGATGAACACCCCAATTCTTTTTCAGAAGCTGCTTAAAATCCATTCTGTTGAAGAAATCCTTTGACTTGTCCATGTCTTTACGGGTTTCAACTTTTTTTCTGATAAAGTTGTAAACCCCGCGTTCGGCCAGCAGCGACTTGTCTTCTTTGATAATATCAACTCTGTTTCTAAGTAGCAAATCGCTTATCTTTATATTCATCGGGCAATACTGCTCACACTGACGGCAGGTTCCGCACAGAGTGGCCAGATGAGCGGCCTCCTCTGGGTTGCCGGCTATAGCCAGTACAGCTCCAACTGGACCGGGCACCGCACTGTCGTACACATGTCCGCCTATGGTGTTGAACACCGGACAGACACTGTGACAGGCACCGCAATTTATACATGTAAGTATCTGGCGCTGCACCTCATGTTCCATAATGCGAGAGCGGAAGTTGTCGACCAAAATGACATACAGTTTCTGCTGTTTACCCTTAGTTTTTGAGGGTTTGCTCAAGATAGTGCAATAAGATTTCGATTTAATCTTGGTAACTTCGTAAATCGAAGACAAAGGTATAATAGTGTTTATATCGTCAATGGAAGGAATCAGCTGGTCTATTCCCACCAAAACTATATGAATACCGGCATTTGCAACCGACTTGAGGACATTTCCGTCATTTTCAGACAGTATTATGTCGCCAGTGTCGGCAATTATAAAGTCGGCTCCTGTTATGGCCGCATCGGCTTTCAAATACTTCTCATTCAAAACCTTACGGGTGACCGTCATCAGCTGTTTGGTATTCAGATTGTCCTTTACACCGAACTTTTCGCTGTATACATCGGCTATTTCCTGTTGCGATTTATGCGCTGCAGAATGTTTCGGATCGGATGGCCTTTCATCAAACTGATAACAGATAAAGTCGCCTGTATCGGTTTCGGTGATGTTCACTTTTTTCATCTCCAGATAAGGCATCAGTCCTATTTCTTCTGCTACGAAACTCTTTGTTTTTACAATATTCTTAGCTTTTTCATCATTCAAAATATTGTAAACCATTTGTTTAGCCTCTTCATCGTCACAAGCCCAACGGACTATACCCTTGTTGTCTATGACATTGGTCTCAAAATCAACCAGAAGCTTATCATAGCTTTTGAAAGCCTTGTTTCTGATGTTAAAAGCCCTCGATTTCTCGAGATCCATATTGGCGTAATGGTTGGCACAGTCCTTAGCCACAGCCATAAAACTCTCGTATCGGGCCATCATCCTTTCCTGATGCTCCTTATCGAAAGCCATTTGCTTCACATGCTGGTTGAAAACTGTACCTTCCATTGTTTTTATTTTAGAATTAAAGGTCTATCTTAGCTATTCTTCTTTCGTGACGACCGCCTTCAAAACCGGTGTTCAAAAATGCCTCAACTATCTCCCAAGCCAATTCATTGCTGATGAATCTGCCAGGCAAGGCCAAAATATTTGCGTTGTTATGCTGACGGGCCAGTTTTCCAAGTTCAACATTCCAGCATAAGGCTGCGCGTACATGAGGATGGTGGTTGGCAGTCATCTGGGCTCCGTTTCCACTGCCGCAAAGTATGATGCCAAGTGGATATTTTCCGTCCTGAATATCCTGAGCCAACGGATGTATCATATCCGGATAATCGACACTTTCTTCTGAGAAGCAGCCGTAATCCTTTAACTGATAACCTTTATCTTTCAGTTTCTCAATAAGATACTGTTTCATTGCAAATCCGCCGTGATCAGATGCTATAGGAATAATTTGATTCATACCAAAAATGTTGAAAAATTTTTACAAAAGTAAAAAAACTTTTTAAAAGTGAAACCGCTTTTTATCTAATTTTTAACAACTTATAAAAAGGGGTAAAATTTGCCCTGTTTTACATCTTTTTGATTATCACATTTTTAAAAATTATCAACAATTTTTTAAAAAATTCTGTTCATAAAAAGTTACTAAAAATTGATAAAATTTTAGGGCTGTTTACAACTCGTTTTTTGGAGATTTTTTCACTGTTTATTTACCGGAATTAAACAGGAAAATAAACAGTTATTAACACGTTAAAGATATGATAATAAATTACTTATGTAATTATCAACACCCAATTAATTATTTCATTTTTTATTAATTCTTCCTTATTAATATTTTCAAAAAATGATAGGATGGTTCTGATGTAAATAGAAGTATATTTGCAAAAAATTGTCATCATGAAAAATCTGTTTTTGACACTGTTTCTGACGTCGATGATTTCCATTAAGGTTTTCTCACAGACTCAGCATATTTACGAACATGATTTTCCGCAAATTAATTCTGTCGACCCCAAGGTGGAAGCTATGCTAGAACAGTTGGATCAGGACGAGATAATGAACTATGTGGAGCATCTGACCTCATATAGAAACCGTCGGGCAGACGGACCTTATATATATAATGTCAAGGACTGGCTGGTAAGCCAATACAATTCATTCGGTCTTGACAGCATATACCTTCATAATTTTGAAGTGATTCCATTTTGGACAACTGAGCCCAGACCTTTCACCACAGCTCCCAATGTTTTAGCCATTCAACCTGGCAAGACCCATCCTGAAGAAATCGTAATATGCGGTGCCCATTTTGATTCAACTGTCAGATTGGAAGAGCCTTACGATGTGGATACAGTATATTCTCCAGGTGCGGACGACAATGCCTCCGGTGTGGCTGGAATATTGGCAACTGCAAGAATATTAAGCAATTATGAGTTTAAAAGAACTATAATTTACGCCAATTGGAATGCTGAGGAATGGGGACTTTGCGGCAGCAGTGAGTATGCCAAGCAATGCGCAGCCGACAGTTTGGATATAGTGGCATATTTCAATTTGGATATGACAGGCTATCTTTATCCTGGCGACGATATCCATATTCACCTTTTATATAGTAACTGCGATTCCTTGCTCGGAACATTTGTGAAACAAATAGGAAAACAATATCTGCCAGATGTAAAGCTTACTCATGCCTGGCTTTCGGGAGGAGCCGACACAGATTACTCATCATTCAACCGCAACGGTTATCAGGCAATATCTCCAAGCGAAGATGTCAATCATATGTCACCTTTCATACATTCAGCCTACGATATCATAGGCTTGAGTGTAAACAGTCAGGATCAGATGGAGGTGTTCACCAAGTTGAATATGGCTTCAGTGGCTCTTGCGGCAGGCTTTATGGAAGAGTCAGTCAATGAAAATTTTGCTGATAATATCCATATTTATCCCAATCCGGCCGATGACTATATCAAAATAGACGGTGATTATGAAAGATTTGAGATTTTTGACTGTTTCGGAAGGAAAATATTTTATGGAAATTTATCTACAAATATCGACAAAATCTATGTAAATAATTGGCAGTCAGGTGTTTATATCATTTTTGTCTATACAACTGACGGCAGAGTTTCGGCAAGTAAATTTTTCGTAAAATACTAAACTTTTAGTAATTTAGTAATTGACAAGCTTTGAAAAATAACTTACTTTTGCGTTGTCAATTAAAGCTTATGAGAAAAATTTTACTTATTTTATTCTCATTTTTACTGGTTTCATGTAATCATAATCAGGTTCTGACAGATTATCAAAAGAAGATAATTAGTCTGAATCATAAAGCTTTCAACGAGCGTCTGTATGATTCGGAATATGCCTTGGATTGCGCCGATTCAGCTTTAAAAATGCTTTACAACGACTCAATAAATCTTATTGACTATAATCCTGACTTTTATTATAACAATGTTGCAAGAGCCTTAAACTCAAAGGCATACGAGAATTTTCTGCTCTCCAATTTCAAAGAAGCCGAGCAAAATCTGATTGATATCAATAAAATAAGGGAGTCTTATCCTAACAAAACCGCCGAACATAACATCTCCCAGATTATCAAGGCTAAAATGATGATGCGTCTGCGTGCCTCATGGGAAGCCGACATGCTGCTTGAAAACATAAAGTGTAAAGGCAACAAAACCGACACACTTTGCCATTGGGCCCAAAGCCAGTACTACATCACAAAGCTATTTCTCAACTGTTTCTACCGTGACGGAAAATATCAGTACAACGAGCTTGTGAAAACCATTTACGAGATAGAGCAGGGGGCCAGGAACAACAGTCTGATAGTTGACGAAACCCAAGCATATTCACTGTATTACACCTTGACAGAGTCTTGTCAGATACTTGCCCATGTTTCACAGTTCTATCAAAATGAAGAGGAGAAAAATGTGCTTTATCTGAAAAAATCGGTTGACTATCTCAAGAAAAGCCTACAGATGATGGATGAAAACCAAAGGGTGAGCAATTACGATCTGGCCAACAATCTTCAGACTTTGTCGGGAATTATCAACGATATCAACAGAAATCCTGATTACGGCATCATAGAAGTCGATTTGAATGAAATATTGTTGATATTAAAGAAAAACGCCAAGAAATTCGGAGTCAGTTATCCTATAAAAACAGGTTTTTATGATAATACTCTGAAGATGAATCTGCTGATTCATGCCGACAGTCTGTTCTTGGAGACCCGCAATCCTTATCAGATAATTGCTTCAAAATCAATGATTGCCGATTATTATATCCGTGATAATGAATATGTTAAAGCCAGACCGTATCTGCTTTACGCAAAATGTTTCATGGATTCAATCAATAATAATGAGAGCCCGGATATCCCTTCGATTTATAAGTTCAGGAACACCACCTCCAAAATGGCCGAACGTATTTATCTTGGTCTTATACGCACTCAGGCTTCAGACAATCCAAATGAGATAATGAATTGGTTCTCAATGTATCAGAGCGAATCGCACAAAGCTTTTGAGAAAGAGAAATTCGACTTTAACTACATGGAGCTTCGTTCGGTAGAGAAGGAGAACCGAAAGAAAATGACCTATCTGTATCTGTCGTTATTGTTGTTGTTTGTGGCATTTGCGATGTTTTTCGTGTTCTTCAGCTATGCCCATCGCAGCAACCGTCTCTTGAAAAAACAGAAGGAGCTGGATCTGGAGCGCATTGCCAATGTGGAAACCTGTCTGTCGATTTTCCGTCATGACATGTCACCTTTTATAATGTTCTTGCAAAGAGACAACATACCCGATGAAATAAAGCACGATGCCCTGAACAAACTAATTGTGACTTTGAACAACACCATGCGTTGGATAAACCTTTCCACTCCCAACGGACTGCCGTTCAAAAAGACAATATTTGTGCTTAACGACGTGTTTGAAGATGTTTCCAAGGGAATCACATCACCTTCACCTGATGTTAAGCTGTTTTTCAGCAAGGCTCCATGCAAAGTTGTAGGTGACAGCAATCTGGTGGAAATCATGCTTAGAAACCTGATTAACAACGCCTTGCAGTTTACAACCGAAGGCTATGTGAGGGTTAGCGCCAAGAGATACGAAGAGGACAGGAATTTTATACAGGTTACGGTTGAGGATACCGGTTGCGGCATACCGAAAGAGCGTCTCGACGAGCTGTTCCGCTCAGACAAATTCATTGAAAAAGAAAACTCACAGAATAACGGACATCACGGCTTCGGCCTGATACTGTGCGCCTATATCATCAAAAAACACGACGATGAGACCCGCCGCGGATGCAAGATATGGGTGGAGAGTGAGGTTGGAAAAGGAACAAAAATACATTTCATATTATGCGCGACTACATCAACATAATAGTAATTGACGACGAGTCGTTAATCAGAAAATCAATCGCTTACGAGTTTTCTCATAACAAGCAGGAGATTACAGTGGCGGCCAAGGACGACAATTTCTGCACTAAGGAAATACGTCTGCTGGGAACCTTTGGCACCAAGAGCGAGCTGTTCGATTTCTTGGATAACCCCGATAACGAAAAACCTGATTACGCCTTGGTCGACATGCAGTTTCCAAGTCAAGCCGAGCCGACCGGAGGCATCACCCTTACCAAGGAGATTTTGGGAGGCGGCTACACCAATCAGGAGGGAGACGACATAAAAATTGTCATCATAACCTCGCGTTTCGATTACCCGGCCGAAGATGAAATCAACCGTGACCAGAAAATCAAGGAGATAAACCGAGTCATCATAGATTCCCTCATGGCAGGAGCCAATGCCTTTGTGAGCAAAAACGCCACCGAAGGTTTCGAGATAGAGAATTTCACCCGTGCCATAGCCTGTCTGGAAAGAGGCGAGCGCTACTATTTCAACCATCCGGTACTGCAAACTCTGGTTGAGTCTGCATCCGACTCGGTGCAGCAAAACTTCTACAGCTTGAAGCAGTGCATGAACTACAATGTGACCATGCGCGAGCGTGAGCTGCTGATAGGTCTGGCGCGTGGCGAGACAGCCATGCAGGTGGCCAACCGTATCTATGGCAAGGCCGACGACTCGCAAATCAAGTCTATACAAAACCTGCAGAGAGCCTTGGCCGACAGGATGAATAACGGCGACAACAAGGCGTCGGCACTGGTGGCAAGAGCTATATTCCTTGGAATTTTAACTGAAGATGATGTTTATAAAAAATAACTGATATGAAAAAATTTACACTTCTCATTGCAGCGCTGATGATGGCGTTTGAGATGACGGCCCAGTGGCATCCGGGGGCCGAGATCAACATCAACAATGTCAAGACGACATTGTATGGAACCGGAAATTTCTTCAGGATGCGAGGACAAACTGAGGTTAACGATTATGGTTATTATGTGCCTTCAACTGGAACGGCATATACCATATTTCAGAACACACTTTGGATAGGAGGTCTGGATGAGAATGACAGCCTTCATGTGGCAGCTGTGCGCTTTAACCAGTTGGGCGAAGACTTCTGGTCGGGTCCGTTGCGTGTTACTAATGCTTCGACAGATATCTTCACCGTGATGGATTATCATCATGTGTGGAAGGTGTCACGCTCTGATATTGAAGCACTTATAGCTAATCCTGGTGGCGATATTACTGAGGATATACTCACTTGGCCGGCTCACGGCAACGTAGATGACGGTTTCGCTGAAAACTTGGCTCCTTTTGTAGATGTTGACGGCGACGGCGTTTATAATCCTCGTAACGGAGACTATCCGGATATACTTGGCGATATGGCACTTTATTGCATTTATAACGATAACTATGACTATTATAATAGTGGTCATGTTGTTCATGGTGAGACAGGCGGAGCGCCTCTTGGAATAGAGATTCATTGCATGCTATACGGTTTCAACGCCCCTGACGATGAAATACTGAACAACACTCTTTTCATGCGACAGTGGATTTACAATCGCTCAGCCAACGATTATCATGATATGTATATAGGTTCTTGGACCGATTACGATATCGGTTATTCCCGTGACGACTACAACGGCTGTAACGTCAAGAACGGTTATTATTATGGTTATAACGGCAGTGTTATCGATGGCTCAGGCCAACCCGAGGCATACGGTCCTAATCCTCCAGCACAGCTTATAATGATTCTTGGTGGTCCTACCATGACACCCGATGGTTTGGACAACCCAAAATATGACGCTGCTGGTCACCAGATAGTGGATGAAAGTATCAACGGACTTGGTTTCGGAGATGGAATCATTGATAATGAACGACTTGGTATGACGAGTTTTGTTTATCATGACAACCATAATGCTATAAACGGTGACCCTGAGTATGCTCAAGATTATTACAATATGATGCAAGGTTTATGGAGACACGGAGAACCTATTATGTATGGCGGGGACGGAGTTGACGGACATCCTGGAGTTGTCGGACCTGAATGTAAGTTCATGTTCCCATACGATTCCGATCCGTATAATTGGGGCACTGGCGGTGTGATGCCTAACGGCGGCTATAACCAGAACAACTTCTATTGGAGTGAACAAACCGGCAACAACGGTATGCCAAATACAGTCGGCGACCGCCGCGGAATGGCGTCATCCGGACCATTCACCTTCGAAAGCGGCACTGTGCAGGTTTTCGACAGAGCATACGTGACATGCTGGTTCAACGGTTATCCGTTCAGCACTGATGAAGCTGACAGATGGGCTACATACATCAAAGAGTATTTCATGAATAATTTGTATAACGAATAAAACTTACGGTTATGAAAAAATTATCATATATAGTGTTATTTCTCATCCTGGGGATGAATATAACAGCCCAGAGCGTATGGGACGGCAAGCGTGAAGCCATCAGAAACGGTTCGGGTACAGAAAACGACCCTTATCTGATTGAAAATGCCCAGCAGTTAGCATGGTTTGTGTACACCGTCAATTGGGATTATGCACCTTGGACAAATGATCAGCATTTTTTGCTTACTACCGACATAAATCTTAACGGAAGCCCTGATAACCAATGGATTCCGATAGGTGCCGGTCCGTCAGCAAGTGGTAGTAAATACTTTAATGGTGTTATAGACGGAGGTTTCCATAAAATAAGCGGTTTTTATATCGATAATGATAATGCCATTGGTGATAAAAACTCTATGTGGGAATCCTCTTTCGCGGCTTTCTTTGTACAGCTTGGCAATAATGCCACGGTGAAAAATCTGTATTTGGAAGGTTCTGTGACAAATGATATGAAATCGGCTGGTTTTTCCGGTAAAAACGGAATATTTGAGTATTGCGTCGCCGATGTCGATGTGGAATCGGATAAAAGCACAGTTGCCGGATTTGTAGCCATGGGCAATCCTACAATAGAATTTAGTGCAAACTTAGGTGATATCAAGGGCTATCAAGGTGTAGGCGGTTTTATAGGTATAAATGGTATTGTCCGTAATTGCTACAATACAGGAAAAATTGAAGGTGATGACGCAGTTGGTGGAATCGCCGGCAGAAGCACTGAAATTGTCAATTGTTATAATGTTGGTGAAATTGTTTGTGGAAACGGCACTAACAAAAAAGGCGGAATAGTAGGTTTCTTTCCTTCAAGCGGTAATGTCACCAATTGCTACTATCTTGAAAGCTGCATGGACGGGTCGAATGGATATGGCGAGCCTAAGACAGCTGGGTTTATGCGCTCCCGCGATTTTGTCGACCTGCTCAACAACGATACCAACGTTTGGGTGATGGACGAAAAGTTTACCAACGACGGCTACCCGGTGTTCGGCAATGTGGAATTCGGAATTAATGAGAATTTCTTCGACAACACCGATCTGGTTGTGGTATTTCCGAACCCTGCCGCCGACTATATCAATGTGCTTGGCGATGCCTTGTCATGCGAAATTTACGATATGGTCGGACGTCGTGTAAAAACAGTATCCGGCAATATCGACAATATCTCTGTAACTGATTTGAATACAGGAGTTTACATGATACGATTCACCATGCGCAACGGCAGCGTAGTGACAAAGAAAATAGTGAAAAAGTAGCTAAAAGTAATGTTTGATCATACGTTCAATGGCGCGTTCGCAGACAGGGCAGAACTTGTTGCCATTGAACGTATTCATTAAGCAGTCGATCATGGGGCGGTAGATGCCGTGCAGTTGGTATCCGGCGCCTTCGTACACTCCGACGGTCTTTTCATATTTCTTGTCGACAGTTGTAGGAACAGGCGTTCTCTTACCTATCATATCCTGCCATTTGCTGCCGAAATCGACCAAAGTGGTGATGTTGGGCTCCCAAGGCTCCACCTCGAGGTTGTAGTTGTCGGTGCCGTCGTAGGCATATTCGTCGGCCAGACCCGCGAAGCCGTGTCCGAACTCATGAATTATCACATCCGATGAGTAAGAATTGCCGGTTGTGCTGACGCAATACGAGTTGAAGATGCCTCCTCCGCCGTATTTCTTGGTGTTGGCGAGAATGTAAATCTGGTCGTATGGCACTTGACCGGCGAGGGTTTTCATGGTTTCGTTGTCGTAAGTCATGCAGTAACGCTCACTGTCGAAGGTCCAGAAACTGCAGCTGAGGGCTGTGTTGCGGTACAAGCCGTCGCCGGGCATGGTGATATCGCTTTCCTGGGATGGCACCATCACGGCACGCACATTGAAACGGTCCTGGTAGCGGTCGTATGGAGCATAGCTGAACAGACTCTTCACAAAAAACTGGCAGTCGTTGATGAATTTGCCCATCTCCTGCTCGGTATAGCCGTCGGGCAGCAACACTATGTCTACAGCCTGCTCGGCCGGATAGTTGCCGTATACATCGTAAATCGGATAAGGCAGTTTGGGCGCTGGCTTGATGAAGTAATCGTTTGGATCGACCAAGATTTTCATCATCTCCACAGCTTCCAGATGGTCGGTTTTGGCGTAAAAGGTAACCTCCACCGGCTCTTTAGGGAAAGGAATCACTACCGATTCGTGAAAGCCTTTGCAGATTTTGGTGGCTTCGTCTGTGGTCTGCCATTCACCAAACAGCAGGCAGTAGCCGTGTGAATACAAAACCACATCCGAATCGGGCAGCGAGACCTCTATGGAATACATTCCGTAGTTCATATTGTCTATGAGCTGAACCCTCGGACCGCCCCACTTGGGCTCTTTCACCAGCTTGTCGAAAGCGTAGGCCACAGTGTCGGCATTGCCGAAAAGGTAATAATCAATACGCAACTGGTTGTCGGTGAAATATCTGTCATATTCGACCTGGCTTTTTGCGTTCAACCCTAAGAAAATCAGTATGGTTGATAAAACAAATGTTGAAAACTTCCTCATATTCGCAATTTTTATCCGCAAAGTTACGATAAAACACAAAACAAAGCGTTAATTGCAAAAATTTTATTATTTTTGCAAGTTTAATAATTATATGCGCACAGATAATTCATCCACAAAACGCCGTCTCCGCGGTTCATACCTCATCTCACTGATGAGTATAACGCTAGTGCTGTTTGTACTTGGATTATTCTCCTCTCTGGTGCTTTTCGCCAACAGCATTTCCGATTACATCAAGGAAAACATAGGGTTTGAGATAGTGATGAAAAAAGGGGTGAAAGAGAAGGATATACTTGAGTTTCAGAAGGTGTTGGAGAAAAAGGAATATGTGAAATCCACCGAATACATCTCAAAGGAAGAGGCTACCCGCCGTCTGACAGAAGATCTGGGCGAGGATATTCTGCAATGGCTTGGCGATGTTGAAAACCCTCTTCTGCCATCGATAGACGTCAGGTTCACTGCTGAATACGCCAACAACGACAGCATAGCCAAGATAGAGCAGTGGGTGATGAAGAACAAAAACGTGAAAGAAGTGTATTTCCAGAGGTCGCTGATTCACTCTATCAACAAGAATGTCAAGAAGATAGGCGCTGTGATTTTGATAATAGGACTGGCGCTTCTGATAATGGCAGTGACCCTTATCAGCCACACAGTTAGGCTGTCGGTCTACTCCAAACGCTTTGTGGTACGCAGCATGCAGCTGGTGGGCGCCACCGAGGGCTTTATAATGAAGCCTTTCTTGAAATATTTTGTAATTCAAGGACTTATAGGCGGAGGCCTGTCGCTGATACTGCTGACAGTGTTCGTTTCTATGGCTTTCAAGAATGTGCCAGAGCTAGGCATCATCACCAACATTGGCAGTTTTGTCATGATTTATCTGACGGTGATGGTGTTGGGAGTGCTGCTTACGACACTGTCGACCTATTTCTCCATGCTGAAGTATCTGCGCGCCGACATTGACGAACTTTACGAATGATTAAAAATTTAAGATATGGCAAAAAATGATGTAAAAATCCCTGAAAAAGACCGTAAACCTATGCCTTTCGGCCGTGAAAACTACAAATGGGTGCTCATAGGCCTGGCTTTCCTGCTGGTAGGATTCCTTCTGATGATTGGCGGTGGCTCAGACAACCCCGACGTCTTCAATGAGGGTATGTTCAGCTTCAGACGACTGACATTGGCTCCTATACTCATTCTGATAGGCTTCGGCATTCAGTTTTACGCTATCATGAAAAAACCTAAGGAATGACTTTAACCGGTCATTGTCAATGATTAGAAATCACCATAAAATTACCATAGCATTTCTCGCTTTATTGTTGAGCGTGACTGCGTGGGCTCAGGCTGATACTGTTGTGTTTTCAGCCCATGGCGGTTTTTACGAAAACAGCTTTCAGTTACAGTTATCCAATTCAAACCCCGACTATCATATCCGTTACACCATAAACGGAAACCGCCCGACCGCTCAGTCGGCTTTGTACGCCAATCCTTTGGTTTTGGATGAGCAAATGTATTCAAAATCAGATATTTACACTATTCAGATATCTACAGACGAGTTGGTTTACAATCCGGGTTCGGTGCAGCATTGCATAGTAGTCAGAGCGGCTGTGTTCGATGAGAACGACAGTTGCGTGAGCAGTGTTAAGACAAACAGCTATTTCATAGGCGAGCTGGGTTGCGACACTCACGGCATGCCGGTGGTCTCGATTTGCGCCGATTCCTTGGATTTGTTTGATTATGACAGGGGTATTTTTGTTCCCGGAGCTCATTTCGATTCGTTGAATCCCAATTGGACAGGCAATTATTATCAGAAGGGTATTGAATGGGAAAGATTGATAAATGTTGAGTTCTATGAACTTGACAATAAAGGCATCAATCAGCAAGCCGGCATAAGAACACATGGTGGTAACGGTAGGCGTTTGCCTCAAAAAAGTGTAAAGATTTACGCTCGTGAAGAGTATGGGAAAAAGCGATTCAAACATAAGTTTTTCAATACAATACCTCACAACAACTTCAAGCATCTGGTATTCAAACCCATGGAAAGTTCCTGGAACCAAGCCGGTATGCAAAATCATGTCGCCAATCTTATTGTCAAGGACGGGGTTAATGTAGAACCTTTGGCATCGAGACCTGTGGTGATGTACATAAACGGAGAATACTGGGGTTTATATTTCATACACGAAAAACCTGATGAACGCTATTTGGAAGACCATTTGTCAGTGAATCTCGAAACTCTGAATATGATGGGCAATTGGGTGAGTGTGGTTGACTATGGTAACGGCATACCATTCATAAACATGATGGGCTGGTTGGAAAACGCCGACCTTTCAAATCAATTTGAGTATAATATTGTAGATAATTTTTTTGACCTCGACAGTTTTATAGACTATCAGATATTTGAGATATATACCGCAAACAAAGACTGGCCGGCGAACAACATGGCCTGTTGGCAAGCGGATAACGGTAAGTGGCGCTGGATTTTCAAGGATGGCGACGCCTGCTTTTTAAGCATGTCATTTGATGCATTTGCAAATGCCATATATAATGATAAAACCGCAACGCCTGCAAGAAAAAAGTCGACCTTGTTGTTCAGAAAGCTTTTGGAAAACGATGGTTTCAGAATGCGGTTCAAAAACAGATTTTTGGAACTTATCAACACCTCATTCAATTATCAGCATGTGTGGCAATATGTGGAATCTACAAAGAACGCTATGTCTGATGAGATTCCCTATCAGTCTGACAGATTCGGTTATCCCCAAAGCATGGAGTCGTGGTTGGACGATGTGGAATATATCGACTGGTTTTTGGCTAACAGAGGGGAAGTCATGACGCAAAAGCTAATCGAATTTTTTGATGTTGAAGAAATAGTTTCCAATAACATAACGGTTTATCCCAATCCGGCTAAAGACGTTGTCTATGTTAAGGGTGAACTGACCGGATACGAGTTGTATGACCTTGTTGGAAATAAGTTGGAACAAGTGGTCGGCAATATGGAAGAAATCCGTGTAAGTGACTTGTCTTCAGGAGTTTACATCATCAGATTGCATACTAAAAACGGAAAAGCATTAACAAAGAAAATAATCATCAACAATTGACGAATAATAACTAAAGAAAATGGATTGGTTACAAGCGCTTTTATTGGGAATTCTCCAGGGTTTGACGGAGTTCCTGCCGGTGTCTAGCAGCGGACATCTCACAATTTTGTCGAACATCTTCGGGCTGAGCGGCGAGGAAAACCTCACTTTCAACGTGGTTTTACATGTTGCGACAGTCTGTGCCACTCTGGTTGTGCTTTGGAGCGAGGTGGTTTGGATTTTCAAGGATTTATTCACAAAACAGCAGTGGAACTCATATCAAAACCTTAACGGAGGCACTAAATACGCCATCAACATCCTAATATCTATGATTCCAGTGGCCATAGTGGGAGTGTTTTTCAAAGATACAGTTGAAAGTATTTTCGGCTCCGGTTTGCTGATAGTTGGCATAATGCTTTTGGTCACAGCCACTTTGCTGACATTCGCTCATTTCGCCAAGCCGCGTCAGCGTGAGGAAATCTCGGGATTCCATGCATTCATCATCGGTATAGGCCAGGCTTGCGCCACCATGCCGGGCTTGTCGCGTTCCGGAACGACTATCGCGACGGGTTTGTTGCTCGGCAACAAGAAGGAGAAACTCGCACAGTTCTCGTTTTTGATGGTGATTCCTCCGATTTTAGGAGAGGCCTTGCTCGATTTCAAAGAAGTGCTTGAGGTGGGTTGGCATACAGCTATGGCCGGCATTTCACCTTTAACTCTCATTATAGGGTTTATGGCTGCATTCATCACAGGATGCCTCGCTTGCAAATGGATGATCAGCATAGTGAAGAAGGGTAAGCTCATTTATTTCGCAATCTACTGCGTAATCGTCGGTGTTTTAGCAATTTGTTTCGCATAATGACAGAGTTTCATTTCGAGGAAGGCGAGGTTTTTTTGATAGATAAACCTTTGGATTGGACGTCATTCGACGTTGTCAATCTGATTCGTGCTGTCATCAAGAAATACCATAAAATCAGGAAACTGAAAGTGGGTCATGCAGGCACTTTGGATCCGCTGGCCACAGGTTTGCTGATACTCTGCACCGGCCGTATGACCAAACAAATCGATAATTTCCAGGCACAGGAGAAGGTTTATACAGGTACCATGCTGTTGGGGCAGACCACGCCGACTTTCGATCTTGAAAGCGAGCCGAATCAGTTCTTTCCGACTGATGGAATCAGCGCCGAGGCGTTAGACGAGGCGCGTAAAAAGTTCATTGGCGATATAATGCAGCGTCCTCCTAAGTTTTCCGCAATCAAGATTCAGGGTAAGCGCGCTTTTGACTATGCCCGTTCAGATGAGGAGCTCGAGCTGAAGGAACGCCTCGTGCATATAGAGGATTTCCAAATAGATACAAACAATTTCCCGAAGGTCGATTTTATGGTGAAATGCTCCAAAGGCACTTACATCCGCTCGCTGGTCAACGACTTCGGCCAGGCACTTGGCAACGGAGCCTGCCTAATCAGTTTGCGCCGCACCAAAATCGGTGATTTCGACGTGAAAGACGCCTGGGATCTGATGGAACTGAAGCAAAAAATCATCGAGACGGCACCGGAAATTACAGAAAACAATATAGAGACGTCATAATATGGCGTCTCTATTTGTTAGTAAATGAAATCAAAAATCAATCTTCGTCTTCGAGCATGAAGATTTCTTCCACTTTTTTGTTAAAGACTTGCGCCATCTTCAGCGCCAGCACTGTCGAGGGTACATAACGCGCTGATTCCACTGCGTTTATGGTCTGACGGCTCACTCCGATGCGTTTTGCGAGTTCTTCCTGAGTGATGTCGAGTTCGGCACGCGCTATTTTCAAACGGTTTTTCATATTTCACCTCCTTTGTTAGCTCTATGCAACTCGATTCTGAATTTGATGATGAAAAGAATCAGAAAAATAAAGAAAATGGAATAAATCACATACAAATAAATACTTCCATAAATTGTCAAAGTAAAGATGATGAACAAGATAGTTGATGTGTAGGTTGCCCAAACCAGACTTTTCTCGCGGATGCTTTTCACAAATTCATCTTCTACTGTTTCTTTCGAAAAGCCAAGGAAAATCAATCCAATTGTAAGAATCGGCAAAAATATTGACAATGGAGAGCAGGTTGCCATGACAAAAAATCCTTTGGTTTCATCGCTGTGGAATATTTCAAAAACCCCGTCATAATAAATAGTAGGCATTTTTATTCTGCATTCATTGAACCAAATTGCATATACTATTGCAGCCAACAATGCGATAACTGTAATCGCCAATCCGACAGTCTTGAAGCTGTTCGGAAACAAATAGTTCTTTTTCATAGTTCTTTAATTTTAATGGTTGGACATTTAATTCGAAAGTTTAACGCTGCAAAAGTAAAGTTTATTTTACATATAGACAAATTAATTTTACATTTTTTTTGAAAAAAGATTGAAATTATCAGCAAAATCAGGCTAAAATTTTGTAATTTTGCGCCCTCAAAACGGTGATTTTTAATGAAAAAACGCTATATTTTTTCCTCTGGCGACTCTTTTGAAGCCGATTTGGACGACTTAAAACGTCTTTTGGCTGAAAATCAACAATACGTTGAGAACTATGAAGATGTTTTAGGTTCTCTCTACGATGACGAATACGTCGCCCGCGGCAATGGCTTCTGCGACCGCAAATACAGCGACGATTTCGTTGAAAGTCAGTTGGAAAAATATCAAAAACGCGTAGAAGAACTAAAAAAGTGGATTGCGGAATCAGTCTTTTAAACAACCTATTGGTACCACATAAACCCCATCTTCTTGGCGATAAGCGTATGAACCAACCGCTGTTAACACCATTTTGAACGAAGGAACCTTCATTTTGGTTGTATCCACTCTTGACGAGAGTTCATTTAGTGTTCGTACTCCCTCATTGATAAGGTCGTTGCCACCAAGTTTTATTTCGACAAGACCATAACTTCCGTCTCTTAAATGTATAACAGCGTCGCATTCAAGTCCGTTTTTTTCTCGAAAATGATATACTTTGCCATTCAAAGCTTCGGAATATACTCTTAAATCGCGAATGCATAGTGTCTCAAAAATCAATCCAAAAGTGTTGAGGTCATTAACGAGATCTTGTGGACCCAATCCCAATGCAGCGGTGGCTATTGAGGGGTCGGTGAAATATCGTGTATCGCTAGTGCGAATAGCTGTTTTTGACCTGAGATTAGGATTCCAGGCTTCTGAATCTTCAATAACAAAAATTTCTTTTAATGCCTTAACGTAAGAAGATATGGTATCTTCTGAAAGTGAATCTGCTTCATTGGTTTTCAAATCGGTGTGGATAGTTCCGAATGAAGCCTGACTGCCTTGATGTCTTGCGTATGAGCGAAGCAATCTGTGCACCCTGACAGGGTCACGTTCTATACCATCAACTTTAGAGATATCGCGTTTTTCAACAGCTTCGATGTAATCGAATGCTTGGTCGAGAGCAATATCTTTTCCCATATCAACAGCCAAAGGCCATCCACCGCGACAGGTTAAGAATGCTATTTGCTCAAGATTGTGACGATTGGTCCCTTCTATATGTTTTGGTGTTTTGAATAGTTCAGCCAACGAAACTTCACCTGATGATTCTTGTGATTCCCATAAGCTCATTGGTCGCATTTTCATCCAACCTATTCTGCCAGTTCCTGAATGTATGACCTTGCTCATGTCGGCTGGAACAGAAGAACCTGTAAGGATGAAAAGTCCCAAATGGTCAGCGTGGTCTGCCTCAAAACGGATGCTGTCCCAAAGTTGTGGTGCCACTTGCCATTCGTCAATTAAACGGGGTGTGTCGCCGCGTAGAAGCAGTTTCGGATTCAATGATGCCATTTTTATGTTTTGTTCGACCATGCCGGTTTCGGACATATACAAAACGCTTTTAGCTATTTGCTCGGCGGTAGTTGTTTTACCGCACCATTTGGCTCCTTCAAGCAAAACGGCTCCTTTTCCAGCGAGTTTACGCTGAAGTAATCGGTCGGCGATACGAGGTTTATATTCATTAATCATACCAATAATCCTTGAAAATCACCGCAAAAATAATAAATATTTATTTACGTTCTGTCATTTGGCCAAAAAATATTCACCCATTTGGCCAAAAAATGATCCTGCATATGGCAATGATATGTGGGGTGTTGAGAAGATGGTTTTCAAAGAATTTTTATCTAAATTTTTTCTATAAAGAAAAAAATCTTTATTTTTGTACTCGATAATACGATTGAGCATCGTAAAACATATTTATTGAAATAATTGAGCTTTACGCTCTTATTCTCTCATGGAGAATCGGAAAATTTAAAGTGAAAGCGAAAATAAGTGGTAAAAGCCGCGCATTGGCGTGGACTTTTGTCATATTTCGCTTTCTGGCTTTACCGAGCCTTCCGTGAAAATAGGACATAAAAAAGTTCCACGCTTTTTTACTGTCCGAGAATAATAAAATATATCGGCTGTAAAATGATAACAAAGGAAAATTTTCCAACATTACTTGAATTTCTTGGATTTAAAAAACAAGAAGAATCGTATCAAAAGAGCTTTCCAAATTTTGGAATGTGTACATTGAGCGTAGATTTTAAAAATAAACAACTTAATTATCCCGAAGAACTTGGTTTTACGGTTAACGATAAAACAACATGCAATTTTGAACATCCTGAAAATTTTGTGGTATTCGAATGCGTAAATCGTTTACTTGAAAAAGGATATCGCCCGGAACACATAGAACTCGAAAAACGTTGGAATCTTGGCCATGATGCAAAGGGCGGCAAAGCTGACATCTGTGTTTACGACAAGAATCGTGAAAACATGTTGCTTATAATCGAATGTAAAACAGCTGGTTCGGAACATAACAAAGCACTCAAGTTGCTTAAAGAAGATGGCGGACAGGTTTTCTCGTATTGGCAACAGGAGCGTTCAACAAAATGGCTATCGCTATATGCTTCGGATTTTAAGGATAATGTTGTTACATTTGAAAACTATATTGTAAATTGTACCGATGATGAAAATGTTAAGAAATTAGCAAATAAAGATAAATCCATTCGATTATACGAAAATGCACAGACGGTAAAGGATTTGTTTGAAGTTTGGGACGAAACTTACGATAAATACATTCACGAGAAGGGTGTAATTTTTGGAGAAGATTCACAAGCTTATCAAATAGGAGTGCCCCCGCTCAGAAAGAAACGTTTAGAAGATTTCAAACCTGAAGATAAAATTGTCAACAGATTTGAAGAAATTTTGCGTCACAATAATGTAAGTGATAAAGAAAACGCATTTAATCGCCTAGTGGCACTGTTCATTTGTAAGTTAGTAGATGAGACACAAAAATCTGACAACGATATAGTTGAATTTCAATATAGAGTTGGAACCGATACATACGAAAGTCTTCAAGATCGTTTACAACGTTTGCACAAGGAGGGTATGGAAAAGTTTATGGGCGAAGAAATGTTCTATGTTTCAGATGATTATGCTGAGAACTTATTTGCTCAAAAATTTAATGATGCAAAGAGAAAAGCAGCCATTGAAGATTTAAAAAACACAATACGAATACTTAAATTCTACAGCAACAACGATTTTGCTTTCAAAGATGTTCATAATGAAGAATTGTTTTTCCAAAACGGGAAAATTCTAGTTGAAGTTGTTCAATTATTCCAAAAATATAGAATTGTATATCCGTCTAAACACCAGTTTTTAGGAGATTTGTTTGAACAATTATTAAACAAAGGTTTCAAACAAAATGAAGGTCAGTTTTTTACACCCATGCCGATTACCAGATTTATTTGGGATTGCTTGCCGATGGATAAAATTGTTCGTCGTGATGATAATTTTGTTTTTCCAAAAGTGATTGATTATGCCTGTGGTGCAGGACATTTTCTTACGGAAGCGGTAGAAGCCATTAATTCATATTTCTTAACTAATGGTAATGCAGAAATCATTAAAGATAACGCGTGGTGTGAACACAATATTTTTGGAATTGAAAAGGATTATCGCCTAGCGCGTGTTGCTAAAGTTTCGCTTTATATGAATGGAGCTGGACAAGGAAATATAAAATTTGGTGATGGCCTGGAACAGTATTCAGACGAAAAAATAACAAATAATTCCTTTGATGTTTTAGTGGCAAATCCACCTTATTCAGTGAGTGGATTTAAAGCCCACTTAAAACTGAAAAACAATCATTTTGAACTTATTGATAAAAACTTAATAAGCAATGATGGCAGTGAAATAGAAACTCTATTTGTTGAAAGAATAGCCCAATTGTTAAAACCCAAAGGAATAGCAGCGGTTATTTTGCCCTCATCAATTTTCAGTAATGACAGCAACAGCTATATTGCGGCACGCGAAATTCTTTTACAAAATTTCTACCTACGCGCAGTAGCACAATTTGGTAGCAAAACTTTTGGAGCAACAGGTACAAACACCGTCGTTCTTTTCCTTGAAAAATACAATGAACCGCCGAAAAAACGCGAAATTATTAAAGATATTGTAGATGCTATACTTTCCGACAGCTTTAATGATGAATGGGAAGATAGCGAAGTGTTTCATAATTACATCCAAAAAGTTGGTGTTGGAGAAGAATTGTATAAATCGTTTATAAGTGAAACAGCAACAAAAAAGGATTTACAAAAAAATGATTATTTTGCACAATATCTTTCATGGTTTAGTGGCTTAACCGAAATACAGAATAGACGTAAAAGTAATAGATTCAAGAAGTTAACTCTTGAAGCACAAGAAATAGAACTTAAAGATTTGTTTTTCAAAACAGTAAAAAGTATTGAAAGAGAAAAACTTATTTATTTTGCACTTGTATATAATCAAACCACATTAACTATAATTGCACCAGCTGACAATTCTGAACAAAAGAAATTTTTGGGATACGATTGGAGTAATCGTAAAGGATCGGAAGGTATACAGATAAATAATCCTGGAGGAATGCTGTATGATAATGATAATCGCTATGCAGAAAACACATTAGCTGCAGCAGTACGTGGTTCGTTTAATAACACACAAACAACGTTACCAGAGGCGGTTTCAAATTATTACTCTTACATTCATACACATAATATGTTTGATTTTAGCCGTCCCACATTCAATAAGGCGATTAAACCAACAGCTGACAAAAAAATAGAAATAACAAGCAAATATCCTTTAATAAAATTGGGAGAAGCAGCCGAAGTATTAAAAGGCAAATCAATAACATCCGCACAAGCAAAAGAAGGTACTATAAAAGTGGTTGCGGGAGGAACTGATTATGCATATTTCCATAACAAGTCAAATCGTCCAGCTAATACAATTACTATTAGTGCAAGTGGGGCAAATGCGGGATTCGTGAATTATTGGCGTGAACCAATTTTTGCATCAGATTGTACGACGGTCAGGGGTAAAAATGATTTGAATACAGAATTTTTATACAATTTTTTGTTTTCAATACAAAATCAGATATACTATTTACAAAAAGGTGCAGGTCAACCTCATGTCTATCCAGATGATATTAAACTAATTCCAGTCCCGGATATTGATGACGATCTTCAAAAAAAGATAGTTGCTGAGTGTAAAGAAGTGGACGAAGAATACAATAGTAGTCGCATGACCATTGAAGAGTATAAGAAAAAAATTGCGAAAGTATTTGAGCGTCTTGATGTTATAAGCAAACGGGGGGGGTAACTTACAGATTATCAAATAGTTACGTATTTGAAATATCAATAGGTAAGCGAGTTTTAAACACTGAAGTCAATCCAAACTATACAATTCCTGTATATAGTGCTAATGTGTTTGAGCCTTTTGGAATGATTGACAAGCTTTTAATAGAAGATTTTTCGAAGGACTCAGTTGTTTGGGGTATAGATGGTGATTGGATGGTAAATGTTATACCTGCAAATACACAATTTTATCCGACAGATCATTGTGGTGTATTGAGAATTAAAACGGATGATGTTTTACCTCAATATATGGCTCATCTTTTAAAAGAAGCTGGTAAAAATGCTGGTTTCAAACGAAGTTATCGCGCTTCAATAGACAGAATTGAAGGTTTGTCGGTGCAAATTGCACCAATTGAAGAACAGCGCAAAGCAATTTCCGAAATCGAAACCTACGAGCAGAAAATCTCAGAGGCAAAGGCGGTGATGGCTGGTTGTGCAGATCGAAAAAAGTCCGTCTTAAAAAAATGGTTGCGTTGATGGAGTATTTCTCCACTTCACTACGTTACGGTCGAAATGCCGGCCTTAAAATGTGCTTTGGTCAAAGTCTTTAGTAGTTCACCTTATACGACCGTATCCTTTGTTTTACCAAAACTGGAGTCAAAAAGCCATTTTTAGCGAGAGAGGCACACCAGTTGGTGATGGTGTGATTTGTAACTTTCATGACTGATGCCATTTCCGACTGAGTGAAACTATCTATATGATTATCAGTAAGATACTGTAAAAATGCTTTTTCTTTCTTATTTAAAAATGACAGCGAAGCCTCATACTGTTCCTTTACCGAAGCCGATGCCAGTTCAACAACTTTTTTCGCGTGAAGCTCGACCATCCTCAAAAAATAATGAATCCATATTTCGGGATGTGGAGGATTGTCGCGGCCGTCATAATACAAAGGCGGAAGGTCCATCTGCAGAGAGGCATAATATTCATCTACATCATATGCAAAATATTCCTCGAGCGAGCCAATCTGATTAAACCCAAAATCATAATAATCGAGGATATAATCAGAAAGAATTCGTGCGGTACGACCGTTACCGTCTTCAAACGGATGTATCGTAACCATTTGATAATGAACCACTGCGGCCTTAATCAAAGGATGATCATCGGAGTTGTTGACATACAAAATCAATTCGTCAAGCAGATGCCGCACCTCATTCCACATCGGTGGGATATATTCGGGACGACGTGTTTTATCGTCATAAACGGCAAACAAAACTCCTGGCGGCATGGGCCCTCGCAGACCGACTTTATCGCGACTCTCCCCCATCACAATTTGCTTTTGCAACGCCAAGATTAACCCCATTGAAAACGATTTATGCTCTTTCAAAAACATTTCCGACAATTCCAATGCCGCAAAATAGTTTCTCACCTCCTGTTCCGGCTTCAAAAAATGACGGTTTTTCGCCTCTATCACCTCATCGGATTGACTTTCGGTGAGCGGGTTTCCCTCGATTCGCGTCGATGCGTAGGAACTCTTCTTCTTTGAACTTTTACGAAGCTTGTTACTCAAAGAAATCGGCATCCTGTATGAGCCGAAATGTTGTCTGCACTCTTCAATTGAGAGTATCCTTTTAAGCATTTCGTTTGTCAATGTTACTTTTATCATAATTTCCTTATTTTTCCCTTAAAAATTCTTTATATTTCTTAATAATTTATATTAAAATATTGTTAATCATTTATATATCATTTAATGATGAGAACAATAATTTTGCAAATATATAAAAATTTCCTTAATTTGTAAAAATTTTTCCTATTTTTAAATGGATGAGATTTCTCCACTCCGCTTCGCTGCGGTCGAAATGACGATAGGTATCGAAATATTTCGTAATTTTGCGGCGTCTTTTACCATCATATAATGAGCAACTTTAAGTCATTTCTGAAAAGAAAAAACGTCGATATCTCGGCTAAGGCATATCTGCTTGACGCTCTTGGAGCCATGGCACTCGGTTTGTTCGCGTCACTGTTGATAGGAACAATTTTCGATACCATAGGAAACCGTCTGAATATCCCGATGTTCGTTGAATTTGCGAAATACTGCAAGATTGCCGCCGGTCCGGCCATGGGAGTGGCTATCGCTTACGCTCTTCATGCTCCGGCTTTGGTGATGTTCAGTGCAGTTGCCGTCGGAGTGGCTGGAAACACCTTGGGCGGTCCTGTGGGAGTGCTTGTGGCGGTGGTAATCAGCACCGAACTCGGTAAAATGGTGTCGAAAGAGACACAGGTTGATATACTTGTAACACCTTCTGTTACAATTATTTCTGGTATATTACTCGCGATGTTTGTGGGCCCTGGCATCAGTCGTTTCATGACAGCTTTCGGCGATTTCATCATGTATGCCACAAATTTGCATCCATTTGCGATGGGAATCATAGTCTCGGTTAGCATAGGAATGGCTTTGACTCTGCCAATTTCAAGTGCCGCAATATGTATAGCCATAGGGCTTTCAGGCATAGCCGGAGGTGCCGCTACAGCCGGTTGCTGCGCCCAGATGGTCGGTTTCGCCGTGATGAGCTTCAAGGAAAATCGTTGGGGCGGGCTTATCTCGCAAGGCATAGGCACATCCATGCTTCAGATGCCGAACATTTTGCGTCATCCTCTGACTTGGGTGCCACCGATTTTAACCTCCGCCATCACCGGACCTCTTGCTACCTGCGTGTTCCATCTTGAGAACGTGCCAATCGGTTCCGGCATGGGAACCTGCGGCTTAGTGGGACCTCTCGGAGTCATCTCTGCAATGCCTGAAGGCGGCTCTCAGATGTGGTGGGGCATACTCCTGATTTGCTTCGTGCTCCCGGCAGTTCTGACATGGCTGTTCGGACTCATCTTCAGAAAGTTACACTGGATAAAAGACGGTGATTTGAAGTTGGAATAATAGCCATTAGCCATTAGTTTTTTAATGCTTCATTGTAAGCTAATTGCTTATAAATCAATTATTTAAAACTTTTTTCTTGACAAAATTTTCATTTTGTTGTATATTTGCCATCCTTTTTGAAAAAAATTTATAAAATTATATAACTGAAATGAAACTATCACAGTTCAAATTCAACCTGCCACAGGACCTCATAGCGAAGTATCCTCCGGAGGAACGCGAAGACGCTCGCCTGATGGTCTTGCATCGCGACACTCAGACCATTGAGCATAAAAAATTCCGCGACATAATCGATTTCTGCAGCCCTGGCGATCTGTTCGTCATCAACAACACACGTGTGTTCCCGGCCCGTCTTTACGGCGAGAAGGAGAAAACCGGTGCTAAGATTGAGGTTATGCTGTTGCGTGAGCTCGACCCGGAGAGCCGTCTTTGGGACGTTCTGGTCGACCCGGCCCGTAAAATCCGTATAGGCAACAAGCTGTACTTCGGTCCGAACGACGAGTTGGTGGCTGAGGTTATAGACAACACCACCTCACGTGGCCGTACGCTGCGTTTCTTGTTCGACGGTCCGCATGACGAGTTCAAAAAAGTGATAATGGGTCTTGGCGAGACTCCGCTTCCGAAGGTGCACCAGCGCCCGGTGGAGCCAGATGACGCCATCAACTACCAGACAGTGTACGCCACACAGGAAGGCTCAGTTGCCGCCCCTACCGCAGGCATGCACTTCAGCAAGATTCTCATGAAGCGTATGGAGCTCAACGACGTTAACTTCGCCGAGCTGACACTGCATACAGGCATGGGCAACTTCCGCGACATAGAAGTGGAAGACCTCACCAAACATAAGACCGACTCTGAGGAATTCGAGATTTCACCTGAGACTTGCGACATGATCAACAGCACCAAGGAGGCCGGTCATAAGGTTTACGCCGTGGGTACCACCACACTGAAGGTGATGGAGACTGTGGTCAGTATCACAGGCAAGCTGAAGCCTATGAAGGGTTGGACCAACAAGTTCATCTTCCCGCCTTACGACTTCAACACAGCCAATGCGCTTATCACCAACTTCCACCTTCCGAAATCACCTATGATGATGGAAGTGGCAGCTTTCGCAGGATATGAATTTTTAATGAAAGCCTATAAGGAAGCCGTTGCCGAGAAGTATCATTTCTTCAGCTATGGCGACGCAATGTTAATTTTATAATACCATGAATCAAGAAGAATTTTTCAAAAAGATAACAGCTCACGCTAAGGAATACGGTTTCATTTTCCCTTCGAGTGACATTTACGACGGACTGGCTGCCGTTTACGATTACGGCCAGAATGGTGTCGAACTGAAGAAAAACATCCGCGAATACTGGTGGAAAGCCATGGTGCAGATGCACGAAAACATAGTCGGTTTGGACGCCGCTATCTTCATGCACCCCACAGTGTGGAAGGCCTCTGGTCACGTTGACGCTTTCAACGACCCAATGATTGACAACAAGGACAGCAAGAAACGTTATCGCGCTGACGTCCTGGTCGAGGATTACATGGCCAAGATAGAGGAAAAAATCAACAAGGAAGTCGAAAAAGCCCAGAAACGTTTCGGCGACGCCTTCAACAAGGAACAGTTTGTCACCACAAACGCCCGTGTCCTTGAATGGAAGAAGGAAATAGAAGAGATCAGCCACCGTCTGTACGGCGACATGGAGAAAAACGACCTCGCTGACATCAAGAAACTCATAGAAGACCTCGGCATCGTATGCCCGATCAGCGGAACACGCAACTGGACAGATGTGCGTCAGTTCAACCTGATGTTCGCTACCCAGATCGGTTCTCTGGCCGAAGGCGCCAACACTGTTTATCTGCGTCCTGAGACAGCACAGGGTATATTCGTCAACTACCTCAACGTTCAGAAGACCGGCCGTATGAAGATTCCGTTCGGTATCGCCCAGACAGGTAAGGCTTTCCGTAACGAAATAGTAGCCCGTCAGTTCATCTTCCGTATGCGTGAGTTCGAACAGATGGAGATGCAGTTCTTCGTACGCCCTGGCACCGAGATAGAATGGTTCAAGAAATGGAAGGAAGAGCGTCTGAAATGGCACCTTTCACTGGGTATTCCAGCTGAAAACTACCGTTTCCACGATCACGAGAAACTGGCTCACTACGCCAACGCGGCAACAGATATAGAGTTCAACTTCCCATTCGGTTTCAAGGAGTTGGAAGGCGTTCACAGCCGCACCGACTACGACCTCAGCCGTCACGCCGAGTTCTCAGGCAAGAAACTGCAGTACTTCGACCCAGAGACCAACGAGAGCTACACTCCATACGTCATCGAGACATCTATCGGTCTTGACCGTATGTTCCTGGCCATGTTCAGCTACGCCTACACAGAGGAGAAACTCGAAGACGGAAGCGAGCGCGTGGTGATGAAGCTGCCTCCGATCCTGGCTCCTTACAAAGTAGCTATTCTGCCATTGGTCAAGAAGGACGGACTCCCGGAGAAGGCCCGCGAAATCATGGACAGCCTGCAGTACGACTTCATGTGCCAGTACGAGGAGAAAGACTCCATCGGCAAGCGTTACCGCCGTCAGGATGCCATAGGCACCCCTCTCTGCGTGACAGTCGATAACGACACTTTGGTTGACAACACAGTGACAGTGCGCGACCGCGACACCATGGAGCAGATCCGCGTCAACGTCAACGAGTTGCACGAAATCATCAGAAAGAAAATTTCTCCGAAGAGATAAAATTTCAAGACACAATGGATATAAGCGTTTTTCTCAATCCGGTTGGCTCTGAGGTTTTTGAAAACAGCCGGTTGAACCACCCGAAACAGATAGGCAATACCATCACCGTTTACAAAGATGAGGATGATTTTCCGGATCTGGAAGGTTTTCAGATAGCCTTGGTAGGAGTGGAGGAGGAACGCAACGCCGTCGACAATGAAGGATGCAAAGACGCTCCGGATGTAATCCGGCAGGCTTTGTATCCTTTGTTTAATCATTGGCAGGACCTGAAGATAGTCGATCTTGGCAATGTGAAGACGGGTTTTGAGGTCAAGGACACCTATTTCGCTTTGAACCAGGTGTTTTTGATGCTTTTGAAATATCACATTGTGCCTGTGTTTTTGGGCGGAAGTCAGGATTTGACATATCCGATTTATCAGGTGTACGAAAACACCGGTAAGTTGGTGAATATCACTGCCATAGACGCGCGTTTCGACATTGGGCAGGACAAGGAAAGCCTCAATTCGGAGTCGTATCTGAGCCACATCATACTGCATCAGCCCAACTATCTCTTCAATTACACCAACATAGGTTATCAAACTTATTATATTGATAATGAGACGATTGACCTTATGAAGCAGCTGCTGTTCGACACTTACAGACTGGGTACGATAAAAAACCGTCCCGAGCTGGCCGAGCCGCTGCTTCGTAGCGCCGATATCATCACAGTTGACGCTGCGGCTTTCTGTGCTTCCGACATGCCTGGAGTGAAGCACAGTTCGCCCAACGGGCTGGGCAGCGAGGACGGTTGCAAGATGACCCGTTATGCCGGAATGAACACCAAGCTGACATCCATAGGATTTTTCAACTACAATCCGAAATATGATGTCAACTATCTGAGTGCCAATAATTTGGCCGAAATGATATGGTACTTCTTCGAAGGCTTCTCGCTTCGTCAGAACGACTATCCTACAGCTGAAAACCGTGACGAGTTCACCCGTTACATAGTTCGTCTTGAGAATTACGACGACATAATTTTCCTGTGTCACAAAACTTCCGGAAAGTGGTGGATGGAGCTTTCCGACAATCATTACATTCCTTGCTCCGAAGCGGATTATGCCATGGCGATGCGCAATGAATTGCCCGACCGCTGGTGGCAGTTTTATCAAAAACTAATGTAAAAAAACAATACAATGAATAACTCGCCGAGTTTTTTGATGTTGGTTTTCACGGTTTTAGGTTCACTGGGACTGCTTATCTACGGTATGAAGTCTATGAGTGAGGCCTTGCAGAAAATGGCAGGTCCACAGTTGCGCCACATACTAGGTCGTATGACCACAAACCGTTTTACCGGCATGCTTACAGGTGTGGTGGTGACAGCCGCAGTGCAGAGCTCCACCGCTACCACGGTGATGACGGTGTCGTTTGTCAACGCCTCCCTTCTGACTCTGGCTCAGGCCATCTCGGTCATCATGGGAGCCAACATAGGCACCACTCTCACAGCCTGGATTATGTCGGCGGGCTTTTCGTTCAACATAGCCGATGTGGTTTGGCCGGCCTTTTTGATAGGCATGATTTTCATCTTCAAGAAGCGTCATGCTACCTTCGGGGACTTCCTATTCGGCGTGGCATTCATGTTTTTGGGTCTGGGCACCCTGCGAGCCACCGGTATGCAGATGAATTTGGGCGAGAATGAGGCTGTGCTCAACTTTTTCGCTTCGTTCGACCCCAACAGCATAGTCACCACACTGTTGTTCCTTTTGATAGGCGGTATTCTGACTATGTGCGTACAGTCATCGGCAGCGGTGATGGCCATCACCATGATACTTTGTTCCAGCGGAGCACTGCCCATTTATCAAGGTATAGCCCTTGTGATGGGCGAGAACATAGGCACCACAGTCACATCCAACCTGGCTGCCTTGACAGCCTCCACACAGGCCAGGCGGGCCGCTTTCGCCCACATGTTTTTCAACGTGTTCGGCGTGTTGTGGATGTTGATAGTGTTCCATCCGTTTATCGACATGGTGTGTTCCTTCGTAGGTTACGACCATACCAATCCTGAGAAGCTGAGCGTGGTGCTGGCTATGTTCCACACCTGTTTCAATATCACCAACACTCTGATTCTCATAGGATTTATACCTCAGATAGAGAAAATAGTCTGTTGGGCTATCAAGGACAAGACAGTCGAAAAAGCTCCGGTACGTCTGCAGTACATAGGCAACGGTCTGGTGCAGACACCTGAAATTGCCGTGCTTCAGGCCGAAAAGGAAACAGCCTCGTTCGGATTGCAGGCTGAAGAGATGTTCAAGATGGTGAGACGTCTTCTGGAAGAGAAGAGCGAGAGTAAGTTCGCCAAACTGTTTGCTCAAATTGAAAACGAAGAGGAAGCCTCAGACCAGCTGGAGATAGAGATTGCAAAATATCTGGAGCAGGTTAGTTACGACCACTTGAGCGACGAGACCAAGAACAAAATACGTCAGATGTTGCGTGAGGTGGGTGAGCTGGAAAGTGTAGGCGACGCCTGCTACAACCTGGCACGCACCCTTAACCGCAAAATGGAGTCGGGCTACGACTTCACCGAGAAGCAGTACGCTGACATTCGTGAGATGATGCAGTTGTGCGAAGATGCTTTGAAACAGATGAACCTTGTTATGACTGGCCGTCGTGGAGAATATGACATCAACGAGTCGTTCCGCATAGAAAACGAAATCGACGCCATGCGCCAGCAGCTCAAGAACGAGAACATACGCAACATCAATGAACAGAAGTATGAATACGCTATCGGCACCATGTTCTCAGACATAGTGACCGATTGCGAGAAACTTGGCGACTACGTTATCAACGTTGTCGAAGCGAGATTCGGAAAACAGAAGTAAAACAGTTTTATTCCAAACTGTCGCCGGTTTCACCGTCGCCTTCCTTAGCACGTTTTTCAAGTTCCATCTTACCGAAGCGGAATGTCACGCCCACGCTTATGTAGCGGCTGTTGACCATTTTGTTGGTGCTGTCGGTGAGATAGTAAGGGTTGGTGTTGGATGAGCCTGAACCCACCTGAGCTCCCCAGTTGAATATATCCCTGATATTAACGAACACTGACATCTTGCGGTTGAAGAAGTCGGTACGGGCTCCCACATTGAGTGAATAACGGGCTTTGCGCTCGCTCATCAGGCTGATGGTTGGAGAGTTGTAGTTGGCCGACATGGTGAGCTGGTATTTGTTGAAAATCTTCCACCATGCATTGACACGCAAACTCCATGACCACATGTCATTTTCATCCACCTGATGTATACCCTGACGGTCGTATTCCATATGATAACCGTAGTTATACACATTGGCGTAAAGTCTCACGTTGAAGAATCCTGACGGACGGTAGGTCATGTTAAGAGATGTACCGTAACGCCACGAATTTCCGAGGTTGTAAGGGATAGAGTAGCTCACTACACGGTCGAGATAGTCATCGTATTCCGAGTCGGTGAGGTTACTGATTTCGTTTGTGCTCAGACGTCCGTAGGCCTCGACTCCTATGTTGCCGAAGCGGTCGAAATACTTCTGCCAACCGGCTTCCATATTGTGAGTGTAGGTGTTTTTCAAACCATTCGGATTGCCTGTGGAGTAGTCGTTTTCTCCATAACGGCGGTATGTGCTCAACTGTGTCTCACCTGGATGTGCCATGCGCATTGCATAGTTTAACTTGAAATTATGCATGTTCTGTGTGCGATAGGTGAGGTGAATGGACGGAATCACGTTCAGGAAGTACATGGTGCTGTCGTCGGCAAACGGCATGGTGCTGATGTAGTTATAATACACTCGGTCGGCACCAACACCCAAGCCTGTGCTGAGGGTGAATCCACCCCAGCGGTGTGTCCAGTTGACATCGGCTGTTGCATTTGTTTCATTGCCTTTGAAATGGTAGGCGCGTAGCGAATCCAAGACCACACCCAGGGAGTCGTTGTAACGGTCGTAACGGTTGTCGGTCTGCTGATGGTCGGCACGCAAGCCGTAGCTCAACTCGCCATTCTCGCTGTATGGACGGTTATAACGCACGTCCAGACTGAAGCCGTAACTGTTCTGGTCGGTGAGCAGGTAACGGTGTTCGTTTAGGTCGGTGTAAGTGTCGTACAGACGGTTGTACCACTGTTCGCTGGCGTTGTGAGAGATACGTGAGTTGAAGCCAATACGCAGATTGTGGCCCATTTCGTCGAATTTCTTTGTATAGTCAATTCCAAAATGTCCGAAAATGTTGTTGGCGTCAGTCTTGCTTCTGGTGGTGTCCGTTATTAGTTCGGAATACTCCGGAATGGAGTCTGGGAAATAATAAGTCTGACGTTGTGAGCGCAGCATCTTGGTGCCGTTGAAGTTGTAGAAACCGCCGGCATCGAATGAGATTTCGCTGGTGCTGTCAATCTCATAATTGATATTCATGAAGATGTTGCCGCTGACGTTACGGTTTTTGTCTGTCTGAGCGGTGGTGTCGGCCCATGTGGTCTCGTAAGTCCCTATTGAGTCGCCATCCTGACGTTGGAGAGCCCAGGTGTCGGTGGTGTTGTCACGGTCGCTGAAACGTCCTGAAGCGAACAGGTTAATGCTCAGCTTCTCCTTTTTCCACATATAACTCACCCAAGGTGACACAAATGGCTGGTTGGAGCCGTTTACGCCGAAGCTGATGAACTGGTTGCTCTTGATGTGTGTGGAAGTGACTATGTTGATGACAGCCTCCGCTTCGGTGGCATATTTGGCCGAAGGGTTGGTGATAGTCTCGATACGGGCTATAGCGTTGGCGGGCAGTGTCTGGAGGTAAGTCTTAAGGTTTTCCTCCGTAAGTTTTGACGGCTTGTCGTTGATCCAAATCTCAATGCTTGAGACTCCTCGCAAGGTGATGTTGCCTTCAACGTCCACCTCCACGCCCGGGGCGTTTTGGAGAGCGTCTTCGGTGGTGCCTGTCTGTATGGACGGGTCCTCGCTCACGTTGTAGACGAGTTTTTCACCATCCATGGCGTAGAGAGGCTTTTCGGCAGTGACCACCACAGCGTCGAGAGTGATGGCACCCGGGTCAAGCTTCAGTATGCCCAGGTCGGTGTTGTTGACAACGTTAAACGGATGCATGAACGACTCGTAACCTATGGCTGATACGCGTAAGAGGAATGGGCCTTGCGGAATGCCGTTAAGTTGGAATATGCCATCGTAGTCGGTTACTCCTCCTTTGACGAAAGTAGAGTCTATGGAGTCGAGCACAGCCAGATTGACAAACGGCAGAGGCTCACTGGTCTTGCTGTCTATCAAAACGCCTGTTACCAAGAAAGTGTCGCCTTCACGCACTTTCTTTTTCTGCTTCACCTCAGACCTGTTCATATTCTGCTGATCCCATTGGCGGTCGCCTCCGGGGAACCTTCCCGCTGGCGGCCTGCCTCCCGGCGGGCGACCGCCTGGAGGATGACCACCACCAGGAAACTGTGCAAAACCTACTAGTGCGGACATAACCATTGCCGCGAGGAAAAAAGTTTTGAAAAATACTGCTCGTTTCATTTTGTCAAATGAATTAAATCATGCAAATATAATTCTTTTTCAAAACAATTTGAGATGTTTTTTTTCCTGAAACGGGAAAAATTTCTTTTGAAGTGACAAAATCTTATGACACCGTTATTTCGAAATATATTCCTGCAGAGCTTTCACATAGTTGTGGAAGGCTTCCATACCTGTCTCAGTGATTTTGCATGTGGTGCAGGGGACTTTTCCTTTAAAGCCCTTTTCCACGCTTATGTAGTTGGCTGCACTCAGTTTGTCGAGTTGCACGCTCAGATTGCCCGAAGTGGAGCTGGTTTGTTTCTTGAGGTAGCTGAAATCGGCGCTTTCAACCTCCGCCAGGATTGACATCACAGCCAGCCTCAATTCCGAATGCAGTAGCGGATCGAGTTTCGGAAACATGACTATTTGTATTGGGATTTGACAATAAGGCCTGTGAGCATGATAATCAGTCCGCCGAAGACGAAAAGCAGTAGCTGTTCGGCCGATTGCACTGACTGGGCTGCAAAAGCTCCACCAACTCCAAGTATGCAGCCGCTGATGATAATTGTCCAGTTTTTAAGCATAATGCCGGAAGCACATTCCGTAAAACCGAGCAATAATACAATAATAAGCGAAAGATTCATCTGCATAGGCTTTAAGAAGAACACTGAGGCCACAAAGATGAGCATTACAAAGGCGCAGTAGGCAAGCCACAGGCCGCTGATCTGCCGGCTGATGGCGTTTTGCGGTGTGTCGGCATCCTTTTTGCTGATAATTTTCACCATGGGGAAGCCGATTATAGGCATGGCCACCCAAAGCAGGTTCCAGTTGGGATTGCCGGTGGTATGCCACAGTTCATAAATCACAAACGATACAATGGTGAGCAATACACCCCAAAGGATGAAATGTTTTCCGTTTTTGCTGAGGATTGATTTGCGGCTGTTGTTGAGCACTTCGTTGATGAGATTGAGGCTTTCCTGAGCCGTCATGTTGTTTTCATTGTTGTTTTCCATAGTTTTAATTTTTAAAGTTTGTAATCATTAATTAATTGTAAGTGCACTTTATGTCTCAAACGACGCTGCAAAGATAAACAAGTTTATAATATAAACTACAATTAATTTGACAATTTTTTTCAAAAATTTTTTAATATTTTGAAAATCAACAATTTAGATATGAAAAAATTTTATGCTCAGATAATGGAGTCGGTGTTTTCCTTCTCAATATCGGGTATCAGACGTCTTACAATCTTGTGCTGATAGAAGAATCTGGCTGCCACAACTCTGACAACTGTGTAGGCCGGAATGCCTACCAAAAGTCCGAGTGTGCCGCCCAATTCGCCGGCCAGCAACAAGACTATGAATATTTCAAGAGGTGTCGACTTGATACTGGTTGAGTAGATAATCGGCTGGTAGACAAAGTTGTCGATCAGCTGGACGGCGAGCATTACACCCAAAACTATCAGTATGAATGCCCATACCGGGACGCCGAGTCCGACACCGGCGCCGCATTTGAGCACCAGGCACAGCAAAACTCCTATGACCTCACCCATGATAGGTCCGACATATGGAATGATATTCAGAATACCGGCTATGAAGGCTATGCCTATGGCGTATGAGGGATTGATACGTACTATGAGCCACAGACCGAGGAAGTCGAGCAGCACCACACCTAAAATTTCAATTACCAGTCCTATGAAATAACGTGACAGCAGGTGTGTGACCTCGCCAACGGTTTTTTCTACAGAGCTCTCGATGCTGTCCGGCACCAAAGCCATTATAATCTTACTGAACAGGTTTTCATTCTTGATGAAGAAGAACGAAATGAAGATGATGGCGAACAGCCAAACTACCACATCTACAGCAATGGATGCCACAGAGCCTAAGACAGAAGTGACTCCCGAGAAACTGAAGGCTGAGCGGACTTTGTCGAGCAAAACGGCTATCAGGTCAAAGTCTGGTCCCAAAGACGGGAACAGGCTTATGAGCCAGTTGTTAAGTTTGGTTATCAGGGAGTTTTCGCCGGTTTCCATCAAAGAAGCGTCTTGCAATATGTTCACAACCACAGGTATCAACCTTGTTATAATAAGGACCACTATGGCGATGATTGCAACTATGGTTATGATGGCAAGCAGAGTGTCGGGCAAGGGCTTTTTGCCTATCTTGATCTTGCGGAGCAGTCGCATAATGGGATGACCTAAAAGTGATATCACGAAAGCAACCAAGATGTAAATCAACTCAGTTCTGAAATACCAGCATATTACCAAAACTATAGCCGCAACCAACAGTTTCAGTATCCATCCTGACAATACGTCTACGCTTCTTTTGTTTTCCATATCAAAAGATTTTAATTATTTCATGCACATTTCGAAGATGTTTTCCACATCTTTCTGGTTAAGCGGCTTGAAGCCTTCAAGTATGCCACCGCCCACCGATTTCTTGGCCATGACAGCGAAATAGGTTCTGTCTATGCCTACCTCTGGGAAGCTGCTCTTCAGCTGGAGGGTGTTGTAGAGGAAGTCTTTCAACATGTTGATGGCCTTCTTGGCAATCTCCATCTTAGGCAGCTTGGCATCTATACCGAACACGTTGACGCCGAACTGCACGTATTTGTCGACATTGGTATCGTCGAGGCAGTATTCCATCCAGCGTGGGGTGATGATGGCCAGGCCTAAGCCGTGAGTGATGTCGTAAATGGCCGACACCTCGTGCTCTATAGGGTGACAGCTCCACGGCTGACGCTTGCCGCCGTCTATGAAGCCGTTGATGGCCCATGACGAGGTCCACATCAGGTTGGCGCGCGCCTCGTAGTTGTCGGGTTCACGCATGGCGATTGGAGCGTATTTGATGATGGTCTTCATCAGGCCTTCCATAAAGCAGTCTAACATGTAAAGGTCGAGGTTGTTGTTGAAATACACCTCAAATATATGTGAGAGCATGTCGGCTGCTCCGCAGGCTGTCTGATACGGACTCACTGTGAAGGTGTTGGTTGGGTCGAGGAAGGATGCCTTTGGCAGCATCTTCGGACTCAGACGGCCGATTTTGTCCTTGGTTTCAAGATTGCTGATGACGCCTCCCATGTCCATCTCGGAGCCGGTGGCCGACAATGTCAGTATAGTCACTATAGGCAGAGCCCTTTCGATGGGCGAGCGTTTGCTGAGGTCGAGGAAGTCCCAGGGGTCGTGGTCGACGCAGGCTCCTGCCGCCATGAACTTGGTGGCGTCTATGGTTGAGCCGCCGCCAACAGCCAGCAGCACGTCAATATGGTGCTCCTTGCACATCTGAGCGCCCTTTCTCACTGAGTCTATACGCGGATTGGGCTCTATGCCGGAAAGCTCGAACAGCTCCATGCCGGCGTCTTTGATTTCTTTCACCACCCGGTCGTAGAGACCTATTTTCTTGATGGAACCTCCACCGTATGTCATCAGAACTCGGGTACCGTACTTTTTCAGTTCAGCGCCCAGATTTTTAAGCTGGTCTTTGCCGAAATAAACCCTAACAGGGATATCATAAATGAAATCGTGCATATCTTAATAATTGAATTTCTGCAAAGATACAAAAAATTCAATATTTTTGCAGAATAATAAAAAAGTATTCATTATGTCGTATACTTACGATTATCCGAGACCGGCGGTGACGGCCGACTGTGTGGTGGTTACAAGGGAAGCTAATCCCGAAGTTTTGCTGATTGAAAGGGGCAATGAGCCTTTCAAGGGATGCTGGGCTTTGCCCGGAGGCTTCATGAACATGGACGAGACCACTGAACAGTGTGCGGTGCGCGAATTGGAGGAGGAGACTGGTCTCAGGGTGAATGAAATACATCAGATAGGCGCATATTCCCAACTGGACCGCGACCCTCGCGGACGCACCATCACTGTGGCTTATCTGGCCGTAGTCGACAAACAGACGGCTGTGGTGGGTCATGACGATGCCGCCAAAGCGCAGTGGTACCCGCTGTCGGCTTTGCCCGAGCTGGCTTTTGACCATTCCGGCATTATAGAGGATGCCAAGCGTTATTTACTTGACAATCACCTGCTTTTTTCCGTTAATGATATAGACTCCTGACGGCAGCGACTCCAGGCTTCTGGCGTTATGCAGCAGTTTTCTGCCGTCTATGCTGAAGACATTGTAGCGTAAATTCTCCGGATCAGGGTTTTCAGGGTTGATTTCACCTATCCCGGTCTCATCTATGTCTATCAGATTGTATTGCTGTATTCCAAGCCCTATCTGTTCGGCATAATCCACTATGTGGGTGCCGTGCAGTTCCTCTATGCGGTCTATCAGTGGCTGGGGGTTGGAGGTAGGGGTGGGATTGTAGTTGAAAATCAAGTCGAGACATGCCCTGTCGAGAGCCACCGGGTCGGTGGATGCAAGTATGCCTATATCGGCCATTTCAGGCACAGCGGGCATGGGGTTGCAGTCGCAATCAACGGAAAGGTTGTTCATCACGTTGATGTAAACTATGTTTTTGCCGTCCTGCTTGAAGTAGTTGTGCACGGCCTGAGCTGCTGCGGCCATGGATTCAAGAAAGGAGTCCTGATCGTTGAAACCGTAGATGCTGCTGGTGCTTTCGCCGGCAGTGTGTATGTAACACTTGCCGGGTTTGGCAGCCACGCCTATGCTCTGGTTTTTCAGTACTCCGCCATAGCCTCCGCGGGCATGGCCCTTGAAATGTGCCAGATTTATCATGAAATCGTAATATGACAGATGCGAACCTACTATGTCGTATTTTATCCAGGTGGTGTCGGCTACTGGAATCTGCATCACACCCTCAGAATCCATGATGTCGACCTTGGCGATCATGTCAAAACCGTGCTGAGCTATTATCAGACGGTGGGAGTCGGTGTTGTCCCTGCTGCCGCCGTAGGCGGTGTTGCATTCCACCAGATTGGCGTTTGTGAGGTTGACCAGATCCGCTATGAGTTCCGGACGCAGATAGTTGCTTTTAGGGCCTTCGCCTGTAGAGATTTTTATAGCCACATGTCCAACCGGCTCTACTCCCAAAGTCTGAAATATTTTCACTAGCGATTCAGGAGTAATCTCACTGGTGAAATAAACATTGCTCTGGGCCAGGGCCGACAAGCACAGACCCAACATCAGTAAAAAAGCAGCGGTTCTTTTCATAATCAAAGGTTTTTCATGAATTATCGGTTACGGACTATGCGGTAATGCGGGTTATAGTTTTGGCGGAAAGCCTCGCTGTGACGTACGGCGTGATTGCCGTCGGCGGCCCCGCGCAAAGCTGTCTGCAGTTCCTCGTCGGCCCATGAAGGGTTGACTTGCAGGGCAATCTCCTCTATTTTGCGCCATTCTTCTGCCCAGTTGTCGCTGTAGGCATTGTCGTGTCCGGCTGCCCCAATAAACATCATAACCAACTGTTCCTCAGTCAGTTCACCGTCAAGAAGGCATGAGAAATTGATTCTGGTGAAACGGTGGCGGAAACCTGTGGGTTCGCGTTTGGGCATAAGGCTCAAGTCAATGTCGCGGCACTGCTCCAGCTCGTAATGTATGTATTGTCTGGCCGCTGCAGTATCGTTCATCAGGTGTTCGGCTCCGAAGAAATCCTGATAGCAGGTTTTGTAGATGTCCTGCAAGGTGGCCAGAGGGTAATTGGTGTGAATTTCACTGCACATCCGGCGGATGGCCTGTTCATCATTTTTGCAACTCAGCATCATAATAGCCAAAAGGCTTATTGTAACTATGTGTATAACTTTTTTCATATGGCAAATTTACATAAAAAATTTTTCTTATATTTGCGGAATATAAGTTTTTGCAAAAAATTCATAAAAAGGAATTAAATAACAAACCAATAACATGAAAAAAAGGTTCAATCCGATTAAAGACAGAGCGAGTGAAATCATAGAGTTTCTGATGGATTCGCCTGATATCCCCCAAGATGAGTCATTGCGCTTCAAACTGCGTCTGAGTATAGAGGAGGCTGTTGAAAACGTAGTGAGCTACGCTTATGACGGGGGTATAGGATGGCTGGAAGCGGGTACCAGTCTGGACAACGACTCCCTGATTCTTACCATAGAGTTGCGTGACGCCGGAACACCGTTCAATCCGCTCGAAAAGGCCGACCCTGACGTGACACTGTCAGCTGAAGAGCGTGCAGTGGGAGGTCTTGGTATTTTTCTTTGCAAGAAAATGATGGATAGCATCAGCTATCGCTACGAGGACGGAAACAACGTACTCACTATGACAAAAAAAATAGCGGAATGATTTGCGTCAAGTGAATAATCTAATCAAGAATAATAAAGACTGAGACATGGATATAAAAATCATTAAAGAAGGACAAAAGACTATAGTGATTCTCGATGGCAGAATAGACACTTCCAATGCCGAAAAGTTTCAGAATGACATAGCACCTCTGCTGGTTGGCGACAATCCGGATATAGATATAGACTGCAGCGGCATGACATATACCTCCTCACAGGGATTGCGCAGTTTTCTCACCCTTCAGAAGAGTGTCAACGCCCGCAGAGGGAAGATGGTGATGCGCAACATGAACCCTCAGGTGAAAGAAGTGTTCGACATCACAGGTTTTTCAAATATTATTAGCATTATCTAAGTTTTTGTTTCTATGAAACTCGACATGCATTGCGAGATGATTCTCGAGGAATATCACGAGAAACAGCCCATCTACCTGAAGATGCAGGAATTCATACTTGAGAAATTGAAAAAATCATTCGAGACCAAGGGTGTGGTTGTGGCTGGTATTGAATCACGTATCAAAACCGAAAAGAGTCTCATCGGCAAGCTTGAGATTAAAGGCTATAAATACAAGACAATAGCCGACATCACTGACATTTTGGGAGTGCGTGTAATCACCAACTACAGCGATGATGTCGACATAGTGGCGGCAATAGTGGAGAATATGTTCGAAATGGACTGGGACAACTCGGTCGACAAGCGTAAAATGCTCGACTTTGACCGTTTTGGCTACATCTCTCTGCACTACATCTGCCGTATTCCTGCCTCTTTGTTCCACGACGATGCCATGCCTGAAATCAATGAGTTTCGTTTCGAGATTCAGATGTGTAGCAGTCTGCAACATGTTTGGGCTAACATGCATCATGACACGGGCTACAAGACAGAAGTGGAGATTCCTGTTGAATATCAACGCAATATGAGTCGTCTCGCCGGCATGCTGGAGCTGATAGACGAGCAGTTCAGCCGTATCCGCAAGGAAATCACCGACTATCGCCGCAAAGTGCAGGCGTTGGTGGCCACAGGCAATTTCGACGAAGTACCGCTCAATGGCGATACATTCCGCAGCTATCTTGAACTGAAGCCGTTCAAACGGCTGGCCGACAAGATAGCGTCAATCAATCAGGCGGAGATTTACGAAGACAGCCTCATGCCATATTACAATGTGCTTATCCGCATGAATATGAAGACATTAGGCGATGTGGGAAGAATGTACAAAGAGTGCAAGGACGCCGCTTATCAGCTGGCCCTTCTGCAGCTGGCAGGCACGGGTCTGGACATAGTGGCATATTCAGTTACACTGCAAAACCTCTGCATAGTGTACATTTTGAAGAAAGGTTTCGGAGAAGGCGGACTGGTACAGATGTTTGCCTTGCTTTACGGAAAGAGCGATTACAACAATCAACGCGCCCATCGCATTTATGAACAGGCTACAAAACTAAAACTTGTATGAACAACCCTTGCAATACAGATCTTTTTGACCGCGCTTTGATTTTTGCTACAGAAGCGCATCACGGCACCGAACGTCGTGGCAAAGGATATCCTTATATTATACATCCTATGGAGGCCGTTACCATAGTGGCGTCTATTACCAATGACCCTGAAATGCTGGCAGCAGCAGTGTTGCATGACACAGTGGAGGATACTGATGTCACTATCGAACAGATTAATGAATTGTTTGGCAAAAGGGTGGCCATTCTGGTAGAGAATGAGACCGCGCCAAAATTAAAGGAACTGTCTTGGCGTCAGAGAAAAGAAGCACAGGTGCTTAAGTTGAAAAATGCGCCCTACGACAGCAAAGTGGTGGCCATGGGCGACAAACTGTCAAACATGCGCGGCATAGCCACTGACTACCGTCGTATTGGGGACAAACTGTGGTTAAGGTTCCACGCTCCCAACGGCAAGTCGGACATCGAATGGTACTACCGTTCGCTGGCTGAGGCCTTGTCCGACCTGGCTGACCTTTATCCTTACATTGAGTACGTGTGGCTTCTGGAAGAGACTTTTGGAAAGAAATAAGTTTTATATATCATGAATACTACCGATCAGGAAAGAGCCTTGAAACTTGCCACCGAGGCGGGTCGTATTATGCTTCAGAACGGAGCTGAAATATCTAGGGTGGAAGATACCATGGAACGCATCTCCACGCATTACGGTGTCAGTGAACAGAGTTTTTTCGTGCTGAGCAACGGTATTATAGCCACCGGTCAGGATTATGCCAAAGCCGACTACATTCCTATCAAAGGGATGCAGTTGAGCAAAGTGATAGATGTGAACCAACTGAGCCGCGACGTCATGGCAGACCGCTGCACTCTGGACGATCTGGAGAAGCGTCTCGAGGCCATACGCAACGGCGGCAACCGTCCGTGGTGGCACAATGTGTTGGGCACAGCCGTAGGAGTGGCAAGTTTCTGTGTGATTTTCAAAGGAAGTTTGATGGACGTCGCGGCCATGTTTGTGATAGGCTTGCTGTTGGGATTGTTCATGACATTTGCCGGATCGAAGATGTCGCGTGTGTTCGCCAACCTTATGGGCGGCATAGTTGGCGGACAGTTGTGTATAATTTCAGTGGGACTGGGCTTTGGCGAAAATCTGCCTAACATGATTACCAGTACCATCATCTGTCTGGTGCCAGGAATTCCGTTTACCAACGGTATACGCGACCTTGCCAACGAGGACTATCTTGCCGGTTTTACCCGACTGCTTGACGCTTTGCTGGTGTTCCTCTGTATAGCGATGGGAGTGGTTATCTCATTCCTTATAGAAGAAGTTATTACCGGCGACCTGATCGAGATAGGAGAATATGTGTCGGACTCTTTCACCTCACAGTGGTATCTGCAACTGTTAGGGGCTTTGATAGGTACCATGTGTTTCAGCGTGCTGTTCGGAGTCCCCAACAAATACAACTTGCATTGCGGTATAGTGGGAGCGATAGGCTGGGGAGTTTATCTGCTGACCAATAATTCGTTTGTTTCGGCCATGGCTGTAGCTTTGGTAAGTTATCTGTTCGCTGTTTACAAACGTTGTCCGGTAACTGTGTTTTTAATATGCGGCATCATACCTCTTGTGCCGGGAGGAGGCATCTTCCTGACATCCTATTATGTAGTTTCTAACCATCTGAAACTGGCTGCCGAATCGGGTTTTGTGGCTTTGTCAGCAACTGTCGGAATAGCCGGAGGTATCATCATAGTCGGTGCCATCTTCACCAGAATTTTCCAATGGGTTAACAAATCGAAAATGGTAACAAATTAAATATCATGAAAGCAACTTATTCGCAACGTTTAATCAAATTAGCAGACCTCAATCATCATCAGACATTTTTTGCCGGTAGATGCTCTGAATATTTCCTCGAAAGCTCATACTTTGCCGTGGCACAGTATGTGGACACCAAGGACACAGTGCTTTTGGTGTTGCATGGCATAGATTTCAAGTTCCCGATTTTTGCAGGCGACATAGTCACCTACGAAAGCAAGGTCATAGCAGCAGGCCGCTCCACACTCACTGTCTACACCAAGATGTACCGTAGCCGTGAGCCTGAAAAGGTGGCAGCCGACGGCTTTGCCACATTCTCGTATCTGGACGAGAATCACCGTTCCAAGCCGCATGGGGTGGTCATCACACCTGAAACCGACGAGGAACGCTGGCTCAACCAGCAGGCTATAGAGGTGCTGGAAGACTCGAAAAGAAGAGCTAAGGCGATGAACGCCGGAAAACTATAGTATTTCTCTCAACGACACTGCAAAACCTCCTGCGCGGGCCATCTTCAGATTTAAAACGGACTCTGAGGTGACTGTCTCGCGGGTGATGGTGTATGCCTGGGCATTGTAAGTGTCTCCCGGGATGCCGTCGGCATCTTCGGCGTCGCAGTAAATTATAGCCTCATATTGTGTGTTGGGCTTGAGGAAGTCAAGTTTGACCGCAAACTCGCGTGCTGTCTCGTCGGTGATGCCTCCCACATACCAAACGTCGCGTGCCTTGGCCTTCTTCAAATCCTTGGCTGTGGCTTTGTCGGGCAAAGCATACACAAACTTGGTAGCGTTAGACACCATGTCTTTTTTGCCGTCTTTCAGAGTAGCCACTCCTTCGGCAGCCTTGTTGAGGGTGGAAACCTTAGGATGACGGGCTGTCACTATGTAAGCGCCCGGCTCGGCTTCCAAATATATGGTTTTATCCCAATCGACGGCCACATCCTTGATAAACTGGAAGGCATCCATAAACTGGGCGTAATGCTCCGGGAAGTCGGCAGCCATCTGCAGAGGTGAATAGAAAGTCACATACAATCCCAACTGGTTGCAAATGGTTGTCTTCATAGGCTTTCCCCATGGGACTATCTTGCCCATGTCGGTCTCGAATATGCCCGGAGTGTAATCCATGGGGCCTCCTTGCAGACGGGTGAACGGCAATATGGTGGTATGTCCTGGATTGATGCGTTCGCGGAACTCTGTGCCCATGGCGCTCTCATTGCCTATCATGTTAGGCCAGGTGCGGTAAAGGCCGGTAGGCCTGACTGCCTCGTGCGAGTTGACCATGATATGGTGCTTGGCAGCCTCCACTATGGCGTAATGATAGTGGTTGTTGATAGGCTGGCTGTAGTGTCCCTCGCCAAACGGGATGATGGTGCCCACATAGCCGCCTTTCACTGCGTCGTAACCATAGTCATTCATCAAGGTGTAAGCTTTTTCCATCCAACGCTCGTAGTTTTGGGTGGAGGCTGAGCTTTCGTGATGCATTATCAGTCGGATGCCCTTCTCATGGGCGTATTTGTTAAGAGCCGGCAGGTCGAAATCGGGATATGGGGTGATGAAGTCGAAGACGAAGTCCTTCTGCTTGGCATACCAGTCTTCCCAGCCTATGTTCCAGCCTTCCACAAGTATGGCGTCGAAGCCGTTGGCTGCCGCAAAGTCTATGTAACGGCGCACATTGGCGTTGTTGGCGCCATGCGAGCCATGGGGCTTGGCATGGGCATAGTCGGTCTCGCCCAGCTTAACCGATGGGAAGTCGTTGGTGTAGCTCCAGCTGCTCTTGCCGCTTATCATCTCCCACCAAACTCCCATGTATTTTACAGGATGAATCCAGCTTACATCTTCCAAAACGCAAGGGTCGTTGAGGTTTAAAATCAGGCGAGACGCCAGCACGTCGGTGGCTTTTTCACAAACCATGACTGTACGCCAAGGGGTGTTGCAAGGTGCCTGTATGCGGCCTTTGTAGCCTGTGGCATCGGGCGAAAGCCATGCACGGAACACCATGGTGGTGTCGTTTAACTCTAGGTGCATGGTAGGGTAGTCAAGAGTGGCTGCCTCGTGTATGTTGACGTACAGTCCGTCGTCGGTCTTCATCTGCAAAGCGGTCTGCACTCCGGTGGGCGAGAACCCAGTCCAAGGCCAGCCGCCGTCTTTATGACTTTCGTTCCATAATCCGCGAATCTCCGACAAGCGCGACTCGGTGTAGTTGTATTCCTGAGTGTCGTAGTCGCCAGGAATCCACCAGGCTGTGTGGTCGCCTGCCATGGCAAACTCTGTCAGTTCCTCGGTAATCCAGAAGTATACCAAGGCGTTTTCCATAGGGAACTCATAGCGGAATCCCAGGCCGTCATCGTACAGTCTGAAACGTATCTGCATCACAGTAGGACGTTTCTCGGTGCTGTGGTCCATGCTTTCCACACTGCCAACAGGTTGCTCCAAAGTGACCAGCATCTCGTTGTAATGGTTGCGGATCAGTGCCTCCTCGCCCCAGACGGGCTCCCAAGTCTCGTCGAAGGTGCTGTATTCGGTGCCGGTCAGCACAAAGGCGTGGGCCAAATCGTCACGCCACTCCAGGGTAAAGCCCATTTTTGAAGGCAAAACCACAGGCTTGCCGTTGCGGTCGAGAGAGTAATAAGGCACACCGTCTTTGAGTTCAAATTTCAATTCCAGCTGTCCGTCTGGACTGTTGAGCGTTTGAGTTTGTAAGATGAAAGGCATCATCATTAAGACGGTGACAAGGGTAATAAGTCTGGTTTTCATATTAAAAATGAGATTATTTCGTCGCAAAGATAAATTATTTTATCGAAATCCCAAAAAAATATTACCTTTGCAATCGGAAAATAACAAGGAATCGGATATGAAAAAAGCAACCAGAACAATTTGGGTCGGCATCCTCTCGGCACTGGCACTTCTGACAGCCTGCTTCTCAAGCAAAGGTTTGACAAAAGCTGAAAGAGCCAGACTCATAAAGGAGCGCGACTCCATCCAGCAGGTGCTTGAACGTCGCGAGGGAGCGTCAGTTTACGGCACGCCTGAGATTATCCAGGCCTACGGAGCGGAAAACAAACGCCTGCGTCATCAGCTTGACTCCATCAACCAGATTTTAGGACAAGATGAACCTAAATAAAAGGTTGAAACTTGAGCTCAACCGTGTCAACCTGCAGCGTCGCACGGAAGAGCACGAACTACATCAGCTTTTCTGGGAATGCACCCTGCGGTGCAACCTGAGTTGCCGCCACTGCGGCAGCGACTGTCGTATGCTGTCCGAGCAAAACGACATGCCTCTGGATGATTTTCTTAAGGTTTTGGACGAGATAAAACTCCACGAAGACCCTTCAAACGTGGTTGTCATCACAACCGGTGGCGAGCCCATGATGCGCCGCGACCTCGCACAGTGCGGAAAGGCGATCTCACAACGCGGCTTTATATGGGGCATGGTCACCAACGGCATGCTTCTGACCCCAGAACGTTTGCAGGAATTCGTCGACAACGGGCTGAAGACCATAGCGGTGAGTTTCGACGGCTTCGAGGACGACCACAACTGGATGCGAGGCAACTCCGCCAGCTATAAAAACGTGCTGGTGGCCGTGGAGGCCATGAAACAGCATCCCGACCTGACCTGGGACGTGATTACCTGCGTCAACCAACGCACCATCAAATACTTGCCAGAGTTCCGTGATTTTCTGATTTCACTGGGAATCAAGCGGTGGAGGCTGTTTACGGTATTCCCGTTCGGGCGAGCCGCAGGCGAGCCCGAACTGCAGTTGTCCAACGCACAGTTTGTAGAGATGCTGGAGTTCATCAAACAAACTCGCATCGAAGGCAAGATACGGGCTGACTACGGCTGCGACGGCTTCCTGGGCGATTATGAAGGCGAGGTGCGCAACCATTATTACTCATGCAGTGCCGGCATCAACATAGCATCGGTGCTTGCCGACGGCTCCATCTCGGGCTGTCTCAGCATCCGCAGCGACTACCACCAGGGAAACATCTACAACGATAGTTTTTGGGACGTCTGGCAAAACCGGTTTGAAAAATACCGCGACCGACGTTGGATGAAGACCGGCCAGTGTGCCAAATGCAAGATGTGGCGCTACTGCCTTGGCAACGGTTTCCATCTCCGTGACGGCGACGGAAACCTGCAAGTTTGTCAGTATAAAAAAATAGAGGCGATTTGAATCGCCTCTATTTTTTTTAATTTGTTCCGAATCCGCCTAAGGCTGAATACAGGTTAATCAGCGCCTGAATCATCTCATATTGGTTTTGAACCCTTGTGAATTCAGCCGACAGCAGAGACTCCTGTGCAGTGAGCACCTCTAAATATGTGGTGCTGCCGTTGTTCATTAACTCTGTTGTGGATGAATAAGCCTTCTGAAGCGCAATCACACGGATTTCGATGTGTTCAGCCTTCTCTTCAGCAGTCTGGCATTTATGGAGATATTGGTAAACCTCGCTGCCTGCTTTGTAGAGAGCCTGAACGAATTCCAACTCCGCCTTTTGCTGTTCTTTCTTGGCGTTTCTGACCTGTGCTCTGAGTCGTCCGCCTTGGAATATAGGCTGTGTCAACTGTCCCACCGCCTGCCCGATGAAGTCGAGAGCGTCGACAGTGCCTGTATATCCGACCAAACCGCTGATGGTGATGTTAGGATAGAAATCCTGTCGTGCCTGCTGTGTGCTATAAAAGGCGATTTCCATGTTACGTTCAGCCATGCGGACATCCGGACGGGCGTCGAGAAGTCGTGCCGGCAAGCCGACATGAATCTGCTCAGGCATATGGAACTCTCCAAACTTGGCGCGCTCGATATGATGTGGCGGTTCGGCAAGCAACAGACAAAGCGAAGCTTCGGTATTGATGATGGTGTTACGTAAATCGACAATCTCAGTGCGAATCTCCTCTAACGATGCTTCCATCTGATGCACTGCCGGACTTTTATAAATACCGGCATTATACAAGGCTTCTGTTGAGTTGTATGACTCTTGGTAAAGTCCTTCGAAATACTCGGCAAGTTCCAGCTCGTGGTCGAGCATTACCAACATATAATAGGTATTGGCAACGTTTGCTGCCAAACTGACCATCATAGCCTGTCGGTAATCCTGATAGTATGCAACTTGCGATTTTGCCTTTCTGATTTGACTTCTGGTCTGACCGAAGAGGCCTATCTGCCAACTTGCTGTTACAGGAATCATAACGCTATTGCTGGTGTTACCTGCAAGATTTGTAATGGTTGCCTGAGGAGCGAAAGCAAATGTCGGCGCATAGCCCCATTTTGCGGCTTTCAATGTGTTCTGAGCCTGTTCAATGCTGAGTTGGGTCGTCCGCATATTGGTGTTGTTTTCCAATGCAGCTTCGATAAGATTTTGAAGCAACGGATCAGTGAATATGTCGCGCCAATCGATATCGCCAATAGATGTTGTGTCTTGTGAATCAACGACATCACCCATTATTTTCTCGTCAACGGTGGCGTTTGACTCATATTTCTTATAGAGGGAGCAACTTGGTAAAAACAGCATCCCGACTAATATCAAAATTATATACTTTTTCATAGAAGTCATTTTTATCATTCTTCAATAACATCAGGTTGATCTGGAGTCAAGCGTTCGTGAATCTTTTGGAACACGATGTACAATGCCGGAGTTATGAACAAAATCGCTATTGTTCCGACTATCATACCGCCAACCACGCATATAGCAAGTGATTTATTGCCGATAGCACCTGCGCCGCCTTCCACGATAAGCGGAATCATACCGATAATCATGGTAAGAACGGTCATGAGGATAGGACGCAGACGGTCTTTGCAAGCACCGATGGCAGCATCGTATGGCGATAATCCTTCTTCACGTTTCTGCATTGCGAACTCTGTGATGAGGATAGCTGTCTTTGCAACCAGACCCATCAACATAATGACACCGGTTTGCACGTAGATGTTGATGTTGATGCCCAACGCTGCAAGCGGTCGCATTACTAAATATGCGCCGAACATACCGAATGGGATAGAGAGCAACACCGCTAACGGAATGAACAATGAGTTGTACAGACATGCAAGGATGAGGTAAATGAGAAGCACGGCAATGCTATAAATGATAACAGTGTCGTTTGATTCCGCAGTTGCCGCTTCCTCACGTGCCATGCCGCCAAACTCGTAGCCGTAACCGTCAGGAAACACTTCGGCCATTAGCTCGTCGATAGCAATTCGCACGTCTGCTGTCGAATATCCTGAAGCCGGCATAACACTCATGTTGTAACATGGGAAGAGGTTGAACCTGCGTTCTTGTGCCGGTCCAGTCGTCAAAGTGAGTGTGACAAACTCCGACGCAGGTGCCATTTCTTCGCCAACCTGTACGAAAATATTGTCCAAAGCACTCGGATCAAGACGGTATTCGCTGTCGGCCTGCACCAGCACTTGATAAACTTTTCCGTATTGAATGTAGTTGCCTATGTAACTTCCGGCAAGGTTGGTTCCTATTGTTGACACCACCGTCTTTGGAGAGATGCCTTTGCGTTTGCATGCGGCAACATCAACATTAAGACGATATTTCGGATAATCAGGAGAATAGGATGCCATTGCCGCCGATACTTCGGGACGCTGGTTAAGTTTTTGTGTGAACTCGGCAGCCATTGCGACAAAGCCCTCATTATCGCCTGTTCCTGAACGGTCTTGCAGGTTCAATTCCATCATTGAACCGGTACCGTAGCCTGGAATCTGAGGCATCTGGAATGGTGTGACATCGGCCTCTGGCATGTTGACTATTGCCCACATATAGATGGAATACTGCATTTGTGCAATGCTGTAGAAATCACGCTCTTCCCAGTTTTTCAGTCGCACCATCAGTGAGGCGTAGTTGGTTCCGGCGCCACCATTCATAAGGGAGTATCCAGTGACTGCTCCGACAAGCTCGGTGTCGTCGAGAGAACGGATGTAATCCTCAAGTTTTTTGGTGGCTGCTTCGGTTTCGTTAAGATATGTACCTGGTGCCATAGTCACGTCAACAATCAAGAATCCCTGGTCTTCCTGAGGCACAAGGTCTTTTTGTGATGTGGTCATCAACCATACGAGACCTGCACTGAACACTAACAGCAGAATCCAAGAGAAAGCCGGACGTTTGATGAATTTGCCGACGCCTTTGATGTATTTGTTCAACAATGCGTTGAATGCGGCATCGTAGCCTTTTTTCACATAATAATTGAGGCCTTTATGTACTTCCTCGTTAGGATTTTTAGGCTTGAACAGAAGGGCGCATAATGCAGGGCAGATAATCAGTGCTGACAAGGTTGAGATAGCAACCGAACCAGCCATGATGAAACCGAACTGCTTGAAGAAAGTGCCTTGTGTTCCCGACATGAAGGTGACAGGGATGAACACCGCCATGAACACCAATGTTGTTGAGATACAAGCGGCTGATACCTCGTTGAGAGCTTCTGTGGTGGCTGTCGCCGCTGATTTGTATTTGCCTGTTTCCAACTTCGACATCACAGCCTCAACGACCACGATGGCATCGTCCACGACAGTACCAATGGCAAGCACCAAGCCGAATAGCGTCAGTAAGTTAAGCGTGAAGCCCATGGCATATACTATGGAGAAGGTGCCCACCAATGCAATGATGATTGAAATCGAAGGTATCAAAGTAGCCTTGAAATCCTGCAAGAACAGATAAACGACGAAAATCACCAATAAGATAGCGATGATGAGTGTCTCAATAACGCTGCGCATTGATGCGTTTAAGAAGTCGTCTGATGTCTCAAGTCTCTTGAATTCGAGTCCAGCCGGCAAAGTCTTTGAAATCTCGTCAAGAGTCTTGTTGATTTCCGCATTGACTTGTGTGGCGTTGGCTCCAGGTGCCTGGTTGATAATGAACATAGTTCCCGGATGTCCGTCGATATCGGTGCGGAAGTCGTATGACTTTGTTCCAAGTTCCACGTTTGCCACGTCCGACAGTCGCAGGATTTCGCCGTCAGGGGTGGCACGCACTATGATTTGTTCGAATTCGCTCATATCGTTGAGCAGACCGAGAAATTCAATGTCGATTTTATCGATTGAGTTTTCGAATCTTCCCATAGGCGCAACGAGGTTCTGTTCGTTGATGGCATAGATAATTTCCTCTGGAGTGATGCCATATAAACCCATCACGTCCGGTTTCATCCAGATACGCACGCCGTATTTGTCGCCAATGAGCTGGATTCGTCCAACACCAGTGACACGGCTGATGGCCGGAACCACATTGATGTCGAGGAAGTTGGAGATAAATCTCTGATCGAATTTATCATCGGTGCTTTCCAAGCTTAAAATTTGAAGAATGGAGTTTACACTCTTGGTAACGGTGACACCCTGCTTTGTTACCTCCGATGGCAGCAATCCTAGCGCCTGGTTGACTCGGTTTTGCACATTGACCGTAGCCTGGTCGGCATCGGTGCCTTGTTTGAAATAAACAGAGATTTCAGCGGTACCATTGGAGTTGGCGGTGGAAGAGATATACATCATGTCTTCAACACCGTTTATCTGTTCCTCGATAGGCATGATAACCGATTTCATCACAGCATTGGCATCTGCTCCGCTGTAATAACCCGTAACAATCACCATCGGAGGAGCAATGTCAGGATACTGTTCTATAGGCAAAGTGAAAATGCTAACCCCTCCGATGAGGCAGACAAGCACCCCGACGGCAAAAGCCGCCACCCAGTGCTTCACAAAAAACTTCTGTTTCTTAATTTTCTCCATGGCTATCTCACTTTAACACCGTTTGACAATTTGCGCACGCCGTTGGTAACCACCTCGTCGCCTGCGTTCAACCCATTAAAGATATAGTATTCTTTACCATCGTTTGATGGATATGCCTCACAAATAATGCCTTCCACCGTACCGTCAGCCTTGACACGATAAAACATCAGCTGATCCTGAAGACGCACCGCTGCTGTTTGTGGCACACAAAGCACGTTGTCTATATCAAACGGTATGATTAAGTTTGTAACCATGCCTGAACGCAACACTCCGTCAGGATTTGGGAATTCGGCCGTACATGGCACGGTGCCTGTTTGGGTGTTGACAATGGCGCCAATTTTCGTCACAACACCATCGTGATCATAATATGAGCCGTCTTTGAGTATGAGTTTAAGATGTGGCAAGATGTCACCGATAAACTTACCCTTTGGTCCTTCCAAACCTTTGTCCGTCACACGTAATCCGTATTCTTTAACTGTTTGAAGCAGCTGTGTCTCTGTAAGTGAGAAGTCGGCGTCAACAATGCTGTTGTCACTGACGGTGCAGAGGTATTGTGTGCGTGTTGCCATATCACCTTCGTCAAAGCCGTTTCCATCGATGTAACCTGTTACAGGAGCTGTGACAGTGCAATAGCCGAGGTTGGTTCTGGCGATGTTGAGCTGGGCTTCGGCCTGAAGCACCAATGCTTTTGCCGAATTAAACTCATTCAGAGAGGTTTTCAGCACATATTCGCTGATGACTTTCTTGTTATAAAGCTCTTGATTTGACTCATATTGGAGTTTTGTTGTTTCCATTTGGGCATTTGCGACAGCCAGATTGGCTTCAGCAGCCTGTACGTTGAGCTGGAACTCTGTCGGGTCGATGATAAAGATAGTCTGACCTTTCTCGACTTTCGTACCAGTGGTGAATTTTTTTGCTTTGATAGTGCCCTCCACCCGCGGATAAACCTTGATTTCTGTCGTTCCGCTGGTAGTGGCAGGGAATGACATGTTATACACAATCGATTCAGGCTGAAGCACCTTAGTTTCAAAATTAATCTGTAAATCTGGAGCCTGATACTCCTCGCAAGACGTCAATATGCAGCAGGCTACTGCCAAAACTGAACACATCAAAAATAATCGTTTCTTCATAGTTTATAAATTTAATTAGTTATTATTTTCTCACTATAACACTTCCACTGCCTTGATATGTTGCCAGAATAAGTACCTCGGCAATCTGCACATGCTCAGGTGCGTTGGCGGCATAAACAGCCACGTCGGCTATGTCGTCGCCTGTCAGTGGGTCTATGCCTTTGTAGACTTTGGCCGCACGTTCGGTGTCGCCGTGGAAACGCACATTGCTGAAGTTTGTCTCCACCAGTCCCGGCTTGAGGTTGGTCACACGGATGTTGCTGTCGGCCACATCCAGGCGCAAGCCGTCGCTGAGTGTCTTCACTGCCGATTTTGTGGCACAGTAGACGTTGCCGTTGGCGTAGGCGGCGTCGCCTGCCACTGAGCCCACGTTGATGATATGTCCGCGGTTGCGTTCCATCATGCCCGGAACTATAAGTCTGGTCATGGTCAGCAGGCCTTTGATATTGGTGTCAATCATGGTCTCCCAGTCTTCGAAATCGCCTTGATATTCAGGCTCGAGGCCTAGTGCCAGACCAGCGTTGTTAACCAAAACGTCGATGTCTTTCCATTCTTTTGGAAGGTTTTCGATACATTCTGTAGCTTTTGCACGGTCACGGACATCGAAAACCAATGTCAAAACTTTTGTTCCCTTGGCTTCCAGTTCCTTGCGAATTTCTTCCAAACGTTGTTCGTTGCGGCCTGTTAAAATAAGCCTGTCGCCATTGGCGGCGAATTTGCGTGCGCATCCGAGTCCGATACCACTCGTTGCGCCGGTTATCAACACTGTCTTGTTCATACAAATAAATAATTCAATATCTTGGTTGCAAAAATATAAAAATTGTTGCAATATTCAAAAAATAATTTGAACTTTGCAACCCTGAACTTAAAATTTTTGGAAATTAAAACATTTAAACTTTTCACAAAAGTTGTGAGATAAAAAATCAAAAATTATGGCAAAAACTAAAACGGTATTTTTCTGCAAGGAATGCGGCAACGAGTCGCCAAAATGGATAGGACATTGCCCTGGATGCGGAGCGTGGAATAGCTATGTTGAAGAGACGGTGGTGACGGGAAAAGATAGCAAATCCGTTTCAAAAGATATTGATTTTAAGAGTTTTAAGTCGAAGCCGACCCCAATACGTGAGGTTACCAGCGCACAGGAAGATCGTATCGATTTGGGCTACGACGAATTGAACCGCGTCCTCGGCGGAGGCCTCGTCCGCGGTTCACTGATACTGTTGGGCGGCGAACCCGGCATAGGAAAGTCCACTCTGCTGCTGCAGGTGGCCCTGCATCTCAAAGATAAAAAAGTGTTATACGTTTCCGGTGAGGAGAGCCAACAGCAGATAAAGATGCGTGCCGACCGAATCGGTATCAAGAATGACAACTGTCTGATTCTCACTGAGACCGACACTCAGGATATCCTCAAAAACGTGAAGGAATCCATGCCCGATATCATGATTATCGACTCCATTCAGACTTTGGAGTCGCCTTCCGTTGAAGCCACAGCGGGCAGCATCAGTCAGATTCGCGAGACAGCGGCCGAGATGAACAAAATAGCCAAAGCCTTACAGATACCGGTGTTTCTGATAGGCCATATCACCAAGGACGGCACCATAGCCGGACCTAAGATTTTGGAGCACATAGTCGATACGGTGCTGCAGTTCGAGGGCGACCGTCACTACGGATTCCGTATTCTGCGCACGGTTAAAAACCGCTTCGGATCTTCCTCTGAACTGGGCATATTCGAGATGGGTGCCGACGGGCTGCGCGAGGTTAAAAACCCCAGCGAGATACTGCTTTCACAGCGTGAAACCTCTGTCAGCGGAATAGCCATAGCCGCCATGGTGGAGGGAATGCGCCCCATGCTGGTCGAGACTCAGGCTTTGGTGAGCACTGCCGCTTACGGTACACCTCAGAGGTCGAGTACCGGCTTCGATATCAGGAGGTTGAACATGCTTCTGGCTGTTCTGGAGAAACGTGCGGGATTCCGTCTTGGAGCCAAGGATGTGTTCTTGAACATAGCCGGCGGCCTTCGCGTGGACGATCCTGCTATGGACTTGGCCGTAGTGGCCGCCGTGCTGTCGTCGAGCGAGGACGTCGCCATAGACGGACGCTGCGCTTTCGCTGCCGAAGTGGGACTTTCGGGTGAGGTGCGCGCCGTAAACAGAGTGGAGGCGCGCATAGCTGAAGCCGACAAACTGGGCTTCGACCGTATCATTATCTCAAAATACAGTGCAAAAGGACTGGATACCTCTAAATTTAAAATCAAAGTGGTGCCCATTGCCACTATAGGGCAACTTATTAAAGCCATTAGCTATTAGCCATTAGCTATTAGCGCTGTTTTTCCTAATGGCTAAATCACCCGAGCACGAGTGCGAGGTTGTTATCAATATGTCCTGCCGGGTAGTCCCAGATTACAGGGTATCCGTATTCTTTCACCTTCTCGGCTATGATTTCCCTGGCAGTCATGCCAATCGGTAGGGAGCTTTCGTGCATATCGTTAAACGCTCCGACCAGCAACGCTTTCAGGTGAGAGAGTTTTCCGGCACGTTTCAACGCCATCATCATGCGGTCGATATGGTAGAGGTATTCGTCAATATCTTCTATAAACAGGATTTTACCGTCTGTTTCCGGAAATAAATCCGATCCCAGCATAGAATACAAAACGGAGAGGTTTCCACCGACAATAGGTGTGCCTTCAAACGATTTTAGAGACGCAGAGCCTTGCATCTCTACGGCATGCCATTTCCCTGTCAATGCCTCATACAATGATTCCATCGGCACTTTGTCATCGCTTTCGAAATTTTTCGACATTATACCGTGAATGCTTTGATAACCAAGCTGTTGCATCTTTGCATGCAGCACTGTCACATCGCTGAAACCAACTATCCATTTCGGATGTTCCGCAAACTTGGTGAAGTCGAGTTTATCGATAATTCTGATGGTGCCGTAACCTCCACGGGCACAGAATATGGCATCGATATCGTTTCTGTCGAGATATTCTTGCAGCACGCTTGCGCGGAAGTCGTCGTCGCCTGCAAACTGGTTGTATTCGGCGAATAAGCGGTCGTCGTAAACAGGAACAAAGCCTTTTTCTTCTATCCATTTCACGGCAGCGCTTATTTTTTCAGGAGTTACCTTCCATGCCGGCGCAACTATGGCTATCTTCGAGCCTTTTTTGAGATATTGAGGAGTTTTCATGCCGCAAAGTTAATAAAAACAAAAAAGTGGAGGCCGAAAAACCTCCACTTTTTTATAGTCGTTAAGTAACCGGAATTACTTCACAACGAGTTTCTGTGTGGCTGAGCCGGCGCTGATGAAGTAAACACCGCTGGTCAGGCTGTTCACATTGTAGTTGTTGACACCTGCGTGACCCTGGAAGCTGCTGATAGCCTGGCCTGTGAGGGTGTAGATGACAACTTCCTCATCCTGGTTGAGAGTGATGTTCAAAACATCGCTGGCTGGATTTGGATAGATGCTCATTGTGGTGTTGTGGCTGGCTGTCTCGCCGATTCCGTCCCAACCTGGGAACAGTTCGCACAGGTCGTATGTCAAGCCCTGGTAGAAACAGTCCATCTGGTCGAGGTCGCCGCCTGTTCCGATTGTGAATGAGTCTGGCTGATAGTCAGTCTGAGCAACGATTACGAGCTGATCGCCACAGATAGCTGCCTGTGGGTAGACAAACTCTGTGATGCTGAATTCAAAGCCTGATGTGAGCTGGTACATAGGAGTCCAGGTCAGACCTTTGTCGTATGAACCCTTGGTGAAGAGTTTGAAGAAGGCCATATCGTTGGTTGCACCTCCGGTGATGTTGTGGTCGTCCATACTCATCCAGACAGCCACCATCAGTTGTTCGTCAGGAGTAATCATCAACACAGGCATTTCACTGACACCACCGTTGTAGTGTCCGTGGTTGCTCATGCCGTTGTCATACAGATTGAATTCTTCAGCTGTGTATGGGTCTTCCAATGGCTGGTCGTTTGCATCAAGAGGAGTGACATAGCCGATGAACTCAGGAAGCATCTCGTGTGGTGCGTCGCTCCACAGCCACCATGAACGGTAGGTGTCATAGTAGAGGTAAGCTGAGTCCATGATGAATGGCTGGCCAGTGACAGGAGGCATTGGGTTGTTAGGGTCATAACCGAATTCGCTGCCTTCTGCTCTGAATGGAAGTTCGCTGTTCCAGTAAGCGACACCACCAACGCCAGGATAGTAGCTTGTTGATGTTGCATCACCGGTACCGCCACCCATTTCGTATGCTACGTGAAGAACACCCTCATTGTCCCAAAGGGCTGAGGTCCAACGTGGATACATGTAGCCCATGCCTTCATCGCCGTAGTTGACGTCTATGCCAGGGTGATGATAGAACTTGGTTCTTGTCCAGGTGTTACCTTCGTCTGTTGAAGTCAGAACCACACCGTCGCCACGACGTGTGTTGACCACAATGTTGAGTTCGTCACCGCCTTTGTTCTCCATAAAGTAGGCGTCCTGACCTGAACCGTAAGCTGAGTTGTAAGTACGTCCGAGATAGTCGATGGTCATGAACTCATCCCATGTCTGACCGCCGTCCATTGAACGGAAATAGAAGAATGGGTTGGTCAGGCCGTCGGCGTCTGTCCAGTTCAAAGCTGTGAAGAGGATGTGGATGTGGTCGTGGTTAGGACCTGTGCACATAACAGCCGGGAAGTGGATGTTTCTGTCATCTTTTGTCCATTCCTTGATAGGAGCGACAGTACCTGGAGCTGGCAGATTGTCCTTGTCCGGGATGATGTAAACGCCGCAATCCAGTGAGTTGGCGTCACGTGAAACGACGACTATACCGTTCTGGCCGTAACGTGCTGCGCAGCCGAAACCGGTTTTACGGTTCTCGATTTTACCACCGACTGTTGTCCATTCGTCAGAGGCTGGATCGTAGATGATAATGTCTGTTCCGCGGTCGGTCATGTTTGCGTCACTTGCAACTGTGTGAGCGAAGCCAACCTTTCCATCAGGGAAGTTCATGGTGAGGTTACGTGCAGCTGTGTTGGTCTGCCAGTCGTAGGTGGTGTAGTCCAACTCTGCATTCTCTCTCAACATGTTAGGTGTGCTGGCGACGAAGTCGTAGGTCTCGCTGCCATTGACAACGATAGTCTGTTCGGCCTTCATCACATTGTCTTTTGAAGACACTTTTCTCACTTGTGAGTAACCTGCTGCGGCCACTGACAAGATCAACGCTAAGGTAAATAATCTCTTCATGTTAGAAAAATTTAGTTAATAATTATTTGAATTTCAATAAAACATTCTAAACATCGCACAATTTATCGTCTGCAAATATAACGATTATTTTGAATAAATGCACATTTTTTTAAAAAAAACATGAAAATTTTTAAAAAAATCATGAAAACTTGAAAATCGTTCCTCAACACTTCAAACTTTTTTGTATTTTTGCAGATTAATATTAAATGAATAATTAAACACAGCATATTATGTCAAAAAACGAAAAATTTATTGAAGAAGGCTTAACGTACGACGACGTTCTTCTCATCCCCGCTTACAGCGACATCATTCCTCGCGACGCCGATTTGCGCACCAATTTCTCACGCCGTATCAGGCTTAACATCCCTATTGTGACTGCCGGTATGGACACAGTTACCGAAGCTCCTATGGCTATAGCAATAGCTCAGGAAGGCGGCATTGGTGTGTTGCACAAAAACATGACAATCGAGCAACAGGCCGCCGAGGTCACCAAGGTGAAACGCGCTGAAAACGGCATGATTATCAATCCTGTGACCATTAAGGAAGGCTCCTTGGTCCGCGATGCTCTGAAAATCATGAACGAATATCACATAGGCGGTATTCCGGTAGTGAACGACGAAAACAAACTCGTGGGTATAGTCACCAACCGTGACCTCCGTTTCGAGCGCAAGACCGACCGACCAATCTCGGAAGTGATGACAAAGGACAACCTCATCACAACAACTGAGTTCACCGATTTCGCCACAGCCGAGGACATTCTTCAGGAGCACAAAATCGAGAAGTTGCCTGTAGTTGACAAGCACAACCACCTCGTCGGACTTATCACATACAAAGACATCATCAAAATCAAGGCTCGCCCGAACGCTTCAAAAGACGAACACGGCCGTCTGCGTGTAGCAGCCGCTGTGGGTATCACCTGGAACACCATGGAGCGCGCCCAGGCTTTGGTTGACGCCGGTGTAGATGCCATAGTGGTCGACACAGCCCACGGTCACTCAAAGAATGTGTTCAACGTCACCAAGGAACTGCGTAAGGCATTCCCTAACATAGACCTCGTTATCGGTAACATTGCTACCGCTGAGGCTGCCAAAGACCTTGCAAAGCTTGATGTGGACGCTATCAAAGTCGGTATAGGACCAGGCTCAATCTGCACCACACGTATCATTGCAGGCATAGGCGTTCCTCAGCTGACAGCAGTCTACAACGTGGCTGAAGCCCTCAAAGGCACAGGTATTCCGGTCATAGCTGACGGCGGTATCCGTTACACAGGCGATATAGTCAAAGCCATAGCAGCAGGTGCTTCAACCATCATGGCAGGCTCACTGTTCGCAGGCGTCAACGAATCACCTGGCGACACCATCATTTTCGAAGGCCGTAAATACAAGACATACCGCGGCATGGGCTCACTCGAGGCCATGCAGCACGGCTCAAAGGACCGTTACTTCCAGGATATGGAAGACGACATCAAGAAACTCGTTCCGGAAGGCATTGTCGGCCGCGTTCCTTACAAAGGCAGCCTCTCTGAGGTGGTCTACCAGATGGTTGGCGGTCTCCGCGCCGGCATGGGTTACACAGGCTCACACACCATAGAGGAGCTGCACAACGCCCGCTTCATCAAGATCACTGCATCCGGTATGAACGAGAGCCATCCGCACGATATCACCATCACTCAGGAATCACCGAATTATAGCCGCAAAGCATAATAAAAGTTATAAATTATCAGTTAATAGACTGACAAAATAATTAGTTATGAACAAATTGAAATCATTATTATTACTCGCAGCTTTGATGCCCGCCATGCTCTTTGCCCAGGGCTGGAAATCAAAGACTCTCATAAAAATGGGCGACAAGACCATTACCGCTCAGGAGTTTATGGATGTCTATGAGAAAAACAATGTCAAGAGCGACGTCATTGACAAGAAAGATGTGGATGAATATCTCGATATGTTTGTCAACTTCAAGTTGAAGGTCACCGAGGCCGAGGCTCTGAAAATGGACACCCTGCCAAAGTTTGTCAAGGAATTTGAAGGTTATCGCAAACAGCTCGCAAAGCCTTATCTTTCAAATGACGAAGAGACAGAAAATCTTGTGGAGGAAGCCTATGATCGTATGCATTGGGATATAAACGCATCGCATATTCTTGTAAGATGCGACATAAACGCTGTCCCTGCCGACACTCTCAAGGCTTACAAGAAGGCTCTCGCCCTGCGTGAACGCGTCCTCAAAGGCGAAGACTTCGGCGATTTGGCTTACGACAAGTCAGAAGACCCATCGGCACATGACACAGTGGTTAACGGCCGTTTTTACAAGGGTAACCGTGGAAATCTGGGTTATTTCACAGTTTTCGACATGGTTTATCCGTTCGAGACAGGCGCTTACAACACTCCTATCGGTGAGCTTTCTATGCCGGTGCGTTCAGACTTCGGTTACCATATCATCAAAGTCAACAGCAAGACTACGGCTTGTGGCATGGTGACAGCCGCACATATCTTCCTCGTAGTGGACGACAAGGATCCTTTGAAGACCGACTCTGTAGTCAGAGAAAAGGCTTTCAACATCTACAACGAGATTGCCAAAGACGGTAAAAACTGGGATGCCATCGCACGCAGATATTCAGAGGACAAGGGTACAGCCACCAACGGAGGCGTGCTCACTCCTTTCAAGGTCAGCCAGATAGTTCCTGAATTTATTGATGTTGTCAAACAGCTGAATCCGGGCGAGTTCTCAGAGCCTGTCAAGACAAGCTATGGCTATCACATCATAAAACTCGTCAACACAAAAGGTATTAGAAGCTTCGATGATGAAAAGGAAAACATCAAGAAACGCGTGGAGAAAGACATGCGCGCCAAGGCCAGCGACGAGATAGTGATGAAACGCATCATGAAGGAGAACAAGTTCAAAGAGTACGTCAAAGTGAAAGACGAATTCATCGCCACTGTCGACAGCTCGCTCAACCAAGGCCAATATGTCATGGCTGAAGGTGTCAAAACCAACAAGGTTCTCTTCAAATTCAACAAACAGAAATACACAGTGGGCGACTTTGCTGCATTCCTCAAAACCAAGACAAACAGCCAGCCCTTCATGTCACCGGCCGCTTATGCCTACAAGTTGTATGATGAGTATCTGAAAACTGAGACTTTCGCTTACGAAGACGCACATCTAGAGGAGAAATATCCTGAGTTCAAGATGCTTGTGACAGAGTATCACGACGGCATATTGCTGTTCGACCTTATGGACAAGGAAGTATGGAAAAAGGCTGAAAAAGACACTTTGGGCCTGCAGAACTACTACGAGGAACACATGAACGAGTATATGTGGGGTGAGCGCATCAAGACTATCTTTGTCGTAGTGCCGACACCTGACAAGGTGAAACTTGTTGAAAGTCTCTTGAAAAACGATCTTTCAATCGACTCTATCAGAAGCATAATCAAGCAGGCCGACCTTCGCGGTGTATCGGCTAAGAGCCAATATTTCCAGCATGGCGACAATGTCGACATAGACGAAATTGAATGGATTCCGGGTAAGATTTACACCATACCTTCAACAGTCGACAAAATGACCAGAATAGTGAAAATACTCGAAATCCGCCAGCCGGAACCTAAGTCGTTCAGAGAGGCCAAGGGTCTTGTGACATCGGCTTACCAGACCAAGCTTGAAGAAGACTGGGTGGAGTCTCTCAAAGAGAAATACAATCCTCAGATTGACGCCAAGATCTTGGAAAAAGTAAAGAGTTGTTATTGATTTTCAGACAATGAGAATTAAACTTGCAATCGGACTGATAGTTTTGCTGCCTTTGTTGTCTTGCAACAATTCAAACAATGGAGGTGACAACAGGGCTGTAGCCTCTGTCTATGGCAAATATCTGTATCAGTCCGATTTGCAAAGTGTTCTCTACGAGGGAATAAGCCCTGCCGACAGTTTGGTCAGGACAAAGGCTTTCATAGATGAATGGATTCGCCGTCAGCTGATTTTACATCAGGCTGAAACAACCCTGGATGAGTCTGAACTTGACTTTTCAAAACAACTTGAAGAGTATCGCAACTCGTTGGTTATCTATAAGTACGAGGCCATAATGCTCGAACAGAACCTCGACACCAATGTCTCGGAAGAGGATATAGCAAAATATATCCAGAGAAACAGTCCGAAACACGAACTGGATGACGAAACCGTACGTTATATCATACTGAACATGAGAAGAAAGGCTCTTATAGAGAAAATGCATAACAGCCTTTACAACAAGGCTATGAAAGAAAGAGTATTTGTAATTTATTAGATATGAAGCTTAGGAGATTTTTTGCTATATTTGCATTTGTAACTATTTGTAATACAGGTGTTTATGCTCAACAGGCCCAAGTCATTGACAAAATCGTGGCCGTGGTTGGCAAAAACATCATACTGCAGTCGGACATTGAAGAACAATACCTTCAGTACAGGCTTCAGGGCGGTATTAAGGGAAGTGCTTCCAGCATACGTTGCGAGATTCTGGAAGACATGCTTTTCCGCAAGCTGATGCTCAACCAGGCCGAACTCGACAGTATCACCGTCACCGACGAGCAGGTGGAGTCGGAAATGGATTACCGTATCCGTTACTATGTCAGCCAGCTTGGCTCTGAGGAAAAGCTGGAAGAGTATTACAACAAGTCGATGTCCGAAATCAAGGACGAGCTTCGTACCATCATCAAAGACCAAAAAATGATAGAGGAAGTGCAGCGCGGCATAGTGTCTGGTGTTAACGCCACTCCAAGCGACGTGCGCGAGTTCTATCGCAGCATTCCTAAAGATTCCATACCCATGGTGAGCGCTCAGTACGAGATTGCCCAGCTGGTTAAGAAACCACCTATCACTCTCGACGAAAAGCTGGCAGTGAAAGACGAGCTTTACGAATTGCGCGCCCGTATTCTCAAAGGAGAACGTTTCTCAACTATAGCTCGTATCTATTCCGAAGACCCGGGCTCAGCCAAAAAGGGCGGTGAGTTGGGATTCCAAGGCAGAGGCGGATTTGTGCCGGAGTTTGAGGCCGCGGCGTTCTCACTCAAGGAAGGTGAAATCTCAGAAGTGATAGAGACAGAATATGGTTTCCACATCATACAGCTTATCGAACGCCGCGGCGATTATGTAAATGTTCGCCACGTGCTCCGTACCCTGAAAGTGTCGCCGGAGGCTTTGCAGACAGCCTACGATGAACTCGATTCCATAGCCAACCTCATCCGTATGGACAGCATCACCTTCGACGAGGCGGTGCGTCAGTTCAGTGATGAAGACGACAAGGTTAACGGCGGCTATCTTGTGAACGAAAACACAGGAAGCACTTTCTTCGCCGCCGAAGACTTGGACCAGCAAGTGTCTGTGGTCGTCAACAAGCTGAAGGTGGGCGAGGTGAGCGACCCTGTTCCTATGAAGACCAAAAACGGTAAAGATGCTTACCGACTGCTGATAATCAAGAAGAAAACCACAGCGCATAAGGCTAACCTGAACGACGACTACGCCCTCATCCAGCAATGGACTCTGCAGAAAAAACGTCAGGAAGCCATCAATAAGTGGATAGACAACAAGTCGACCAAAGCGTATGTCAACATAAGCGAGGAATACCGCGACTGCGATTTTCAATTCGATTGGAACATTAGTAAATAGTATGTATAGTAATGACGTTGAAGGAGCCAAGGCGCTCGTACAGAAATATGAGTCACTGAAAAAGGAGATTGGCAAGGTTATAGTCGGTCAGAATGAAGTGATTCACAACACCATATTGTCTATTTTCTGTCAGGGTCACGTCCTTTTGGTAGGCGTTCCCGGACTGGCAAAAACATTGTTGATCAACACTATAGGTCAAGCTCTTGGCTTGAGTTTCAGCCGTATTCAGTTCACTCCCGACCTTATGCCTTCCGACATAGTAGGTACAGAGATTCTGGACGAGGCTCGTCAGTTCAAGTTTGTGAAAGGCCCTGTGTTTGCTAACATTGTGCTGGCCGACGAGATCAACCGTACCCCTCCCAAAACCCAGGCCGCTTTGCTTGAGGCCATGCAGGAAAAGAACGTAACCGTTTCGGGCAAAACATACAAGTTGAGTGAGCCGTTTTTCGTATTGGCCACCCAAAACCCAATCGAACAGGAAGGCACCTATCCGCTTCCCGAGGCTCAGCTGGACCGTTTCATGTTCAATCTGATGCTCGACTATCCTACGTATGAAGAGGAAATAGATGTGGTTAAGAATACCACGGCTGCCAAAAACATAAAGGTTGAGGCTGTGATGAACGCCGAGGAGATTATGTATTTCCAGCAGTTGGTGCGCCGCGTACCGGTTCCGGACAACGTTTATGAATACGCAGTAAGTCTTGTCTCCAAGACCCGCCCGAACACCGAACGCGCTCATCAGTTGGCTAACAAATACCTCAGCTGGGGAGCAGGTCCGCGTGCCTCGCAATATCTAATCATAGGCGCCAAAGCCAACGCTTTGATGAGCGGCAAGTTCTCACCCGACATCGAAGACGTCAAAAAAGTAGCGGTGCCTGTACTCAGACACCGCCTAGTTCGTAACTACACCGCTCAAGCCGAAGGAGTCACTATTGATGATATCATCAATAAACTTTAAGTTTATCTCCGGTCTGGTCGATTAAAGCCTTGTAGAACTCATCGCTGTATTTCGGCTGTTCCACTTTAGGAGCTATGTATTTGTGTCCATCAGGAAGCTCGCGTGCGGTCTTCACATTGCCATCCATGTACTTCATGAACAGATAGTGGTAGAACACCTTCCAGTCGGCGCACAGTCTGGTAGCCTCTGTGCTTGAGTAGTTGGTGAGTAAAGCCACGGCCTCTTTTGGGTTGTTGGCATAAATCTCAGCTGCTTTGGCGCTGACTTTCTTGGTCTCTTCAACCCATGCCTGCTCGTATTCCGCCTGTTTTGCTTCAATTTCAGGATGTATGTAGTCGTATTTGGTGTATGCAAAGTTTGAAACCTGGTTGAAAATCCAGAATCCTGCTGTCTCTGACCATTCCATCATGGAGCCGTTGCCCACGCGATAGCAGAGAGGGATGTCGGTCATGCAGGTGTACATAGGGCAATAGACTGCGCTGGCTGCGTCGTCAACGCTCCACCAGATGATACCGCCTATTTCAGGAATGCTGTTGGCATTGCTCTGTGAAACGAACGAGAAGCCTGTCTGCTGTGTGGCTGTGGTTCTTTCGTGCTGGTATGTCACGCCGTCCACTTCGAAGTCCATAGGACGCCAGCGGTATGGGCAGTGGAAAGGACCTGCGCCGAGGTCTTTAGACATGTCGAGTTCAGTGCCCTCAAGGTGGTCACGCATGAAGTTCATCATGTCCAAGACAGAGACTTTATGGTTCGGCTTCACCCACAGAGGCATTTTGTTGCTCGGGAAGTTCTCTACTGTCTGAGGCTGGCCTTTCACGTATGGCTTTGCACGCTTGATGTTGCGGCCTGTGGCATAGTCCCAGTATTCGTACATGCCGTCGGCCACCTTGTTGAACATGGCCCACACACGCATCTCGCAACCGCGGGCAGCGCCAAAGTCGACAGGAGCGTAAACATCTGAGAATGAGAAGTCTTCGTCTTTACCCACATACAGATTGTGTTTCTTTGCGAATGAAATCACATCGTCTGAATAGATGCAGTCGATAGACATGTCTTTCATGAACTTCTTGAAATCTTTCGAAGTGACAGAAGTCTTGTTTTTCTTGGCGAGAGGGAACTGGGTGATGCGGGCCTGGTTGGCGTGACCGCAAACGTATCCGTCAGGAATGCGGCGTGCCACCCACACCATACCTTTTTCATATTTGCCCTTGCCTATCATTTCCATGATCCAAACCTCTTCGGTATCGGCAATTGAGAATGACTCGCCTTCGCTTATGTAACCGTACTGTGCTGTAAGTTCGGCTATGTTGCGTATGGCCTCACGGGCAGTCTTGCAGCGCTGCAGTGAGATGTAGATCAAGGTGCCGTAGTCCATCAGACCTTCGCCTTCCCAGAGCTCTTCCAGACCGCCGTAAGTGGTCTCACCTATGGCGAGCTGCCACTCGTTCATGTTTCCTACAACATTGTAGGTGTGGCGAACCTCAGGAATCTGTCCGAGATATCTTCCGCTGTCCCAATCATAAAGGTCACGCATGGCTCCTTCCGGATAGTCGGCAGCCGGATAATGGTACAACTCACCGTAAAGCACGTGAGAGTCAGCGGCATACGAAATCATAGTCGAGCCGTCGACAGAAGCACCCTTGGTCACGAGGAAGTTGGTGCAAGCATTGGCCTTCGTCATTCCGAGAAGGCAGATAATGGCTAATAAAGTTAATAATTTTTTCATGACAGTTTATTTAAAATATTTGTAATTGTCTGTTCGTCAATGTCTATTTGATGTTTTAGAGCGTCAAAATTATCAAATTTTTTGTCATCCCGCACAAAATCCACAAATCTTATCTTGATTTCTTTGTCATAAAGATTTTTCTCATAGTTAATCACATGAGTTTCAATACTTTGCGGACGATTGTCCTGCAATGTGGGCCTGCTGCCTATATAAGTCATGGCATGATAAGGCTTGCCGTCAATTTCCGCCAAAGTGGCGTAAACACCAGGTTTTTCAATGAGTTTGAACTCGTCGGCAACCTCCAGGTTGGCGGTGGGATAGCCTAATTTATGCCCGACTTCCTGTCCGTGCACCACCTTGCCGCTGTAAGAATAGTAATAGCCCAGCAGTTTGTTGGCCTTTCTAATGTCACCACAGGCCAGGTAATTGCGGATTTTTGTCGAGCTGACAGCCACATTCTCAACATCCTGTTCCTGAATCTTTTCTACAGTGAAATGGCACTCTTTGCCAAGTTCGTTCAGCATCTCGAAGTCACCGTCACGGCCTTTCCCGAAGTGGTGGTCATAGCCAATGATGAGCACCGAAGGCTCTATGTTTTTCACCAGAATATCCTTGATGAAACTCTCTGAAGGAATGTTGGCAAACTCTTTTGTAAACTTTATAATGATAAGATTATCAATGCCTAAGCTTTCCAAAAGGCGGATTTTCTCCTCCTGTGTTGTTATAAATTTTATACAGGAGTCATGGCTGAGCACCTGACGCGGATGCGGGTAAAAAGTCACCACCACACTCTCTCCGCCAATCTCTCCGGCGCTCTGCACCAGCCTTTTCAGTATCACCTGATGGCCCAGATGCACCCCGTCAAAAGTTCCGATGGTAACCACCGCCTTCGGAATCTTTTTAAAATCTTCTATATTATAATAAACTTTCAACTCTCAACTATAAACTCTTAATTAAATACTTCGCAATTTGCACCGCATTGGTTGCAGCTCCCTTTCTGATATTGTCCGAAACCACCCAGAAATTGAAGCCGTTGGCTATGCTGTTGTCGCGACGCATTCTGCCCACAAAAACCTCGTCCCTGTCGTAAGCCATCAAAGGGGTGGGATAGAGGTTCTCACTCGGATTGTCAGCTACAATCACGCCTGGCGTTGTCTCCAAAATCTTTCTAATTTCCTGTAAATCATAAGGTTGTGAGAACTCAACATTTACCGATTCGCTATGGCCTCCGTAAACCGGAACACGTGCCACTGTAGCTGAAACAGCAATGTTGGAATGCAAAATCTTGTTGGTCTCGAATATGAGTTTCTCTTCCTCCGAGGTGTTGCCGTCTTCAAGGAAATTGCCGCCGTGAGGAATTATATTCTCGTGAATTTGATGAGGATAAGCAGGGTTTTCGGCCTTCTCACCTCTCTGTTCGCAATGCAGCTGGTTCAAGCCTTTCAGACCGCTGCCGCTAACCGACTGGTATGTGGAAACCACTATGCGTTTGATGCCGTAGCGGCGGTGCATTGGAGCCAAAGCCATCACCAGACCTATGGTCGAGCAGTTGGGGTTGGCAATGATATGGGTGTCGGCGGTAATGTCTGAAGCGTTGATTTCCGGAACAACCAGAGGAATGCCCTCTTTTTTGCGCCAGGCCGAACTGTTGTCGACCACGTAAGTGCCTTTGGCGGCGAACAGAGGGGCATATTTTAGCGAAGCATCAGCTCCGGCTGAGAAAATAGCTATGTCAGGACGCTTTTCTATGGCATCCTCAACTGAAATCAAGGTGTATTCCTTACCTTTGAAAAGGGTCTTTTTGCCTATGGAACGCTCTGAGGCTGCAACAATCAGCTCGTCTATCGGCAAGTTTTGCTCAGCTAGCACCTGAAGCATCTTCTGACCGACCAGCCCGGTGGCACCTATAACCGCTATTTTCATGGTTTTTCCTCCTGAAATGTTAAAATTTATTAAGATTTAGTGCAATAATCCGAATATTATGTTAAAAAATGTTAAAAAAGCAACATCTTAAAACTATTCGTTTTACTTTTGTGCAAAAGTAGTTAAAAATTTTCAAACATTTGTAGTTATGGATGCAAAAATGTTGATGATAGCGGCATACTTGTTTTTGTTTATGCCCGTCAAAAGTTACACACAGATTTATGATGACTTTTCGGATGGTGATTTCTCCGAAAATCCTGCCTGGAACGGCACAGAACCTCTATTTACTGTCAACAAGGAGCTTCAGCTGCAGCTCAATGCCGAAGGTGGAGGCGAGGCTTATCTTTATTGCTCTCAAGCCTTTGGGCAGCATGCCCGACATCAGTGGCAATTCTGGCTCCGCGAGGCTTTCTCGCCCTCTGGCAACAACTATTGCGATATAATGCTCTGCGACAATTACTTCATCCGTTTTGGTGAAGCTGGCAGTAGTGATGTGCTGGAGCTGTTCCGCAGAGACGGGGACTCCAATGTCAGTGTATGTCGGGGTTCAGACAGCTTTATCGCCTCTGCTTTTGCGGCTTGGTTTAAGGTCACCCGCGACGACAGGGGCACATGGAAAATCTATATAGATAAACTTGGCAACTCCGACTATCAGCTTGATGCTCAAGGTATTGACGACACTTACGACATAAACGGTAATTTCGGCATCAAAGCCTTTTTCACTTCGAGCAATTCTAAAAGGGTCTACTTGGACGACGTTTACTTCGGTCCGCTTATAGTGGATACCGATCCGCCCTGTCTGACTGAGGTCAAAGTGTTAAAATACAATAAATTACAACTCAACTTCAACGAAGTCGTGGAGGGTCCTGCTGTACTTGACAGTGACAACTATTCGGTTGACAATCAAATTGGTAATCCCATGTATGTGGAATATAACGGAAACGACCGTTCGCAGCTCATACTCTCGTTTGCCAACACTATTCAGGAGGGACTGAATTATACGTTGACAATCAATAAGATACAAGATATTGAGGGGAATATGTCGGAAAACATCCTGAATACCTTTTTATATTATAATACAAAAGCCAACGATGTGGTCATCAACGAGATTATGGCTGACCCTGAGCCTGAAGTGGGGCTGCCGGCCTGCGAATATATAGAGTTGTACAACAGTACGGAGTTCCCCATAAGTCTGAAGGATTGGCTTTTGGTGATAGGCACTGGCGAAAAGGTCATCACTCAGGATGTGGAGATTCAGCCTTACGGTTATCTGCTTCTCTGCAAAACCGAGTCAGTGCCTGCCTTGGAAGGATACGGCCAATGTGTTGATTTTGCGAGCTTTGCCATCACCAACTCCGGTGTGGGCATAACGCTCAGAGATGCCGAATCCCGGCTGGTTTCTGAAGTGAAGTTCGACCTTTCGTGGTATCACGACTCCAATAAAACCGATGGCGGTTGGTCATTGGAACAAATAGACCCTCTGTCGCCTTGTGCCGGAAGGGAAAACTGGAGGGCGAGCTGCCATCGCGACGGAGGTACACCCGGAGCCAAAAACTCGGTCGACGCTCCCAATGTGCTTATGCCCCAAATCGATTATATAGACATGCTGTCAACTAACAGCATGCAGCTGTTTTTCAATCAGAGGATGGACGAAAACTCTCTGGAAAACATTGAAAACTACACAGTTGTGGAGTTTGACAGCCATCCCGTAAGCGCCGGGCTTCAGCCCAATCAATCAAACAGCGTGGTTCTGGCTTTCGACATGGATTTCACCTATCAGAATGTTTATACTATCAAGGTTGACAACCTTTACAACTGTTCCGGCATGCCAATTGGGGAGGGTAGCGGTTTCCAATTCGGTATTCCGGACGAGGCCGAATTTAATGATGTGGTCATAAACGAGATACTTTTCGACCCTGTCGCCCCTGCCGGAGATTATGTGGAGATATACAACAACTCCGATAAAGTCATAAATATCAGCGAGTTGAAGCTGGGGATGGTGAAAGAGACCTTTCCCAATCCGCCCGACACTACCATAAAAACAATCTGCACCGAGAACCGTCAGCTGCTGCCCGGTCACTACGCGCTTCTGACTACCACACCCACCGAGATAGGCTCGCAATATGACTGCACGACTGACAATTTCATAATGATGGGAAGTTTCCCTTCTTATCCCAACAGCGGAGCGGCGGCGGTTTTGTTTTACGGCACCGAAGTCATTGATGCCATGCGCTATTCTGACGACTCGCATTATCCTTTGCTTGCCGAAACCACAGGTGTCGCTTTGGAGAGAGTCAGCCCCGACATAGCCTCCGACTATCCTGAAAACTGGCATTCCGCCGCCGCTCCTCTTTACGGCACCCCAGGTTACAGGAATTCCGTCTTCATAGAAAACACAGAATCGGACGAGACAGTCGACATAACCCCCACGGTTTTCTCTCCCGACGGTGACGGTTTCGACGATGTCACTACCATCAATCTCAACAATTTTGACAACGGTTACACCGTCAGAATCACCATATTCGACTCTCAAGGAAGGCTGACAAAAACGTTAATCAACAACCAAAACATAGGCCAGAGCAATCGTTTTGTGTGGAACGGACGTGATGAAAACAACAGTATTGTGCCTTTTGGAATTTATGTGGCGTTTGTAGAAGTATTTGATATTCAAGGAGATATAAAACGATTTAAGAAGGCCGTAGTGGTTGCGGGCAAATAATTTTAAAGAAAAAGCTCAATTCTAAAATATTTCGTACCTTTGCCCTTTCTACTGTAGTGTAAAAATGGCATATTTATACGGAGCATTTATAGGATTGGGTTTGGCGACCATTTTCGGTGTCGGACCTGCTTTTTTCATGCTTATTCAAACCAGCATAACCAAGGGCTACAAAACGGCCATTATGCTCGATTTGGGCGTGATATTAAGCGATGTCCTGGTAGTGGTGCTCATGACCATGACCTCCATACAGCTGACATTCGACTCCGAAAACAGCATGATACTGCCCGGTATAGCGGCCGGAGTGATAGTAATCGGATTCGGAATATTCACTTACCTCTCAAAGCCGGAGAAAATAGTGGAACGTTCCGAGAAAAAGTCGGCCGAGCTTGACGAAATGGAGAAAAAATTCGAAAAACTAGACCAGACTCTAGATAAAATTAACGAAAAACTCGACATCAAGCGTAAAGGACCTAGATGGTATATCTACACGGCGAAAGGATTTTTGATGAACATATTCAATCCTTTCATCTGGGTGTTCTGGATGACCTGTACCGCCACGGCCAACGGACGTTACAACGGTGTAGACCAGTTGGTGCTGTTTTTCGTGGGAGTTTTCTCAATCATACTGGTTATCGACATACTCAAAATACTCGGAGCATACTCGCTGAAGCGTTTCTTCACCGAACACCGCATGAAAATACTCAACCGCGCCACTGGTATAGCTCTGATGGCTTGCGGTCTCATACTGATAGTAAGAGTGCTGTTCTGCTAAAATCAAATTAGAATTTAATATCCTTTACATTGAGCTGGAGGGTGGTCTTGCCCTGCCAGAAGTTTTCTTCAATGTGATAACAGATGGTGAACGGTTCTTTCTCGTGTATACGTTCGTATAAATCACCTTTTTGGAATGCTATGCCGGCGAACACATTCTCGGTGTTACCCTGCTGCATCACGCTGAGTTTCAGGTGTTTGCGGTTGCCGACAGCTCTTGAGAACCCGGCGTCTATCACGTTGCGGGTGAGGAATACCGGTGCCAGGTTGCCCGGGCCGAAAGGAGCGAACTGCTTCAGTATACGCACAAACTTAGGCGTGATGTTGGTGAAGTCCATCTGTATGTCGACGTTAAGCTCGGGAGTGAGGTCGTTCTCCTCCAGATGCTCAGCCACGTATTTCTCGAAACGCTCTGAAAACTCTTGCAGATGCTCGGGTTTCAGAGAAAGTCCGGCTGCATATTTGTGTCCGCCGAAGTGCTCCAGAATGTCTGAACACGAGTCTATGGCGTCGTAAATATCGAAATTCTTTATGGAGCGGGCCGAACCTGTGATGAGATTGCCCGAACGCGTCAACACTATGGTCGGACGGTAATAGGAGTCGGTGAGTCGTGAAGCCACGATCCCGATGACGCCCTTATGCCAGTTTTCATTGAAAATGACTGTGCTCTTGGCGTTGCGCATCTGCTCGTCAGCCTCGATCATGCTCAAAGCCTGCTCTGTGATGGCATTGTCAAGCTCGCGGCGGTGGGAGTTCAGATCATTGATGCTGGACGCCAGTTTTTCGGCGTGGTCGTAGTTGGTGGCAAGTAGCAGTCGAACAGAGTCGCTGGCCTTCTCCAAACGGCCGGCCGCATTGATACGCGGACCGATTAAAAACACCAGGTCACTGATTGTCAGCTCTCTTTCCAAAGCTGTCTGCGATTCTGAATCCGACTTTGAGTCTTCGCCACGGCGGTGAATGTTGGCATGACGCAGCACTGCCTCAATGCCCGGACGCGGCTTTTTGTTCAAAAGCTTGAGTCCGAAGTAAGCCAAAACTCTGTTCTCGCCTGTGATAGGAACTATATCGGCCGCAATACTGACAGCCACATAATCCAGCAGATCGTAGACTTCCTCAATAGGGCGTCCCAGGCGCATGGACAAAGCCGTTACCAGCTTAAAGCCCACTCCGCAGCCTGACAGTTCCTTATAAGGATATTCACAGTCAGGACGCTTTGAGTCGAGCACTGCCGCGGCGTGCGGGATCACGTCATCCGGACGGTGATGGTCGCAGATGATGAAGTCGACTCCACGTTGGTTGGCGTATTCAATTTTTTCCACGGCCTTAATACCGCAGTCGAGCACTATGACCAAGCCGAAGCCGTTGTCGGCGGCGTAATCTATGCCTTTATATGAAATTCCGTACCCTTCCTCATAGCGGTCAGGGATGTAGAATGCAATTTTCTTCTTGTTGACGAAATTCTTGAGATATGTGTAAATCAAGGCGACAGCGGTGGTTCCGTCCACGTCGTAGTCACCGTAAATGAGTATCTTCTCGCCTTCGTTCATGGCGCGCTGCAAACGGTCGACAGCCTTGTCCATGTCTTTCATCAGGAAGGGGTCGTGCAGTTGCGACAGCGAAGGACGGAAGAAGTTTTTCGCCTCATCGTAGTTGGTAATGCCGCGCTGAACCAACAAAATGGCCAACTTCTCGTCGATGCCTAACGACTCCGACAAGCTCTTAACCAATTGTTTATCCACATCTTGGGCTAAAATCCAGCGCGTTTCCAATATAAAAACTTTTTTAACTCGCAAAATTACCAAAAAAATCTCTTTTTTGCAAGAAAAAATGTAAAAAAATCGTAAAACATTACTATTCACGCAGTTCGCGTCCGAAAAATCCACTTTGTCACAAATCAAAAAATCTTTTGACTTTTGGTTTTTAACATACAACTTTTTATTATATTTGCATCTTGAAAAATCACTTCGTTATGACATCCAAAAGAATCAAAAGTGCTTTAATATCAGTATTTTATAAGACTGATCTCGATAAAATCGTTGCTTTGCTCAAAAAGAACGGTGTTCAGATTTACGCTACAGGTGGCACCCTCGATTTCATTAAAAAACTCGACGACAGCGTTCGTTCAGTGGAATCACTTACAGGCTATCCTTCAATTTTAGGCGGCCGTGTCAAAACCTTGCATCCTAAAGTGTTCGGCGGCATACTGGGACGTCTCGATAACGAGTCGGACATAGCCGAGATGCGCCAGTATGAGATTCCGGCCCTCGACCTTGTCATAGTCGACCTTTATCCTTTCGAGGAGACAGTCCGCAACACCACAGACGAGGCTGAAATCATAGAGAAGATAGACATAGGAGGCATTTCTCTCATTCGCGCAGGCGCCAAGAACTTCAACGACTGCCTCATAGTGCCTTCGTCAAACTACTATAAGGAATTCATGGAGATGTACGAGCGTCAGGACGGCTGCACCACCCTCGACGACCGCAAACGTTTTGCCCGCTATGCCTTCCAGACAAGCTCGCATTACGACACAGCCATCTTCAACTGGTTTGCCGGTGACAACGCCACTCCTCTGCGTTATGGCGAAAACCCTCACCAGAAGGCTGTTTTCAACGGCAATCTCGATGAGGTGTTCGAGAAACTGCACGGCAAAGACCTGTCGTACAACAACCTTCTCGACCTCGACGCCGGTCTCAACCTCATACGTGAATTCGACGAGCCGACTTTCGCAATACTTAAGCACAACAATCCTTGCGGCATAGCGTCAAGGCCAACCATAGCGGAGGCTTATGACGCCGCCTTGGCGGGAGACCCTGTCTCCGCCTTCGGCGGCGTGTTCGTCAGCAACCGTCCCATCGACCTCAAGACAGCCGAAGAGATGAACAAGATGTTCTTCGAAGTTTGTGTCGCTCCGGCTTACGAAGAGGGAGTGCTCGACATTCTCTTCACCAAGAAGAACCGCATAGTGCTCAAGCTCAAGTCAAACAACTTCCCGTCAAAGGTCTACAAATCGGCCCTCAACGGCATACTCGAGCAAGACCGCGACCTTCACAACGAGACCAAAGACGATTTCAAGGCTGTTACAAACAAGACAGTCGACAACCAGAACGACATTGACGATTTGATTTTTGCGAATAAGATAGTCAAACACAGCCGTTCCAACGCCATAGTTCTTGCCAAGAACAAACAGCTCTACGCTTCCGGCATAGGCCAGACCTCACGTGTGGACGCATTGAAACAGGCTATAGCCAAGGCTGGCAGTTTCAATTTCGACCTCAACGGAGCGGTGTTGGCATCTGACGCCTTCTTCCCGTTCTCAGACTGCGTCGAGATAGCAAGCATGGCAGGCATTAAAGCCATAGTTCAGCCAGGCGGTTCGGTACGCGACCAGGAGTCGGTGGACGCTTGCAACAAATTCGGCATAGCCATGGTTTTCACAGGATACAGACACTTCAAACATTAAACAAATATGGGATTATTTTCTTTCTTTGATAAGGAACTTGCAATTGACCTCGGTACAGCCAACACCATTATCATGCACAACGACAAGGTGGTGGTTGACGAACCGTCCATCGTAGCCATACACCGTGACACCCAGCAGATTATGGCTGTCGGTAAAAGAGCTATGATGATGCATGGAAAAACACACGAAAACATTAAAACCATCAGACCTCTGCGCGATGGAGTCATAGCCGACTTCCAGGCTGCTGAGTATATGCTGCGTGAGATGATCAAGATGATCAACTTCCGCGGTTCTATCTTCCCTCCAGCGTTGAAGATGGTTATCTGCATACCATCAGGCATCACCGAAGTTGAGGAACGCGCCGTCAAGGACAGTGCCGAACAGGCCGGAGCCAAGGAGGTGCGCCTTATCCACGAGCCTATGGCTGCCGCTATCGGTATAGGCATAGACGTGCTCGAACCTATGGGCAACATGATAGTCGACATCGGAGGCGGTACTTCGGAAATAGCCGTCATAGCCTTGGGTGGCATTGTCACCAACAAATCCATCCGTATTGCCGGTGACGACTTCAACGACGAGATTTTGGAATTCATGCGTAAGGAACACAACCTCAACGTGGGTGAACGCACAGCCGAGCTCATCAAGATAGAGGTGGGCGCCGCCATTCAGGACCTTGACAACCCGCCTGAGGACTATGCCGTTCACGGACGTGACATGCTCACCGGTATCCCGAAAGAAGTGATGGTAAACTACAAGGAAATTGCACACTGTCTCGACAAGAGCGTGTCAAAGATAGAAGCCGCGGTGCTCAACACCCTCGAGACCACTCCTCCTGAGCTTTCGGCCGATATCTACCGCACAGGTATTTATCTGACAGGCGGCGGAGCCTTACTGCGCGGACTCGACAAGCGTCTGCACGACCGCACACAGTTGCCTATACATGTGGCTGAAGATCCGCTTCGCGCAGTGGCACGCGGTACAGCCATAGCACTGAAGAACTTCGACGGTTTCCCGTTCCTCATCAAGTAAGGAATGTATAACCTGCTGGTGTTTTTAAGAAAATACAGCACCACAATAGTGTTTGCGCTGTTGGAGGTGTTGTGTCTGATTATGGTGCTGCACAGCATGCCTTACCAAAACAGAAAGATGGTGAGCGCCTGCAACGCAGTGTCGGGCAGCATACACAGCACAACCTCCAACTGGAACGACTATCTGCATCTAAAAGGCGAAAACGAGTTGCTGTCTCAACGAAACGCCATACTGATGAGCAGGTTAACCGACATGGATGCCGAAAATGACACGGTCATAACCAACGATTTGTATACCTTCATGCCCGCCCATGTCATCAACAACAGCATAGACAAGATCAACAACTACATAGTTATCGACAAAGGCAGCGCCGACGGAGTGAAGCCCGACATGGGGGTGATATGCGACCAAGGCGTGGTGGGCAAGGTGGTCAATGTGACAACCAATTTCGCCTCGGTGATGAGCGTGCTCAACTCTTACTCGGTGATCAGCGGCCGCTTTACCGACAATCAATATGTGGCCAATGTGGTTTGGAACTGTCTGAACTATCAATACGGCCTCGTCAGGGATATACCTTCACACCTGATGATAGTGAAAGGCGACACTCTGGTGACCAGCGGATTCTCCAACTCCTTCCCTCCCGACATACTGGTTGGAACCATCGAAAGCACTGACAATGACGACAACGACGCCTTCATAACCGCAAAGCTCAGGTTTACCACCAATTTCAGCACTTTGCGGCATGTGTATGTGGTGAAAAACAATTTTCAAACTGAAATCGATTCGCTATGTATACAAAATTGATGCGTCACATATTGTTATTCATAGGTATACTTGCCTTGCAGCTGTTTGTCGTCGACAACATCCGCTTCGGTCATTTCATACATCCATGCGTGTACGTGCTCTATGTGATGTTGTTGCCATTCGACAGCTCACAGGTGAAACTGATGCTGAACGGCTTCATACTGGGCATGGCCGTCGACATCTTCAACGGCACTCCCGGCCTCAACGCGGCGGCCACAGTGCTGATTTGCTATCTGCGTCCTTACATCATCTCACTGATTACACGCAAAAGCGAACTTGAAGGTAAGAATTATCCTTCAATCAACGATATGGGACTACAGTGGTATGTGCTTTACGCACTGCTGCTGCTCATAGTGCACAATCTCACACTCTTCCTGCTGGAAGCATTCAGCTTCAAGCTTTTCGGAATAGTTTTGCTTGAGACTCTGGTGAGTGTCCCGGTCACAATAGTCATAATAATTCTGATAGTATACGTTTTCAGACCAATAAACAGTAAATAATATGTACATGAAAAAAGTAATAATCGTATTGTTAGCCATGATAGGTTTGGTATCATGCAACGGAGGTAAAACATTCAAAATCAAAGTTAATCTCGACAATTCAACAGGTAAGACCGTCATTTTGCAGAAATATGCGGGCGGCGATCTGCAAACCATACAGACTGCTGTGGCCAACAACAACACAGTGGAGTTCAAGGTGAATAAAAGCGACAACACAGACGCTCTGCACCTCATGATTGACGGATGGCGCCGTCCGGTGGTGATTTTTGCCGACAATCAGAATATGACAGTCAGCGGCGATTATCAGAAAGCCGGTGCCATTACGGTGACAGGCTCGGATATGCAGGCCCGTCTCAATCAGTTCATACAAGAGTTTGAAAGTATGGAAGACGAAAATGCCATGGGTGTCATGGCCATGGGTTTTGTCAAGGAGAACATAGACAATCCTATGGGTGCCTACGTACTGTACCGTTACAAATGGGCTTTCTCGGAGAATGACATGAAAATGCTTTATCAGGCTCTACCGGTGGATATGCAGAGCGGCTACAAAGTTCTCACCATAGAATATCTGAAAGGTCTCGAAAAAGTCAGCATAGGCAAACCTTACACCAACATTATACAAAACGACGTCAACGGCAATGCCATGAAATTGTCTGACATGATAGGCAAGGCCAAGGTTATCATCATCGACTTCTGGGCCTCATGGTGCCCCGACTGCCGCAAGGAGAACCCCGAACTTGTAAAGATTTACAACGAATACAAAAACAAGGGTCTTGACATCTTCAGTGTTTCTCTCGACAACGACGCCGCGGCATGGAAAAAAGGCATAACTGACGACAATCTCAGCTGGTCACACCATGTCAGCGACCTTCAAGGCTGGAAAAACGCAGCCGCTGGCGACTATTGCATCTCATTCATCCCTCAAAATGTTGTACTCGACGAAAACGGCGTAATCGTTAAGAAAAACGTGCCTATGAACAGAATGAGGGACGTTCTGAATTCATTTCTAAAATAATTTTTGAAAAAAAATCGTTTTTTTTCTTGCATGTAAAAAATTTTACTATTTTTGCAGTGTCTTAGATACGTAGTACACTATGTTAAAACTTAATAATATAAACAAGACTTATTTCGGAGCGCAGCCGCTGCATGTGTTGAAGGGCATTAACCTCAATGTGGAGGAGGGCGAGCTGGTGTCGATTATGGGCGCTTCGGGTTCGGGGAAATCCACCTTATTAAATATAATGGGTATTCTCGACAACTACGACGAAGGCGATTATTATCTTGCCGGCAAGTTGGTGAAAAACCTCAGCGAGAACCAGGCAGCCGAGTTCCGCAACAAGTTTATAGGTTTTATTTTCCAGTCGTTTAACCTTATTCCGTTCAAAACCGCTCTCGAAAACGTGGCCCTGCCTCTGTTCTACCAGGGAGTCAACCGTAAAAAGCGCAATCTGATGGCTATGGAATATCTGGACCGTTTCGGCTTGAAAGACTGGGCCGACCATTACCCGAACGAACTTTCGGGCGGTCAGAAACAGCGTGTTTCAATAGCCAGGGCTTTGGTTACCTCACCCAAAATCATACTTGCCGACGAGCCTACAGGAGCTTTGGACAGCAAGACATCGGCCGAGGTGATGCAGATATTGCGCGAGGTGAATGCTACCGGTATCACCATGGTGATAGTCACTCACGAGCGAGGAATAGCCAACCTCACCCGTAAAATCGTGTATCTGAAAGACGGTCTGATTGAGTCGATAGAGGAAAACGACCCCGATAAAATGGATTTCACAAAAGCTATCAAATAATGTTCAACAGGGATTTTTGGTCGGAAATATTCATGGCGCTCAGACGCAACAAGCTGAGAACCATACTCACGGGATTCGCCATCTCGTGGGGAATTTTCATGCTGATTGTCCTGCTTTCGGCTGGCAACGGACTGAAAAACGGAGTCACAGGCAACTTTGCCGATCGAATCAAGAACACTTACACAATCTGGTCGAGCTCTACCGAACTCCCTTACAAAGGGTACAAGGCCGGACGCTTTATCATGCTGACAAACAAAGACATACAACTCCTTGAAACGTTATACCAAGTCGAAGAGGTGTCGCCTGTACTGTCCAAGGGCGGCACTCTCATCTTCGGCGAAAAGTCGAAGAGCGTAAGTTTGGAGGGAGTGAAGCCGATTTACAAAAACATAGAGGGAATTAAGATAATAGAAGGTCGTTTTTTAGATGAAAACGACATGAAAAACAGGCTGAAGGTCATAGTGATAGACAAAAACACCAACGAAGAGCTTCTGCGTATCACTGAAGAACCGTCTATGATAGGTAAGACTGTATATATTAATGATTTAGGTTTTAAGGTGATAGGCGTTTCAAAAGGTATGGCTTTTGGTGAGATGGGACAGTGTTACGCTCCTTACTCCACTCTGCAGACAATTTACAATGTGAATGAGTATTATCAGCTTACGTTTACCACTAAAGGTTTAAACACCAAAGAGGACAACGAGATGTTCAGGGCCGATTTGAAACGTAAAATTGCCGCCATACACGACTTTTCGCCAGAAGACCAACGTGGAGTCTGGATAGAGAGTGAGATGATTAACTCCTTGGAAACCATAAGGATATTCAATACAATCAACATCTTTATCTGGGTTATAGGCATAGCTATGCTGATATCCGGAGTGGTGGGAGTTAGCAATATCATGCGAATCACTGTCAAGGAACGCACCAACGAGATAGGTATACGCAAAGCCTTGGGTGCGAAACCGCGTTCCATACTTATGTCTATAGTTATGGAATCGTTAGTAATAACTACCATTTTCGGATATATTGGCATGATATGCGGAGTAGGAGTGATGGAGATTGTGAACAGTATTATGGAGGCAAGCGGAGCAGGTACCAACGCGGAAATGGAGATGTCGGTTTTTGTCAACCCTACGGTAGATATAAGCATAGTGGTGATGGCAACTCTGGTGCTGATAATCAGCGGAGTGGCGGCAGGATTTGCGCCGGCATGGAATTCAGTTAAGGTTAAGCCGATTGAGGCAATGAACTATAGATAAGATGTTCGACATAGATAACATAAATGAGATTTGGCAGACTATTGCCAGGAACAAGACCAGAAGTCTTCTGACAGCTTTCGGTGTGTTCTGGGGTATCTTCATACTGGTGATTTTGCTGGCTTGCGGCAACGGTTTCAACAATGGTCTTCTCAGTCAGATCGAGGGTTTTGCCACCAATTCCACCTTCATGATTTCAAGTCCGACTACAGAGGCATACAAAGGCTATCAGAAAGGCCGCGACTGGAATGCTGATATGTCTGATATTGAGGCGATTAAGAAGATAGTTAAAGGAGTTGACATGGTGTCACCCATATACAGTCAATGGACATATAACGGCGAAAACAATGTTTTTTACGGCACAAAAGGCGGCAATTTCAGTTTGAAAGGCGTAATGCCGAATTATATCGATATAGACAGATGCAAGGTGCTGTATGGACGTTTCATCAATGAAACTGATATATCCGAGGCAAGAAAAGTCTGCGTCTTGGGAAAGAAAGCATACGAAGATATTATTGGTATAGACAAAAATCCTTTAGGCATGATGATAAAGGCTAATGGCATTTATTATCAGGTTGTTGGAGTGGTAGAGGCTTATAACAGCAAGGTGAGCATTTCGGGTTCGATGAGTGAAACTGTCATACTTCCTCTGACCACTATGCAGATTGCTTACAATATGGGCAGCAAATTTGATTTCTTCGTGTTTACCACCGCCAGAGGCTATAACACAAAGGATTTGCAGAAGGAGATTAAGAATTTGCTGCGTGAGCGTCACGACATTGCTCCTACCGATGAAGGAGCTTTCGTCTGCTTCGACTTTGAAGAGGTATTCACAATGTTCGAATTTTTATTCATTGGAATAAAGATATTGATTTGGATAGTCGGTATAGGCACCTTGCTTTCAGGCGTGGTAGGCGTAAGCAATATCATGCTTGTCACCATCAAGGAGCGTACACGTGAAATCGGAGTACGGCGAGCCCTTGGAGCCAAGCCGGGCGTCATAATCCGTCAGGTTATGTCGGAGAGCCTGCTGCTGACTGTTTTGGCTGGAATTGTAGGCTTGGTTTTAGGTGTGGGAATAATGGCGATAGTGGCAGGATTTGTAAACAATATGCCATCGGACGACGTTATGTTCCTTGATCCTCAGATTGGATTCAGTGCAGCCATTGCGGCAACAATAATAGTAATACTGTCGGGATTGCTTGCAGGAGTGTTGCCGGCTATAAGGGCCATTCAAATCAAGGCAATTGACGCCATTAGAGAGGAATAGTATAAAGTAATATTAAAGTTTATAATTAAAATTGAAAATTTAATAATAAGAAATATGAAAAAGGTATTTAAAATTTTGTTTTTCATTGCGTTAATCGCAGCAGTTGTGTGGACATTCGCGTATCTCTTCAAGAAATCGCAACCTCAGGAAAAGGTATACGATACTGTGGAAGCCACCATAAGTACCATTGAAAAAAAGACCGTCATCACAGGTCAGATCAACCCTCGTGACGAAGTCGCCATCAAGCCTCAGGTGTCAGGAATCATCTCCCACATCTACAAGGAGGCCGGCCAGATGGTGAAAAAGGACGAGGTCATAGCCATGGTGAAAATCATACCCGATGTGGCCAATCTGGCAGCCACCGAGTCGCAGGTGAAGCTTGCAAAGCTTAATCTGGACAATGTGGAGAAAACTTTTAACCGTCAGAAAGCCTTGAAAGACAAAGGTTTGATAGCTGCCGAAGAGTTCGAGAAATCGCAACTGGAATACGCTCAAGCCAAGGAAAACTACGACAATGCCCTCGACCAGCTCAACATAGTCAAGGAAGGTATCTCGAAGAATGCCTCCGAATACACCAATACCTCAATAAAATCAACAATTGACGGTATGATACTTGATGTGCCGGTTAAGGTAGGAAACAGCGTCATCAACTCAAACACCTTCAACGACGGCACCACCATAGCCACTGTGGCTGACATGCGCGACATGATATTCGAAGGCAAGATGGATGAAACCGAAGTAGGCCGTATCAAAGAAGGTATGCCTATGCAAATTACCATAGGCGCCATGAACGACAAACACTTCGATGCTGTGCTGGAATACATTGCACCAAAAGGCACTTCCGAGAACGGTGCTGTGTTCTTCAAAATGAAAGCCAGAATGATAATTCCGGATGATGTCACCCTTCGCGCGGGTTACAGCGCCAACGGCGAGATTATCATAGAACAGGCCGTCGATGCTGTGGTGATACCCGAAAGCTGCTTAGTTTACAGCAACGACAGCACCTTTGTCTATAAAGACAACGTGAAAACTCCAGTGACAACTGGCCTTTCCGACGGAGTTAACATAGTAATCACCGAAGGTCTTTCCGAGGGAGATAAAATCAGAGGCAATGAAATTTATCAGTAATATCAGTGAGAGATAAAAAATGTTATATTATGAAAAAATTATTTTTAATTATTTCAATAATAACGATGGCATATTCGGCTGGGGCGCAGAAGGTCTGGACGCTTGACGAGTGTGTGGACTATGCCATGGAGCACAATGTTTCCATACTGCAGGGCATACTCAGCCGCAACAATGCCGAGTATCAGTATAAGATGGCCAAAAACGCATGGCTGCCTACCGTTAGCGCCGACGCCTCGCAGAACTTCGGCTTCGGACAGTCGCCCTCGTCAAACGGCGTTTATGTGTCTGACAACTCAGCCTCCACATCGTTCGGATTGTCAGTCGGCATGCCTCTTTTCAACGGTTTGAACCTCTATCATCAGACCAAGTCGAGCGCTCTGTCGCTGGAGGCCTCCAAAAAGGATTTGGAAGCTGCCAAATTCGACTTGAAGCTGCTCATAATGTCATATTACATGCAGGTGGTGTATAACAAGGAACTGAAATCCATAGCCGAGAAACAGCTGGCTCTCACTCAGGAACAGCATGCAAAGACAGTGCAGCTGTACGAATTGGGCAAGGTGGCCGAATCCAATGTTTACGAAAGCGCAGCCCAGGTGTCTACGGCGCGTACCACTCTGGTGCAGGCCGACAACAACCTGATGCTGAGCGTTTTGGACCTTGTGCAGGCTCTTGAGCTGGATGAAGTCAGCGGCTTCGACGTGGTCTCGCCTGACGACTTCAGCGATATAGAGAACCTGACTCTTCCGTCACCTGTGACAACCTTCGATTTTGCACTCAAACACCAGCCAAGCATTGAGGCCGCCAACCTGCGTCTTGAACAGACTTATTTCGATGTAAAAGCCACAAAATCGTCATGGTACCCTTCACTTAGCCTTTATGCAGGTTACTCAAACGGCTATTACAGATACTTCAACGACAGCTATGTCAACACCTCTTTTTCCGAACAGATGAGCAATAACGGCCGCACCAGCGTCGGACTGCGTCTGAGCATCCCTATCTTTAACGCCATGCAGACCAAATACCGTGTGGAGATGTCCAAGCTTTCCATTAAAAATCAGGAACTTGCAATCGCCAATGCCCGTAAGGATCTGAAAAAAGATATACAGCAGGCCTTCTACAACGCCTTGGCGGCCGAGCAGAAATATATGGCTGCGGACGAGACATACCAGTCGGCCGAAATAGCTTACCGTTACTCTGATGAGAGCTATGACGCCGGAAAAGCCACCTTGCTCGAGCTCAACGAGAGCAAAAACCGTCTTTTCAAGTCGGAAAGCGAGATGCTTCAGGCTAAATATGAGTATCTTTACAGGGTTAAAGTATTGAATTATTATAATCAGTAGTATTGAAATAAGTAGGTAAAAATAAAATAGTAATTTTTTTTTTGAGTGATGCAGCAAAAAGTGTATTTTTGCGTTCGATAAGTGATTGAAAAATTACAAATTTAAGAAAATGAAAAAGTTTACTATTTTAGCAGCTTTCGTGCTGTTCGCTACAGCAGCGGTTTTCGCCCAAACAGAGAAAACCACAATTATTATCAATGAAAATGGTGAAAAGACCACTATCGTAGAAAGATGGTTCAGAAGCAGACTCAGCGACCCTCTTCCGAGTCTTTACTACGCATATCTCGACATGAGAGACGGTTCGTTCGGCCCTGAAGCAAGCGTGCCTATCCGTTCATCATCATTCGAATGGGGTATGTACAGCACCAGCGAAATCTACAGCACTCGTAATAGCCGTTTCGGCGTATCATCAGGTATAGGTATCAGCAACAGCTACAACTTCTTCACACACGACAGAGTTTTGAGAGTTGACGAAGACCACAATGCCTTCATACAACCATTGGTTCAGTATTCGTCAGAACCTGGCAACGGCCCTGAGACACGTTTCGCTCACAAGAGCTTCCTGCGTTACTGGAGCCTTCGCATACCGCTCATGTTACAGCTTCAGTGGGACGTTAACGGCTCACCTTTGGCTCTGGCAGCCGGTGCCGAGGTCGAGTGGCGCTTCGGAGTCCGTTCGTTCGCACACTACGGCGGTTCAAAACACACCATTACCAACAGTTTGGAATACAATCCATTAGGTGTCAATGCATTGTTCTCACTGTCATTTGACGACGCTGTCATCTTCTTCAGAATGGGTCTGGGTGAGATGTTCACTCTCAAGAATCCAGGCAAAGACGACATGCATATCCACCAGATGGCTATCGGTTTCGGATTTAATTTTGATTAATTGAGGCTTCATGATGAAAAAATGTTTATTTTTGCCCCGTGGTAGAAAATGAACATTTCGAGAATCAGAAGCATGAGTGGGAGTCGGCACTCCAGGTAACTGGCACCGACCAACCTGCCATTCAGGTCAACCCCAAGGCTTTGGAACGGCTGATGAGCAGCCGCCAGCAGCTGTTGCCGTTGAAAGAATACGTAGACGGTATACTTGCGGGTGATATCACAGTGCTTAGCAAAGCCATAACTTTAGTTGAAAGTTCACTCCCGGCTCATCAGAAGCTGGCACAGGAGATCATAGCGGAGTGCGTGCCCTACAGCGGCAAGGCGCTCCGCCTTGGTATAACCGGCGTTCCCGGAGCAGGAAAGAGTACTTTCATAGAGGCTTTAGGCATGGAGTTATGCAGACGGGACAAGCGTGTGGCGGTGCTTGCCATCGACCCCAGCAGCCAGCGCTCCAAAGGTTCGATTCTCGGCGACAAGACCCGTATGGAAGAATTGTCGCAGCAGCGCAACGCCTACATCAGACCTTCTGCTACAGCGGGAACCCTCGGTGGCGTTGCGCGTAAAACACGCGAAACCATCATACTTTGCGAGGCGGCAGGCTTCGATACCATCATAGTCGAGACAGTGGGAGTGGGGCAGAGCGAGACTGCGGTCTATTCCATGGTCGACTACTTCCTCTTGGTCCTCATTGGCGGTGCCGGCGACGAGCTGCAGGGCATCAAACGCGGTATCATGGAGATGGCCGACGGCATAGTGGTCAACAAAGCAGACGGTGACAACGTGAACCGGGCCGAAAGAGCCGCGGCAGAGATCCGCAACGCAGTGCATCTTTTCCCTCCTTCAGAATCGGGACAGCCTGTCAAGGTGACCACCTGCTCGGCACTCACCCACTTTAACGTGCCTGAGGTTTGGGAGATGGTGCTCGAACATGTCGAAAACATTAGAAAATCGGGCTATCTCGACGAAAAACGCTCCCAGCAAGACGTGCAGATGATGCTCGATACCATAGAGCAGACCCTCAAATCGGATTTCTACGAGAACGGGAAAATCAAGGAATGGCTTGGAGTCATCGAGAAAAATGTGGAAGATAAGAGAATCAGCGCATACGAAGGAGCCAAGAGATTATTGGAGATTTACGAATTGCCCAAGACAAATACAACCGAAACCAAAGAAAGATTTTTTGACGCGGTCAGAAAGTGACCTCCCTCACGTCCGTCAATTGTTGAAAAAATGTTGATAAATATGTCGGGCGTATAGTTTTTTGCTGTATCTTTGCAAGTCCAAACAACATTATATTTTTTATTTTAATCATGGACGAAAAAATTCAGCTGAATCCAAACCTGCTGGTAAGATTCCTTAAGAAACCTTCAGCAGAATTCACAAAACACGACATCATCCGTTATTGCATTGAAAACGAAGTGGAATTCGTCAATTTCCACTATTGCGGATGGGACGGAAAACTAAAAACCCTCAACTTTGTCATTCACAGTGCCGAACATCTCGACAGCATACTCTCAGCCGGAGAGCGCGTCGACGGCTCAAGCCTTTTCCCGTTTATCGAAGCCGGAAAGAGCGACCTTTACGTGATGCCGAAGTTCAAGACTGCATTCAGAAACCCTTTCACTGAGATTCCAACAGTCGACATCCTCTGCTCCTTCTACAACCGTGAGGGAGAGCCTTTTGAGAGCTCGCCGGAGTACATACTCCGCAAGGCCAGCAAGGTGTTTACCGAGACAACCGGACTCCGCATGGAGACCATGGGCGAACTTGAGTACTACATCATTGCCGACGATGAGCAGGTGTACGAGGTGCCCGACCAGCGCGGATACCATGAGAGTGCTCCGTTCAACAAGTTTACCGACTATCGTGTTGAGGCCATGCGCCTCATAGCTCAGGCCGGTGGCCTCATCAAATACGGACATTCCGAGGTGGGCAATTTCACCAAAGACGGAAAGATATATGAGCAGAACGAAATAGAGTTTCTGCCAACAAACATAGAAGACGCTGCCGACCAACTCACCGTAGCCAAGTGGATTATGCGTCAGTTGGCATACCAGTACGGCGTCACAATCACATTCGCTCCAAAAATCACTGTGGGCAAGGCGGGTAGCGGACTGCACGTGCACTGCAAGTTCACCAAGGACGGCAAGTCTGTCATGGTGAAGGACGGCGAGCTCACCGACTATGCCAAGAAAGCCATAGCCGGCTTCATGCTGGCAGGCACTTCGTTGCCGGCATTCGGCAATCCTAACCCATTGTCATTCATGCGATTGGTGCCTCATCAGGAAGCGCCTACCTCGCTCTGCTGGTCATTCTCAAACCGCAGCGCTTTAGTGCGTGTGCCCCTGGGCTGGATCAACAACGGCAAAGACATGTTGGCCGATTGCAACCCTCTAGAGAAACCTTCAAACCGCGACTTCAGCGACAAGCAGACCTTTGAGTGGCGCGCTTCGGACGGATGTGCCGACCTTTACCTGCTGATGTCGGCCTTGTGCGCTGCCGCACGCTATGGTATGGAGCAGCCAAACGCTTTGGAGGTGGCCGAGAAGACATACGTGGGCCTGGGAGTGAATATTCACGACGATAAAAACAAAAAAGTGGCCGAGAGCCTGGAACAGCTTCCCGACTCCTGCGTAAGGGCCGCCGAAGAGCTTGAGAAAGACCGTAAAATCTATACCGACAAAGGCGTTTTCTCAGACAGTATAATCGACTATCTCATTAGTTATCTCAAGGCTTTCAACGATTCCAACCTTCGTGCGGAATTGGGTGATAACCAGGAGAAAATCATGGCTTTGGTGAAGAAAAATATTCACGTAGGATAATTGCTTTTTGAACACGCGACTTCTTTTGTTTTGCAGGTCTGTTGAAAAAAAAATCATTTTTTTTGCTCCTGCTAAATAAATTATGTGTATATTTGCGAGTTAAAAAGTAAAATTTGAATAGGAAATTTTAACGAAAATTATTATTAAACAAACAATTATTAACAAAATCATTCAAATTATGAGTAAAAAACTTATTCTCTTTTTGATGGTGCTCTTCTTTGGAAGTACAAGCTTCCTTAGAGCAGATGAAGTGGTGATTGGAGATGGTACTGAAACAACGTACTACGCTCCATTTAACTCACTTTGGGGCTACTCATTCGTCGAGCAGGTTTATCTTGCTGATGAAATAGGAATGGCCGGTACAATTAACTCTATCAGTTTCAACATGAGTGAGACCGCCGATGCATTCACCAGCGAGTTCGATATCTTCATGAAGAACGTGTCAAGAGGCGCTTTTGCTAGCAATACAGATTTCGAACCTGTTGTTGCCGGTGACATGGTGTACAGTGGCTCAATTACATTCCAGCCAGGATGGACAGTCATCACATTGGACACTCCATTCGAATATGACGGAGAAAGCAACTTGATGGTCGGTGTACACGAAAAAACAGCTGGCTATTCAACTCGTTATTTCTATTACACAGCCACAACTAATGGACTTATTTCAGGTCATAGTGACAGCGTGGATCCAAATCCATACGATATGAGTTCATACACTGGTACTAAGTATACCCAGAGCGTACGTGCTAACATTATTCTCGACATCACAGCCGGTGGCGGTGGTGGTGAAACTGTTATAGTCACAATTGGTGATCCTACTTCAACAACAACCAATGCAAATCTTCCAGGATACACTTTGTATGACTATGCTATTTCACAGCAGATTTACACTGCTGACGAGATCGGTGTGGCCGGTACAATCAACACCCTCACAATGTGGCTGAAGAATTCTTCAAGCTATGCTCGTAACATCAATGTTTACATGAAGGAAACTGAAGCAACTGTATTCGCAAGTAACACCGCTTGGGAGAGCTTTACAGCAAGTGACATGGTCGCTTCATTCACAATGCCAAATGAAAATGCTGATCCTATTGAGGTTGAAATCCCTCTCAGCACTCCTTTCGTATACTCAGGTAATGGCAACCTGGTGATTTGCTTCCAGGATGTTACAGGTTCATGGAGCAGCGGTTTAGGCGGTGTTATTATGGATGCTACCGGAAACCAAGCAATCTACGCTTATCGTGACGGTACTGTTTATGACCCATCAAATGTTGGTGTTACTGGTTACCTTCTTGCTAAGAAGAACGTTATCAGACTTGAAATTACTACTAACGGCCCAACTCCAGGTTGGAACCCGAACCCGGATGTAGAGCTCGATAGCATCAACCTCATTTCACCAGCTATGGCTACAGCAAACGTTCCATCACCGGTGACTCTCGAGTGGAGCTGCGACGCTAACGCTGTTATGTACAAGGTTGAATTCGGTACAACATATCCTCCAGCGGTTTATCAGGATTGGGATACAATCACAACTGAAAACCTTAACCACCTCAACGTGGGTATGCTCGACAACAACACACGTTACTTCTGGAGAGTGTCAATCATGAACAACACAGGTATTCTTACCAGTGAACTCTACAACTTCGTGACAACTATGGAACCTCCAACACAGGTCCAGGCTGTTGACACACAGATTTACACAGACGGCAGCACACTTATCAAGTGGCGTTCAAATTACGGCGGTATGTCAGATCTTCCTGAGACAATGATTGGTTCAGGTTCATCAACAAACAGCTACCTCCCGACATACAACCTTTACAACTACTCATTCTCACAGCAGATTTACACATTAGATGAAATCGGTGAGCAGGGTTACATCAACAGCATTTCATTCAAGGCCGCTGGCGATAAGGTCCGTGACCTCGATGTTTATGTTGTTAACACAGACAAAGAAAGCTTCGCTGGTGGATCAGACTGGATCACAGTGACAGCTGACGACCTCGTATACTCAGGCAATGTTACAATGGTTGCTGAATCATGGGTCACAATCCCATTCAGCCACCCATTCGCATACGAAGGTGAAAACATGGCTATAGTCGTTGACGACAACACAGGTTCATGGGATTCTTCAATCAGCTACTATGTGTTTGACGCAGCAAGTCAGGCTATCAACATGTACAACGATAACACCAACTACAACCCATTGTCAATCAGCGGTGACGGTACAGTTAGAAACTTCAAGAACCAGATCATCATCAACAAGGATGGTGCTAAGGGCGAGAACACACGCAACCTCAATGGTTTCAACCTCTACGCTAACGGCGTGAAGATGAACACCAACCTCATCACCCAGAACAAGTACACTTTGAGCAACCTCGATTACAACATGGACGGCTACTCAATCAAAGTGACTGGCGTCTATGACGAAGGTGAATCAGACTACTCAGTTGAGGATGTTGTTGTTTACGTTTCAGGTTACGGTTCAATCACCGGTACAGTTACTGAACTCATCAGCGGCGCTCCAATCGCAGGCGTGACAGTTCAGTTCATGGGTGTCAGCGAATTTGGCGAAAACGTCAACTACACTGCAGAAACAACTTCAAACGGTGTTTACAACATCGACGGCGTTGTTGCAGGTACTTATAATAGAGGTATCGCACGTAAGGATGGTATGGAGCCTAACTTCATGCCAGAACCTCAGGTTCTCGAGAACGAAGGCGTTATCGGCCACAACTTCATCATGCACGAGGTTTACAAACCAGTATATAAGGTATATGCTGAAGAGGCTGAAATGTTAGGTCACGACGTCGCAGACGTAATGTGGTCAATGTACGACTTCGCTAACCCGACACCAGGTGGTGGCGGCGGCGGCGGCCAGGGCGGTTCAAGCTCATTCTCAGAAGGTTTCGAAAACGGTATGCCAGCTGGTTGGACTGTTGTTGACGGTAACAACGATGGTTACACATGGTGCATGACAAGCGCTATCCCAAGCACTTGGACATACTATGCAGGCATGACACTCGACTGGTATCGTACAGGTTCAAACGCTATCTGCAGCGGTTCATACATCAACGGTGTTGGTGCTCTCACACCTAACGAGTACCTCATCACATCACAGGTTACACCTGCAGCAGGTTCAACATTCAGCTTCTGGGCAGCTGCCACAGACGCCGGCTATCCTGCCGATCACTTCGGAGTTGCTGTTTCAACAACAGGCACAAGCGCTTCTGACTTCACAATGATTCAGGAGTGGACTCTGACAGCTAAAGAAGGTGGCATGAACGGTGGCCGCGCTTCACGCGATGGCGACGGTGCCAAACTCGGTTCATGGTACAACTACAGTGTTGACCTCAGCTCATACGCCGGTCAGAACATCTATATCGCTATCCGTCACTTCAACTGCAACGACCAGTACATCATGTGCGTTGACGATATCGAGTTCAACAACGGTTCAAAGGGCAACCGCGACGTTAACTTCTTCACACTCTACAGAAAGAACATCCTTGCTGAAAACATTGCAGACATGGATTCAGTCGTCCTCGCTGACGGTTTGACAGACACACTCTACACCGACTTCGGTTGGGCAGATGTCGTTCCGGGTCTCTATCAGTATGGTGTTTCAGCTGTTTATCCAGTTGTAAACTCAGGCCGTGGCGTTGATGAACTCACAGTTCACGATGGCACAGCAACCAACTCATATGTTCCGGTTTACGGTTTCTACTGCGACGCTTACCTGAAGAGCGAAATGGTCTACCCGGCTGAAGAACTGACCGACATGGTTGGCGGTACAATCGACGGTTTGACATTCTACTCATCAACATCAAGCGCATCATGGGGCAACGCCAACTTCCAGGTCTTCATGACTGAAATTAGCGAAACAAGCCTCAGCACATTCGTCGGCCCAGGTGAGGTTGTTTACCAGGGACCATTGAGCATCGCCGCTGGCGAAATGCAGATTGCATTCGATTCACCTTATACATATAATGGTGGTAACTTGGTTGTCGGTGTGTACAACACAGTGACAGGTTCATATGTTTCATCAACATGGCTCGGCGAGAGCGTAACAGGTGCTTCAGTTCAGGGTTACAGCTACTCATCACTCAGTGCCATTACTCCTACACAGCGCAACTTCCTGCCTAAGACCACATTCTCATACGATTCAGCAGCAGGCAGCAACGACGATCCTGTCACACCTATCACATGGTCTAACATCCTTCCAAAGGATATGGAGACTAACATCACAATCACAGTCAATGCTAACGCCGGTTCAGCTCTCGGTGCACACGCAACGCTTATCAACGTCTTTGAACCACAGTTGGCATATGAGTTCAACTTCGACGAAGTTACAACAGACACAGTTGAAGGCTTCTACAAAGGTGATTACATGCTCACAGTGGAACTCGAAGGTTATGACAATTATGTTGAATTGCTCAGCATTTGGGATGAGACAGACATCGTGGTCGACCTCGTTGAGTCAATCATTCCTGTCGAGACAGTTTACGTATCAGGCACAGGCTTCGCAATGTGGACCAACATGGCTCCTGAGACTGAAGAAGTTCTCACATACTTCACCACAATTGATGGTATCTTCTACGAAGAGACAGGTTTATACTTCACACAGATTGATCCTGAGATTTTGGAAGTTGGCCAAACATACGAATTCGGTGTTGCTGTCAACTACACAACAGGTTTGAGTGACTACATCACAACAACATTCACATACATTGGATGCGAAGGTGTTGAAACACAGGTTACAGATCTTGAAGCAACCAACGAGATTGACGATCTCAACGTCTACCTCTCATGGAACGGTTCACAGCCAACACCTCCTACACCTCCAACACCTCCAACACCTCCAACAGGCGATGTTACAGTCGTTCTGCAGGCTGACGACGTTTGGGGTGACGGTTCAGGCTATCAGATGTTGCTTGACGACACACACTCACTCTATGGCACAACAATTCCTACAACTGGCGCATTGAGCTTGAACTGCTCAGGCAACGAAGCTATCTATGCACAGTTCAGCCACAAGATCCCGACCAATGCTGACGGTAACTGCTCAACTCAGAACATGGTTAACAACAGCAGCGTGTCAATCACAATCCCAGCTGGTACATACGACTGGTGCATCACCAACCCAACCCCAGGCGATCGTATTTGGATTGCTTCATCAAACGGCACAATCGGTGGTCGTTACGATGACTTCACATTCGAAGCAGGTAACACATACACATTCCATGTCTACTTCGGTGGTTCAAACGATGCTACAGACCTCACAGTTACTCCAAGCAAGAACGTTCCTGCTAAGATGGCTGTTGCAAGCAGCGACTGCAGAGCAAAGGTTCAGTCAGTCATGATGAGCGACAACTTCAGCAACGCTGGTGTCGGCTTCGGTCCATCAAACAACCAGATGACACGTGACTGGTACTACTATGACAATGGTATCAACGATGACGCTATCGGTCTGACATCAGGCGGTAGCTTCTACTGGGGCATCATGCTCCCGGCTGGTACATACGAAGGCAACACTGTCTCAGCAGTTGCTTACTATGACTATTCAGCTCACACAGGTACATTCATGATCTACCAGGGTGGCACATCAGCTCCTCAGACCTTGCTCTACACTCAGCCTTACTCAGTGTTCGGTTCAGGTGAATATCTCGAGATCGAAATGACAGAACCTGTCGCAATCGACGAGACATTACCTCTCTGGGTTGTTATGCACAACGACAATGGTCAGTATGTCGCAGCTATCGACAGTGGCATCGGTGTCAACTATGGTTCTTGCATCTCAACAGACGGTTCATCATGGTACACCACAGTCTCAGCAGCTTCAAGCGGTCAGATTGACGGTAACTGGAACCTCCGCGTATACGTTGAGCAGGGTGGTGGTGGCGGAACAGGCGACCTCCCAATCAAGCCTAACAAGTTCAACGTCTTCTTCGACGGTGAATTCGTAGACGCAGTGTCAGATGCCAACATCTGGATTGAAGCTCCTGACTTTGATTATCACATCTACACAGTTGTCTGGATTGACGAAAACTACAATGTATCATGCGCTAACACTATCGAATACGCTGCTATCCACGATGATGCAGTCATCGAAGAAGGTGTGATCAAGGCTATGTATCCTAACCCAACCAACGGTGACCTCCACGTTTATGCTCCGGCTATGAAACGCGTCAGCATCATCAACACACTGGGTCAGATGGTCTATGATCAGGCTGTAAGCACAGATCAGATGGTTATCGACATGAGCCAGTTCGAAGCTGGTGTCTACATGGTGAACGTTGTTACAGAGAACGGTTCAAGCGTCAAACGCGTGACAGTTACAAAGTAATAGAGAACACCTATTAATATAATAAGGAACGTCACCCTAAAAAGTGACGCTCCTTATTGGACTAAATAATGAAAAATTGAAAATTAACAATATTATTAACTAAATTTTTCAAAAAATGAAAAAACTTTTTCTAATCTTAACGATGTTCTTGTTTGCATTTACAGGCATCACAAGAGCTGAGGAAGTGGAGATTGGAGCAAGTACGATGGGTACAACCTCGTACTTCCCCACCTACGCTAACTACAACTACAGTATCGGTCAGCAGATATACACTGCTGAACAAATTGGTACATCGGGTTATCTTGCCGCAATTAGCTTCAATGTGTCTGCAAACTCTGCAGTAAGACACATAAAGATTTACCTGAAAGAAGTGGATTATTCAGCATTTGCCAGCACAACAGCATGGGAAACATTCGAAGATAATGCTTATTACTTCGACGGTGATGTTGAATTCACACCAGGTTGGGTAAGAATTATGCTTGACAATTCATTCAACTACAGCGGTGAAGGCAATCTTCTCGTTTGTGTTGTTGATGAAACTGGTTCTTGGGTATCATCTTATCCAAAATTCGTCGCATGGAATGAGGATATTGAGTACTGCCGTATGCACAAATACAATGACGATAATCCATACGATGTTACAAATCCAGGTGTCACAGGTAGCCGTTCAAAATGGAAAAACAACGTTAAGTTGTTATTCATGGGTGAACCACAGCTTGAGTTAAGCCCTCTCGCAATCGACTTCGGTTATCGTCCAGCAGGTTACTGGATGGAACCTGAAGAGGTGACAATCATCAACTTGGGTGCCACAACCAACGTAACAACAGTTGCTACAACCAACAACTTCTTCGCAACTGACGCTACAGTTCCTTTCGCAGTTCCATTTGCAGAGGAAGTGAAAGTTAACGTTTCAACTGGCGCTGGTGTTGAAGGTGTTCAGGAAGGTCAGCTCGTAGTCGCTCACCCAGGTGGCGCAGCATTGGTCGACCTTACAGCTACAGCTTACACAGCCGTTGAAGGTGACGTGTTTGAATTGGCAAAAAATGTTACAACATTCCCATATCAGGATATTACAACAACAGCTAACCTTTACAAGAACTACAACCTGCCAGGCATGAACGCCGAAGCAGTTGATGCTGTTTACAAAGTGACATTTGACGAGCCAGTGCTCTTCAATGCCGGTACAAACGGTCAAAAACCCACAACAGTGCTTTACACAGAGGATTTCTATGGTGAAGAAGGTCCTATGTCTACAAACAACTATGATTACAACGGTCCTTCAATCAATCCAGGCCCAGTTGCAATGTGGTTCAATTATGCAGCTACAGGTTCATACACATTCTTCGGCTCACAGGATGGTGGCGGAATGTACTTCGGATACAAAATTGCTGCTGAATATCTGCAAGAATTGAATCTTGGCAGCACATCACTGCTCTCTCTTGAGAGTGCAGCATATGGTGATTATCCATATCATCTTATAGTTGTGCGTGGCGGCAACACTCCTAGCAATGGTGAACTCATCTATGCACAGGCAATGGTTGGAACTCCAGGAGAATTATCATATTTCACAATGGATATTGACCAACCATTCGTAGTTGGTGACGAGGAAGCTATTTGGGTGTTATTCTATTCAGAAAGCCCATTTGCAGCATATTGCCAGAAAAATCCTATCGACACAGAGAATGGAAAGATTTGGTACTCAATGGATGGCTCATCATGGTCAAGCAACGTAACCTACACTCCTCAGATTTACTGCTATTTCCGCACAGTTCTCGGACGTGACCTTGTCATGGATCTTTCAGACATGAGCATCAAGGAAATCAACGGCAACGGCACAATGGAAGAGGCCAACGCTCAGGTTAACGGAGTTTCAAAGGCTCAGCTTTATGCTCAGGCTCAGCAGATGAAAGCCGATCGTAACCGCGATGCTATCATTATTGAACAAGATTTCGAAGACGGTATGGGTGACTGGACAATGAATAATTGCCACTCAAACACAGGTAGAAACATTAACTATACAACACATAGTGGCGATGTGTTGTTCAGATTCTATTACACATCTAATTATCCTCAGTACCTCATTTCACCTGAGTTGGATGACAATAATGGTGGTACTTTGAGTTTCTTCTATGCTTGCTACAGCTCTAGCTACACGGAAACATTCAAAGTAGGTTTTTCATCAACTACAAATGATCCAAGCGATTTCACATGGGAAGCTGAAGTAAATTGTACAAATGAAAATGAAATTTCATATTTAGAGTACAACTGTGACGTCCCAGCTGGCACCAAGTATATTGCTATCGCTTGCACATCAGACGACCAGTTCTACTTCTTCGTAGATGACATCACAATTGAACTTCAATCAGCAGGTCCGGCACCAGCAAAATATCAGATTGAAAACATGTATGTCCCAGCAGGTACATACTATGTGGCAGTTGCTTCAACAACAGAAAACTTCCAGGTTGACATGTTCACCGAAGAAGCTCCGGCTCCTGTTCAGGCATTCCTCTATGACCCAATTGATGGCGACACAGGCATTGAAGAGGGTTATATCATGCAGTGGGTCCTCGGTGATTACACAGAAGAGGTTCAGGTTCTCCTCGGAACAACCTATCCTCCAACAACTCCTTTGATCGACTGGACAGACTACCTCGTTGAATCAATGTTCTTAGAGAATATCCAGAACAACAAGACATACTTCGTACAGGTTAACGCCCGTAACGCTGTCGGTACAACATACGGTGAAATCATAGGCTTCACAACACTTATCGATCCTGTTGAAGGCTTCACATGCGATGATCCTAACCTGTACCCAGGTCAGTCAGCACACTTCACATGGGATGCTAACCGTTCAATCAAGGGTTACAACATGTACATGGACGGTGTGAAGTTGAACGAAACACCTATCACAGAAACAGAGTTCACATCAGTTAGCGATCTCGCTTACAACATGGATGGTTACATGTTCCAGGTTTCAGCCGTTTACGATGAAGGTGAATCAGCACTTTCAGAGCCAATCGCTGTCCGTATGACAGGCTTTGGTTCAGTGAACGGTCACGTTTGGGAGCAGGACAGCATCACTCCAGTGGCATTGGCCAATGTTGAGATGCGTGGTATTGACGAATACGGCGTTGAGCAGACATTCTCATTCCCAACCAATCCTAGCGGTTACTACGAAGGTGAAATTCTCGCTGGTCTCTACATTCCAACACTCGTGAAGGAAGGTTACCAGGAGAGCGAAGGTGCAATTACACTCATTGCTTACAACGAGTTGACAGCTGATGCTGACATCGTTTGCTACGAAATTTACTATCCTCTCCAGCAGATTGTCGCTACAGAGGAAGAAAATGATGTTCTCGTTGAATGGAGCTGGACACCAGCCAGCATGATTGTTGACTTTGAGACAGGCGACCTCTCACAGGCCGACTTCACATTGCCAGCAGAGTATCCTTGGACTGTTACAACAACCAACCCATACGAAGGCACATACGGCATCAAGAGCACATGCGAAGGCGTTGCTAGCGGCGTTTCTTCAATTGAGGCTACAGTTGATGTCCCATTCGATGCAAAGATGAGCTTCTGGGTAAGAGTTTCTTCAGAGGCTAACTACGACAAGTTCCACTTCTACATTGACGGTGTTGAGCAGGGTTCAGCTTTGAGCGGCCAGCTCGCATATCAGCGCAAGGAATATGTGGTTTCTGAAGGTCTCCACACCTACAAGTGGGAGTATGCTAAGGACAGCTCAGTCAACAGCAACGACGACTGCGTCTATGTTGACTACATCACAATGTACGAGCAGGATGTTCCTGTTCCTCCAACACCAGGTGCAACAACCTACACATTCGATGGCAGCTCAATGGAAGGCTGGACATCACTCGATGCCAACAACGACGGCTTCGGCTGGGTTCTTGGTTCAGAAATCGGTGGTGTGTACCTTGTCTCTGGCGCAAGCCTCGCAGGCAGCGGTCACAACTCATCAGCCGACCTCGTTTGCTCAGGTTCGTACAGCAACTACACACAGTCAGCTATCACTCCAGATAACTACCTCGTAGCTCCTGCAAAGATTTCAGCACAAAGCGGTGCTTCAATCAGCTTCTATGCTTGCGGTCAGGATGCCAACTACGTAGCAGAACACTTCGGTGTTGCCGTTTCAACAGGCGCTGCTACAGCTGCTGACTTCACCACAATCCAGGAGTGGACAATGACAGCTAAGAGAGGTGCAATGGCAGAAGAGACAACTGGCGCAATCCGCGGTTCAAGAGCACAGGGCAGCTGGTATCAGTACTCAGTTGACCTCAGCAGCTATGCCGGTCAGGAAATTTGGGTGGCTATCCGTCACTTCAACTGCAACGACCAGTTCATCCTCGATGTTGACGATATCACAATCAACGACGGTTCAGCAAAGGGTGGCGAGGCAACTCGTATGCTCCAGAACTACAAACTCTTCCGCAGAGACATCAACGGTACAGTTGATCCTAACGAAGCAGAAGCAGAACTTATCGCTACATTAGGTCAGGATGTTTACAGCTACGTCGACAACGCATGGCCAACACTCAACTACGGTGTTTACCAGTGGGGTATCGCTGCCTACTATGAAGGCAACCAGCACCCACTCCGTGACCAACTTGTCATCGACTTCGAGACAGGCGACTTCAGCCAGTATGATTTCGTTAACGACGCTTTGTATCCTTGGACAGTTGTTGCAGAAAACAACTCATATGTGATGAAGAGCGGCAACAGCGGTATTTCATCATCATCATCAGAAATCAGCGCAACAGTTGAATTTGTCTCTGACGGCACAGTGAGCTTTGACGCTCTCTGCATGGGTGAAGGCACATCAACCGCATGGGATAAGTGCATCTTCGAAATCGACGGTGTACAGCAGTTCGCATACGGTGCTTCAGTAGCAGGTTGGAACAACTATTCATTCCCTGTGACAGCCGGTACACACGTGTTCACATGGAAGTACACTAAGGACAGCAGCGTGAATCCGGAAGGTGACTTTATGGCAGTTGACAACATCACCTTCAACGGTGTTGCAGGTGGCGGCAGCAGCTCTGTCAACACAATGTCAGACATCCTTTGGTCTAACATCATTGAGAAAGACATGTACTCAACAGTGATGGTCAGCATCGCTCTCAACAACGCTCAGTCTCCAGAAGGCGCTGTCGTCACATTGAGCGGTGATGAATTCTACACTGCTACAGCAGACGAAACCGGTATTGTGGTGTTCGAGGCTGTCCGTAAGGGCATCTACGATATCACAGTTGAAATGACTGGTTACGACACTGAAATGATTGAAGACGAACTCATCGACGAAGATGCCGAGGCATTCGAATTCATCCTCGAAGAGCAGATCATCGATGTTATGAATCTTTACACCTCAGCCACAGGTTGGGCAATGTGGAATGGCGACGCTATCGTTCCTGGTGGCGGTGAAGTCACAGTTGCTGACGGAACTTCAACCAACTCATACGTCCCTGTCTACGGCCTCTGGGTTGATTCATACACAAGAAGCGAAACTGTCTATCCAGCTGACATGCTCAGCAGCATCAACGGTGGTGCTATTACAAGCATTACTTACTACATCAGCACTCCTGCTACAGCAGCATGGTCACCGGCAGTGTTCAACGTCTATATGAAGGAAGTCAGCTCGACAACATTGTCAGAGTACTACACTTCAACAGGCGCAACAGTTGTCTACACTGGTGCATTGGATGCTACAGGCACAGAGATGACAATCAACTTCACAACTCCTTACACATACCAGGGTGGTAACCTCTTGGTTGGTATCGAGGAGACAACAACTGGTACTTACAAGTCAGCTTACTTCTACGGTGAAGATGTAACAGGTTGCTCAGCTTCAGGTTACAACTCATCAAGCGTCGCAAGCGCTTCATTCAATCAGCGCAACTTCATGCCTAAGACCACATTCTCATGCGGCAGCAAGGGCGATCGCGCTCCTATCAAGTACAAAGTGATGCTTGACGGTACATTCGTTGAAGAGACATTCGATACATACTATCAGTTCGACGTTGAAGACATGGTCGAAGGTGAAGAGCACGTCACTGGCGTTGCAGCTCTGTATGCAACAGGCATGAGTGATTACTCATACTACACTTGGACATATGTCCCATGCGACAACTTCGCAGGTATGCTTAACTACGACGTGACAGTTGACGGTAACGACGCTCTCGTTACATTCACACTGCCAGGTTCAGGCCCAACTCCAACACCTCCAACACCTCCAACACCTCCAACAGGCGATGTTACAGTCGTTCTGCAGGCTGACGATGTTTGGGGCGATGGTTCAGGCTACCAGATGTTGCTTGACGACACACACTCACTCTATGGCACAACAATTCCTACAACTGGCGCATTGAGCTTGAACTGCTCAGGCAACGAAGCTATCTATGCACAGTTCAGCCACAAGATCCCGACCAATGCTGACGGTAACTGCTCAACTCAGAACATGGTTAACAACAGCAGCGTGTCAATCACAATCCCAGCTGGTACATACGACTGGTGCATCACCAACCCAACCCCAGGCGATCGTATTTGGATTGCTTCATCAAACGGCACAATCGGTGGCCGTTACGATGACTTCACATTCGAAGCAGGTAACACATACACATTCCACGTCTACTTCGGTGGTTCAAACGATGCTACAGACCTCACAGTTACTCCAAGCAAGAGCATCATGCCTAAGATGGATGTTAACACAGAAAGCAAGAGCATTGACGATGTCGTCATCTCAAGAGGCAGAGACGTTGTTTACGAAGCTCACTTCGTAACAGATCCAGGTGCGATGAGCAATGGCGGCGACGCTTCATGGCTCAAGGCTTCACAGTCAACATACGGTCCTGGCGCACAGAACGCTTCAGGCAACATGGTTGCTGATGAATTCACTCTGACAGAGGCTACAACAATCACTGAGATTGAGGTTTACGGTTACCAGACTGGTTCAACAACAACTTCAACCTTCACAGGTATGTATGCAACTATTTACGACGGCAGCCCAGCTAGCGGTGGTCAGATTGTTTGGGGTGATATGAACACCAACATCATGACTTCAACATCATTCACCAACGCATATCGTGGTTCTAACAATGATGCTTCTGGCACAACACGTCCAATCATGGCTTTGACAGCAAGCAACTTGAACATTGCTCTCCCAGCAGGTACATACTATCTCGTTTGGAACTTGGCAGGTAGCGGTTCAAGCGGCCCATGGGCACAGCCTGAAGCACTCCCAGAGGTTGGTAGCACAGGTAACGGTATCCAGTACCTTGCATCACAGGGTGCATGGCAGAACTTAACAGATACTGGCGCTGGCACTCCTTACGGTGCAGCATTCAAGATCACAGCCAACGGCAGCGGTCCTGTTCCTCCAACACCTCCAACAGGTGACGTTCTTGGCGCATTCGTCTTTGTTGACGGTATGCTCGTAACACCAACTCCAGTGGCATCACCAGTTTTGGTTGAAGACCTCGAAGAAGGTGAGCACATCATCTGCGTCAGAGTGGTTTACAACGACTACACAATGTCATGCTACGAGTGCGAAATCGTTGAAATCGGTGAAGTCACTTGCGATCCTGTGACTAACCTCGAAGGTACCGAGACAGAATATCAGGGTGAACCTGCTATCCTCCTCTCGTGGGAAGGCGAAGCATTGTCATACAACATTTACTATGGCACAACATTGCTCGGCAACACACCTGAACTCGGTGTCTACATCACAGGCGTACCAGTCGGTGAATATACATTCGGTATCACAGCTGTCTATGACAACTGCGAATCAGATCCTATGTATGTGACCGTGGTTGTCGATGGTGTCAACGAAGACGCTGTTGTAAACGCTATCTATCCTAACCCAACAAGTGGTGACCTCCACATCAATGCTACAGCCATGACACGTGTAAGCGTGTTCAACACAATGGGACAGATGGTCTACGACCAGAATGTCAGCTGCGATGAGATGGTCCTCGACATGAGCCAGTTCGAAGCCGGTGTTTACATGGTGAACATCGTAACCGAAAACGGCACAAGCGTGAAGAGAATCACAGTTGTGAAATAATAAATAACCATTAAGGTTGAAATAAAGGGCTGCCGTTTGGCAGTCCTTTATTTTTTTGTTTTAAGCCGGAAAATGGCAATGGGCGTAAAATAGTGGAAAACCAAGGGTTCAGATTGCGCTGACAAGACTTAAATCCGGAAGGGGTAAAATTGCTGTAATAGCCTTATTTTATTGAGACATACGTGAATTCTTAAAAAATTTTTGTTAAAATTTATTAACATTTAAAAAACATAGAATCTTGAGGTTTTGTTAAGATAAGTGCTTGTATATTAATAGTATGTATTAATCAAGTGAAATTAGCCGTTTTTCGTACGACTAATTTTTTTTGTGTTGTTAACTTTGTCAATAGCTTTTTAAACTTAATCTTAATCTCAACTTAAATTATAAACTTATGGGAACCTTAAGAAATTCTGTACATTTGATTGGCCGGCCAGGCATGGATCCGGAGGTCAAGACCTTTGGCGAGGGTAAAAAAGTCGCCCGCTTCTCTTTTGCCACCAACGAAAGACACTACAACGACCAGATGGAAGTTGTGGAAGAGACAGAGTGGCATAACATCGTTTCGTTCGGCAGGACGGCAGAACGAGCCGAAAAAATCATCAGGAAAGGCCGTTTGACAGCTATCGAAGGCAAAATCCAAACGCGTCAGTATGAGGACAACAACGGAAACAAGAGGTATTTTACCGAAATTGTGATGGACGAATTCATGCTGATTGAGAGGATGAGCATCGAGGAGGATAAAACGGACAAGGAATAATTCATCAGTGGGGCCATCCGCTATGGAAATCTCCTTTCCATTCGAAATTTATTATACAATTATATCCCTTCAACATCTTTGGTTTTACGATGCTCATAAATTTGGTTTCATCTTTGGTTATGGTTTTATAAATCACTGTCGGTATGTCGGATGGTCCCCACATGAATTTCATGATGGAGGTATGAAAAAAAAGACTATCTTTGTTGTCGGAAAAACACTGACAAATCATGAAGATAGTCTTTTTAGAGCCGTTGGGACTCACTGTTGACGCCATAGATGGCGCCTGCGCCGCTTTAAAGGCCGCAGGACACGAGATTGTTATCTATCCGAATCGTAACCCGGATGAAAATATAAAGCGCGCAGAGGGCGCCGAAATAGTTGTGGAGAGCAACATGCCGCTGCGCAAGGATTTCTTTGACGCATGCCCCAAGCTTAAAATGTTGTCGATAGCCTTCACAGGCTTGGATCATATCGATATGGAGGAATGCCGTAAGCGTGGCATTACAGTGATGAACGCCGCCGGCTATTCAACCGAAGCCGTAGCAGAGGAGACGATATGCATGATGATAGGGATGTACCGTCACGTTATTGAGAATGACCGCATCACACGCAGTTGTGCAGGGCCTTCAATAGCCCCCGGAAGGGAGATTGCAGGCAAGACTGTGGGCATAATCGGAATGGGAGCCATAGGTCAGCGTACCGCCGCCCTGGCTCAGGCCTTCGGATGCCGTGTGATAGCATGGAACCGCACTCCTCGTCAGGTGGCGGGAGTGAAATTCGTCGACAAAGAGACACTGCTTAGAGAGTCGGACATAGTGGCTTTGCACTTAGCCTTGAACGACGAGACCAGAAATTTCCTGACAGCTAAAGATTTCGCCATGATGAAGCCGTCGGCGGTCATAGTCAACGCGGCCCGTGGACCTGTGGTGAACAGCGCCGACCTTGCCGCCGCCCTGAAGAACGGTCTCATCGCCGGAGCGGCCCTCGACGTCTACGACGGCGAACCGCCACTGAAGTCTGACAATCCTTTATTGACAGCTCCGAACACCATGCTCTTGCCGCATATCGGATTTGCGACAAAGGAAGCGTTTGAACTGAGATTGGGAATAGTCGTAAATAACGTGGAGAAATTTATTTCGTGATGACAATGCCGAGGTCATGATTGATCTTGGTCCGGATATCATCGAGACGTTTTTTCTTTTGAAGAAGTATTAGCTGGTCGTCGGGATCGGTGCAGGATTGCAGCTCCTTGACGACAGCGGTGCGTCGGTCATCGATTACCATGTCTTTGAAACGGAGAATGGACATGAGGACGGCTTTTTTGAGGACGTCGTCTTCGGTCTTGACCACTATGCGGTGGCGGCGCCAGTCGTCGAGGCGGTATTGGGTGCTCAGCAGGTTGGCCGCAAGCTCCGCCACATCCTGTTCCTCGCTTGAGATGAAATCTTTGGCGGTGGGCAGCTGTTCGTTGTCAAGGCCGCGGTCGAAAGCGTCGAAAATCTTCTTGTGAGTGGGGTCGCGGAACAGCAGACCGTCGTTCTTGAGGTCGTCGACTATGAGCGAGGCTATGGTGGTCTTGTAATATGAGACCTGACCGGTTTCGTCCTGCTCTTCCAAATCCAAAGTGTCGCTGCCGTGAGTGAGCAGCAGTTTCACCAATTCCTGTTCCTGATAAAAACCTACTGGCAGAGTCGACTCGGGCTGCTGAACGGGCTGCTGTTGCACCGGTTTCTCGGCAGTCTGAGGCATAAGCGCAGGGTCTATGCCAAGCTGTTTGCGTAATTTGGCGCGCAAAATCTTGTTGAGCTCGTTCATCAGAGTCTGCTCGGGCACTTCGAGGGTGCGGCTGCATTCCTTGATGTAGGTGGCGCGATAGATGGCGTCAGGGATGACGGCTATGGTTTCGACTATGTCTTTGATGACGCCGGCCTTCTTGATAGGGTCGTTCTTGGCGTCCTTCAGAAGGAGGTTGGTCTTGAAGCTGATGAAGTCCTTGGCATTGTCTGTCAAATACTTGGTGACATACTCTATTGGATTGTGCTGAACGAAGGTGTCGGGGTCGTCCTCGGGAGGCAGAACCACTATGCGGACGTTCATGCCTTCTTCGAGTATCATGTTGGTGCCTCGCAGAGCGGCGTGTATGCCGGCAGAGTCGCCGTCATAGAGTATTGTGACGTTTTTGGTATAGCGGCTTATCATGCGCACCTGCTCGGTGGTGAGAGAGGTGCCTGAGCTGGCCACCACATTCTCTATGCCTGCCTGGTGCATCGACAGTACGTCGGCGTATCCTTCAACGAGTATGCAGTTGTCGAGGCGTGATATCTCGTTCTTGGCGAAGAAGATGCCGTACAATGTCTGACTCTTGTTGTATATCTCCGATTCGGGCGAGTTGACGTATTTCGCCTTGGTCTTTTCGCTGGTGAGTATTCGTCCGCCGAAGCCTATCACCTTGCCCGTGAGGTTGTGGATAGGGAAGATGACTCGACCCTGATAGCGGTCGTATGTGCGGTCTTCGTAGCTGCCGCTCAGGCCCACTTTGACCAGAAGGTCTTTGTCGTAGCCGTGTTTGGTGGCATATTCAGTGAAGGCCGAGCCGCTGTTGGGGCAGTAGCCGAGTTGGAACTTGCTGATGATGGCGTCGCGGAAGCCGCGTTCGCGGAAGTAGGCCAGACCTACGGACTGTCCCTCCTCGGTAGTCATCATGGTCTGGGAGAAGTAATCCTGAGCGAAGCTGTTGATGTTGAACATACGCTCGCGCTCGTTCTGGGCTGCCAATTCCTCGGGAGTCTGCTCGCGTTCCTCTATCTTGATGCCGTATTTCTTGGCAAGATAACGTAGGGCTTCAGGGTAGGAGTAATGCTCGTGCTCCATGATGAAGCGCACCGAATCGCCTGCCTTGCCGCAGCCGAAGCACTTGAAGATGTTGCGGGCCGGGTTGACATTGAACGAAGGGGTCTTCTCTTTGTGGAAAGGGCAAACACCTATGAGGTTGGAGCCACGTTTCTTGAGGGTGACGAATTCGCTCACCACGTCTTCGATACGTGCCGTCTCGATAATCTGGTTTATGGTCTCGCGTGGTATCATATTGCCCAGATTAAAAGTCCTCCGATTATCACTATGCCCGACACCACAAGGTCGATGAGGCAGAATCCCATTATATCCTTGGCGTTGAGTTTGGCTATGGCCAATGCCGGCAGAGCCCAGAAAGGCTGTATGAGGTTGGTCCAGGCGTCACCCCAGGCTATAGCCATGCCTGTGAGTCCGTGGTCAACGCTGAGAGCATCGCCGGCGGCAAACATAATGGGCGCCTGAATTGCCCAGTGGCCGCCTCCCGATGGCACGAACATATTCAAAATGGCCGCGCAAAGGAAGGTGTATATTGGATATGTTGTTGACGTTGATATGTTTACGAAGGCTTCACTGACTACGGTGCCCAGACAGATGCCCGAGGCTCCGACTCCTGTGATTATGCCCATAATGCCTGCGTAGAAGGGGAACTGCAGCAAGATGCCGGCCGCGCCGCCCACCGATTTGCCGAAGGAGCGGACGTAGGCTATAGGAGTCTTGTGCAAAACTATGCCCAGGAAGAGGAACAGCAGTATCACCGCACCCAGATCGAAGGATGACTTCTTGACGAACAGGTTGATAATCAGGTATGTAAAGCCTAAAGCCGCCAATATGATGCTCAAGACACGGCTGTTTTCGAGCCTAGTGGCTGGGGTTAGGTTGGTCGCATCCCCTTGTGACTTTGCGGAGTCGTCTTCTTCTTTGAGCAGGGCCGGGTCGATGGTGACCACGTTGAGACCCTTGGGGTGCATAAGCGAGTTGATCACGACTATGGCTACTGTTACCAGAACCACCATTATGATGTTGTGCGGATCAAGTATGGTGCGGCTAATCGGGATGGTGGAAGTGATGACACCGTTGGTGGCTTTCACCAAATCATTGACATCTGAAGCCATTTTCAGAGGTATGGAACCTGAGATGCCGGCATGCCACACCACAAAGCCGCTGTAAGCCGAGGCTATGAGCAGACGGTAGTCGACACCGCTGAGTTTCTTGGCTGTCTCCTTGGCGAAGATGGCGCCAACTATAAGGCCGAATCCCCAGTTGAGCCAGCAGGCCACTGCCGATATACCTGTTACCAGGGCTATGGCTCCGGCCGGAGTCTTGGGCTTGGATGCCAGGCTGCTGATGCCTTTTTTGATCAACGGGGCGGCGGCGAGAGTAGCGCCGGTAACCAGAACGAGAGCCATCTGCATCGAAAAACCGAGTAGGTTCCAGACGCCGCCGCCCCAGTTGCTGACCACCTCCCATATGGTCTGATGGCAGACAGGTATGGCAATCAGTATGGCGACAAAGGTCAGAATGATGGCGAAGATAAACGGCTCAGGCAGGTATTTCTGCATGAAATTGACACATCCCGAGATGATTCTCTGGAATACACCGTTGTTCGATTCTGAGCCTTTGTTCTTCATTATTCTATTACAACTTTAATGGTTTTCATCATGCCGTCGGCATTGGTGATCTTGAGGAAATAAACGCCTTTAGGCAGATTTGCGACCGGAATCACGTGTTCGTCAACGCCACCTGCCACAAGAATGTCATCACTGTAGGATATCTGTCCCAAAGTATTGAATAACATCAAGTTAGCCTTTCCAATATTGTCCTGATAAAACCTCAGGTAAATCTTGTCGTTGGCAGGATTGGGATAGAGGTCGTATTGTAATTCGTTGGCACTTAGTTCGTTAACTCCGATATTTCCACCCACTGCGAGTTTCATAATGACCGGAAGATGGTCGGAGTTGCCGTAGAGGGCGTCGGCCACTTCCTTGGAAACGGCAGTGTTTGTCAGATAGTTGATGTTTTGGTTGAAATGACGGCCGTCCTGTCCGAGGGCTTTGTAGCTGCCGTTGACATATTTGATATGGTCGCGGCCGCCGTAAATGCTTTCAGACATGAGGATGAAATCGAAACGGTCGTCCATGCCTCCGCCCGAAGCGCATCCGTTGTCGTCTCCGTGCGTAGACTGTGTATGATAGTTGACGAAGTTGCCGTTGTTGCTCCAACTGCCCACTCCGTAAGGATAGACAGGGTCGACAAAGTAAGCGTAAGGATATGATGTACTGTTGGTCAGGGCTCTGTAGGCCAGTTCGGTCGAGGTGTAGAGGTTGAAGTCGCCCATGATGAGGACGTTTTCGCCCGGATAGTTGGCCGACAGATGTTTCATGACGTTTTCGGCCATGATTTTGCGGTTGCCCTCGTTCGATGAGCCGGTGCCTGCCTTGAGGTGAGCCACCACGCATACCAGACGTGTGCTGCCTGTCTCGTCGCTGTTGACGCGGAACTGGTAGACATCCACATCACGGGTGTAGGTGTTGGCCACGGTGTGAGCCATCAAAGTGACTTTGGTGGAGTTATAGAAGATACAATTGGTAAGAGACGAGTTGCCGCTGTTGGAGCCGGCACTCGTCTTCCAAGAGTTTGTTCCGTTGATGTTGAGGTTGTTGCGAAGGAAATCGTTAGGCAGTGAGGCCGACTTTCCCATTTCGCAAACCGTGAAAATGTCGGGGTAATAGGCCGACAGTATGGTGCGGATGTAGGCGTTTTTGTCGTTGATATTATTGTTGGTGTTGTTGCAACCGCCGTAGTTGTTACCGTAGTTGAGCAAATTGTACTGCATCACTTTCAGGGTGTCGGGCTCGCTACCGAAGGCCGAAAATGACGCTATTGCCAGCAATAATATGACGACAAGCCTTTTCATCTTAGTCTATACGTTTGAGCATGCTGATTTCAGCCGGGGTGAGGAAACGCCAGTGGCCGCGCGGCAGGTTCTGCTTGGTGAGACCTGCAAGCATGACGCGGTCGAGCTTCATCACTTCATAGCCGAGGCTTTCAAATATGCGGCGCACAATGTGGTTGCGGCCCGAGTGAATCTCGACGCCGATTTCGCGCATTGTCATGTCGTCTTCCACGTAGCTGATCTTATCGACTTGGATAGGACCGTCCTCGAGTTGGAGGCCGTTCTGTATCTTTTCGAAGTCGGTGCTTGTCAGAGGCTTGTTGAGTGTGACATGGTACAGCTTCTTCACTTCGTGGCTCGGATGGGTGAGAGTCTTGGCCAGGTCGCCGTCGTTGGTGAGCAGCAGCAGGCCGAGGGTGTTACGGTCGAGGCGTCCCACAGGGTAGATGCGTTCCTCGCATGCGCCTTCAACCAGTTCCATAACGGTATGACGCTCGTATGGGTCATCGCTGGTGGTGATGACGCCTTTAGGCTTGTTGAGCAGCACGTAGCGCAGCTTTTCGCGGCTGAGTGTCTGTCCGCCGTACATCACTTTATCGCTTGTCTTTACTTTGGTTCCGAGTTCAGTCACCACTTCGCCGTTCACAGTGACGGCGCCGGCGAGAATGAGGTCGTCGGCTTCGCGGCGTGAGCATATGCCCGAGTCGGCGAGGTATTTGTTAAGACGGATTTCGCCTGTGGCTTGCGGGCGGTCGTACTCAGGGTCTTTCTCCCTGCGGTAGCCGCGGCGTCCGCCACGCGGACGTTCGTCGTCACGGTCAAATTTACGGCCGTATGGCTTGCTGTTTCTGCCGAAAGACTTGCGATCGCCATAGGATTTGTGTTCGCCTCTTTCGCGGCGTTCATCGTTGTCGTCATCACGACGGCCATAGCTTCTTTTTTCGCCGTAAGGCTTGCGTTCGCTTCTTTCACCGTAAGGCTTGCGATCGCCAAAGGATTTGCGATCACCTCTTTCGCCTCTTTCACGGCGGTCGTCACGGTCGTCATCACGACGGCCGAAACTCTTTCTTTCACCGTATGGTTTCCTTTCACCGAAAGGACGTCTTTCACGGTGTTCCTCATCGCCCTCACGGCGAGCTTTCTCTCTTTCAAACTGCTCCAATCGCTCATCACTGAACCTTCTTACTTCGGCAGTTTTGCGTCTGGCAACATGTTGACGTTTGCCATTTCTTTCTTCGTTGTTCATTTTTAAAAAATAATTATAAAAAATTTTGGGCTGCAAAATTACGAAAAAACAAGGTTCCGAGGTTGAAAAAATTAACAAGTTATCAACATTTTGAAAGTTTTCTGACGAAAGACGAATAATTTTTGTAGGATGTAAATAAATTTGTATCTTTGCGTGATTAATTGTAAGTTAAAAAATATGAAAAAATTATCATTACTCATTATGTTTGTGGTTGTGGCAGTATTCGCACAGGCACAAATCGCAACCAATATTTATTGGGTGCAATTTACAGACAAAAACAATTCCCCTTATTCAATTGACAATCCGGAAGCGTATCTGAGCCAAAGGGCTTTGGAGCGCCGCGCACGTCTCAATATTGAGATAGACGAGTTTGACATCCCGGTCAATCCTCAGTATTTACAGGCAGTTGCCGATTGCGGAGCACAACTTCTGAATCCTTCGAAATGGTTGAACGGTGTGACAGTGTACACCACAAGTCAGAGCGTAGTCGATGCCATCAACGCTTTGGACTTTGTCATGGCGGTGAGAAACTGCCCTGATTTTCCTGAAGCCCAGCGTGACAAGGAAATTTGGCTTGCCAATGAGATGAAGGAATCAAGCAAACCTGTTATATATAGAGACTTTTACGGTGGTGCTCATAATCAGGTCTATCAGCTGAAAGTCAATGAGTTGCATGACATGGGATATCACGGCGAAGGTGTTGTCATAGCTGTTTTGGACGGTGGTTTTGTTGGCACAGAAGAGGCAACATGTTTCGACAACATGCGTGAGGAAGGCCGTTTGCTTGGCGTCCGTGACTTTGTTTACGGTTCGACATCGGTGTATTCGCAGAGCACTCATGGAACTTCATGCTTGAGCACTATTGCTGCTTATGACCCGAATGAGATGGTTGGAACTGCATACAAAGCTTCATTCTATCTGTTCCATACTGAAGACGGCAACGGAGAGAATATCGTTGAGGAATACAACTGGGTGTCAGGTGCAGAACTCGCTGACAGTCTTGGTGTTGACATTTGCTCAACCTCATTGGGTTACATCGATTTCGACATGCCTCAATGGGATCATCATTTCCCGGATTATGACGGACACACCGCTCCAATGACCATCGGTGCTGAGATTGCTGCAAGCCGTGGTATGATCTGCACGAATTCAGCCGGTAATGAAGGCAGTGGCACATGCACATTGGGAATCCCAGCAGATGCTGAGCATATCATCACTGTGGGTGCTGTCAACAGTGCCGGTCAAAGAGCTTCTTTCAGCTCTGTCGGTCCTACTTACGACGGCCGTATCAAGCCGGATGTGATGGCAATGGGTGAAGGCACATACGTCGCATCAGGATATGGAAGCTGGTGGCCATACTACAATGGCGACGGCACATCGTTCTCGAATCCGGTGCTGGCAGGTGCAGTGGCATGTTTGCGTCAGGCTATGCCAAACGCTTCGGTGCAGGAGATTTGCGATGCTTTGCGTGCTTCTGGCAACAACGCCAACAACCCTGACAACTTATATGGTTACGGTATCCCTGATTTCGTCATGGCAATGAATTTGCTTGATAATGTCAGCGAGCATACCTTGGGCGTGAATGAGATTGCAAGCGTTTACCCGAACCCGAGCGAGGGTGAGGTGAAGGTTATGCTCAAGGAAGGTGTTGAGATGACACAGGGCACAGTGATAGACGTCACAGGCCGCGTGATAAACAGCGCCACAAACGTCAGCGAGCTGGAGAGTGTGATCAACAATCTCGAGTCGGGCATTTATCAGGTGAAGATTGACACTGAAAGAGGAACTCAGACAGTGAAAGTTGTCATCACAAAATAAGATTTGAACATTTTTTGTATATTTGTAGAAATTTTTAGCTATGGATTTAACTACATCATATCTTGGGCTTAAGCTGAAAAACCCTATAGTGGTTGGCAGCTCCACTTTCACGGGAACCGTTGACGGCATAGTGAAATGCGCTAAGGCTGGCGCAGGCGCCGTAGTGTTGAAATCGCTTTTCGAGGAGCAGATTCTTTCCGATATAAAGAAAGAGGAAGGATATACCGACATCTACAACTCCAATCCTGATGCCGACCTTTATATGAAGACTTTCCTCCGCGGCAACGAGATTGCCATTTACGAGAATCTTATCCGCGAGGCAAAGAAAGCCGTTGACATCCCGATTATCGCCAGCATCAACTGCGCTGACAAAGGCGAGTGGATCAGCTTTGCAAAAGAGCTTCAGGATGCCGGTGCAGACGCTTTGGAGCTGAACATCGCAGTGTCGCCTTTCGACAAGGATGTCCCTTCGAAGGATATTGAGGATGAAGTTGTCAACATCTTCAAAGAGGTGAAGAAGGCGGTGAGCATTCCTGTCTCGGTGAAGCTTGGCGACCATTTCACCAACATTGGAAACATAGCTTTCCGTCTTTCGATGGCCGATGCTGCCGGACTGGTGCTCTTCAACCGTTTCTACAACCCGACCATTGACATTGATAACATGAAGGTGGTGCCGGGTTCGGCTCTCTCGGTGGAAGAGGAGAACAGCAACACCCTCCGTTGGATTTCGCTGCTCACAGCTCAGGAGATTCCATGCGACTTGTCAGCCTCGACAGGCGTTCACACAGCCAACGACCTGGTCCGCCAGCTTTTGGCAGGTGCCGAATCGGTGCAGGTGTGCAGCGCTCTCTATCGCAACGGCATAGACCATATCACCACCATGCTGAAAGGTCTGGAAGACTGGATGAAGAAGCATAACTTCAACAGCATCTGCGACTTCAGAGGCAAGTGCAGCGCCTCGGCCGACGTGAAAGTGTTCGAGCGTCTGCAGTATCTGAGAAGAAACAACGATTTAAACTAACATAAAAATTTAACAAAATGGCAAAATACGTATGTGACGTCTGCGGTTATGTTTATGACCCTGCAGTAGGCGATCCTGATAACGGCATCGCCCCCGGAACCCCATTCGACAAATTACCTGAAAGCTGGTCATGCCCACTCTGTGGCGTCGGCAAAGAACATTTCGGAATGGAATAATCTGGTCATGGACACGAAATCGTTATCAAAGATTGGTTACGGTCTTTATGTCCTGACGACGAACTACGATAACATCGACAACGGCTGCATCATCAACACGGTGCAGCAGGTGACAAGCAATCCGCTTCGCCTGTCGATAGTTGTCAACAAAAACAACTACACGCACGACCTGATTTTGGACTCGTGCGTGTTCAATATCAATGTGTTGACAACGGAGACTCCGTTTAAGGTGTTTGAGCATTTCGGATTCCAGTCGGGAAGAAGCGTAAACAAGTTCGCCGGATGCGAGCAGGAGTTGCGTGCGGTGAACCACGTACTTTACTTGCCGAAATATATCAACGCTTACTTTGCCTGCCGTATGGTGAAGTCTATTGACCTGGGCACCCATACAATGTTTATAGCCGACGTGCTCGACGCAGTGCTGGTAAACGACAAAGACACAGTGACTTACGATTATTATCAGAAGAATATCAAGCCTAAGAATAAGTTGACCAAGGGTTGCTGGGTGTGCAAGGTCTGCGGATGGGTGTACGAAGGCGAACAGTTGCCGGATGACATAGTCTGTCCGCTTTGCAAGCACGGGAAAGAGGAGTTTGAGTACGTTGAACCGACATGAAGAGAGGCTCCTCAATGCGTTCGGAATGACAAGATTATTAATGAAAATTTAGATGAAATTATGAATATAAAACTAGCAGAAAATATTTATTACGTCGGGGTGAATGACCGCAAGACGGAGATGTTTGAAAACCACATGGAGTTGCCAAATGGAGTGTCATACAACTCGTATCTTATTGTAGATGACAAGGTTGCATTGATTGACCCGGTTGAGCCGGAGTTCATGGCCCAGTATATGTTCCAGGTGAAGCGCATCTTGGGTGACCGCAAAGTCGACTATCTCATAGTGAACCATGACGAGCCTGACCACAGCGGCTCGGTGGGAGCAGTGCTGAGAGAATGGCCTGAAGTGACAGTGGTCGGAAACGCCAAGACATTCGCGCCTTTGGAGAACTTCTACGGCACCATAGCAAACAAGAAAATCGTGGCTGAGGGAGAGACACTGAGCCTTGGCAGCCATACCCTGCAATTCTTCATGGCTCCTATGTGCCACTGGCCGGAGTCGATGGTGACATACGAGCAGAGCACAAAGATTATCTTCACCAACGACGCTTTCGGAGGCTTCGGCGCCTTGAACGGAGGCATTTTCGACGATGAGGTGAACCTGGCTTTCTACGAGGACGACATGCGCCGTTATTATGCCAACATAGTCGGAAAAGTGGCTATGATGGCTTTGAAGACCATTCAGAAGGCACAGACTCTGGATATCAAGATGATTGCTCCATCGCACGGCTTGATTTGGAGAAGCAACCTGCAGTGGGTGATAGACCGCTACACTGCTTGGAGCCAGCACCAGAGCCAGGAAGGCGTGGTGATAGTTTACGGCTCAATGTACGGAAACACCGGCCGCATGGCTGACATAGTGGCCCGGGGAGTGGCCGACGCAGGAGTGAAAGAAATCAAGGTTTACGACGTGTCGAAGACCGAGACCTCGTTTATTTTCAGCGACATCTGGAAATACAAGGGCGTGGTTTTGGGTGCTTGCTCTCACTACGGCAGCATATTCCCGAACATGGTAGGTCTGCTGCATGAACTGGGCGAATACAAACCTCAGAACAAGGTGTTCGGCCTGTTTGGCGGTGCTTCGTGGAGCGGCGGCGGTCTTAAGACATTAAAAGAAAACGCTGAAGCCTGCAAGTGGAACATAGTGAGCGAGCCGGTCGAGGTGAAAGGCGCTCCGATTAGGGAAGAGGATATAGAGAAACTGTATAAGCTCGGCCTTGAAATCGGGAAAGCCGTAATTTAATGCAAAGACGTAAAACTATGCAATTGTTGCATAGTTTGAAGTTACGAATTATTATTCACTAACTATAAATTAAAGATTATGATAGAATTACCTAAATTACCGTATGAGATTGACGCTTTGGCGCCGCATATCTCGCAGAAGACATTGGAATTTCACTATGGCAAGCATCACAACGGCTATGTGAACAATTTGAACAAACTCATTGCAGGCACTCCGTTTGAGGGCAAAAGCCTTGAGGAGATTGTGAAGACATCTCAGGGTGGCATGTTCAACAACGCCGCTCAGGTGTGGAACCACACTTTCTATTGGAACTGCATGACACCGAACCCTAAAAAAGCCGCTCCTGAAGGAAAACTGATGGAGGCCATAGTGCGCGACTTCGGCAGCTTTGACGCTTTCAAAGAGAAGTTCATCAACGCCTGCGTGACCTTGTTCGGCTCAGGTTGGGCTTGGCTGGTGGCCGGCAAAGACGGCAAACTCTCCATAGTGCAGACCTCAAATGCCGGCTGTCCGTTGACAGAAGGCCTCAAGCCGCTGCTGGTGTGCGACGTTTGGGAGCATGCTTATTATCTGGATTACCAGAATCTGCGTGCTAACTACGTTAATGAATTCTGGTCGGTGATCAATTGGGAATATGTGGAGTCTAGCTATTAGTCTTTAGTCTTTAGTCTTTAGTTGCTAAAGTCTAAGGTCTAAAGTCTAGCGACTCTCAACTGTCTCCAGTTCCTTGTAGTAAACCTGAGGGATTTCGTCTTTATAATCCTTGCTGTAATAGTCGGCTGGCTTGAGTAGCTTGCCGAAGGCGAAGTCTTGTATGAGCACGAACTCGTTGCCTTCACTCAACAGAGCGTATTGGTGGTCGGGGTCGTTGAGCATATCCTCGAAATTATCTATATCATCCGCACTGTAATCGTATATGTCGGAGTTGGCGCGCAGACGGAATGTGGTGACGCTGCGGCTGCGGCCGTCCTTGGTGGTGAGAGTCAGCCTCTGTTGGAATGGCGAGTTGATGATGGAGTCGCGGCGAGCCGGATCAACATCGTTAAGGAAGGCCTCAAAACGCACGTCGCCGAAAGACGACATAAGAGTTAGCACTTTGTTTTCGCTGTAGTCGACAGGTTGCCCGTTGAGGCGGGTCATGGAATACTGGTAACGGTCTTTCTCCTGAATGATGAAGCCGTTGTCAGGGTCGTCGGTTATCTCAAGTTTGACAGCAGCTATGTTGTTCATAGGCTCGGCGAAAATGAGATGGTCGCGCCAGTCCATGGGGTTGGCCGAGAAGCGGGCGCTGATGAAGCCCCTGAAGCCGTGCAGATGCACTACGTAGACCTTGTCGCCACCTTCCTTGAGGACGTAGGTGCCGTTGTTGTCTTGAGTCACGTCGCCTATGTAAAACACCTTGGAACGTTTCTCGTGATAGAACAGCTTAACCTTGTTGAACAGGTTGATGCGGGGCAGCATCTGATAGACCTCCACCTTGGTGTTGGTACCCGACATTCGAGTGATGATATTGTCGCTTTTCTTGACCGACACAGGCATCTTGATGCGCATGCGGTTGAGGGTGTAGAGCATATCGTTGACCATACGCTGTGAGGCACGGTACTCCTCGTTGACGGTCCAGCCGTTATCGGTGCGCTCCAGCAAGGTCTTGTTACCGCTCTTGTCGGCGAAGAACAGACGGGTGATGGAGGCGGTGTCGTAGACGGTGAAGTCGGCGGCCTCTCCGTGTAAGGAGCTCAGATAGCGGTTGTTGGCTATGAGTACGCCCGCGATAATCACCAGAATGGCGACGATTACTATTGATATTATGTTCCTTTTCTTCATATTATCGTTGGTATTTTTTCTTTCTTAATATTGCCAGAACAAAGCCTAAAACTATCATGAGGGCGCTTGGCAGAACCACGTTGACAGTTTGCCACATCAGCTGACGGCTGTTGATTTTGTTCATGTCGAGCAGTCTGATTTTGAGCTCGCGCGAACGTACACTGATGAGTCCTTCGCCTTCGAGCAGGTAGCTGACGGCATTCTCGATGAACTGTTTGTTGCCGTAGGTGTTGTTGGTATACTGGTCGTAACCGAGGGGCAATGGCGAGCCCACACGTTTGTTGTTTTTCTTGGCATAGTCGAGTTGGGCGAGCTGGTTACGGATGATGTCTCCGTCTGCGACCACAATCATGGACGTTTTCTCGCTATGGGTCTTGAACCCGATTTCAGGAGAGTCAAGTATGGCTTCCGGCATGCGGTTCTCGTAGAGAGAGGAGAACTTTCCGCTGAGCAGGAAGGCTGTTGGGAGGCCCTTCTGAGGGAACATCTGGGCGTTGGGACGCTGGTTGAGTATATCGAGAGAGATATAGACCGGAGCGCTTGACACCTTAGTGTAGTCGGATGTCTTCAGAAGAGGGGTTTTCTGTATCTCAGGCGCCGAGGTGGTCGGCTCGAGCGAACTCACGAAGTCGGCTTTCACGGCCTCCAGATTTCTCACAATAGGATGATCTGATGCCGGGCTGAGCAGAGGGAAGTAGTACCAGGGCAGAAGCATGCTCTGCAAGTTGGTGCCCTGTCCGGTGACCAGACCTATCTGGGCGCAAGGGTAGGCCATGAGCAGGTTGCGGTTGAGACGCAATCCGTATCTGAAAAGCTGGTCGTCGAGATTGAGGTTGAGGGCCAGTCCCATGGTCGATTCGGCGCTTTGTAAGCTGTCCATGGAGGCGTTGACAGGGTCTATCAGCCACATCACCTTGCCGCCGTACATTATGTACTGGTCGATTATGAACTTGTCTTTCTCGGAGAAAGGCAGGGTAGGCTTGGCAATCACTATGGCATCGAAGGCGGGCTTGATGACTATGTTGCTGTCGCGGTCGTAGTCGCGCTTGGTGAGGGCTGTCACCTGCTCGTTGAGAGTGGCGCGCTTGATGTTGTATTTCTTCGAGAGGGTGTTGGCTATGTCGTACACCTCGTTGTCGGTAAGCTCACCGTGACCGTCCACAAAAGCTATGCTCTGACGGTTGCTGGTGGATATGTCCTTGATGGCGCTTATCAGCTTGTATTCAAGGTCTTGAGCCGAGTTGTTGAGCACTGTCTCCTGTGTCTGTCCCGACTCACCCGAGAGCAGGTCGATGGGCAGCTCGTTCTCGCGATAGCTCAGTATGACGCCCGGCCAAATCAGAATCTGCTGCATCCCGTTGTTGGTCTGCACGGTCTCGGTATAGTAATTCAGTCCGCTCTGCCACAGTATCTTATAGGTTTCCTGACGTTCGGCCGGATCGGGGCTTTCAGAAGGGTCTATAAATTCGTAATCGATGAACTTGCTGTAGGCACGGAACTCGTCCAGCATCTCCTTGGTCTCCTTGCGGAGCTTCTTAAAGCCGGCTGGGAAATCGCCTTCCAGATACACACGGAAGTAGACATAGTCGTCAAGACCTTTCAGAATCTCCTTGGAGGTGTTGGAAAGGGTGTATCTCTTCTCGGAAGTCAAGTCGAAGCGGGTGTAGACGTAAGATCCTATGATATTGACTAACACAATGATCGCCAAGGTGACAATCAATGACATTATTTCGTTGCGTTTGATGTTTTTTCTCTTGTTCTCCATCTTCACCTCCTACCATTTGCGGCTCGACAAAGTAAGCTTTGTCAGGCTCAGGAATAAAACAATCACGCTAAGGAAATATATCAAATCGCGGGTGTCGATGACACCACGGCTCATTGAGCTGTAGTGGGCCGCCATGCCGAGCTGTTGGATGAACAGGTCGACTTTTCCGAACATTGAGAGGGAGTAGATGAACTCAAACCCGATGTAGAGGAAGCCGCAGAGGAATACCGAAAGTATGAAGGCAAGTATCTGGTTGTTAGTTACAGAGCTGCAGAAAACGCCTATAGAGACGAAGGCTGCGCTGAGGAAAAACAGTCCGATGTATGAGCCCCAGATGCCGCCGTGGTCTATGTTGCCGGCCGGCATGGCAAGACTAGATACCGAGATGTAATAAATCAAAGTGGGGATGAGGGCCAGCAGCACCAGGGCGACGCCTGCAAAGTATTTGGCTCCCACTATCTGCCAATCGGAAAGAGGCTTGGTGAGAAGCATCTCTATGGTGCCGGTGCGACGTTCCTCGGCGAAGAAACGCATGGTGACGGCGGGCACCAGAAACAGAAATACCCAAGGTGCCAGAATGAACAGGCTGTCCAGGCTGGCATAACCGTAAGTCATGACGTTGAAGTCGCTGCGGAACACCCAAAGGAACAAGCCGGTGATGAGCAAAAAGACCACCACCACCATTATTCCGATGAGGGAACTCAAAAAGTTGTTAATCTCTTTCTTGAAAAGGGCGTACATCGGTTATTCTCCTTCGAAGGTTATCGAACTGAAGATAGGATACTCTGGAAGTTTTTCGCGTCCCTTCAAGTCGACAAGTTCGACTAGGACACTAATGCCTGCCACTGTTCCGCCAACCTTTTCAACCAGTTGTGTGATGGCTTTGGTGGTGCCGCCTGTGGCCAAAAGGTCGTCAACTATGAGCACTTTTGAACCCGGCTTGCAGATATCAGTGAGAATCTCAAGACGTCCGACACCGTATTCCAATTCGTAATCCTGGGAGATGACATTGGATGGAAGTTTGCCATTCTTGCGAATCAGCACAAGAGACTTGTTAAGCTTGTATGCCATGGCTGCCGCGAAAATGAATCCGCGGGCTTCGGCACCTGCAATTACTTCAAAATCAATGTCTTTTACCTTATCGCACATGTCGTCTACGGCTTGATGAAAGCCTTCACCATCGTTGAGCAAAGTGCTTATATCGCGAAACATTATCCCTTTTTTCGGGAAATCGGGTATTGTACGTAAATAGTCTTTTAAATCTTTCATGACAGATGATTTTCAAAGAGCAAAAATACTAAAAAATTTAATGTAAAATCAGATTGTTTTTTTTATAAATTTGCCATGATAATAATCATCGGTTGGATATGGTTAAGAGATTTATAGTTTTTTTGCTGCTAAGCATCATATCCGTTGCCTCGCTGAACGCCCAGTCGGAGAGGAAGCACACTCTTGCTGCAGACGTTATGGCTCAAGGACTTATGGGTTATAACGGCACATACAGGTGGTACGGCGGCATTGATTTGAAAGGCAATCTGAGGGTGGATCAGACCAATTTCGCCTTGAGTTTTGAGGGCCTGACGGCCAATGTTTATTCCGTAAGTCTGACAGCCACACCCGAGTTTGAAATCTGTAAAAACGGAATACTTTTCCTTGACGGCACCTTGCATTCCAGAATTTTTGCAAAATATAAGACATACGAGTTTGTGTACGCGGCCAGCGTAGGGTTCAAGATGCGCCATTTTTCGGCACAAGTCGGAGTTTTCTCAAGGACGATAGACGCTTTGGGCAGAAGTTGGCATTCGCTTGACAACTATATTGCCGAGCCTTTTAACTTTCTGTACAGAATTAAGGTTAGCATCATGGGCTTTGACCATCCGTGGGATGTGGTTCTGACTTTTTCCGATTACAATGATTTTGAATACGAAAGAATGTGGGAGCCTCTTTTCAGTTTGGGCGGCCGTTGGGATTTCAAGGACCGTTGGAGCGCTGTGGCCGAAGGTACTCTGGAGCCGGCCGGAATGTTCCATGGCACTGTGAAGTTCTACGAGGCGACATTGAGACTGGGAGTAAAATATAAGTTATAAGCCATGAATTTGAAATTTGGAGCTTGGAGTTTGAAGTTGACAGCGATATTGTTGCTGCTGGCATCGTCTTGCGGCAAAAACATCGATTATCTGGGTATAATCATGACCTTCAACGAGTCGCCTGACGAGAGGTTTGCCCAGTCTATGGAGTACAATCGCGAGCACGGCTACGACACTGTCTATGTGGCTCAGGACGACTACAAAGTCTATACGATGAGCGACATACATGTTGATTTTTCGACAGTCAACCTCGACAGATATGTGTCGGATTATCTGGCCGACAGTATGGCGGCGCCTTTCTCGCTTTGTCTGGGTGACCTCATCAACGCCACCGGCCATTACGATTATTTTCTGGACCATGTTAAGCCTGTTACCGAGGCCGGACGTAAGATTTATTACACAGTTGGCAACCACGACCTGTATTTCGACCAATGGAAGGAGTATTTCTCGAAGTTCGGCTCGTCGACTTATTGGTTTGAGGTGCACACGGCAGGCGGTTACAAGGATTTGTACATCTCACTTGAAACCGGCAGCGGCACCCTGGGCGTGGACCAGAGAGATTGGCTCGAGGATGTGCTGAAAGCCAAGCAAAATCAGGGATTCAGGCATATCATAGTATTTACGCACACTCACTTCTTCAAGAAGGACACCTCTCAAGGTCACACCAGCAATTTCAATTTGGAAGAGACTTACGATCTGGCCGATTTGTTCGACCGTTACGACGTCTCCATGGTGCTGCAGGGCCACTCGCATTCGCGCGATCTGACCATGTTCAAGGATGTGGTTTATTTGAGGGTGGATGCGCTTGAAGACCATTATCCGGAGGCTTTTTACACCATTTTGAAGGTGGGAAACACCATAAACTACGAATTTGTTAAAGTTAATTGATATCTAAAAAAAATAGCATTATGAAATCTAATGGCAATTACGACTGGAAGTTTTCGACCGTGGGCGGTGTCACAAGAGTGAACATCGAGTCGGGTCAAGACCTCGCACATTTGGACGAGCTTGACAGAAAACTGTGGACCGCTTTGAGCTGTCCTTTGAAAAACCTTGAAATTGACGAAAAGACGCTGATCATGCTCGACACCAACGGCGACGGCAAGATTCACATTGAGGAGATGGTGGCGGCTTCGAAGTGGCTTACAACCGTCATCAACGACCCTGAATTGCTTACGCATCGCGCCAGTGTCATACCGTTCAGTGCTTTCAACAAGGAGAGTGTGGAAGGCAAACATCTTCTGGAGGTGTCGAAACAGATAATCGAGAATCTGGGCCTGCAGAAAAACGAGATTTCAATAGCTGACGTTTCGGACAGCCTTGCCATCTTTGCCAAGACCCGTTTCAACGGCGACGGTATAATTACAGTCAATTCGGCTGAAGACGAGGCATTGAAGACCCTCATCGGCACCATCATAAACACTGTGGGCTCGGTCACGGACCGTAGCGGCGATCCGGGTGTCAACACCGACCAGATCGAGGCGTTTTACGCCGCTTTGGCCGACTATACAGCATGGAAGGACGCTGGCGCCGCCGACAAGGAGAACGTCTTCCCTTACGGCGACGATACGGCGGCGGCGCTCGATGCCTGCATGGCGGTGAAAGATAAAATCGACGACTTCTTCATGCGCTGCAAACTTGCCTCGTTCAATGCCGACAGCGCTTCGGTGCTTGACGTCTCGTCAGCCAAGATTAGCGAGATAAGCGGTAACAACCTGGCAGCCAGCACAGCCGAGATTGCCACATATCCGTTGGCACGTGTCAACGCCGAACACAAGCTGCCTCTGGGCGACGCTGTCAACCCGGCATGGGCTGGAGCTATGGCCACACTGAAGAAACTCGTGCTCGACAAGGAGTTCCCCAAGGCCAAAGACCTCACCGAGGAACAGTGGAATGCCGTTATCGGCAAGTTCGGCGCCTACAACGCTTGGATGGCCGCCAAGGCCGGTGCCTGCGTGGAGAGCGTGGATTACGACGCAGCCAAACAGATTTTGGCCGACAACAAGAAAGACGCCCTGCTCGACCTGGTGGCACAGGATAAGGCTCTCGAAGAAAAATCGAACGACATAGAATCGGTCGACAAACTGTTGCACCTCTACAGAGACTTCTTCACCCTGCTGACCAACTTCGTCACCTTCGCCGATTTCTACAATCCCGAAAAGAAAGCTATCTTCCAGGCCGGTACCCTTTACATAGACGAGCGCGCCTGCGACCTCTGCGTCAAGGTCAGTGACATGGGTGCTCAGGGTGCCATGGCTCCGCTGAGCAATATGTACATTCTCTATTGCGACTGCACCTGCAAGAGCAAGCCAGGCACTATGACCATTGCCGCTGTCATGACCGACGGCGACGTGGGCTCAATCATGGTGGGCAAACATGCAGTGTTCTACGACCGCGACGGCCTCGGCTGGAATGCCACAGTGACCAAGATCATAGAGAATCCTATCAGCATCCGTCAGGCCTTCTGGTCGCCTTACCGCAAGATGGCCAAATCGGTTGAAGACATGATTAACAAACGTGCCGCTGAAAAGGACGCCAAGGTGATGGCCGACGCCAACGCCAAGATTGACAACGCCAATATTCCTGCCGACGGCAGCAAACCTGAGGTCAAACCTCCGTTCGACATCGCCAAGTTCGCCGGAATCTTTGCAGCCATAGGCTTGGCATTAGGCTTGGTGGCTTCCGCCATAGGTGGCCTGTTCGCATGGCTCGGACTGCATTGGTATCACTGGGTGATAATGTTTGCAGCCATCATAGCGATAGTTTCAGGTCCTGCTATGATTATGGCATGGTTGAAGCTGCGCAAACGCAACCTTTCACCTATCCTGAACGCCAACGGCTGGGCCTTGAACGCCAGAGTGTTGGTCAACGTAAGATTTGGCGCCACTTTGACGAGCATTGCGAAATATCCAATTGTGAGAACTAAGGACCCGTTCACCACGAAGGCTCCGTTGTGGAGAAGAATCTTGAATTGGTTCATCTTCCTGGTCTGCATCTGTGTGGCGGTTTATTTCATCTTACCTAAGGACATGAGGCCATTCAAGAGCTGCTGCCAGAAAGCCGCAGTTGAAGAGGTGGTTGAGACACCGGCTGAATAGTTCGGAAGTTTAATTGAAAAATGCCGTGGGTGATTCCCACGGCATTTTTTGTGTATTTACATTTTTTGTGATTTAACCCATTCAAATAGTTCCAGCGGCAGATGACAATAACCGTCAGGGTTTTTCTCGAGATAATCCTGATGGTAGTCTTCGGCCGTGTAGAAGTTTTGCAGAGGCATAACCTCTACAGCGATTTTTCCTGAGATCTTGGTTTGTTGCTCTGCCATCACTTTGTTTATGGTCGGCAGATCAGAGGCATCGGTGTAGTAGATGCCGGTGCGATATTGCAAACCGACATCGTGACCCTGTTGGTTGACACTGGTAGGGTCGATTGCATGGAAATACATGTCGAGTAGGAACTCTAGGCTGATTTTGCTGGGGTCGTACTCCACCATGACGGTCTCGGCGGCTTTGGTTTCGCCGCTGCAAACCTCTTTGTACGTCGGGTTTTCCTTGATACTGTTTGCATAGCCTACTTTTGTCTTGACAACACCGTCAATCATTTTGAAATAATGCTCGGTGCCCCAGAAGCAACCGCCAGCGAGAAATATTTGTTTTGTCATCGTCATATTTTTTCGCAAATGTACTGCTTTTTTCTTTACTTTTGTGAATCGAAAATTTAATCGCCATGAAAAAATATTTTACACTGATTTTTACTATGTTTCTGCCGTTTTTGATGCTTGCGCAGAACAACGATTACACTAAATTTGTCAACCCTTTCATAGGAACGCAGACCGACGAGACCGGTGCCCTGAGCGGAAGTACTTTCCCTGGCGCCACAATGCCGCAGAGCATGGTACAGCTCAGCCCGGAGACAGAACAGATGGTCACTTGGGACCCATGCTCCGGCTACGATTATAACAAAGACACCATCTACGGATTCACTCATACCCACCTCAGCGGAACAGGATGCACCGACCTTATCGACATCAGCCTGATGCCTTGGAGTGCGGAGGTGACGCCAGCCCAGCTGAAAGCCGCCAACTTCGGCCAGTATTACAGCCACGACAAGGAGTCGGCCTGTCCGGGTTACTATCAGGTGTTGCTGCAGGATAGCGACGTCAATGTGGAGCTTACATCTACAGTGCGCACAGGCATTCACCGCTACACCTTCCCCCAGGGCAAGCCTCAGACAGTTGTTCTCGACGTGGACCGCGGAGTTTACCGCAAGGACGCTTATTACTCAGGCCGTCGTTTTTACGACATCATTCAAGGCCAGATCCGCATAGTTGACGACCATACAGTGGAAGGCTACCGCGTGGTCTGCGGATGGGCTAAACTGCGTAAGATTTACTTCCGTGCCGAGTTCTCCAAACCAATCAGCGGACATATGCTGATGAACGGCGGACTCAACGTGGGCAACAGCGACGTGGTCAACGGCCGCACTCCCCGTGCAGCTCTCAGCTTCGACAACAGCGACGGTCAGGAACTGATCATAAAAGTGTCAATCTCGCCTGTCGACAACGAAGGCGCCCGCAAAAACATGCTCGCCGAAGCTCAAAGCTGGGATTTCGACGGATATGTCCAAGCCGCACACGACACTTGGCAGCGTGAGCTCAGCCGTATCGACATTGAAGGCACCGACGAGCAGAAAACCATATTTTACACAGGTTTGTATCATGTTTTGATACAGCCCAACACCATGAGCGACGTCGACGGCCGTTACATGGACACCAATTTTGAAATCAAGCAGATGCCTGAGGGACAGACCTATCACAGCACCTTTAGCCTCTGGGATACCTTCCGCGCCGCACATCCGCTTTATACGTTGATTGCACCGGATATAGCCGCCCAGTTTGTGCGCGACATGATTTTGCATCACAAAACATACGGTTACCTGCCGATTTGGGATCTCTGGGGACAGGACAACTACTGCATGATAGGCAACCACGCCATTCCTGTGTTGGCCGACGCCATCATGGCTGAGATTCCGGGCATAGACGTGGAGGAGGCTTATCAGGCCATGTTCGAGAGCAGCACCCGCAGCCACTACAACTCACCATTCGAGATTTGGGAAAAGTACGGATACATGCCGCAGACTCTGCAGGACGAGAGCGTCAGCATCACCATGGAACAGGCTTACGACGACGCTTGCGTGGCCTTGGTGGCCAAGAAACTCGGCAAAACCGAAGATTACGAGCGTTTCTATCGTCGTAGCATGTTCTATAAGAACCTCTTCGACCCAGAGACAGGATTCTTCCGCCCGAAGGACGAGAACGGCAACTGGATAGAGGGTTTCGACCCGCTCAGCTACGAGCAGCCTTGTTTCGTGGAAGGCAACGCTTGGCAGTACATGTGGTTTGTACCACAGGATCCTCAAGGTCTCATCAACCTCTTTGGCAGCAAAAAGGCATTTTTGAAAAAACTTGACGAAAACTTCAGTCTGACTGCCACCAGCGGCAATGTGGACGGCAACGCCAGCGGATTCATCGGACAGTACGCCCACGGCAATGAGCCCAGCCATCACACTGTTTATCTCTACAACTTCGCAGGCAAGCCTGAGCGCACTCAGGAGTTGGTCGAACAGGTCCGTTCGGAGTTCTATCGTGCCACTCCATGCGGTTACGCCGGCAACGACGACTGCGGACAGATGTCGGCCTGGTACATCTTCTCAAGCCTCGGCTTCTATCCGTTCCACGCCGGTTCAGCTGAATATGTCATAGGCACTCCTTTGTTCACAAAGGCTGTCATACATCTCGAAAATGGCAATGATTTCGTGATTTCAGCACCTAACAAAACAGCTGAGCGCATCCACGTCAAGAGCGTGAAACTCAATGGCAAACCGGTGACCGATTATAAAATCACCAACCAGCAAATCATGGATGGCGGAACTTTGGAATTTAAGATGAAATAAAACAGTATGGAAAAACTTAGCACAAAAAAGCTTATTCTTTCGATAGTTATCATATTGATAACTATAGTTTTGTGGGTTTTACCGACTCAATCTTTCGGTATAGACGGACTGACGGTGATACAGCAGCGGACCATGGCGATCTTCGTTTTCGCTGCCCTGATGTGGCTGTTTGAAGTCATCCCGGCTTGGGCGACCTCGGTTGTTACCATAGTGGGACTGCTTTTTGCCGTTTCGAACAAAGGTTTTATGATAGAAGCGGCTGGCACTACGGTCAACTACAAGGAAATCATGGCCTCGTTTGCCGACCCAGTCATCATGTTGTTTTTAGGTGGTTTTGTGATGGCTGTTGCAGCTAGCAAGGTAGGACTTGACGCTTATCTCGCCAAAGCTTTGCTACACATTTTCGGTAACAAGCCAAAGTTCGTATTACTCGGCGTGTTAATGGTGCCAGGTATTTTCTCTATGTTCATGTCGAACACCGCCACTGCCGCTATGATGCTGGCGTTTATGGCTCCTGTTTTGAAAAACTTACCGAAAGACAGCGGGGCTCCGGCAGCTTTGACGCTAGCCATCCCGATTGCCGCCAACTTCGGCGGTTTGGGAACGCCTATAGGAACGCCTCCTAACGCCATCGCACTCGGAGCATTGACAAAAGTCGGCATAGACATCAGTTTTGGCTCATGGGTGATTCACATGGTGCCTTATGTACTCATTCTCCTTCTGATAGCTTGGGTTGTGCTGATGCTCTTCTTCCCGATGAAGATGGAGACATTAGAGATAGAAATTGAGTCGAACGCCAAATTCGACCGAGACTTTTGGATTGTCGCCATCACAATGCCTGTTACGATTTTGCTGTGGGTCACCGAGGGCTGGACGCATTTCGACTCCAACATAGTGGCTCTTGTGCCGTTCGCGGTGTTTTCGATAACGGGCGTTTTCAAGGAAGAAGATTTTTCAAAGATTGAATGGCATATCCTTTGGATGGTTGCCGGCGGTTTTGCCCTTGGCACCTGCCTCAATGAGACGGGCTTGGCTACCGTTATCATCAACGCTATACCGTTCACTCAATGGCCAGCAGCGATGGTGATTCTCGGTGCGGGTCTTGTCATGTACCTTCTTTCAACCTTCATATCCAACTCATCGGCAGCGAGCTTGCTGATGCCGGTGCTTGCTGTCGTCTCAACCGCTATAAAGGATGAGCTGACAGCCTTGGGAGGTGCCGCCTCGTTGATAGTTTACGTGGCAATATGCTGCTCATTGGCGATGACCTTGCCTGTATCAACTCCGCCTAATGCCATAGCCGCCTCCACTGGCATGATTAAAACCAGCCAGATGGTGAAAGTCGGCTTGATATTAGGTATTATCGGTGGAGTGTTAGGCTACGTGTTGTTGAGAATCGCAGCGTTTTAGAATTGTTATTCAATCCAAACGTTGCTGAGTTTCTCAAACAATGCTGGCAGATACGCGCAACCGCGGTTACCATTTCCGATTCTCACTATTATCAGATTTTTATACGGGTTGACATATAATACCTGTCCGTATAAGCCTAATGCGAAATATCCCGGATACTTCGCTTTAGGGAAACCGTTATAGCTCAGGTTGTACCAGTTGAAATGATAGCCGTTGTTCCTGAGGTCATATTTGGTTGACTGAATAATCCATTCCTCGCTCACTATGCGTTGGCCTTCCCACATTCCTTTGTTGAGATAGAGACGGCCAATCTTGGCGAGGTCCTTGATGATAAGCGTGATGCCGCCGAAGGCATGTGCCACATCGTGTTTGCGGCTGTCGATATTGACAAATGCCACCGACTCCATCTGCAACGGCTGCCAGACTTTCTCACTGAGATAATCGGCATAACGTTTACCTGAGGCGCGCTCTATGACAACGCCTAAAATAGCCGACGTCATGCTGTCGTAGTGCTCTTCTGTGCCCGGCTCACGGCGAAATTTCATGTTACGGATCTGCTTCATCAGGTTGTGCCCGTAGTTTAACCGTGCCATAGCGTTAAGATTCTTCATATCCTTTACAGAGAAGTTATAGTCTTCTTCAAAATCCAAACCGCTGCGCATGTCGAGCAGATGACGTATGGTGAGACGTTCCCATCGCGGGTCTCTTCCTTTCAGCTCAGGCAGATATTTTGTGACAGGGTCGTCGATGCTTTCGATATAGCCGTCGTCGACGGCTATGCCGCACAGCAGCGAGGTGATGGATTTTGACACCGAAAAGATGGTTGCCATGCGTTCGGCCGAGAAATCGCCCCAGTATCTTTCATAAACTATGCTGTCGTTATGTATGATGAGTACTCCTTGTGTCTTGCTTTTAGGGGCCACAGCCTCAGTAAATGTCATGTTTACACAATTAGGCGGATAGTTGTAAAAATGCAGAGTGTCGACCCATTCGGCCTGCTTCTTGGCGACCGGAAAGGTGAATGATTGTCCGCCTTTGGCTATAGTGTCATATTCGCAGGTCTCGAAACTGAAGATATCGGGGCCGTTCATGCCTTCTTTCATATAGCCTCTAAGCATAGCGCAAGAAGTCAAAAGCGCAGTGCTGATGACCAATAAGGTTTTTACAATAATTGATTTCATTTCAACAGATATTTTAAATGGTAATTCAGAAAGCAAAGATATTAAAAATTGTAAACCGAAAGAAAAAAATAAAAAAAGGATGCCGTTTTTTTACGACATCCTTTAACTGTCAGATTTTTTTATCTTCTTAAAATAAATATCAATTACACTGTTTTTATAATTATTTTTCAAGCGTATATCATTGTTGATCAATGATTTATACTCAAACTTCCAAATAAGCACGCTTGATAGTGCTTGTTTGGCGCACAAATTATAAACCGTACATTTGCCTGTTTATTCCGATGGTGTTTTTACCAACAATATATGCGTAGCAAGACACTGGTATAAATTGTAAAACTCCAATATTCATTTCATGTCGTTGGGTTAATGTCTTTGAAGTCACAAGTGATTGTGTCAGTCCTGTTTGATTCATAAAGTACAATAAAGAAGTTAATTCTTCTGGATGTTCAACATAACGATCTGTCCATTTGATTTCCACCGACCAAAATGGTTCTTGTCGAGCAATGTCCATTCCAACAATATCTACTTCGCCTTGTTGTTTTTTATTCATTCTCCAATTGGCATAAGCAAGATTTACTCCTAAACGCGGTATCCATTGCGCATAGATTGCCGTTTCCACCATATTGCCAATTTCCGAATCTGTTTCTGTAATAGGCTGGAAAAGAGCGCATCGGAGGGATGGGTTTGTCAAATAGATTTTGAAACTCATTTCCCTTTGGTATCGTTTGGCAGTATCATTAGTGCGGTGTATAACTTTTATCAAAAAAGCCGCTTCAAGATATTCAATGTATTTGCGTAAAGTGTCTTTTCTAACCCCAGATTCTTTAGACATCTTTTCATATGAAAACTGGTCGCCAGAGTGATAAGCAATCATTGTAAACACACTGTTTAGCTCTTGAACATCCTGTATGCCATACAAACTAGGCAAGTCTCGGAGTAAGACTTTGTCAATAATATCATGACGTATGAATTGTCCGGGGTTTTCCTGTATCTTATTTGAGAATACTACTTCGGGATAACCACCGTAATTGATGTAATCAATAAACAGTTGATTGAGGAGATTAATATCGATGGTGTTATATAAATCAACCATGACTCCATACCATAACATTTTTTGCGGTATGAGTAGGTTTTGATAGTTTTTGAGGTGAATATATTCATAAAAAGTTAGTGGAGGAAGTATAAAATCAGTAAAACGTCCAGCACCACTTTCATTACTGCGTTTTTTAAGTTCAGCTGCAGCTGAACCAGATACTACAAAACGAGTGTTACGATAGGTGTCAACAAGTGATTTAAGATGTACTTCCCAATCTTTCAGGTATTGTATCTCATCAAAAAATACATAATACTGACTCTTGTCATTCGGTTGTTTAGCAAGAGTTTGTTTACAGAGATTATATAATTGTTCTAGATAGATGTTGTTGTAAATAGGCGTCTCAACTGATATGTATATGATGTTTTGTGCTGGCACGCCATCGTCAATTAGTCGTTGTATAGTGTGGTAAATCATTACAGTTTTACCCACACGTCGTGGTCCCATCAATACAATCGAACGGTTTATTGACAAATCTGTTACTAACGGATAGAAAATATCCATATACATCCTTGGATGCATCTCGCGGTAGAAAGATTGTATTGCACCTTCTGTCCACCAAGGATTATCAACTCGAAGACGTCCAATAATTTGTTGTTCTAATAAAGCTGTATATTCCATATAAGAAAAATTTTACGGTGCAAATATACAATAATTTATCAAAATAAGTATATATTTTTTTGCTTATTTGGACAAATATGATACTTTTAATACTTTTTTAATGTTATTTATTGCTTAAAATGATTATTATAAAGAATATAAATTTTTTGTTTCCTCAAATTCTTTTTGAACATTTTTCCCGAAATTCTCAAAATTTAAAGTGGGGATTTTCCCGAAATTCTCACAATTTGATACAGGGGTTTTGTCCTTGTTATTACAACACTAAAAAACATCACCAGTGTCAACTTTTGTAAATTATTAACATCTTAAAAAATTTTTAGTGTCTACTTTCCCGAGCTGGTACAATTTTTGAATATTTTTACCGCAAAAATAGAAAACAAAATGCCACAAAAATAGAAAATAGAGTTGCGGATTTAAATTAAATTTATATTTTTGCATCAAAATAATCACCATGATAACATTTAAAGAATACCGGGAAAAAACAAAAGCAACATCAAGATTTATGTTGAGAATTTGTGGTGTGATATTTTCTGTATGTTTTTGTGTAATTTATTTATTGACAGAGTCATCATCATCTCCTTTCCTAAAAAATATCCTATATTGTGCCGTTTGCATATTATTGGGAAATCTTTTTGCAGTATTTATCTGGCTGTTGGCAATTTACACTTCTTTCAAAATTACAAAACGTTCATATAAAATTATCGAGAATCTACCAAAAGACATTATTGAATCTTATAAAATCTTTTTAATAACGGAGAATTTAGACAATAAGTATCATTATCCCGAAAGTAAGGTTGTTGTTCAAAAAGACAATTTTAAATTTGTATTGTTGAGCAATAGTTCACAAATGTTTTGCACTTTATTAAGTAATCCATCGGGTATTTGGGCGATGAAACCAAAAATTGACCGTAAATACAGAAAAGAACATATTGAATTGACAGGTTTTGGTTTTAGAGAAACGTCAAAACGAAAGAATTGGCGCAACATAACCAAATCAGACTTTGACAAGCGTATACAACGTCTTATCGAGATAACTCAAACTGAAATTCCTCACTATTCAGATAGGTTATCACAATAATGATTAACAAAAAAAAGGATGCCGTTTTTTACGACATCCTTTTCTAAAGACTAAGGTCTAAAGACTAAGGTCTTACTTCACTTCTTCGAAGTCGACGTCGGTGACGTTGTCGTCTTTACCGCCGTTGTTGCCCGGGTTCTGAGGACCCTGCTGACCGTTGAAAGGTCCCTGCTGGCCGCCCTGAGCGCCGGCATTCTTGTACATCTCTTCCGAAGCCTTCTGCCAGATACCGTTCATCTCTGCCATAGCAGCGTCGATGCCGGCGATGTCCTGTGCCTTGTGAGCTGTCTTCAGCTTCTCGAGTGCGCTCTCGATCTCGCCCTTCTTGTCGGCTGGCAGCTTGTCGCCGTATTCCTTCAACTGTTTCTCAGTGTTGAAGATCATGGCGTCGGCAGCGTTGATCTTGTCGATGCGCTCGCGTTCCTTCTTATCGGCGTCGGCGTTAGCCTCAGCTTCTGCCTTCATACGCTTGATTTCGTCGTCGCTCAAGCCTGACGATGCCTCGATACGGATGCTCTGGGTCTTGCCTGTGGCTTTATCCTTTGCGCTCACGTTCAAGATGCCGTTGGCGTCGATATCGAATGTGACTTCGATCTGCGGGACACCTCTTGGCGCTGGCGGGATGTTGTCGAGGTTGAAACGACCGATGGTCTTGTTCTGGTTAGCCATTGGACGTTCGCCCTGCAGCACGTGGATTTCTACCGATGGCTGGTTGTCGACAGCTGTCGAGAACACCTCCGATTTCTTGAATGGGATGGTGGTGTTGCTCTCGATGAGCTTTGTCATCACGCCGCCGAGGGTCTCGATACCGAGTGACAATGGTGTGACATCAAGCAACAGCACGTCTTTCACTTCGCCTGTCAAAACGCCGCCCTGGATTGAAGCTCCGATAGCGACCACCTCGTCCGGGTTCACGCCCTTTGAAGGTTCTTTCTTGAAGAAGTCGCGGACGATGTTCTGGATGGCCGGGATACGTGTTGAACCACCAACCAAGATGACGTCGTCTATGTCGCTCACGCTCATGCCAGCGTCTTCCAATGCCTTGCGGCATGGCTCGATGGTTGCCTGGATGAGGTCGTCGCACAACTGCTCGAACTTAGCTCTTGAGAGTTTGCGCACCAAGTGTTTAGGTCCGGCCTGTGTGGCTGTGATGTATGGCAGGTTGATTTCTGTCTCTGTCGATGCTGACAACTCGATCTTTGCCTTTTCAGCAGCTTCTTTCAATCTCTGTAATGACATCGGGTCCTTGCGGAGGTCGATGTTCTCGTCGTGCATGAACTCTTCTGCCAACCAGTTGATGATACGCTCGTCGAAGTCGTCGCCGCCGAGGTGGGTGTTACCGTTTGTCGATTTCACTTCAAACACTCCGTCGCCGAGTTCAAGGATTGAGATATCGAATGTACCGCCGCCGAGGTCGTACACTGCAACCTTCACATCGCTCTTCTTCTTGTCCAAGCCGTATGCCAAAGCTGCTGCTGTAGGCTCATTGATGATACGACGCACGTTCAAACCTGCGATTTCGCCGGCTTCCTTTGTAGCCTGACGCTGTGAGTCGCTGAAGTATGCAGGCACTGTGATGACGGCTTCGGTGACAGGCTGTCCGAGGTAATCCTCAGCGGTCTTCTTCATCTTCTGAAGCACCATTGCTGAGATCTCCTGTGGTGTGTAAAGCTTGCCGTCGATGTCGATACGTGGGGTGTTGTTGCCGCCCTTAACCACTTTATAAGGTACACGGCTGATTTCGCTCTGCATCTTGTCGTAGGTCTCACCCATGAAACGTTTGATAGAATAAACGGTTCTCAAAGGGTTTGTGATGGCCTGACGTTTTGCAGGCTCGCCCACCTTACGCTCGCCGTTGTCGGTGAATGCCACGATTGACGGGGTGGTGCGGTGTCCTTCGCTGTTCTGAATGACCACCGGCTCACTGCCTTCCATAACTGAAACGCATGAGTTGGTTGTTCCTAAGTCTATACCAATGATTTTTGACATAATTTGTTTCTCCTATATTTTAATTGTTACTATTTTTCAAAAAATCTGACACCTGCTTGTCAATATTTGTGCCAAAACCGTAAAAATCGGTGTTTTTAGCATAAAAATAAAAAAGAGAACCATTAAAACAATGATTCTCAATAGATTATAAAATATTATCCAATAATTGCCGAACTGACATCAGATTCAAAAAATCTGACAAAACGGCATATTTTACGGATTTGGATCGTGTACGAAACCGTATTGCGGGAAGTCGTCCTCTATCTTCTGACGGGATGTCTGGTTGATGCGGTGGAATGAGCTTCTCGACACTCTCGACGACATCAGGCCCACGCCGTTTTCCACATTTGTGAAGTTAGGCGTATCCTGAATGGCGCTGCTTGAGTTGTTGACCACGCTGTAGTTGTACAGCTCGTCGCCTATAGCCGAAACCTTGTATTCAAACTTCTCGTACCAGCGTTTCACTCCGATAGGGCTGTTGTTCTTCAGATACTCGTTGCTTGCCAGAACGTCGTACAAGGCTTTTGGAGTATAGCTTATCACGTAATATCTGTCGGTTGTGTTGTAAAGGGCGTCGGCTTCACCCGAACCCAGGTTCCATTGGATTGAGCGGTACACTGTGTCGGTGGCTCCCGGCATCAGTTCCTTGTAGTGGAAGAAACCGGTGACGGTGAAATAAGCGGCAGTGCTCTTGAACATGGTCTCAGGGTCTGACACTCTCCATTCCACTGTGCCTCTCTTAGCGTCTTTGAATTGTATGATCTGATTTAGGAAAGGCTTGCTGATGCTGAAGCTGTTGATGGTTGTGGCCTGGGTTGTGATGTTCAAACTGTCGGCTTTACGGTAGATGTTGAGGGTGTATTTCTCGCCTTCTTTAAGCTTTTTGTCAGTGTAATAGTAGGTTTGCCAGCAACCATTGTAGAAAGTGGCGCCCAGTTCGGCCGGAATCCACTTGGAGATGGTGTCCAAAGTGAAGGTCTGAGTGTTGTTGCTGCCTTCAAAGACGCCCGAGAATGTCACATCAATCTCCTGATATGTGTAATTGTTGGCATCATAGTCCTGGGCGAGCTCATTTACATTGCCTATGAAACTCTTCGTGATTTTGAAGAAGTTGGTGTCGGCCGATGCGTCCAACATGGCATAAACCACTGTGCTGTCGCCAGAGTCGCTGTAGAGGTCAACATGGTTGCTGCAGGAGGCCAGGATTAAGGTAAATGCTATAATTGCAAAGAATACTCTTTTCATAATTCAAAATTTAACTCGCAAAAATACAAAAAATCTGAATGATGGTGAAAATTATTTTACAGATTAGGGTCGTACACGAAACCGTAGTTGTAGTTTTCTGTTATCCTCTTCCGGCAAAGCTGCTCAATTACGTGGAAGGTGCTCACCTTGGTGCGCGACGACATAAGGCCCACTCCGTTGTCCACATTGGTGACGTTTATCACATCCTGCATTACGCTTGTGGCTGTGTTGACGCAATGGTAATCGTACAACTCCTCTCCATACACTGTGAGCTGGAACTCAAAGTCCTCAAGCCAGCGCTGCACTCCGTAAGGGCTGTTGTTGTTCAGATACGGGTCGTGCTCGAGCATGGTGAAAAATGTGGAGGGGGTATAAAAGGCCTCGTAATAGCGATATGTGGTGTTGTACATGTTGACGGCCGATTCACAGCGCAGTTTCCACGACATGGTCTGACGGACGGTGTCGGTGGCTCCCGGCATCAGCTCCTTGTAATGAAAATAGGCGTACACGTCAAAGGCTCCGGCGTTGATTTTGGGTGCGTCATCGTTTTTGATGCCGACCCACATGACCCTGTTCAACCTGCCGGACCTCAGGTTGATGTATTTCCCCATGGGCCTGATAAAACTGATACCGCAGATGGTCTTGGTTTTTGACGAGATGACGACACTGTCGGCCTTTCTCAGGACAAACAGCGAATATTCCTGGTTTTTGAGTAGCTTACGGGTGGTGTAGTAAAAGGTTCTCGGCTGGCCGTCCACCATTTTCACTATGGTTGCGGGCTCAATGGTGTCAACCTCATCCTCTCCTTCGAACAATCCGGCAAAACGCACTTCAATGTCTCCCGGCTGGTAGGCATATTCATTTTCCAATGACGACTTGGAGATGCGGAAGAAATTGGTGTCGGCATCCACTTCCAGCACAGTGTACAGTATGGTGCTGTCACCGTCATGGCAGTAGAGGTCGAAGTCGGTGGTGCACGATGACAAAGCCAGCGCGACAGCCGCCACAATTGCCAGAATAATATTTTTCATAGCTTTATGTTCAGCAAGGTTAACCCTGCAAATATACAAAAAATAATACTACTGACAAAAAAACTGTAATCCGAAGAGCATAGACTGAATACTTTTTTCTATTTTTGCAAAAATTTTAAAGACATGTATTTATCGCATAACGCATCTTTAGTCACTACGCACGTTCTTCAGGAGATGAAAACGAAAGGTGAGAAGATTGCGGTTCTCACCGCGTATGACTATACCATGGCCAAGATACTCGACCAGGCAAATATCGATATAATCCTTGTTGGCGACAGTGCTTCCAACGTGATGGAAGGCCATCCTACAACACTGCCTATCACGCTTGATGAGATGATAATCTACGGTGCCTCGGTGGTGCGTGCCGTGTCGCATGCCATGGTGGTGGTCGACATGCCTTTCGGTACCTATCAGGGCAACTCGAAGATAGCTCTCGAGTCGGCAATCCGCATAATGAAGGAGACGGGTGCCAACGCCGTGAAGATGGAAGGCGGACGCGAGATTCTCGAATCTATCGAGCGTATTCTCTGTGCCGGTATCCCGGTGATGGGTCATCTCGGACTCACTCCCCAGAGCATCAATAAGTTCGGAACCTATGTAGTGCGTGCCAAAGATGAATACGAGGCTAACAAACTGCGCGAGGACGCTCTCCTGCTTCAGGAAAAAGGCGTTTTCAGCATAGTGTTAGAAAAGATTCCGGCAGCCTTGGCAACAGAGGTGTCACAGTCGCTTAACATCCCGACCATTGGCATCGGTGCCGGTCACGGTTGCGACGGACAGGTGCTCGTGCTGCAGGACATGCTCGGACTGAGCAACGATTTCTCACCGCGTTTCCTGCGTCGCTACAACAATCTCTACACAACCATCAAAGAGAGCGTTAGCGCATATATCACCGATGTGAAAGAAGTGACGTTCCCGAATGACAGTGAACAGTATTAACGATAGGATTTTATACGAAGACAATCACCTCATTATTGTCAATAAATTGCCATCTGAGATCGTTCAGGGTGACAAAACCGGCGATGTGTGTCTGCTCGACGACGTGAAGGCTTACATCAAGCAGACGAAGAACAAGCCGGGGGAGGTGTTTGCCGGGTTGGTACACCGCTTGGACCGTCCGGTGAGCGGAGCGGTCATCTTTGCCCGCACCAGCAAAGCGCTCAGCCGCATGACAACCATGGTCAAAGACCGCAATTTCCACAAGACTTATCTTGCCGTGGTAAAAAACCGTCCGCCAAAAGAGGCCGACGAGCTGAACGACTACATGGTTAAAAACGAAGCTCAGAACAAGTCGTACATAGTGAAAGAGGGGACAAGCGGAGCTAAATTGGCGACTCTGCGCTATCGTTTGATTGGTAAGTCGGACAACTTCTATCTTCTTGAAATAGATTTGCTCACAGGGCGTCATCATCAGATCCGCTGCCAGCTGGCTCACATCGGCTGCCCCATCAAAGGCGACCTCAAATACGGCTATCCTCGCTCAAATACTGATGCCTCAATCTGCTTGCATTCCTACAAAATCACTTTCGAGCATCCGACGTTGAAAACTCCAATGACTGTGGTTGCTCCTATGCCAAGCGGCATGCCTTGGGAGGCGTTTAGCCGTTAGCCATTAGCCGTTAGCCATTAGCTGATTTTAGGAAAAAATCAGTGTTTGACAATAATTTTCACTGTCTGTTTTCCGCCTTTGGCGTTGGTCAGTTTGAGAAGATAGATGCCCGAAGGACGGTTTTCCATGTCAACTGTCACCTCACCGGTTTCACCGGAGGCTTTCAGCACAGTCTGGCCGAGTATGTTGACTACTTCAAGTTCTTTGAGATTTTCTCCATTGATTGTCAAGACGCCGTCGGTCGGGTTGGGATAAACTGAAACATTTCCGTTCCAATCGGTTTCATCAACTCCCACATGGCTTTCGTGTTGCCATTTCAGGATAGGGAAGCCGTCGTTGAGATAGACGTAGGTATCCATGAAGAACACTTCCTCATCGGCATTGAGAAGGCCGATAAACTCCTCCGACTTCATCTCGTCTTCCGACTTCGGGGTGCCGTAGTCGTTGCCGCTTTCGATGGTGTTGAGATAGTAGCAGTTGTCGATGGTAGTTTGTACGGCATTTTTCACAAATCCCACAATGCCGCCCATGTTATAAGGCTCGTCATCTGCTACAATCACAATATCAGACACGCCATAACTGTTGGTAACGATTAATTCGTCGTCTGAATAGCAACTTCCAATGAGTCCTCCCGCATTCCTGTCTAGCCCTTGCGCGGGATCGGCTTTGTGCACGGCAACTGTCAAATCACCGTTGTTATAGCAATTTGTCAATGTTCCGGACATTGTACCGGCTATACCTCCGCACGACACTTTTTCTGCAAGATAACTATCTCCGCCATGCATCTGTATGCTTCCACGACTGCTGCATTCAGTCATTTCACACGCCGTTAAATTACCAACTATTCCTCCGCATGAAACTGCTGAATACATGGAATTTACATTCTGTACTGTTATGTTTCCGTAATTATGGCAGTTCTGAATGAAGGCATTCTGCATTTTTCCGAACAATCCGCCTATTGAGCCACCCATTTCAAAACTAATGCGCTCACATGTTACATCAAAACTATTGACACAATTCTCAACTTCCACATTTTCTCCAAAACCTATGATAAGGCCCAAGCCGCCCGGGATTCCAGACATATGAAAGCTCGGTATGATTATCATATCACCGTCCAATACGATATTCTTAATATATCCGCCGTTGGCATGGCCAAACAATCCCATATACTTCCTGCCATTCCCGTCTTTCAACAACAAATTAGAGATTGTATGGTTTGCACCGTCGAAATTTCCTCCAAAACAATACGTGGTATAACCCATGCCATCTTGAGCTATTGGTATCCATATATGACCTTCAGAACCGCCCAAGTCAAGGTCGGCTGTAAGAAGGAAACAGGTGTCGACAAACATGTCATGGTAATTATAGTTGGCATAATGCACTTCATTGGTTTTTTCTGCCAAATATGCAAAATTCTGCGCACTCTCAATAAGATAAGGATCATCCGGTGTGCCGCTGCCCTTGGTCCAAGGCTCGGCTGTTCCGTCCCAAACGGAGACCTGAGCGTTGAGTGCCACTGCTAGGAGCACCACAATTATTGTGAGTAAGATTTTTTTCATGGCGTTGTGTTTTTTAAATATTTAATATTCGCAAAGTTATAAACATTCTTCTGATTATCAATAGTATTTTAGGAAGTTTTTTTAGGGTTTTAGGAAAAAACCTAATGCTTAACCACGATTTTCGCACTTCCCTGTGTTGAAACTAAAACCAGTAATAATGTTAAAAGAATAGTAGTTTTTTTCATGTTATTTAGTTTAGTGTTATTATTCGTTTGAATTATTCCGTAACTGTAAACTCTCCGGAATACTGTGAGAAAGCCGTAGTTTTCTAGGCTTGGCTTATCGCATAGTGATTAATCAGGCATAAAGTTTGTTTTTTCTTAAAAACTGACCGTCACGCTATTTGATGTGAATTTCCCGGAATAAAGCTTGTATTTGCCGACTTTTTTCGGAAGAGGAAGAAATTTGTCGGGTTCACCCAATCTCCACTCTGTTAAAACTTGACTTTTAAATTCGTTGCCATTCAATATAAATGTATATGTTCCTTTAACCAAGTCGAAACATGTTAAATTATATACATCTTCTTTCGTCTCACCAGCTTTTAAGAACATGAATTGGTGTGTCGTTTTGGTTTTAATGGCACGTTTTGTGATGTCTTTTGCTTTAAAAGGTGTTATATAATCATTCCTTTCATCATTGTTTCCATAAATTGTATCGCTAAGATACTCATTAATATACTGAAGATTTCTATTGATGATGTCTGGACATCCTCCCGATTTATCATACCACGATTCCTCATCGACAATAAACCAGTCAGCATAGTTTGTATACGGCAAATCAATTGCTACAACAAAACGATCATTTTTATTAGGATTGTTTTTAACGGCTGTTTCTATATGGTTTCTATAATCTCTATGTTTTTTTCTATATTCGTGATAACCTATTTCAAGCATTTCTGGATCAAAAGCCATAGTCTCCATTGCACCCCATAAAAAATCAGGGATACCTTCTCTGTAATATGAAAATTTTCTAAAATACAGGTTGTTATCGGAATTGTTTGTGTAAGAAACCACCAATTCAGAATGTTTAACGATAGAATCCGTGTTAAGGATATATGGTCCTTCATTCCATCTGATGGAAAGGTTGATGGATATGTCTTGGGAGTGAAGTAAAGAGACACTCGACAAGATGAGAATTAATGAGAGAAGTTTGTGTTTTGTTTTCATAACTTTTTAATAGCAATAACGCACGCCACCACAACGTTCTGTATAACGTGATACCACTGTGTCCTTGTAATCATAAAAATTTTTCATAAAAAAACTACGATCCATTTTGTATGTTCTTATGTAAACTGAATCTCCGACTACTTCGCGGAATACTGGCCAAAAATGGCTTCTTTCGTCCCAGAACGAATACTCTGCTACAGCTAAAGAATCCGCGAAAGAACACTCTTTGTAATAATCGTTTTTTTCTCTTCCGCTACGTTCATATACATTGATCTTATACTCGGGTTGATTAAAACAGAATATAATTGAGTTATAGTAATCTCTGGTTATGGAAATAGTATTGTTTTTTTTGAAAAATAAAGTTGTACTTCCTTTATAATATCCGTTTATTCTAAAATAGTTTTCTTTAGGGTATTTCTTTTTTTCATATTTTTCAAAGATGATATAATCGTCATAGACAGTTACATATTTCCCCGTGGGTGTGGTATATATGTACCTGCCCTTATAATGACCGTTGCAACTTGAAAGAACCACTAAAACCATCAGAATCATCCATGTAATTGCCACTTTCTTTTTGTAAGATTTATTTTTCATATTATTGTAGTATTATTAAAAACCGAAAAAACATCTTAATCCCCAAAAATATCCTTTGTTTTGAGCACGTCGTGAAACTTTGGGTTCTATGCCTCCTTGATACCAATCAAAACCAAATTATAAGTATCATAATTATCACGATTTGAATCATATCCAAAGACTTTAAACTTGTATAAACTTATGTCTGTGCCATTATCGCCGTGTATTATATCTTGCATGTATGTGATTATACCGGTGTGACAACTCGCTGCTGCATTTGTTTTTTACTCAAACTTCACCGTCACACTGTTTGCCGAAAATTCTCCTGAATAAAGCTTGTATTTTCCGACTTTTTTAGGAAGAGGAAGGTGCTCACCATTACACCATCCTGTAAAAATACTGTCTTTGAATTTTTTGCCATCAAGCACAAAAGTATATGTCCCTTTAACAATATCAAAGCAAGTGATGTTATAAATATCTTCTTTTGATTCACTTGCTTTTAAAAACATAAATTGGTCATTTGTTTTATCCATAATGGCATCCTCTGTGATATCTGATTCCGAAAAATAGTCCTTGTGTTGTTTTCTGTCATCAATAATTCCATAAATCGAATCACTGAGATAGTCATTTATAATCATCAGTTTCTTATTGATAAAATCTGTTTCTATCTCATCATCATCCCATACATTATCATTAATGGCTTCCCAATCTTGATAATTAACATAGGGTAAACGTATTATCACATAATATTTTTCATCCTTATATTGCCCATTGTCAATAACTTTCCTTATTGTTTCCCGATAATTAGTGTGTTTCTTGCAATATTCCCGATAGTCATGATCTTCATCTTCTGTGGGATTGTAGAAATTAAAATCAGGAATTTCATAATACTGGAAATCAGAAAAACCATTTCTGTAATGTGAAAATTTCCTGAAATACAAATTATCTTCTGAATTGTTAGTATAAGAAATCACCAATTCGGGATATTTTACAATAGAATCAGTTTTCAGGATATATGGCCCTTCGCTCCACCGGATTGATAGGTTGATGGAGATGGCCTGGGAGAACAAATTAGTAATTGCTAATACTCCTAACGATAACAAAAAGAATTGTTTTTTCATAGTTTTATTATTTATGGATGAATTAAACCATAAGTCCATTTAAAATATGAAAACTCCAAATGATATCTGTCCGAATAGCAAGTAATCATTTCGTTTTCAAATCTATCATAAGCTCTATTTATACCGCCACCTACACTAAGTGCCCATGCATTGGCATGATACTCTAGTGTCATTATAAAATCTGGATCACTAAATATATCTCTTTCAACTCCTTTTAATTCGGCAAATTGTGATACGTGAACTAATTCATGTCCCATGGTATAATATAGGTTTTTGGGACTTTTAAAAACATAACCATCATTAAAATAAACATTAGAGTTTCCTGTTAGTATTCCATTATATGATAGCGGAATGGCTCTACCTCCCAATTTATCATCATTATAGAAATAATATTCTTTATCCAATCCTTCAACTACGAATTTTTTGACATATTCCATTGGTGCATCAGGGAAAAACGTTTCCTGGAATTGTTTTAAAAACTCATCAGTTTGTTTTTCCTTTGGTATAGACATACCTGGAGTTATTCCTAATTCTAGACATTTGTTGATAAAATCTGTACTATATCCTCCACCTCCCGGGCTTCCGTGATTTCCGCTGCCGTTGCCGAAGTCATCCATGCCTTGCGAGAACAGTGTGCCTGCCATAAACATTGTCAATTCATGGGCGCTGGTGACAATTTCGTAAAGCCTGTATTGATCCTCCCGGCACTTGTGTTTAATCTCCTGCTCAATCATGTATTCAATGTTAACCCATCCGAAATAAAGCTCTCCGCTGGGGT
>JAEEGH010000407.1_pt1 | contig 191766 bp, 163 predicted proteins | sample 9134181 | NCBI WGS metagenome assembly JAEEGH01 (sample SAMN16246544, study PRJNA631951) | gut metagenome | biome: gut microbiome; feature: rumen; material: DP-attached | host: Bos | place: Iran: Karaj | collected 2018-10 | reverse complement strand
CACAGGTACTGCTATTTGCGCATCAGCCGTTCTTGTTTTTTTAATATTTGTAATTTGCCCTTGTCGAACAAATGAATACTATTTTAATTTGCTAGATGAAATTACCAATTTGCTTTTGTCCTTACTTCCAAACCTTTTAGGATTCTGCATAGGGGGGTATGCTCTTATTATTGGTGCTTGTAATCTCGACATTATAAAGAAAATGTCAATGCCATATTCAGAAAAACATGAATATAGTTTTTATCAGATAGTAAGTGCCGTGTTCGCATCAACACTTGTTTGCCAATGCATAACTTTGATAATTGTTTATATTGTTCATATTATTATCAAAATGGACATTCCCCCAATTTCAAATTTCATTGGTAAAATCACAAATATATCTGTGATTTCTCTAATTCTTTTTTTATCAGGGATTTCCTTATCGCTATTATATTATACCATTGTAAATATTTTTTCCTTTGGGCAAACTATACATTTCTGTGTCAGAAAAGAGAACGTTGACCAATCCTCCAACAAAAAAGAAGGGAATAAAATAAATAATAAAAATGAATAGGATAGACCGTATTATTATACATTACGTTGGCAGAATGACCTTTAATGAAGGTATTACTTTTTCTACTACTATTTCTGAAATTAAGCAGCCTTTGAAAGAGTCATTAGGAATGGCTCTAGTTTCTCAAATAAAAACAGAGGGGCTTTGCTCCTTCTATCACGAATCGCGAATTGAACTAAATGAAATATATAAGTTCACTTCGGAATTGTTTGATAATCCAAAGAAACTTCTTGAGATATCACAGAACATTGCAAAGCACCTTTATACCCATAGTGACCACCCAAAAATCAAGGGGGGTGAGTTTTACACAGTCTATTTCAAGGATTGTCTGTTGGACGGAGAGACGGTGGATGCCGTAGGTCTATTCAAGTCGGAGAACAAGGACACCTTTTTGAAGGTGCTACGAGAGGGGGGCAATTTTAATCTCGAAAGCGAACAGGGTATCAATATCAAGAAGTTGGACAAGGGCTGCCTTATCTTCAATAAAGACCGAGAGAATGGCTATGTGGTGGCTGTGGTAGACAACACCAACCGTGGTGTGGATGCGCAGTATTGGATTGATGATTTCCTGCATGTGCGGCAACGCAAGGACGAGTATGCCAACACGGAGAATGTCATGGCTATGGCCAAGCAGTTCATCACCAAGGAGCTCCCCAAGGAGTTTGAGGTGCCCAAAGCTGATCAGATTGACCTGCTGAACCGTTCGCTACAGTTCTTCAAAGAGAAGGATACATTCGACATCGAAGACTTCGCCAACGAGGTAATTGAACAACCAGATGTGATTGAGAGCTTCAAAAGTTATAAAAAGAATTATGAGGAGGAACATGCTATGGAGATTGACGATAGTTTCGCCATCTCACAGCACGCCTTCAAGAAACAGCAACGAAGCTACAAACGCATCATCCGCCTCGACAAGAAAATCCAAATCATCATCGACGGCAACCGCGACCACATAGAGCAAGGCGAAGACGAAAAAGGCAAGTACTACAAGGTCTACTACAGCACCGAAGAATAAAATATCCGTAATGTCGGTACAATATGCCTTCAATCATCTAAAAGGCGACCGAAACAAAGAGTATCAATTATGACAGAGACCAACCGCATAGAATTCAAACGAGAACTAACCGACGACCTCGACATAGTGGAATTATTAGGGTCTGACATCCTCCGCACCCTCCGAGCCTATGGTGAAGAATGTTTCGCTTTTACAGAGAACTATATTCGAATAACATTCCCTGCGAGTGTACAAGTTGACTATGCAAGTGGTACAGAAAGTGGCCAGAAAAACATAGAGTGGCCAGAAAGTGTGGAGAAAAGTGTGGAGAAAAGTGTGGAGAAAATTATTAGAGCAATGAAGGAGAACCCGAAAATCACAGTTAAAGAACTCACCTCACTTGTTGGGTTATCGCGAAGAGGTGTGGAGAAAAATATCAAAATACTCCAAGAAAAGGGATTACTCCGTCGTGTTGGGCCAGATAAAGGTGGCCATTGGGAAGTGATTGAAGAATGAAGATTGACTTTCTATACTCGACGGATTTTCTGGCGATGAATGCGCCGGAGCTGGGGCACACCTGTATGCATCCGCTGTGCGGAGGTGATATTTTTCAACAGAAGTACAATTAACTTCCATAAAGTATATGTGATAAAAATTTACAAATATATATTTTATTAAATATAATTCACAAATATTTTATATCTTTGCATTGTCAAATAAAATCATAGTATCATGAAATTAATTGAACGACAAAGATATATAGAAAAAATCACTAAATGGTTTGGTAAAGATATGGCCATAGTGCTCACCGGACAGCGGCGGGTGGGTAAGAGTTGCATACTGCGTTATCTGTGTGAGAAGTTGTCTGAAGAGGGTAATGTGATATTTATCGACAAAGAGCAACGCCAATTCGACGGCATCAGAACCTATATTGACCTGAACGAATATATCGATGCTCACATGGCCGAAGGGAAATGCAACCACATTATGATTGACGAAGTGCAGGATATAGTAGAGTTTGAACGGACGCTGAGGAGCTTTTACAAGGAGCCAAACACTGAAGTGATTGTCACGGGGAGCAATGCGAAGATGCTGAGCAGCGAGTTGTCGACACTTATTGGCGGACGTTATGTTGAAATCTATATACAGCCATTGTCATACGACGAGTTCCTGACATTCCACAGCCTTTCAGACAGCAACCCTGATGCACTGAGCAGTTATATCGAATACGGCGGTATGCCGGGGTTGGTACAAATCGGCCTCGACCAAGAGAGTGCAGCCAAATACCTCTCAAGTATCTACGACACTACGCTTTTGAAAGACGTTGTGATGAGAAACCAGATACGCAATGTCGACTTTCTCTCCAAGTTGGTGCAATATATGGCCGACAACGAAGGCAAGCTTATCTCGGCCACCAACATCAGCAACTATATGAAGTCCATAAGAGAAAACATCTCTCCATCCGTCATCATCAACTACCAGAAGATGCTGAGCGATTCCTACCTGCTACACAAGGTGAGCCGCTACGATATCCATGGGAAACGTCTATTTGAAAGCAATGAGAAGTTCTATTTCGAAGACCAAGGTATCAGAAATGCCATAGCTGGAGGAACGAGAGACCAAGATATTGAAAAGATAATAGAAGGTGTGGTGTACCAACACCTGATAAGATTAGGATATAAAGTATATGTCGGTCAGTTGCAGGCAGGAGAGATCGACTTTGTTTGTTCAAAATCCACAGGGGAACGGGTATACGTGCAAGTGTCTTATATTGTAGCCGACGAAGCGACACGCGAGCGTGAATTTGGCAACCTACGGAAGATCAACGACAACTATCCCAAATATGTCATATCCATGACACCTTTGGTTTCCAAAAATGACGACAACGGCATCACACATCTTAGTTTAAGACGTTTTCTCTTGGAGGGGTTGTGATTTAATGAAGATTGACTTTCTATACTCGACTGATTTCCTGGCGATGAATGCGCCGGAGCTGGGGCACACCTGTATGCACCTGCTGTGCACGGCGGGGGAAGGGAGCTTCGTGTTCAACGAGCGGTGCTACCACATCGTGAAGAACGACCTGGTGGTGATGCCGAACCCCACAAGGGCGAAAAATCTCGCGGCGGCACCGGGGATGGAGGTGGAATGGTTCGCCGCCGACAACAAGTTCCTGCAAGGGCTCCTGCCGTCGAACAACTACAGCATCGGGGGTAGCATAAGCCTCAACCAGAACCCCGTCATCAAGGTTAACGACCGCCAGGCGGAAATCCTGCTGGAGGACTTCCATCGGCTTCGCGACCGCCTCGACGACCGCCACCTGCTCTTCTACCGCGAGATGATGGGGAGCCTCTGCCTGACGATGATGTACGACATCTTCGAGCTCCACGCCCGCCGCGACGCCACCGACTCCCACAGCGACCGCACCGCCATCATCGTCCGTCAGCTGACCGACCTGCTGGCCTTGAACCGAAGGTCGCGACGCTTGTTGGGAAACATTTCATGGTCATCCTTCCCATCTCCCTCCGGTTTCTTCTGTATGAGCTGAGCGCCACACTCGTGGCAGTGTTTCTGTATATGGCTGTTTGCTATTCCTTTTTCCTTTTTATCAGTGTAAAGAACTTCGACCTCTTTGGCTCTGCGAAAGTCCGCTCTATCATCTCCACGTGCGATAGGTATTCCGGGTCGGTGAATGCTATCGCCCCGGCGGGGCATTCCAGGCGACAAGCCTGGCATTTGATGCAGGTCCCGTCGAAAGAGGGCACTCCGTCACGGTCGCCAATGCTCCCCATCGGACACACATCCTTACACCTGCCGCAGCGCGTGCAGCGGTGGATGTCGCAGGATGGCTTCGCCTTGAGGAAGCCCGCAGGTGCGTTGTTGGTCTTGAGCGGAGTGTAGTATTTCTCCGGATGAGCTTCGCCGGGGACAATAAGCTCTGGAACGGGTCCGCGTTGCGCCGCTAGTATGCTCCCTGCCATCTGCACGGCGAAGTCGTCGAGGCATTCAAGGTCGCACGCATTGGGACGCCCTGCGCCCAGCGTGTCGCTGAAAACGTGCCTCGTCACTACAGCGGCGGCTCCAACAGGGCGCATTCCCCCGTCTCGCATGGCACCGACAAGCTCCGCCAGTGTGTTGTCGTAGGCGCGGTTTCCAAAGGTGGCGATGGCAACGGACGGGTTTCCCACGCCGTGGAGCGCCTGGCGGACAAAGTCAATCGTCTTGTTGGGAACCCGACCCGCATACACCGGCGTGGCCCACACGACAATGTCATCCTTGTCGAACACTGGCAGCGCCTCTCGCTCTTGAGGTAGAGTGTACGAATGGTATTCCACGTCCGCGTGAAGCAGCATGGCCAGCGGCTCCGCGAAACTACGTAGCACCTTGAGGGTGCCTCCCGTGGGACTGAAATAATATGTCTTGATCTTTGCCTTCATTCTTCTTGTTTTATTGATGCGACCAGCCCATCGCTGATGTTGTTCCCTATCTGGCAGCAGACATCCCGGCTCCAGCGCTGCGCCATCGCGACACGTGATTCCTGCTCTTCCATCCCCCGCATCATGGCGTAGATGTAGCCGGCATTGAAGTTGTCTCCAGCTCCTACGGTGCTGACGGTCTCCACCGGCTCTACGGGGAACTCCTCCCAGCCTTCGGGTGTGAAGACAAGGATGGGGTGGGCTCCGTCCGTCAGTATAAGCGTGTTGCACCAATTACTCACACGGGTATAGATGCCACCAACATGAGGGATGCCATAGATATATTCGAAATCCTCCTTCGAACCGCGCACCACATCGGCCAGGGACATATTCTCTTCAATGTTACCCATCACCTGCGGCAGGTCGGCGATATGGTCCTTGCGGAAGTTGACATCGTAGTAGAGCCAGGCTCCGGCCTCACGCGCCTTGCGGAGCAGTTCTCCCACAACGGGACGGACGGCTGGGTTGATGGCGAAGAATGAGCCGAACAGCACCACGTCATCCTTGGTTATTTCCGGCAGTTTGCCGTCGAGCGAGACGGAGGCGTGGTCCTTGTAGAAGATGTACTGCGCGTCGTTGTTCTCGTCCAGAAAGGCCAGCGAGATGTGCGACTTGACTTGCTCGTGGCGGCAGACATATTCTGCCGATACTCCGTTGTCCTGCAGGTGGCGGCATATCATGTCGCCTATGTGGTCGCCGCCGGCTTCCGTCACCATGGCGCACGGAACTCCGGCACGCCCTAGTGAGACGATGCTGTTGAAGGTCGAACCTCCAGGGACTGCCTTCTGCGGCTGGTCTTCCTTGAAGAGGATGTCAAGCACTGTTTCCCCTATGCCTATTACTCGTTTCTTGTTCATGCGGTCTTTATTTTAATCTTGTGGTATTTCTTCTTGTCTTGTTGCGGTTGTTTCCGATGTGCTGGTGTTGCAAGTCTGGCCGAAGTGTGCCACAGCCACTTAACTCATCAGGTTCGCGGAGCTTGCCACGGCGTGGGGTGCTTGGATCCCGAGTGCTTAGTGGGGACAGGTGGTTTTTTTCGCCTTTCAATCCTCCCACTTCGTCCATCATCAGCCAGGCCTTCTGTCCTTTGTAGGGGTGCCAGTCGGGTAGGACGGCGGCATGAATGATGCGGATTTTCAGGTTCTTCGGAAGGAATCTGCCTTTGCTTCCGTTTTCCTTGCCAGAAAGTCCTTGTGGGCTTCCTCGACGGGCATCTGTTTGGAATACCACTCGTTGGCGGCCGTGCTCGTAATCGCTTATCGTCGTTCGTGTGCATGCCTCCCACCGCTCCGTCTGCGGATTCCACCATTCCACACGCTCCGGCGCCAGCACCCAGTCGTCGGGCGCATGGCAGGTCCCGATGCTTATCGCCATCGCGCGCCGTGTCCGGCATCGGACCTCCATCGTCAGGGTGTCCGCTCCGCTCCATCCGGCCCACCCTTCACCATAGTCTCCGGCCACGCCTTTGCGGCCGTCGGTCAGCAGCTTCGGAAAGCCTTTGTCGTAGGGTGCGTCGGGTGCCACCTCGCTCCGCACTCGCTTGGCGGCATTCTTTCGCTTCGCCGTCTTCAGCTGCTTCGCCAGATGGCTGTTCTCGCCAAACCAGTCGTGAAAAACACCGGCCTCCGCGCCCTGGCTGGGCGCAAAGGTGAATCGGAATGTGTACGTGCTGTCACCGCTCAGACGGTAACGCTCGCCTACGCCGGGCCCGCAGGTGGCTGTGCCTAGTCCGGCCATCCGGCTGTCGATGTTCAGCAGGCTGTATGTGAGGTCGGGTTCCGGCATCTTCCACCATCGGTCGTGTGCTGCCACCACCGTGTCTTCGTATGTGTGTTGGCTGAAGTTGAACAGCTCCTTGCCGTCAATGGCTATCGTTGTCGCTATTTGGTGCTCCGTGTCGGTCAGCTGCAGCAGCATCGCTTCGCGGTTGCCCTCCTCCTGGGGAACGGCATGCCGCGCTTCGCGACCGGCCCAGTCGTATTGCTCGTGGCGCCCCATCTGGCCTGCTGTTCGGCGGTCGGCATAGCGCTCGGCGTCGTAGCCTTCCCAGGTGGTCTTCCTGAATTCCTTGGGCAGGTGCCCCTGCAGGCCTACACGCGCAAAGGTGCGGAACACGCCTTCGCCCTGCAGCCGCACGCTCACTTGCATCCGCCCGTCTCCTGCGACCTCTATCACCTGGCTCACGGGCATCGCTTCGCCTTCCTCGGTCTCCAGTCGGTAGTCTATCACCACTTCGGCCGAAGCGTAGCGGCGCTGGTCGGCTGTCAAATCGGTGCTCCTGAGGCTCACTGGCCGGGCCTTCAGCCGCTCCAGCCCTTGCCAGGCGGCGGCACCGTTGCGGTCGGCGCGGTCGTTCTGCGTCGGGGGTCGCCACAGGTTCAGGTGCACATCCTTCAGCAGCTCGCGTCCGTGCCACACGTATCGGACTATCGTGCCGTCGCTTCCAATGCTGATGGCAAAGTCGTCGCCGCTTATCCGTAGGGTGTCGCCGTCTTGAGCGATGCTGACGGCTTGTTTTTCGCTGAATGGTCCGTTGCTTGTCGCTCGTTGCTTCTCGCGTGCGTTGTCTCTGGCGCGCTTCCCGCCGTACACGGCTTTCACTTCTTCCATGCAGGGGTAGGGATTTCCGTAGCTGTCGCAGATGCCGTTGGCACAAAAGTCGCCGTCGTCCTTAATGCCGTATAGCTGCCCAAGGTCGCCGCCTAGCGCAATTCTGGGATAACAACTGTCGCCGTCTGACACTCCATTCTTAACTAAATCAAAGCCTTGGTCCTGCCAGTCCCAGATGAAGCCGCCTTGCAGCCATCGGTAGCTGTCTATCGTGTCCCAGTAGTCGCTCAACCCTCCCAGGCTGTTGCCCATGGCGTGGCAGTATTCTACCATGATGTAGGGGCGTAGGCTGGGGGAGGGCTGCCCTTCTTCGGCGCGAACCGTGAGACCTCTCGCCACACTGTCCATCCGACGCGCGTAGGCGCCCAGATAGTCGGTGCTGGGATACATCTCGCCGACAATGTCGGTGTTCCACGCCTGCTCGGCACGCTCGTAGCTCACGGGGCGTGTCGGGTCTTCGGCCTTCAGACGCCGGTAGGCTTCTTCAAAACAGACGCCGTTGCCGCATTCGTTGCCTAGCGACCACACCACCACCGAAGGGTGGTTCCGGTCGCGCTGCACCATATTATTCACGCGATACCATATCGGCTCGGTCCATTCGGCTTTCTTGGCCAGGCTGTTCTTGCCGTAGCCTTGCGCATGGCTCTCGTTGTTGGCCTCGTCCCACACATAGAGGCCGTAGCGGTCGCACAGTTCGTACCAGTATTCGTCGTCGGGATAGTGACTGGTGCGCACGGCGTTGATGTTGTTTTCCTTCATCAGCCGCACGTCGCGTTCCATCTGCTCGCGGCCGACCACGTGGCCGGTCCGGGCGTTGTGCTCGTGGCGGTTCACGCCTTTGATGGTCACCGGCTTGCCGTTGACGCACAGCAGCCCGTTTTTGATTTCCACCATGCGGAAACCAATGGGCTTTTCTATTGCTTGTAGTTCATTCCCGCTGTCGTCCAGCAGCCGCAGCCGCATAGTGTAGAGGTTGGGCGTCTCGGCCGTCCAGGGGGCCACTTCCCGGGCTGCGGTCTCAAAGTCGATGCTGGTCGCCGATGGGGCGCCCGACACGGCCTGGCGCATGGCTATGCCTAGCTCGGGAACCGTGAGTTCTACGGTTTTCCCCGAAAAACAATTCGCCGTCACCGTGACCTTCAGCTTGCCTTGCCGATAGTCGATGGTGTCCAGTCCGGCGTCGACAACGTAATCCGCTATGTGGTCCTTCGGCAGGCTGTACATCGTCACGCTCCGCGTGATGCCGCTCAGCCGCCACATGTCCTGGCATTCCAGATAGCTGCCGTCGCTCCATCGGTGCAGGATGATGCAGATGCGGTTCTTGCCGCGATGCACCTGATGGCTGATGTCCCATTCTGCCGGCGTCTTCGAGTCTTCGCTGTAGCCGACGAACTCGCCGTTGACGTAGAGTTCCACGGCCGACGAGGCGGCCCCGATGCGGAAAAAGATGCTGCGGCCCATCCACGCGTCGGGCACCTCCACATCGCGGGCATAGACGCCCGTGGGGTTGTAGGCCCGCGGTGCGTGAGGCGGATTGCTCGGGAACTCGTTCTTCATATTGACGTATACCGCCGTGCCGTAGCCCTGCAGCTCCAGGTTGCCGGGCACCATTATCGAATCCCACCGGCTCAAGTCCTGGTCGGGGCTGAAGTCTGTCATCTTGCTGCCACCGCGCTCCAGGCCGCGATGCACATACTCGGCGCGCTCGTAGAAGAGGAACGACCATACACCGTTGAGGTTCTTCACCCAAGCCGAATCGCAAGGTATAACGTCGGCGTGGGGCGCCACTTTGCCTACCTGCCAGGTCTTCAGGTCGTCCCAGAAGTCCTGCGCCTGGCTGGCCATGGCGCTGCATAGTACTGCCGCTATCAGGGAAACGATTTTCTTCATGAAGGTGCATTATTTGGTGTTATCCACTTTCCTCAGCAGTATCGACCGCGACAGGTCGGTGGGATTGGTGCCATCCACGCCTTCGGGTATGGCCTTGCCGAGCCTTGCAAAGTGGTCTGTCCAATACTGGGGCATATTCCCGTCTTGGTCTCGCCAGTTCATGGGTTTGGCTTTGAACAAATGCGCTCCTTTTGTGTCTGAAAAATCCCGCAGGTAACACTCGTATACAAGCTCTGAGCAATACAGGGCTTCGCTTCCGGGCTCGAAGGCGTTGTCGTAGGGGCGGCCGATGTATGAGCGTGCCCTTTCGAGGGTCGCCTCAACGTCGATGATATAAGGGGCTTCGATTCGGTATACGTCCGGAAAGTCGCGGTCACCGGGCTGGCTTGCTATGGCGTGGCGGCTCACCCCGCGCCGCGGTGTTGCGTCGACAACCCATATCGAGTCGCCTACCGTCTCCACTATGGCCACGTGCGTATATTCGCCGGTGCTCGCCTTCACAGCACTCCCCATCCCCGCAGTGTCGCGGAAAAAGAGCAGGTCGCCGGGACGGATATCCAGCAGGCTGTACTTGCTCAGCATACTCCGCAAAAACATATCCTCTGGCATCAGAGGCTTCAAGGCGTTCCATAGTTCCGGACGGTAGGTGATCAGCGCGGTGTTCCCTTGCGCTATCATCATGGGCAGCAGCATGGGGAAGTATTCGCCGCAGTCGGCACTGCTGTTCCATGCGGCTGTCAGCGTATCGCCGTCTCCGTTCACAAAGGTCACGCGATATCCGCTCCTGGAGGTACACCACCCTTGCGGATTGAAGACTTTCTCCCAATCTACAACCCCCTCTTTCAGTCCGAAGTCGGCGTCGGTGGGCATCTGGCTGTATCGCTCGCCGACTTGTCTCAGCGCTTCCGCTATGGCGCCGACATCATACTTCTGCCTCCGGTGTCTCCTTTTCTTCCCGCCGACGCTATATTTGCTCACCACAAGCTTATCGCCTTTGCGTCTGTAGTCTATTGTGTACGGATGATAGTGGAAGCAGCCGATAGTGTATGTTTCGATTGTTACGTGCTCCACGCCGCCCTCCAGAAAGGCCCCGAAGGGGTAGCGATAGGTGTAGGGCTCTATTCGTCCCGCTGTGTCGACGCTATAGTTCTTTTGGTCGCTGTGCAGTATGATGACGCGGTCGTCGTGGTCCGGGTCGGGGACCATACTGACAATTCCATAGGGTTTGGCTATCCGGTACCATCCTATCGCGTCGCGAAGGTATATGCTTGTGCGGTCGGTGAGCCACTGCCGCCCTCCGTGGCTGAACTGGGTGAGGGCGCTGTATCTTATCTCCTTCGCCTCGGCTTCCGCCTCGTCTATATATTCCTCAAGCGACTTCTCTTCGGTGAAGAATCCGCAGCTGTCGGCCTTCCCGTCGGGGGCTATGCGCACCACGCCGGGAAGGGTCTCGATATAGACGCATCCGCCCTGTGTTCCGATGATGCTTTCTGCTCGTGGCGATTCTTTCACTACCGTCCAGTGCTCCATATCGTGCATCAGCACCAGCTGCCCGCTGTCGGTGATGGCCCAAAGGCGGTCGCTTTCAGGGTCGGTCTCAAAGGCTCGTATCGGCAGTGTTCTCCATGCTGTCTTGCCGCCCAGCGCGGTGTAGGCGGTCGTTTCGTCTTGTGTGGCTATGAGCCATCCGTGCCACTGGCTCAGACGTGTCACCCAGCAGTCGCCTTTGCTCTCCACCAGCCCCTGGTCCTGAGGCGTGGCTATGCGGTGCGCGGTGCGCCAGTTGTCCGAGGTGCTGTATATCCTGTTGCCGTAAGTGCTTGCAAAGCCGCTGTCGGCGCTGAACATAAACAGCTCCTCTATGCCGTCTTCGTCCTTCACACAGTCTGGAAACGTTGGCTTCAAAGTTTTGAACGTCTTCCCTCGGTCGTCGCTGTATGCCATCGTCATGAAGCTTCTTCCGCTCGACGATGCCATCCACAGTTTTCCGTCGCGGTGGAAGCAGAATCCGTGTACCCAGGTGTGCTCATTGTCCATCTCCACACTGTCCCACGTCGCTCCGCCTGTGGTGGTGCGCAGCACAATGTTGTCGTGCATATACCCTGCCGCTATGGCTGTGTCGCTCCCAAAGCCCGCTATGCGCTCTATCGTGGGCCCGGTAGCGTAGCTGTCGTAATTCTGGCCAAACATGGCATGCCAGCTGTCGCCGATGCTGTCGGCTTTCCAGATGTGCCCACACCTGTCGTAGAGCCACAGTTGCCCTGTGGTTGACACATCAATGCTGTAGCCGCAAGGTATCTCAAGATCAACGCGCCTGTCGCGCTCCTGCGCCATAACCACCCCACACAAGGCAAGCCATACCGTTATCGCAATCAAAAGTCTCTTCATGATATTTCTATTTTGGAAACCGTCCAAGATATTTCTATGTTGTGAACCGTCCTGTTTCAAAAGTCTCTTCATGACATTTCTATTAGGGAACCGTCCTGTTTTTAGACCATTTTATTTTGCAAAAATACAACTTTTCCCTCACGTAGCCAAAAAAATGTCCCACCCCCCCCCATCACCCCCATTAACCCCATTAACCTATTAACCTACTAACCTACTAACCCATCACCCCCCCCTCCATCCCCCCCACAAAAAACAACACTTTACGAAAAAAATCATAACTTTGCATTCCAAAACATCCCGCCATTCCGCCATGGAAAACAAAGATAATCAAGGCTTAGTAGTCAGAACCACAGGCAGCTGGTATAACGTCCTGCTCGCCGACGGCGCCATCGTCGAATGCCGTCTGCGCGGCAATTTCCGCATCCGCGGCAACAAGCAGACCAACCCCATCGCCGTCGGCGACCGCGTAGTCTTCCAGCCCCTCGACGACGGCACGGGCATGATAACGGCCGTCGACGACCGCCGCAACTGCATCGTCCGTCGCGCCACCAAGCTCTCCAAGCAAACGCACGTCATCGCCGCCAATATCGACCTGCTCTGCCTCGTCGCCACCCTTGGCTTTCCTCGCACCTCTACGGGCTTCATCGACCGCATGCTGGTCACCGCCGAAGCCTACCACATCCCGGCGGTCATCATCTTCAACAAGTGCGACCTCTACAACGACGAACTGTGGCAAATCCACAACGACATCAAGTCGGTCTACTCGGCGGCGGGCTACCCTGTCTTCGAGGTCTCCGCCCTCACCGGCATGGGCATCGACAGGGTCAAGCATCTCATCGCCGGCAAGGTGGCTCTCTTCTCCGGCCACAGCGGCGTCGGCAAGTCGGCCCTTCTCAACGCCATCGACCCCTCTCTCCATCTCCGCACGGGCGACGTCAGCGAATGGTCCCTCAAAGGCACACATACCACCACCTTCGCCGAAATATTCCCAATTCAGATGGGCGACCCTGACAATTCACAGGGCCCACAGCTCACATCCTACCTTATCGACACCCCGGGCATCAAGGAATTCGGCATGGTAGACTTCACCCCCGAAGAGCTCTCCCATTTCTTCCCCGAAATGCGTTCCCGCCTCCACAACTGCCGTTTCGCCAACTGCACCCACCGCCACGAACCTGGCTGTGCCGTCAAGTCGGCTGTCGAAGAGGGCGCCATCAGCGCCGAACGCTACCAAAACTACCTCAACATCATCGAGTCGATAGAGTCGGATGCGCCGCTACGCCGCTAAAAAAAAATCGCAATGGGATCTCGCCCCCCTACAGGGCTTGCTTCATTTCCGCGCCATCTGCCAGCTGTTCCACACATTCTGAAACACCGAGTAAAAGGCCAAAAAAACACTGGCCAGGGGTGTCAGATAGTAGTTGGCCATCCATATCCCCATGGCGGTGTTCTTCTGCCCGAGCAGCTGTCCGCCGCTGATCTTGTCGCCATAGCGCCCGCCAAGCCATCTCCCGAAGCCGAACTGAAGAATGCAGAAAAGCAACGCCGCCACTCCGAGCCACACGATGTTGTGCCAATTCCCTTCGCCGTGCACGAAGATGAAGTCTATCGTCTGGCCTAGGGTGAACAGCAGCGCCAACGACCACAGGTAGAACGACGCGCCTTTGTATCGCCGCAGCACTTCGCAGCCCTTGGGCCACCAGGCTTCCAGCGCCCACGCCATGAAAAAGGGGATACCTAGCACCATCCCAATCCGCTTCAGTATCATCCAGAACGACTCCACAAAGGGCATCTCCTGATGGGTGCCGATAAACGAGAAGTAGACGGGGGCTACCACGGCGACCATCAGGTTGCCGATAATCGTGTAGGCGGTCACCGTCTCGCGGTTGGCGCCGAGCATGCAGCTGATCACCGCCACACTCGAGGCTACGGGGCATATCACGCCTATCAGCACGCCTTCGGCTACCACCTGCTCGGCTCCGGCCCACTTCAACGCCAGGTACGACCCTAGACTCACCACTATCTGAAACAGCATCAGCCACACGTCCAACCACGTCATCCGCAGCTTCTTGATGTCCACCGCCGTAAAGGTCAGCAGCAGGATGGTGAAGATGATGTAGGGCACCAGGAAACTGAACATCGAGCAGTATCGGTGTAGCATCAGCCCGAGCACTATGGCGGCCGGCAGTACGTAACTTCTGTATTTTTGCATTTTTCCTGTGGATGGCTGTTTTTTATATCGTGTTGTCTCTTATCGTTTTGCCGCTGTCTTGCAGCGTTCTTTCCGGCTGCAAATTTACACATTCTCCGACAATGAAAAAAAATATGTAATTTTGCAGTCCCAAACTTCATAAACTTCATCCCAATGTTACGCGAAGAAACGGTCTTTGGACCAATATTTAGCCGACGTCTCGGCACCTCCTTGGGCATCAATCTGCTCCCCGAAAAAGGCAAATTCTGCAACTTCGACTGCATCTACTGCGAATGCGGCTGGAACCGCGACGGCCGCAACGACACCCAGCTCCCCTCGGCCGAAAAAGTGCGCCACGACCTCTCCAACAAACTCCAGGACCTCTACGCCGACGGCGTAAAAGTCGACTCCATCACCTTCTCCGGCGACGGCGAATCGACGCTCAACCCGGAGTTCCCACAAATCATCGATATCACCTTGGCGCTCCGCGACCAATTCGCACCCTCCGCCAAGGTTTCCGTCCTCAGCAACGCCACCCGCGTCCATATCCCCGAGGTCTTCAACGCCCTCCGCAAAGTCGACAACCCGATTATGAAAATCGACGCACCTACCAACGAACTTATCGCTCGCATCAACAACCCGGCACCGGGCTACGACGTCGCACGGGTCATCGAGGCGCTCAAACAGTTCAACGGCGATTTCATCCTCCAGTGGTGCCTCCTCCGCCAGGTCCCGTCGCCCGATCAGGATGTCGCCTCCGACCATCTCTTCGACTCTACCGACGACAAGGTGGTCCGCCCCATGCTCGACATCATCCGCACCCTCCACCCGCGCGAGGTGATGGCCTACACCATCGACCGGCCTACGCCGGCGCAAAACTTGGCCAAGGTCTCTCCCGACGAGATGCGCTCCCTCCTCCAACCGCTTATCGACGAGGGCTTCAAAGTACAAATCAAAGGCTGACCCGCCACTCTTGAAACGGATCGTCGGCGGTCCATCCCTGCCGCCCCACTTCCTTCGACGCATCAACGCCAGCGATACTTTTTTTGTCTGCTCAATCTGCATGTAATCAGGTTTATAGAAATAATCTTTTGCCCATTCAAAAAAACTTCGTACCTTTGCAAAATTGAATTCATTAATTAATAACAAAATATAAAGACAATGTCAAAACTGCTTTTGCTGGGCGATGAAGCTATCGCTCAGGCGTTTATAGATGCTGGCGGTAGCGCCATCAACAGCTACCCCGGAACCCCTTCCACTCAGATCACTGAGTATGTGATGAAATCCAAACAGGCCAAAGAACAGGGTGTTGTCGCCAACTGGTGCGCCAACGAAAAAACTGCCCTCGAGGCTTCTATCGGCGTCGCCTATGCCGGCAAACGTGCCATGACTTGCATGAAACACGTGGGCCTCAATGTCTGCGGCGACCCCTTCATGAATGCTGCCATCATCGGCACCAAGGGCGTCATCATTGTCGTCGCCGACGACCCCTCCATGTTCTCCTCCCAGGATGAACAGGACAGCCGCTACTACGGCCACTGGGCTATGATCCCCATGCTCGAACCTTCCAACCAGCAGGAAGCTTATGACATGGTCTTCTTCGGCTACGAACTCTCCGAGAAACTGGGCACCCCCATCCTCTATCGCATCCCCACCCGTTTGGCCCACAGCCGCGCCGGTGTCGAACGCCGCCCGGTCCTCCCGCAGAACCCCCTTACCAGCCCCTCCGATCCTAAAAGCTTCGTCCTCCTCCCCGTCAACGCCAAACGCCTCTATCGCGACCTCATCGACAAGCAGCCGGCATTCACCAAATCCAGCGATGAAAGCGGCTACAACCAGTACTTCGAAGGCTCCGACAAGAGCCGCGGTATCATCACCACTGGCATCGCCTTCAACTACCTCCAGGAGAATTTCCCCGGCGGCAAATGCCCCTATCCTGTGGTCAAAATCACCCAGTACCCGCTGCCGTTCAATATGCTCAACCGCCTCTATGACGAGGTGGGCGAAATCCTCGTCCTCGAAGATGGTCAGCCCTTCGTCGAAGAACATATCAAGGGCTTCCTCGGTAAAGGCAAACCGGTCCACGGCCGTCTGGATGAGACCATCCGCCGCGATGGCGAGCTGAACGCTGAGAAGGTCGCCAAGGCTCTGGGTCTGAATGTCCCCAACGGCCCCGCTGTGCCCGACGTGGTCACCAACCGTCCTCCGGCTCTCTGCGTGGGTTGCCCGCATATCGACAGCTACGAGGCTGTCGTCGAGGTGATGAAGAAATATCCCAACGGCCGCGTATTCGGTGATATCGGATGCTACACGCTGGGCTTCAATATGGGTGCCATCAACACCACCGTTTGTATGGGCGCTTCGGTCACTATGGCTAAGGGCGCTTCCGAAATGGGTATCTTCCCCGCCATCGGCGTCATCGGCGACGGTACCTTCGGCCACAGCGGTATGACGGGTCTGCTCGACTGCGTCAACGAGAAGGCTAACGTCATCATCATGATCCTCGACAACGACATCACGGCTATGACCGGCGGTCAGCCTTCAAGCGCCAACCAGAAGCTCTTCAACATCTGCAAGGGCCTCGGCGTCGACCCCGACCACATCCGCACCATCGTCCCCCTCAAGAAAAACCACGAAGAATTCGTCAAAATCCTCGAGGAGGAAATCGCATACAACGGCGTCAGCGTCATCATCCCGCAACGCGTCTGCATCGTCGAGAACAAGAAACGCATCGCAGCTAACAAATAATTGTTTTTTATAATGGTATTTCGTTATCCCGCTATAACGTTATCCCATAATATCGATAAATTAATAAGAAAATGAAAAAAGACATCATACTTTGTGGCGTAGGCGGCGACGGTATCGTCTCCGTAGCCAAAATCATTAGCGACGCTGCCCTCAATCTGGGCCTCAACGTCAAGCAGAGTGAAATCCACGGTATGTCGCAGCGTGGCGGCTCGGTGTTCAGCCACCTCCGCGTCAGCTCCGACCCCATCTTCGCCGACGTCATCCCCGAAGGCAAGGCCGACATCATCCTCAGCTCCGAACCGATGGAGGCGCTCCGCTATCTGCCGTTCCTGGCTCCCGATGGCGCCGTCATCACCAATAGCGACCCCTTCGTCAATATCAACAACTACCCCGATATCGACAAGGTCTACGCCGAACTGAAGAAACTGCCCAAGCTGGTTTGCTTCAACGCCAACGCTATCGCCAAGGAACTCAACGCCCGCGGCAATATGGTCCTCCTCGGCGCCGCCGCTCCCTACCTCGAAATCGCTTTCGAGGAACTCGAAAAGGCCATCAAGTCTATCTTCGGCCGCAAGGGCGACGCTGTCGTCGAGACCAACATCAAGGCCATCCGCGCCGGTCGCGACGCCAAATAAACGGGTAAGGTTATTTACCTTTCATAAAAAAAGGCTGCGGGTCTTCCCGCAGCCTTTTCCTATTTGATGAAATCTGTCAGTCTGCTTGCCGTCAGGGCGGACCGCCCTGCCTGTTTTTTGTGCCTGTAATTGGGCGACTAGTTCCTTTGGCAGATTTCTCCGTTATTCGGCGTGCTGATTAGTCAACCTGCGAGGGTGTGACAAGTTTCATCTGCATCGTCTTGCCGTTCTTCAGGGTGCCGTCGAGGGTGACGGTGACAGGGGTGCCGTTGTTGTCGCCGAAAACGCCTATCTTGCAGGCCGAGAAGCCGTCATAAACATCGAAGTATTCTCCGTCGAATATGGTGCCCGTGAAGCCGCACTCCCAGGTCTCATCTTCGTTGGTCTCGGTGAAGACGTCGGCAGTTCTGTTCCACATGGTAGGACGGATGTGCAAGCGGATAAACTGTATGACGGGTTCGCCGCCGTCGGTTTCTAGCGAGACGGCATCCACCGTCGTCAGCCCTGCGTGGTAGTAGCTTTGGAATGCGTCCATATGGTAGGTTACACCATCGTACACCAACGTGTTGTCGGCAAGCTCCATTACATTGTTATCGTCTTCGTTGTCTTTTTCGTCGCCACAGGCAACCATTGCGGTCATCGCTAAAGCGACCATCAGAATTGATAATACTTTTTTCATAATAGTTGAATTGTTTTGGTTTGTAAATGGGTTAATTAATGGGCGTAAATAAAACGGTCTAGGTCGTCGGACATGTTCACAAGCCGACGGAACCGTTGTTTGAATGATCTTGTTTCCATCTGTCAAATGTTATTGTTGGCAGTTGATGATTTATTATTTGCTATTGATGAGTTGATGTGTTTATACGGCTCGCATCATATTAACACAAAACATATCAACGTTTCAATATATCATACGATTATAGACCCTATAACGCAGAAAGTTCGAAAAAATTATATTACTGATGAAAGATGATGGATTTAACCTCAAAGTGACTCTTCCGGCCTCCGGGTCAACCACCGAAAGGAATAGGCCATTCGCTGCAAACAAATATCAGCTCTGACAAAATAATGTCAGCAAATATCAGTTATTAGACTCAAATAGGTGTCTGCCTACATCAAGATAATCCTCAACCTCAAGCTTCGCTTTATCTGATAGTTCATCAGATTTCTGATAATCTCAAAACCATTAACCGCCCCATAATAGAAAATAAAACTACTATGAAATCAATCCGTCCCGCTGCTCATCGCTTGCCCCGCTATGTCCTTCTGGCTGCTTTCTTCTCCTTCATCTTCCTCGCCGTGGCGCTCCCGGCTCAAAACCAAAATGTCCGTACCGGCAAATTTTCTGTCCCTATCAAGGGCGAATGGGACATCGCCTTCACTGGCACCAACCACTATTACCTCGACGACAGTGGCGAGAAGGTGTGGCATGGCGCTGCTACCGTCAACCAGACGCTATCCAACAAGGACGACCTCTACGCCTTCGGTCAGTACATCGACTCCTACACCGACAAACGTTCCTGCAAGGTCAACGCGAACTACAAGGATGACCGTCTCGACGGGGCTTTCTCTTATCATTCGGTAACCAATATACAACTCAAAATCAACCGCAATCAGAACATCTCCGCCACCGTGACACTCAACGGACGTTACACCCTCGGCAACCCTACCGACAATTGGAAACTGGTCGCCGACATGCGCCAGGGCTCCAACGTTTTAAAGAGCAACGTCTCTGCCAATTACAAGGATGGCACCCTCCTCAAATACGACGAGAAGTTCTTTAAGAACGGAGGCCTCGACAAAGAGTACCACATCTCCTTCGACGACCGCAACCGCCCGTCGGGCACCATCACCAACGACGAGGTTACCGACCTCTCCTTCCGCAATGGTGTCATCACCGACCGCTACTACGACCGCGAGGGCGACATCTACCAAGTGGGCGAATACGAATCGGATGTCATCAACCGCTATGCCAACGGCATCATCGACGACGACTCTCTCATCGACTTGGGCTATACGCTCGACGACATAACCGTACGCAACATCAGCGAGAACTTCCTGACAGTGGTCAACGACGACGAAGTCTTCAACCTCCTCTTCTACGCCCGCAGCAGCACTCGCTTCTCCCAACTCGATGTCAGCTTACGCATGCTCACTGAGGTGAAACTGACTTCCTACAACGATTTCTCCTCCCAATTGGAGAACATGGACATCTCCGATCTTAAAAAACTACGCGCAGCGCTCGACACCGGCTGCTGCTACAGATCCTCCGATTATTATAGAACCAGCGTCTATTTCAATAACGCAACACGTCAACTTATCCTCGCCCGGATACCTTCCCTCATGGACAATGTCCAAAAGAAAATGCGCGACGAGAATTTCAACAGGTTTGAGAGCAGGCTGCGCAAAGCGCTCGACGACAAACGCTACGAAATCACCGAAGTCGTCTACAACAGCGATAACCAGGTGGATTCGGCTTGCTTCGATGTCTACGTGGACTATCCCAACGGACTGGGCTTCTTCATGCGCAAGTGCTCCATCTCCCGCAAAGACAACAGCTACAGCTATGAGTTCCCCTCCACTGACTTGGTCAATCGGTCCGTCTCCAGTGGCGTCCCGGTCCGCAACGAGTGGAACGACGTCCAGGAACGTTATGCCGACATCGTCTCCCTCCATAGCAAGGTGTTCGCCGCCGCCGAGAAGGCGAAGTTCCTCGATCTCTATAACTATTATTCCAACTACTACAATCAGCAGACCGCCGGCCTCCGCGACCTCTCTGCCGCTCAGGTGCTCTCCGCCATCGACAATATCGAGTCTCAACAGAACCGCTACCTCCGTCTCATCGAACTCCGCAAGGCCTTCGACGAGAACCATAACATCATCGTCAATATGGATGTCAAGCATGGCGAGCATATCATCGAGGCATACCAGCTCCACTACAACATGCTCAACCGCACCTTCGTCAGCGCTGCCGACCTCGACAGGCTACAGCAGCAAATCGACATCCAGACGAGCATCATCGCCGCGCTCCGCAGTGAGGACGTCAAAAAACTGGACAAAAAAGTCAAAAAATCCGACGACAAATCCATCCAAACGGTCCTCCATCTGCTCCAGTCCGAATGATTGGTTTGCGGGACTTTCAGCAGCGCAAAATTACACATTTTTTTTCGATTGCGTCACCATTGCCTTCACCTCCTCCGCTCGCGGACCTAGGGGTATCAGGTAGTAAACCGATTGCGCATCCCTAAAAAACTCCACAGCCCCTCGCCGCTTCCAGAAGGCGTGCGTCGTCAGTCGGTGCATCACTGGAACAAAGATGAAATCATACCGCGCCTCCAGTTCGTCCCATATCTCCATCAGCATCTGGTGACTCAGTGGGGTGACGTGTCGGTAGCCTTCGGCGACGATAAACGAGAATACGGCTGTATATCGCATCGCGTCGAGCCGCGCCAGCAGCTCCGGCGCTTCACCGACAATGGCTTCGGTCTCCTCGGCTATCCGGTAGTCGCTCATATTCAGCAGACCTATCGTCTGACCGCCTTCGTCGGTGGCCTTGACGCTCAGCGTCCAGTTGAAATGCAGGTGCGTCACCCACCAGCGCACCTCTTCGCGGTCAAAGCTGTATTGCCGCGTCATCCAGTCAATGGTCTCTTCCGCATCTGCAGGGGTCATTCGTCGCAGTGTGATGTTCATAGGGCTTCAAAGGTGACAATATTGTAACTCAACAGCGCCTCGGGATGATACGAGAGTTTGGACTTGCGTAGTCCTTCAAGACCCATATCCTCTTCGCGGTTGATGTATCGGAATTGCTTCGGCAGGTGGATGGCCAACTGCTGGTTGATGATGTTGAAGGCGCCGTCTATGTTGCGGTCTGCTTTCTCTATGATGGTGTCAAAAGTGTCGTTTGTGACGGCGGCTCCGCAGCTGAACGCTACAATGCGCCCTTCTACGATAATGACGCCGCCATACATCCCCAAACTGTCCCAGTGCTGGAACACACGTTCTATCATCTCGTGCTCGGACGCTATCGTGTCGCCGTACCAAGGATTGTCGTGGTGTACCTCTTCGCGCCACTTCTGTGCCAACTGTCTGCATTCGTCAAAGTCAGCTGGCGTCAGCGTCCGATAACGGTAGTCTGGGTGCTCGCTGAGGAATTTGTTCACGTGGTTCCGCTTGGCCTTCAGCTCTTTGCCTTGCAGCTGTTCCAGAGCTTCCCGTCGGTAGATGTAGTCGTAGCTGTCTCGCAGGGGCTCCACGCTGACTGTCGCTCCGTAGCGTGCTTTCAGCACCTCGGCCCATGCGTCTTCTACGGCGTTCAGCCGCAGCTTGCCGTCGCCGTCTTCTTCTTTGGCGCGTCGGCGCAATGCCATGATGAGGGCGTCGTCGGGCACCGTCGCGGCATTGATGATGTAGGCCGGATGCCGACGCCCGAACAGATAGCGTGTGACAAACACATCGTCTAGCAGGCTTATCTCTGTGCTGAGCACAGTCTGCCATCCTATCAGGTTGGCAAAGGTGTTGTTGCAGTTGCGTCTGCCGCTATGCAGCCCTATGGCTTGTATCGCTTGTCGGTCTGCAACGGTTACAGCTCTGAAGTTCAGTTGGGTGTGGTCGCTCTTTGCGTTCATCAAATGGTTTTCTTGCGGTGATGGTGTCTGTCTTATTGGTTATAACATCCTTTTTTCGGATGTATCGTCACTGCTCTCTCTTTCCCTCGGAAGTCTTCTGCTATCGCTGCGTTGAATCCGGCGGATTCGAACATTGCTGCGGTTTCTTTGCCCAGCGATTCGTTAATCTCCACTATCCCCATTCCGTCTGTTGCCAGCCGCCGCTGCGCAAACCGCGCTATCGATTCGTAGAACACCAGCGGTGTCTCGTCGGGGACAAATAACGCCATCGCGGGTTCGTATTCTGTGACATTTCTCCTCATCGCCGTGCGCTCGCTGTCCCGCACGTATGGCGGATTGCTGACCAGAAGGTCGAAAGGGTGGGGGGGGAGTGCCGCTTCCCATCCCTCGCTGAGCAGGTCGGCTCGCACAAATTGCACGGATACTCCGTTCTCCGCAGCGTTACGTTGGGCTACAGTCAGCGCCTCCTCCGAGTAGTCGACGGCGATGACTGTCGCCTCGGGCCATCGCTTCGCCAACGCGATGGCGATGCATCCGCTTCCTGTGCAAAGGTCTGCTACGCGGCGTGGGGCTTGGTCTCCATAGGTGGATAGAATATGCTCCACGATCTCCTCCGTCTCCGGTCGGGGTATCAGGGTGTGCTCGTCCACCGCTATCCGACAGCCGCAAAACGTCGTCCAGCCGATGATCTGCTGTATCGGGCGCCACCGCTTCAGATCCTCCACGGCCCAGTGGAAACGTAGCAGGTCGGATTGGTCCACCGTCTCTTCCCTGCGCGATAGCAGCATGGCCATGTCCCATCCTACAAAGGCTTCGTATAGCATCCGCACCATGGCCTTCACTTCGGACGCTCCGTACAGCTCGTCCAGCTCTTGGTGACAGTAACGCTCAATATCGCGTACCCGATTCGAGGCAATATGCATCTCCCGTGTATTCAACTGCTAAAATGAATTAAATAGTTAATGATTGCTGATGACTGGATATTGGTTGATATATTTTATAGGGATCTCGTTTTGCCATTGAATTGACCGTTGGCGCTTGGAATCCCAAAAAGGATGGTCGGTTCATGGAAATGCTATGTTGAACATAAGGCCATGGATGCTATCTTGTCTTTTTTGTCGATGCTTGATGATGAAACAATGAAAAAACACAATACAACAATGGGTCGATAGGTTCGATCATCCCTTTCTCCCGAAGTCGGCGGGTATCTCGCCCCAGTGGTCGGTGTCCCATTTCCTTATCTCGGTGCTGTAGCTGTTGTTGTGCAGCCATGCCTCGGCGCGTCGTATGATGTCGTACAGCTTCTCCGTGTCGGGCGTCAGGGCTAGCTTGGTCCGGCATTGCTTTGCCCGTACCCAGTTGATGGCGTTCACCGAGTCTGAATAGAGGATCTGTTTCATGTTGTGCTTCTTCAGATAGGCCAGTCCGTGGACTATGGCGAGAAACTCTCCGATATTGTTCGTCCCTACAGGGGCTTTGAAGTGGAACAACTGGGTGTGGCTGGCTACATACACTCCTTGGTATTCCATCACTCCGGGATTGCCGCTGCAGGCGGCGTCGACGGCGATGGCGTCCAACTCGGGCTTGGGCCCTTGGACGTCCTGTCGCACCTGCGTCATGCCCATATCGTCCACCGTCAGTATCGATTCTCCCTTGGTCTGTCGCTCGACTACCGAGGCGGCTAGATCGGGCCCTATCCGGAAGGCTTGCTCCGCCAACGTGCGGCTCTCGTACGACTTGTACTTCGCTCCGGCAACGCCTTTGATCTGCTTCTCACACTCCGCCCAGCTTTCGTATATCCCCGGTCGGTTGCCTTGCCATACTACATAGTATTTCTGTTTCTTTGCCATGTCATATATCTGAAAAAAGAGCGGTTGCGCATTCACACAACCGCTCCTTTCTTTTGGGATGATTCTTGCTTTGTATTAAGCACCAAGCTCAAGACGTTTGAATCCAGTGCATTTCAGATCTTTGTCCGTGCGGGCGATGAAGTCCTTCACGCTGACCTTGCTCTCCATGATATACTCCTGGTTCATCAGGGTGTTCTCCTGGAAGAACTTGTTCAAACGACCTTTGGCAATGTTCTCAATCTTGGCCTCGGGAAGGGTGCTGGCAGTCTCGGCAGCAACTTTCTCCTTGATCTCGCGGGCCATCTTGCCCTGCTCCTCGGTGATCCAGCCCTTGGCCATATTCGAATTGATATGGTCTTCGCTGTCCACGTGGGCGGGGTTGATACCGGCTTTCTTCAGGGCGGCGTCAACAGCCTTGCCAATCAGCTCTTCCTTGGTCTTCTCGCGGTACACATTCAGCTCGCTGTCAATGACGCTCTGCGGTACGCTGGCCTCGTCTAGAGCCACAGGACGCATGGCCACAACCTGCATGGCAACGTTGTGTCCTACTTCGTCATAACCGCTCTTGTTCATGCCGGCGATGCTGGCCATGCGGTTGCCCGGATGGATGTAGGCATACACGGCCTCGGCTTCGATGGCTTCAAAGTGGGCCAACTCGATCTTCTCACCAATCTTGGCAATCTGATCCGTGATGTTGTCACTCACCTTGCGTCCGTTCAGCTCCATATCCATCACCTGCTCTTTGGTCATCAGGTGGTTGGCCATGGCAGTGTCAATGATGCTGTTCGTGAATGCCACAAAGTCAGCATTCGTGGCCACAAAGTCGGTCTCGCAGCTCAGCATGATGATGGCACCATACTTGCCGTTGCTCTTGGCCAAAACGCAACCTTCGTTGGCGTCGCGGTCGGCTCTCTTGGCGGCCATCTTCTGGCCTTTCTGACGCAGCAGCTCGATGGCTTTCTGGACGTCACCGTCGCATTCCACCAGCGCTTTCTTGCAGTCCATCATTCCTACACCAGTCAGCTGGCGCAGTTCGTTAACCTGTTTTGCAGTGATATTTGCCATTGTCTTTTCTCCTTATTCTTTGGTTGTAGCATTGCTCTTTCTTCTCGGACGACGAGGACGGCCTTCTTCGTGGCTCTCGCTCTTGCCTTCTTCCATGTTCTCCACTTCTTCTTCACCCTTCTCCTCTTCCACGTTGTTCTCTTTGTCAAGCATGCGCTCGTTGAGTCCTTCCTGGATGGCTTCCACCATGTATTTCAGAATGGCGGCAATCGATTTCGAAGCATCATCGTTGGCGGGAATCGGGAAATCGATCAGGTCAGGGTTGCAGTTGGTGTCGACCAATGCAAAGGTGGGGATGTTCAGTCTGCGGGCCTCGGCCACGGCAATGTGCTCCTTGTTGATGTCAACAACAAACAGCGCACTCGGCAGACGGGTCAGGTCGGCAATGCTGCCAAGGTTCTTGTCCAATTTGGCACGCTCACGCTGCACCTGCAGACGCTCACGTTTGGAGATATTGTTGAAGTCCTTGTCGTGCATCATCTGATCCAGGGCGTTCATCTTCTTCACGGCCTTGCGGATCGTGGTGAAGTTGGTCAGCATACCGCCAGGCCAACGCTCGGTGACGAAAGGCATGTCAACAGCCTTCACCATCTCGGCGACGACGTCTTTTGCCTGTTTCTTCGTGGCAACGAAAAGTACTTTCTTGCCGCTCTTGGCAATCTGCTTCAGCGCTGCTGCAGCCTCGTCGGCCTTGGCAATGGTCTTCTGAAGGTCAATAACGTGAATACCGTTGTGCTCCTTGAAAATATAGGGAGCCATTTTCGGATTCCATTTTCTCTTGAGGTGGCCAAAGTGGCATCCTGCTTCAAGCAGGTCTTCGAATTTTAATTCTGTCATTTTTTATTGTTGTTTACGTTCCTTGTTTACCAATCGCAGGGTAGTCCTTCGGGCCCGGTTTTTCAACGGTCCTGTGCCGTCAAACTGTCAACCGGACAGAGTCCCTGCAATTTGGATACTAAACTGTGATTTTTTTTTCTTCTCAGTGCTGCTCCAGCCGCGAAACTGCCAGTGCCGTCTGCTCGCTGCAATATCGCTATCCGATGGCGCTTGCCGCAAACAGGTGGTCTCGCCAGTCCCCTTCAGGCTGCGTCAGGCTTCCTATGCTGCATATTCGCTGCAGCCGACTCGCAACTTGCAAGTCCCTTGACCTGTCGCACGTGCTCCGGTTCTGCCTGGTCGGTTAGGCTGCAAGTGCTTTGCCGCCCTTCCCAACTGCAACTCCGGATGCCTCCGGCTGTGACAATACAATACTAACGTTTGCTGAACTGGAAGCGTTTACGGGCCTTCGGCTGACCGGGTTTCTTACGCTCAACCATACGCGGGTCACGCATCAGAAGGCTCTTGCTCTTCAGTGCAGGACGGTCCTCGGCGTTGTTCTCGCAAAGCGCACGGGCGATGGCCATTCTCAGTGCCTCGGCCTGACCGGTGATTCCACCACCGTCAAGGTTGGCTTTGACATCCCATTTGCCTTCGGCATCCACAATCTGGAAGGCCTGGTTCACGATGAACTGTAGCGGACCGGTCGGGAAATATTCCTTATAATCTCTGTTGTTGACGGTGATTTTACCGCTACCCGGCTTCATATATATGCGGGCAACAGCAGTCTTTCTTCTTCCTATGGTGTTGATTACTTGCTCCATTGCTACTATCTTATGTCGTTAATGTTGATAACTTTCGGGTTCTGGGCCTGATGCGGATGCTCGTTGCCGGCATACACATACAGATTGCGATACAGCTGGTCTCCCAGTCTGTTCTTCGGAAGCATGCCGCGAATGGCGTGCTCCAAAACACGCTCCGGATGGGTCGCAAGCACCTTCGCGGGTGTCGTCTCTCGCTGTCCTCCGGGATAGCCCGTGTAGCGCTGGTAAATCTTGTCGGTCATCTTCTTGCCAGTGAAGACTATCTTCTCTGCATTGATGATGATGACGTTGTCTCCGCAATCAACATGCGGGGTGAAGCTGGGCTTCGTTTTTCCTCTCAGAATGTTGGCTACGCGCGTTGCCAGACGGCCTACCGTCTGTCCCTCTGCGTCAACCAATACCCATTCTTTCTGAACGGTGTTCTTGTTGGCCGATACTGTTTTGTAACTTAATGTACTCATTTTATTGTTTACGATGATGTTCTTAACTTTTGGTCTCTTCTGTCACCAAGAGTGATGTCCGATTCCTGTTACTTTCTCTTGATTTCTAGTCCTATCCTATGGTTGACGGATGACCATAACACAATCCTATCCATCTGGCACTGAAGATATTGAACGGGTAATCATCTCTTCACGCACCATTTTAAGAGGGTGCAAAATTACATACTTTTTTGAAACTGACCAAATTTATTTGTTCATTTCTTCCAAAAATTGTTGATAATTTTTGGGCTCGCAACAGACAAAACTGGTCTTTTGGGTGCCAACGGTGGTGGCAATGACAAACAGGTCTCCTCCTTCTTTCAGTCCTAATTGCCGTTGCAGTTCTTCGGCTCGTGCTGGATAGTTCCTCACTATCACGTGGGCTTTGCCGTCAGGGATGAGCGCGGCAATGGCTTTCTTGTTGGGCGATACTTCTTTCAGCACACAGAAGGTGCGTCCCATCCATCCGTGATAGTGGTCGCTGGTGTATAGGTGGGTGTTTCTTGCCAGTTTCTGCATCCCCCATTCGTCACTCAGCAGTTTGTATGGCCCGCCTTTCATCAGCGATGCATCGGGCTCATAGATATAGCGCCCTACGGATGTGCAATATACGGCCTCGGCCTGCGCTTCTTGGCTTCGCGTGAAGGGGTCGTTGCTATAGATGCTGTCGCCAGGGATGATGTTCTGACAGTGTATCAGGGGCTCTTCTCGCTGACCACCGCACAGAAACAGCAGCTCTTTGCACTCGCCTTTGACGGCTACCACATATACGTCGCTGACGTTGCCTAGTTGCGCTATCCCCTTGTCAATGTCCATCATTGGCGACGCTTTGACCATCAGAAAGTCGCAGTGCTCGGTCAACACTGCCTTGTGCTCCAAAATGTTGGGCGTGCAGTCCTCGAAAGCGGCCACCTTCTTGCCGTGGGTGTCTCTACGCGCGGGATCAATAAATATTATATGGTATTTTCTTTTGCTGTCGCGGAGCCATTCAATGCCGTCGCCGCAGTGTACCGCAATGTTGTTCAGCCCGAGAGCGCTGCAGTTGTGCTCCATCAGACGGCTCAGTTCGACGTTGCATTCCGCATAGTCGACTTCTGTGTCTGGCATCTTCGCAAAGGCGATGCTGTCTATTCCCATTCCGCCCGTCAGGTCGGCGACGCTCAACGGATGATGCCTTTCGCCGTATAGATTCAGAATGATGTCTGCTTTATGGTTGGCGGTATCTTCCGACGATGCCTGCTCGCGGTTCAGTCGGGGAGGGTAGAGGTAGTCGTCGTAATCCAGCAGCGACGGCCATTTCTCCCGCGCAGTCCGCCACCCTTCAATCTGCTGAACGGCAAATGCTACGTCTACGTTCGGATAGCGTTGTTTGTGCAGCAACAGCTCAAGCGGGTCGTCATTGATATGCTCTTTGGCAAACGCAATTGCCTCCCGCTTCGCGAGATCGTGGAAATCTTGGAAATTATCTTTCTCTGTCATGGCTGTTACGTACGAATCCTGTAATTTTTTTTTAATCTTGGGAAATGGTACTCCCGCAGGCGGGAACTGAAATTGCTTGCTGGTTTTGAATTCGATGGGGTGCTGGATTAAAGAGAGTTGAAATAACGGTTGGGAACTTTGATCATGCCGTGAGTGAAATCGTCCTCGTTGAAATTTATCAGCCAGCCCAATGGAGCGAGAAAAAGAATTGTTTCCAAGATTTCCAAGATTTCCGCCGCAGGCGGGGAGTCACCCCCACACCCGCGGCAGAAATGCAAAAAAATCAATAAACTCCTTCAGCATGCAAGCGAGCCAGGCGTTCCACCACCATCGGGCGGTCTTCCTTGTAGGTCACGCCAAACCACTGTGCCGTGGTCTTCAACACGCGCATAGTGGCATATCCGTTGCCAAGGAAAGTGTTGACTGCGAAGGGGATGTAGTATTCCGATTTCATCTCCGTCCCGCGTGCTTTCAGAAACTCGACAAACAGTTTTTCGCTCTCAACGAAGTAGTCAGGTGTGAATCCGAACAGGTTCATCGATACGGTGGCGTCAGCCGGCAGCGGATGCATCGAGCCGTCGTCGTCCTTGTATTCGATGCCGTTGGCGGTGCGGCCGATGCTGGTGCGTTCGGTCATGCCCACAAGGTATCCTTTGTCGTCAACGTTGCACACCCCGCGGCTCACCGTGCCGTTTTCGCTCAGCGTGTTCTCCAGGCGGTAGCCGACCATGCAGTAGTCGCCCTTCTTGCCTTCCAAACCGCGCAGGTAGTCGCCTATGACCTTGAAGGCGTCAGCGCCGTAGAAGTCGTCGGCGTTGATGACGGCAAAGGGTTCCTTGATGACGTCCTTGGCCATCAGGATGGCGTGGTTGGTGCCCCAAGGTTTCTCGCGTCCTTCGGGAACGGTGAAGCCTTCCGGCAGGTTGTCAAGTTCTTGGAAGACGTATTCTACCTTGATCTTGTTGCCGAAGTGCTCGGCGTTGATCTTGGCCTTGAATTCCTGCTCGAAGCTGTGGCGGATCACGAAGACCACCTTGCCGAAGCCGGCGCGGATGGCGTCCGTAATCGAGTAGTCCATGATGATTTCTCCGTTGGGACCGACGCCGTCCATCTGCTTCAGTCCTCCGTAGCGGCTGCCCATACCGGCTGCCAAAACTAATAATGTGGGTTTCATTTTATATTAATGTTTTTAAAGTATTGTCCTAAGGATGTATGCTGGGCTGCTATCGCTTCCCTTTGAAAAATTCCTTCATCAGCATGGCGCATTCCTCCTCCATCACGCCGCCGGTAACTTCCGTCTTGGGATGCAGCATCCCGCGACCTAGTTTCTCAAATCCTTTCTTCGCGTCGCTGGCGCCATACACTATCCGGCCTATCTGTACCCATCCGGCGGCTCCGGCGCACATCGGACAGGGCTCCACCGTGACATACAGCGTGCAGTCGGGCAGGTATTTGCTGCCCAAGGTGTTCGCCGCCGAGGTGAACGCTATCATTTCGGCATGTGCCGTCACGTCGTGCAGCCGCTCGGTGTTGTTGTGCGCCCGCGCTACGATCTGGCCGTCGCACACAATCACCGCCCCGATGGGTATCTCCCCTTCGTCGCGCGCCGCACGGGCTTCCCGCAGGGCTTGCTGCATATAGAATTCATCTTCGTTGTCAAACAGGCTCATCGTACGAGGTCCTCCATAAAATAGTCGTAGTCAAAGGCTACATAGCGGTAATGGTGGTAGATCATCACAATGTCGTTGTCTATCATATAACTCTCAACGCTGGGAAACAGACATTTGTCAAGGGGCTGGTATTCGTGGAAGGCGCGCCATTCCACATGCCGCGTCTCGTCATGCTCCATGTCCAGATACGAGTCCAGCTCGTCGTACATGAACAGCAGGCCGCTTTCCTTTTCAAACATGTAGTAGCGGTCGAAGTAGCTGCCTTGTTTCACAAACAGACGGTAGGCTTCATGACCTTGGAAGTTCCAGATGCCGTCGTAGCGCATCCGCACATTCCGCTGCTGCCAGTGGAAGAAGGGGCCATGGAAGTTGTACGAGTCGAAGTTCTCGTAGTAGTTGTATACGTCGGTCTTGAACCATGCGCGTTTCTTCTTGTCGTATTTGAAGAAGGTGTCGTAGCCGTTCGATCGCAGCCCTATCTCCAGGGTGTCTTTGCTCCACAACTCGGTCCGGTAGTTGGCCTCGGGATAGAACCACCGTTTCATCACGATGGTGTCTTCCGGATGACTGCGGCTGAAGATGTGGCTCTCTATGTAAAGGATGCTGTCTGTCCGTATCGAGTCGAAATTCAGCAGATTCAGGTAGCGCTCCAACACCACCACGGCCGAGTCTGCCACCAAGTCGTGGTCATACCCCAGCGCTTCTATGGCCTCCGTCGCCGTCTCTGGCGTGTCCGATTCCACCTGGCTCCGCCCGCTAAAGCCAATCCCTACCAGGACAAACAGTATAAGTAATCTCTTCATAGTTCCAAATATTATGTGATGTATGTGTTTTAGGATGAATTGTCTGCACACGTCGGTGTGCGCTTATGAATGGATCAATTCGTTATTGTGGCTTTTTTGATTGGGTTTGGGTTCTTGATGATAATAGGGTTTCTAGTGTTTGTTTTTTAATTTGAAAGGCATCCCTTGAGGCTGGTTCAGTACGATCTTCTCCAACTTCACTTGCGTGGCGCCGCTATAGACGCGACTTCTGATGTTCAGCGTTATCTCCGTGGGCAGCTCCTGTCCGTTGATGGTCTGCGGACGTCCGTAGTTGCAGGTCACCTGCTGGTGCAATTCTCCGCTGACAATATCGGTCTGCTGTATTTTTTTGCGCTTGAAGCTTTTCTGCATCGTCACTTGGCGTTGCTTGCCGGTGGCGGCGCTCTTCTGGGTGAAGTGGAGCGTCACTTGGTCGCCGTTGCGCTCGGGTTCCTGATGCTTCACACAGTGGGGCGGACAGTTGCCTGTCAGCAGTGCCTCCAGGGTGGCGTAGTCCAGATCCAGTCCCCATCGCTTCATGACGTCGCTGTAGCTGCCGTCGTACTGTTTGTTCAACAGCTTCACATAGCCTTGCACTCGCGTCGGGGTGATCAGTGCCCGGCCAACTTCTATCACCTTGTTCACGCTGATCCAGATGGCGCTGTCGTGTACTATCCTTATCTGACCGTTCACACGCATCCCGTCCACTTCGCAGCTGAAGTTGGCGCTGTAGTATCGGTAGTAGGCGTTTTGTATGGTGTCCAGCCGCACCACGGGGGGCTTCGGCGGCTCTGGTTGGTCGGCAACGTTGGCGATGCTGTCGTTGGCCTGGTGCGCCAAATCCTTGTGGCTGCGGCAGCTCCCGGCCAGCAGGCCGCCTACCATAACCACTATTAGGAATAGCATGCCCAGTCCTCTGGCTTCTTCGTGGCGGCTCGCTCTTGTGGTTCTTGTCGTCGCTTTCATCGCTCGGCTCATTTGTTCAATTTTTCTTTGATGACTCTCAGGTGCTCGGCGGTCTCTTCGTCGTCGGGCAGCTGCTTCGCGGCTTTCTCTATGTGGGGCCATGCGGCTTCGTCTCGCCCCTGCAGGTGCAGTATCCATGCATAGGTGTCCTGAAAGTAGGGGTTGTTGGGCTGTGCCGACAGGGTCTGCTTCGACAACCGCTCCGCTGTGTCGAGTTCCTTCCCGTTCAGTGCCAGTTGGTAGGCGTAGCTGTTCATCACCTGCAGGTCCTTGGGGTGCATCTCCAGAAAGCGTTTGTAGTAGTCCAGACAGCGGGCGTCTTTCAGTCGGTTGTACGATTCGGCTATCAGCAGGTAGGTCTCCGATTCCAGATAGCCTTTGTCAAATCCCAGATTCTCGCAACGCAGGCTCTGCTCCAGCGCTTTGTTGTAGTCGCCGGCGTCGTATGCCAGAACGGCTTGGATGTATTTCGGCAGCGGATGCAACGGAAACAGCGCTTCGGCTCGCTCGGCGTCTCGCTGCAGTCGCTCGCTGTCCTTGGCTTCTTTCATCTCGCTTACCAGCATCGCCTCCCATAGCTCGTATTTGCTGCTGTCTTTCGTCAGCGCAAGGGCAAACTGGTGGTGGGCTTCACTGTATTTCCCTTGCCGCATCAGCACGTCGCCATAGAAGGCGGCATAACTGGTGCTGTCGTCGCTCTGCTGCATCACTTGCTCCAGCAGGCTGTAGGCAAAGCTGGAATGGATGCCGTAAAACTCTTCGCTGGTGTAGAAATTCGTAAGGGTCTGTATCTTGTTGGTCGTCGTCAGTTCCGCGCTGCTGAAGGCGGACTTCAGCTCTTCGTAGGCTTTGCGGGCCTGACCTTTGCTCTTGTAGTATTCCGCCAGGGCTATGTGGGCGTAGGGGTCGTTGGGGTTGTGCTCCAGGGCGCGGTTGTAGTAGGCCAACGCCTTGGCGTAGTCCTTGTTCTTCATGTAGCTGTCTGCTAGCATGATGTTGTATTGGCTCTCCTGCGGCATGGCTTCGCTCAGCGCCGCTATCTCTTCCAATACCTTGTCTTCACGTCCTGCGGCTCGCCATAGCTTGGCTTTCTGCATCGTCACTTCCTCGCTGATTCCTACGCGCTTCTCCACTCGGTTCAGCACTTCTATGGCGCCTTTGAGGTCTTCCTTCCGCAGATAGGCGTTCGAAAGCTCGTAGTAATAGTTCAGGTTGTCGGGCCACCGCTTCACAATCATCTCCCATTGCTTGACGCACTTGTCGGCGTCCTGCGCATTGCGGTACAACGAGGCCAGCTGCAGCTGGTACCACACCACGTCGCGACCGTTGGCGGCGGCGCGCTCGGCATAGTGTATCGCACTGTCTAGCCGGTTCTCCGCCTCCATGATGCGACTCAGCTCGTACAACGCGGCTGCGTGGTTCGGATGCTGCTGCACTATGGCCCGGTACTGGGCTTGCGCCTCCGCACTCCGGCCGACCTCCTGGCTCATCTTGGCATGGATCATCTGGACCTCCGTCTTCAGCGCCTCCTCCGTGGTCTCCACCATGGGGGCTCGCTGGTAACGTCCGTCGCCTGCGCCGGCGGCAGACTTGCTGCCGCCACAACTGGCGGCGGCTAGCCCTGCTACCACCCATAGCACTACCGCTACCACAACCGTCGGCATCCGGTATATTATATTTCTATGTATCATTATTATTTATGTTTCGCGTTTTCTCTTGGGACTATTACCCCTTTTTACTTTTTTAATTTCTTTTAACTCGCAACTCGGCTCTTTAGTATGTCCAATTTCTAAAAAAAATAAAAAATAGACGAAATATTTTGTCAGTAATAGAAAATGTTCTATATTTGCATCCAATTAATAACCATGCAGAACCTCTTCAATATGGTACTTTGTGCCTTGTATTTTAGGGTTTTGTGAATTATTGTGAACGAAAATTTTTTATTAATCAAAATTCAATTACAATGAAAAAAACATTAATGGTTCTTGCCTTCGCCCTCTGCGCTACCTTCGGTTTCGCTCAGACGAAGAACACTGCCCGAGCTATCAAAGCTCAGGATCAGCGCGCCGTTGCAGTTAAACCCTCTGTTCATGTCGGACAGAAAGCTGGCTTCAATGGCTCCATCTTCACTAAAGACGGTGAACTCTACACCAACGACTTTAGTGACGCTACCTCCATCACCAGAGGCGTCATCACCGCCGCCAACCAGCTCATCGGTGGTACCAATGCTCCTATCCACGCCCAGACGGAGTACCACTCCACTTGGCAGCAGTGGGCCGACACCTCCATGGCTTACTGCATGCAGATGCAGCAGACCGGTCACTATCCCACTCTGATTCAGCAGAGACAGGATGGTTCTTGGTTCAACCGTGCCGCTTATTTCTATTCCTCGACCCCCAACAATGGCTTCATGCTCATGACTATGGTTGACCAGTACGCTACTGGCGCTACTGGCGCTTTCGACGCTTTCATGGCTTTCCCCGCTATCAGCACTGTGGGTTGCAACCTCGTCGATGTCCGCTTCTATCAGTACTACCGGAAATTCAACGCCGACCAGTGCTTCATCGACTATAGCACCGACGGTACCACTTGGAACGCTTTCGAAATCAACGTCCGCAACGTCGACCTTGGTTCGAACGACGCTACTCGCGGCTTCAAACGTGTTACCCTCCCCGCTGCTTGCGGTAACCAGGCTAACCTCTACCTCCGTATCCGTTGGACCAGCTCCAGCAACAACGGTGGTGTTTACGGTTACTGGTGGTACATCGACGACCTCACCGTCTCCGCTGCCCCCGCTAGCCGTCTGACCATGAAATCCAACGAACACTTCGAAGGTTTCTACCATCAGCTGCCCCAGGGCCTCAACCTCCCCCTCACCTATCGCGCTTCTTTCGTCAACGACGGTCTGAATGCTCAGAACAACGTCACTGCTCTTGTTCGCGGTTGGATGGAAGGTTCTAACGACACTCTCACCTATGTCTCCCAGAACGCTGGTACCATCGCTTCTAACCCTGAAGGTTCTTCCGCTATCGTTATCGACCCCATGGGCTGGTACGATGTGACCTCTGATAACAATGGTCTCGGCTTCACCGGTACCCCCGATGCTAACCATGTTGGTTACCTGCCCACCGCCAACGTCGGCGTTGGTCACTTCTTCACCGATATCACTACCTCCACCATGACTCACGTCTGGGATTCCCTCACCCTCGACACCCTCCGCTTCGAGGTCAACTTCGATGCTTCCTACCACAATGGTAAAGGTGTTTGGGCTCGCGACAACTCCCTCGTCAGCAGAAACTCCTACTTCACCCCCGGCGCTATCCGCGAAGGTCAGAATGGTGGCTACATCTGGTCTGACAGCTACGAAGATACCCATTGGGATGAGGCTGGCTACGGCGCATTCGTCTCCTACATCACCGGCAGCGAGGTTCCCCAGGGCTGGAAAGTCCTCGGCGTCGAAATGGTTGCTGCTACTCAGGACGGCCTCACCTCTCCTGGTGCTCAGCTGATCCCCTACCTCTTCCGCGACAGTATCGACGCTGAAGATGGCGGCCTCTCTTTCTACTATATGAACACTGGTGCTAGCACCTACACCGTCACCGCTAACGACCTCATCTCCTCTACCGATGACTTCGAATACATGACCTACATGACTCCTGGCGATGATTATCCCACCGTCTTCATCCCCTTCCCCGAACAGCCTGATCTGCTCCCCTCCTCCAGCTACCGTATCGGTTACCGTCTGGCTCAGGAAGGTAACTTCGCTGTTGCTTCCTCCACCAATGGTTACTACGATCCCGATGGCAACTGGCACTACTACTACAATGAGAGCGGTATGCAGTCCTACGGCAATGTCCTTACCGTTGACAACTTCTACTCCACTTTGACTTGGTGCCCCTTCGAACAGGGTTATGCTATCTTCCCCGTCGACGAATATCCTATGATTCGTATGATCGTTGGTCCTAGCTTCTATGTTCCTCACTTCGCTGTCACCTTCGAGTGCGATGACGAAGAACTCGGTTACTTCGCAAACGGCCGTAACGAGTCTCTCTGCGGTCTCACCGATAGCGTCGCTCAGGGCGGTTCCGTTGGTGCTTACATCTATCCTTCCGAGGGTTACGAAATCGACAAGATCTGGATCGATGGCGTTGAAACCACCGATTACGAGTGGGATGCCGCCGAAGGTTACGGCTACGTCGAACTCGAGAATGTCCAGGCTGCTCACACCTTCCGTTGCAGCTTCAAACTCCACGTCGGTATCGATGCCGCTACTGGTGTCTCTATGAAACTCCAGCCCAACCCGGCTACCTCCAACGTCAACGTCTCCATGAAGGGTGTCTCTGGCAACGTCAACATGTCCCTCATCGACATGAGCGGCCGCGTCATCACCACCTCCACGTTCAACGCTGAGAACGGTACCAACATCAACGTCTCCAACTTGGCTAAGGGTGCTTACTTCGTTCGCATCTCCAACGACAAGTTCAGCAAGGTTGAAAAACTGATCGTTCGCTAATCCTTTTAGCAAACCTCAATAAAAAAGGCATCCCTCGTGGATGCCTTTTTTTATTGCATTATTCCCATTCAAACCAACCTTTATCTCCCATTGACGCTACCCCCTCCTAAAAGCTATATTAAGGAATTAATTATACTTATTAAGGTCATATAAGCCCTTCGAGAACCTATAATACCTATAAGGCTCTATATCGAATTAAGCCCATAAAAACTTTGCGATTCTGACGATTCTTGCGACTGGAAGTCCGACCGGGAATCCTGATTCCAACTATTCCCCTGGCTCGAAAAATCGCTCCTCAAAATTCAGCAGATAGATCTTCTTGGTGGCACGCGTCAGCGCCGTATATAGCCACCTCAGAAAGTCCCTGTTGACCATGTCTTCCGTCAGGTAGCCTTGCTCGATAAACACCACAGGCCACTGCCCGCCTTGCGTCTTGTGGCACGTCAGCGCATAGGCGAATTTCACCTGCAGCGCGTTGTAGTAGGGGTTGGCGCGCACCGCATTGAGCCGCTCGGCTTTCGTCGCCAAGTCGGCGTAGTCTTCCATCACATTGTTGAACAGCTGTTGCGACTCCTCGCGCGTCAGCGACGGCGACTCCGAATGGAGCGTCTCCAGCAACAGCTTGCAGTCCAGCGTCGGCGCATCGGGGTAGTCGATGAATCGCAGTGTCACATCGACAAAATGAAATCCGTAAAGCTCTTCGTAGTGCCGCGCGGACAGCACCTCCACGATGTCTCCGTTGGCGATAAAACCTATGCCGGAATCGTCCTCAAGCCAGTGGTAGTTGTTCTTCACCACCATCAGGTAGTCGCCTGTGCCTATCTCGTCGTCGCGGAACAGCACGCGGTTGCGGATGGCTTGGTTGTAGGCGTTGGCGCGTTTGTTGCTGCGGCACACAAAGACGGTGCTGTCTATCGAGTCGGCGTCGTATTCCTTGTTCAGCGTCTCCTCCAGTTCGCTGCCGTGCAGCCGCACCACGTCGGTCAGCCCCTCCAGGTGGAAGAGGGGAGTGGCTACTTCGTCGCGATTGTCCAATTCGGCTATCTGGCGTCGTATGGCGGTGGCGGTGCTCAGTATGCCGGACTCCTGCTCCTGACGCACAACCTCGGTCAGCGAGGCTTCATGCACCTGCAAATCTCCCATGTGCTCCAGATATTGTGCCGACAGCGCCGGACTCTCCGTCGAGCCTACGGGCGGCAGCTGCGCCGCATCGCCTATCAGCATCAGCCTGCAGTGCGATCCGTCCTTTACATAGTCTATCAGGTCCTCCAACAGCGACCGTCGTCCTATCAGGCTGCTGTCGTCGGCGGTGGCCCCAATCATCGAGGCTTCGTCGACAATGAACAGCGTGTAGGCATGCTTGTTCTGCGCACGCACACAGCGTATCGCGCCGTTGCCGTCCGTCACCGTGGTGTAGATCTTCTTGTGGATGGTGTAGGCTTGCTTGTGGGCATAGCCCGACAGCACCTTGGCGGCTCGTCCCGTCGGTGCCAGCAGCACCGTCTTGATGCGCATCTGCGGCGCCGCTTGTATCAATGCGGCTACTAGCGAGGTCTTGCCCGTGCCGGCATAACCGCGCAACAGGAAGGCGGCATGCGGATCGGTATCGTACAGAAACCGCACAACGGCTTCGCACGCCTTCCGCTGTCCCTCTGTGGGCTGGTGCGGAAAAAACCTGAAGATGAGCCTCTCTGCGCTTGTCATAGTGAATGTCTGAATCTAAATCTCGCCACGGTAACACATCCTCCCGTAAAATGGAGCCAAAATGTCTTTCTTGCTTCAGTCCTTAAAGTCTCTGAATCCGGCAGGGTCCTTATAGACTTTTAAACTTTCAGAACCTCTGGGGCCCTTAAATTCCTAGAACTCTCAAAGCCTTTTAAACCTTCAGAGTCCTTAAATTCCTAAAGCCCTGCAACCTTCAAAGCCTTGAGTGTTTTGGAACCCTTGAAACAATTCTGTGGCTTCACGTTCGGATGCCTCAAAAAAAAAGAGACTTGCCGGACGGGCAAATCTCTCTATTGTTCTTAGTCCGGTCAGCACTTACTGTTGCGGTGCTGCTTCGGGCTGCGCTTGGTTGGCACTTTGCATAGCGTTCGCAGCTGACGAGGTCTGGTCGACTTGCTCAGCGTTGACCACATTGCGTTGGGTCACCTCTTTCTTGCCGGAATGAATCGATATGGTGGCAATCAAACTCAGCACGATCAGTGCGGCAGCAAGGGTCCATGTGGCTTTCTCCAGAAAATCGGTGGTCTTGCGAACACCCATAATTTGGTTCGGAGCCGAAAAATTCGCGGCAAGTCCGCCTCCCTTGGAGTTCTGCACCAATACTACGATAGCCAAAAGCACGCTGACAATCAGGATCAGAATTACGATAAAATTGTACATGGTTATTTGATTTTATTATTTTCGATTTTGAGTTTCAGTTCCGAAATTCGGAGTGCAAAAGTACTACTTTTTTCGGGATATTTTACAATTAATTTTTCATATACGGCTATGGCTTTGTCCCATTTGCCTTGCTTTTCAAGCACAACTGCTAGAGTTTCAGTGTCTAACGAGTCGTCGGCTTGGATGCTTTTTTTGCCCAAAACTTCGATGGGCACATTGTCGCTGTCACCCAATTCTTCGGGTTTGTAATTGCCCGTTTCCAGAAATTTGGACAGGATCACACTCTTCGGAGCCGTCTTGAACGAGACTTCCTGGTAGGCGTTGATCTCCTTCATGATGTCGAAGGCCTCCGGCTCTGTGGCATTGTATTCCTGCTTCTTCGCCTGCTCCACCTCCTGCTTGGCCTTCAGGTCGGCCGGCGTCTGTATCTCCGTCAGCGTGACCTGCTCCAGATAACTGCGCAGCTTGGCATCGTCCGGCAAATACAACGTCACGCGCGGCAGAAAATGCTCCTCCCATTGCGACGTGCCCGTGGCCTTGTCGCTCAATATGTCCATGACCTGCAACAGCGAGCAGTAGGGATATCGGTTTTTCTCTTGTTGTATTTCCGACTTGTCTATCATGGAGTAACGACAGAGATTCGACAACTTGACATTAAATGCTGATTTATCCATCATTTTGCAATTTTCGAGTCCATTATTTGAAAATGCAAATGTACAGACTTTTTTCGACATGGAAAAACAAACAATGTGAATATTTTTTATAATGCACAATTCCAGTTGATTATAATATTATTTTGAAAGTTTTGAACATTTTTTACTGCCGTTTCATTTTTTTTGTGTACTTTTGCACTTCCAAATTTGAGTAAAAATGAAGAGAACATTCCAACCATCACGCAGAAAAAGAGCAAATAAGCACGGTTTCCGTCAGAGAATGTCTACGGCAAATGGCAGAAAAGTTCTTGCCGCCCGCCGCAGAAAAGGCAGAAAAAAACTCACCGTCTCCGACGAACGCTAATCGTGCCGGTTGTGCCGATAGGCCGCAGCCTGATTGCTATGAGAGGAAGAAGTATTGTGGTCAATACTTCTTTTTTTTATGCCTCCCCCCCCTCTCTCTTGTCAAGTATCATCGCTAATGGGCTGAAACTGCTATGTGCCGACGCTGTATATGGCCGCACACAAGATGTGGAACCGCCAAAAACGGCTGTCATTGGCGTCTCGACGTCGCACTGCTCGATTCATTCATCGTTTCAGCTTGTTACCCGTCAGTTTCTTAAAAAATCCAACCCTTGAAAATGAGCAAAACAAAACAGGAAATCATATTGAACGACGTGTCGGTGACCGATGCGGGCGCCGAAGGCATGGCCATCGTCAAGCACGAAGGCATGGTGATATTTGTGCCCTTTGTGGTGCCGGGCGATGTGATTGACCTGAAAATCATCAAGAAGAAAAAGAACTACGCCGAGGGCCGCATGCTCGCCCTCAAGCAGCCTTCCGCTCTGCGCGTCCCGACGGCTTGCCCGCATTTCGGCGTCTGCGGGGGGTGCAAGTGGCAGACTTTGCAGTACGACGCACAACTGAAATACAAACAGCAGCAGGTGCGCGACAACCTCGAACGCTTGGGCCATGTCGACACCTCAAGCATGCGCCCCATCTGCGGCTCCGAGAATATCTACTATTACCGCAACAAGCTGGAGTTCACCTGCAGCACCAAACGCTGGCGCAACGGCGACGAGGAAATCCCTGCCGACGACCCGGGCGCCGTGGGCTTCCATGCACCGACGGTGTTCGACAAGGCAATCCCTATCGACCACTGCGCCTTGCAACGCGAACCGTCCAACAAAATCCGTCTGGCTGTGCGCGACTTCGCTTTCGCCAACGGACTGCCGCTCTACGATATCCGCAACCATACGGGATTCCTGCGCAACATCGTCATCCGTTGCACCAGTACGGGCGAATGGATGGTCGTCGTCATCGTCGCCGAAGAACGCCCCGAATGGCTCTTCCCGCTCCTCGACCACCTGAAAAATCTCTTCCCGGAAATCTCTTCCCTGCTCTATATCATCAATGGCAAAATGAACGATTCCTACAGCGATCTGGAGGTGCATTGCTACCATGGCTCGCCTTTCATCACCGAGTCCATGCCGCGGTTCGGCGGCGGCAACCCGCTCCGCTTCCGCATCCATCCCAAGTCGTTCTATCAGACCAACTCGGAACAGGCCTTCCGACTCTACAGCTTCGTGGCCGAATTTGCCGACTTGAAGGGCTCCGAAACGGTCTACGACCTCTATACGGGAACGGGCACCATCGCACAGTTCGTCGCCGACCGTTGCCGTAAGGTGGTGGGTATCGAATACGTCGAGGATGCCATCGCCGACGCTAAGGAGAATGCGGCTTGCAACGGCTTGTCCAATTGTGAATTTTTCGCTGGCGATATGGCAAAGGTGTTCACCGAAGATTTCATCGCCCGGCAGGGGAGACCCGACGTGGTCATCACCGACCCGCCGCGCGCAGGCATGCACGAAAAAGTGGTGCAACAGCTGCTCGACGTGGCTCCCCAGCGTATCGTCTACGTCAGCTGCAACCCGGCAACCCAGGCACGCGACTTGGATTTGCTGTCCTCTCACTATGCCGTCGCTGCGCTCCAACCGGTCGATATGTTCCCCCATACCCAGCATGTGGAGAACGTGGCGCTCCTCGTCAGGAAAGACGAAAATTAAAAAAAAGTTCATCACTATCAAAAAAATTACTATCTTTGCATGTTGATAATTTGTCCGACAAAGTGGATAATTGTCCCTTATCCATTTTAACGACAGTGATTTAAAGAAAATAATAAATAAGTAGTATAACAATATTAATCCAATCTACAAGATGAAAAAAAGAGTATTCTTTCTTTTAGTGGCTGCATTGATTATGCCTTTCGCAATGAATGCACAGCCCAAATCTGCAGTCCATGTTGACACCACTGTCAGCGCATGTGAGACTTACACATGGAATGTCAACGGGCAAACATATACCACAACAGGAGCATACACCCACATCTCTGGAGACACCCTCTACATCCTCGACCTGACCATCAACCCGGCCTACAATATCGTGGTCCCGGGTCTGACCCACGGCGGTTGCTCCTTCACTTGGGGTAACACCGTTTACCACCAGAGCGACGAAGGTGTCCAAACCCAGACTTTCCAGTCTGTCAACGGCTGCGACAGCACCGTCACCATCAACCTCGTCCTCGCCGACTCCGCCTTCCGCGAATACACCAAGGTGGCTTGCAGCGACTTCACCTGGAAGGGAACCAAATACACCGCATCGGGCGTCTACAACGTCACCGACCAGACAAACCCTGAATGCGACTCCATCCTCTCCCTCGACCTGACCATCGTCTCCACCGGCGCTCCCCGCGTCAAGGACTCGGTCATCTCCGCTTGCGACAACTATCGCTTCAGATTCAACAACTCCTTCCGCTTCCCCAGCAACAATAACAAGGCTTATATCGACATCAACCAGGATGGCACCGAATTCACCACCGCTTACGATGGCTTCGACACCTCCACCGTCGATCTCCGTAACATCTTCCACCCCCGCAGCCTCGACAAGTGCTACGACAGCGTCATCAACTTCCACTTCAATATCAAAAATAAGAAGGAAATCGTTATCACCGAGAAAACCTGCGACGTCTTCTCCATCACTATCAACGATACCGTCTACAACTGGACTTCGAGCATCATCGACACCGTCAAGGCTCCTAAGTCTGTCAACGGCTGCGACAGCCTCTACTACATGCACCTCACCATCAACAAATCGCCCTATGTGAGCATCAGCGGCGACCTCCGTGTGACTCCGGGCTCCAGCGCTACCCTCTACGCTAACTGCGACCAGCAGGTCAACTACAAATGGTTCAACAACAGCACCGAAACGAGCATCACCCTCGAACAGGTCAACGAAAACACCGATGTCTCCCTGACCGGTACCAACACCTCCACGGGCTGCTCCCATACCGCTTACGCTACCATCATGGCTAACGTGGGTATCAACGGCGTCGACAACGACCAGCTGAGCATCTATCCTAACCCCACCACCGCTATCATCAACGTCAAGAGCGCCGAAGAGGTGAAGAGCATCTGCGTCTTCAACGTCAACGGCCAGCAGGTCCTGCGCGCCGACAACGCTACCAGCATCGATATGCGTGGCTTGCTCAACGGCACCTACATCGTCCGCGTGGATTTGGGCAACGGCAACGTCGCTACCCGCACGGTCATCCTCTCGAAATAATTCTTGATAAGATATAACGATAAAGCGTTCGGCTCGTCCGGACGCTTTTTTATTTGACCCCTCGACAGTATCCGCTATGTATAGTGTGACTTCTTTCCCCTCTCCTTTTGCCATCATGGGGCGCGGACGCCGCATGTCCGCTCTCGCAACAGCGCTTCTGGCGCTTGCCGCCATGCTGCTGTCGGCCTGCAACGGTGGCCAAACCAATGGTGGCTCAAACCGCATCGAATTGAGCGGAAAGGCTCAGGGCACCTTCTACAGCGTCATCTATTACGACAGCCTTCAGCGCAACCTGCAGCCGGCTATCGATTCGCTGCTCGACGATTTCGACCTGACGGCTTCCCTCTGGGTGGACAACTCGCTCCTGCGACGCGTCAACGACAACCGCGACAGTGTTGTCAACGACCTCTTCGCCACGCTGCTGCGCCACTCGGTGGAGATGAACGCTTACACCGAGGGCTGCTTCGACTGCACCGTCGGCAAACTGGTCAACGCTTGGGGCTTCGGTTTCGCCAACCGTGCCGATATCACCGATGCGCTCATCGACAGCTTGCGTCATTTCTGTGGCGTGCAGCCGGAACTGGTGCAGCGCGATGACGGCTCGCTTGTGGTGCGCAAGGCTTCTCCCGAAACGGCTATCGACTTCAACGCCATCGCACAGGGCTACGCTACCGACAGGGTGTGCCAGTTCCTCGAACAGCAGGGCATCAGCCGGTACCTGGTCGATATCGGCGGCGAGGTGTATGCCCGCGGCTGCAAACCGGACGGTCAGAACTGGGTGGTGGGTGTCGAACGCCCGTCGGAAAACAAATACGCCAATCCTGTCGTCGAAACACGCATCAAACTGCTCGACCAGTCGGTGGTCACTTCGGGCAACTATAGAAAATACTACGAAAAGGACGGCGCCCGCTATTCCCACACCATCGACCCGCGTACGGGTCGCCCGGTGACGCATACCTTGCTCAGCGTCTCCGTGGTCGACAGCTGCGCCTGGCGTGCCGACGCTCTGGCTACGGCATTTATGGTGATGGGCCTCGACAGGGCCCGCAGTTTTATCGCCAGCCACCCGGACGACAACGGCGCACAGACGGTGTGCTTCATCTTCAACGAGAATGGCGAAAACAAAATCTTTATGACGGACCGGTTCAAGTCGCTCTTGTACCAGCCCGAGGACTGAAAAAAAACGATGATTTTAACCAATACAGACCAATGAAATCAATGACTGGCTTCGCCAAGAAGCAATGCATCATCAACGAAAAGAAAATAACCATCGAAATCAAGACACTGAACAGCAAAGTCTTGGATGCTAATGTGAAACTGCCTACCAGCCTCAGGGAACGCGAACTGTCCATCCGCAGCCAGTTGAACCGCCTGGAACGTGGCAAGGTGGACTGCATCCTCTCCGAGGAGAACTCCAACGATCATTCACTGCAGCTGAACAATGAGCTTGCCAAGAGCCGCTATCAGGAACTCAAATCGCTGAGTGCTTCCTTGGGCGAATCGTTCGACAACACGGCACTGCTCAGCGTCGTCCTTCGTCAGGACGATGTGTGGGTCAGCCACGAAGACGACACCTTGGACGAGGAGGCGTGCCAGCAGCTGGCTCAGGCTGTCGAGGAGGCTGTCGACGATGTGGATAGCACTCGCCTGCATGAGGGCATGATTCTGAAGGCGGATTTCGAGAAACATCTGGATAAGATAGCCGACTGCTTGGCGCAGATTCCTGCCTACGAGGCCGAACGTATCACCACCGCCAAGGAACGTATCCGCAGCTATTTCAACGATGCGGCTATCAAGGATGTCGACGAGAACCGCTTCGAACAGGAACTGATCTATTATCTCGAAAAACTGGACATCACCGAGGAAAAGGTGCGTCTGGCCAAACATATCGACTACTTCCGCGACGTCATGGAGCACGAAGAGGGGAGCGGCAAGAAGTTGAACTTCATCGCCCAGGAAATGGGACGTGAAATCAATACCACCGGCTCCAAAGCCAACCACGTGGAAATCCAACGTCTCGTGGTGGCCATGAAAGACGAACTGGAAAAAATCAAAGAGCAACTGGGCAATATCCTCTAAACCCGAGTTCGATTGTAATAGACAATATCTAAAGATTGATGGTGGCGCTAGGGCCTTTAAGGAGCATCTCCCATAGGCAAGTGCCAATCGTCCACCCCCATAAAAAAAACATCCTCAAAAAATTTGAGGATGTTTTTTTTAATTCCTGAAATTCCTTAGAATTTTTTGCTAGCTTTGAATTTCAAAACTTTCTTTGCGGGAATCTTGATAGCTTTGCCGGTGCGCGGATTTTTGCCTTTGCGAGCAGGTCTGTTCTGCATGGCAAATGTACCAAATCCGATCAGAGCAATCTTGTCACCACCCTTCAGGGTCTCTTTGGTGACTTCGGTGAGTGCGTTGAATGCCTTGGCTGCATCTACCTTGGTCATGCCGGCTTTCTTAGCTACAGCTGCAATTAATTCAGTCTTGTTCATTTTGAAGATTTTAAGGGTTAAACAATCAATTTACGATGCAAATTTATACAGAATTTTTAAATATGCAATTTTTTTTTCAAACTTTTTTTGATAATATTTTTAAGAAATAATCTAAAACATTAGTTTCCAGTTTGATACATCGTAACCTCTTAAAAATTCATCAATTGAAATTTTCTTTTTTCCGCTGATTTGTAGGCTCAAAATCTCGACAAATCCGTCTTTTACACCGATTTTTAGCCACTTTTTTTTGTCGGTATAAATGGTTCCTATGGTGCTGTTTCCGTCGGATTCGAAGTGGGTTTGGTAGATTTTCATGTAGATTTCAGCACCTTTGCTGTCGCTCATGGTGGCGGTGGCGGCGGGGTAGGGGGAGAGTCCGCGGACAAAGTTGTGGATGGCTTGGCCGTTTTGGCGCCAGTCGATGGCGCAGTCTTGTTTGAAGATCTTGGGTGCTGGCTTGAGCGTCGCCTGACTGCTTTGGGGCTGGGGTTGGATGCTGCCGTCAAAGAGTTTGTCGAGGGTCTCCACCACCAGTTCGCTGCCCATGGCGGCCAGCCGGTCGTGGAGGGTTTCGGCGGTGTCGTCGTCGCTGATGGGGGTTTCACGTTGCAGCAGCAGCTGTCCTTCGTCTATGCGTTCGTTGAGCAGGAAGGTGGTCACGCCGCTCTTGCTTTCGCCGTTGATGATGGCCCAGTTGATGGGGGCTGCTCCGCGGTATTGGGGCAGCAGCGAGGCGTGGAGGTTGAAGGTGCCCATGGGGGGCATGGCCCACACTTCACGGGGCAGCATGCGGAAGGCGACAACCACGAAGAGGTCGGCCTTCAGCGCCTGCAGCTGCTCCAGAAATTCGGGGTTGCGCAGCTTCTCGGGTTGCAGCAGGGGCAGTTGGTGCTGCTGGGCATAGGCTTTGACGGGCGAGATGGTGATTTTCTGTCCGCGTCCGGTGGGACGGTCGGGGACGGTGACGACGGCGGCCACATCGTAGCCGTTGCGTACGATGGCGTCAAGTGACGACACGGCGAAGTCGGGCGTGCCCATGAATACGATACGTCGGCTCATGCGCTATTGTTTGTTGTGTTCCAAATCGTGTTGCAGTTGTACCATCTTCAGTGCCGTGACGGCGCCTTCGATGCCTTTGTTGCCGTGCTTGCCGCCGCTGCGGTCCTGGGCTTGTTGCATGTCGTTGGTGGTGAGCAGGCTGAAGATGACGGGTTTCTCGTGTTTCAGCGACACGTTGGTGAGCCCTTGCGATACGGCTTCGCAGATGAAGTCGAAGTGGCGGGTCTCGCCTTGAATGACGCAGCCGATGCATATCACGGCGTCCAGGTGGCTGTCGTTGCGCAGCATCAGGTCGGCGGCGGTGGTCAGTTCGTAGCTACCTGGCACATGCACCACGCGGATGTCGTCGGCCGTCACGCCGTACTGCATGAGGGTGTCGTAGGCGCCCTGCGCCATCGGGTGCGTGATTTCGCTGTTCCATTCGGCAGCGACGATGCCGATGCGGAAGCCTTTGCCTGAAGGTACCTCGGCGGCATTATGTTCGGAAAGATTCGTTTTCTTCATGTTTTTATAATTGTATCTTTATTATATTATGTCAGTTGTCATCGCACCCTTATCTTCATCCCTTCTTTCACCTTTTTCAAGTCGGGGTTCAGCCGGCGTAGCTCTTCTGCGGTGGTGCTGTGCTGCATGGCGATAAGGTCGAGCGATTCGCCGCGTTTGGCTGTGTGGTACACCTCCTTGGGTTTGGTGCGCATCGGGCGCTCCTTGATGATGCTCTTGTCGGCCTTGAAGACGGGAGGCTTGTTGCCTTTGGGGATGCTGATGCCGAAGTAGGTCTTGTCGAGATGCAGCCGTCGGGTGCGGAGGGTGTAGTTGTTGAAGTCGAGCAGCCATTCGGGGTCGAAGGGCTCATATTGGAAGCGCACTTCGAAGTGGAGGTGGGGCCCGGTGGAGTTGCCGGTGCTGCCGCCCAGTCCTAGAACGTCGCCGGCTTTCACAATCTGGCGGGGCTTGACAAGTATCTTCGACATGTGCCCGTAGACGGTCTCCAGTCCGTTTTCGTGGCGCAGCACGACAACATTGCCGTAGCCGCCCATGGTGCGTGCTATGCGTACCACTCCGGGAAAGCAGGCCCGCACTGGGTCGCCGGTGCGCAGCAGGATGTCTACGCCGCGGTGGGCCCGGTTGAACGAGGCACGCCAGCCGTAGGGCGATGTGCGGATATTCTTCATCGGAAAACAGAATTCGCTGCTGTCTTTGATGAGGCGCAGGTTCACCTCGTCGGGCAGCGAGTCCATGGATAGCTGTCGCAGCTTCACCGCCGAGCCCGACAGGTTGTCGTGGTAGAACAGTTTCCACAGCAACACCTCCGAGCCGTCGCCTTCGTAGAATTGGGGCTCTTTCTTGGCGTTGTTCTGCTGGGCATGCAGGGCTACGGCCGATAGCAGCAGCATCAGCAGCACATGGGCCTTGGGGTGTCTGTGGTCCTTCCGCATCAGTCGTCTCCTTTCACCTCTTTGCGCAGACGTCCGACGGGGATGTCCATGCTTTCGCGGTATTTCGTCACCGTGCGGCGCGACAGCTTGAAGCCTTGAGCCTGCAGCTGTTGTGTCAACGCCTCGTCGGTCAGCGGGGTGCGTTTGTCTTCGTTGTCGATGGCTTGTTGCAGCGCTTCTTTGATGTGCTCTACGGCCAGCACTTCGCCTTCGTCGGTGACCACGGCTTTCGAAAAGAGCTCTTTGAGCAGGAAGGTGCCGAAGTCGGTCTGCACGTATTTCTCATTGGCGACGCGCGAGATGGTCGACTCGTCGTAGCCTGTCTTGGCGGCGATGTCCTTGAGCCGCATGGGACGCAGGTCGGCGGTGTCGCCGCTCATGAAATAGTCCCGCTGGTAGTCCACAATGGCGCTCATGGTGTTGCTGAGCGTCACCTCACGTTGTTGCAGGGTGTCGATGAGCCACTGGGCGTCGTCGCTCTTGCTTTTGATGAATTGTAGGGTTTCGCGGTCGCTGCTGTTCAGGCGGGTTTGCTGCGACAGTTGTTGCAGCATCTCGGTGTATTCGCTGTTCATGCGCAGTTTGGGACGGTTGCGGTCGCTGAGGCTGAAGCTGAGTCGGTCGCCGTCGCGCACCACGATAAAATCGGGGATGATGTAGGGGGCGCCGTGGCGTTCCTCTTCGCGACCCCAGCCGGGCTTGGGGTTCAGCCGGCGGATGACCGAAAGCACTTCGCGCAGGGCGGTGTCGTCTATCTTCAGCAGGTTCTTCAGGGCGGTGTAGTGCTTGCTGCTGAGTTGGTTGAAGTATTTGTCGACCACCAGCGTGGCCTGAAGGGTGCGTTCGTCGGGGTTTTCGATGCGGTGCAGCTGCAGCGACAGGCATTCTTGCAGGTTCGAGGCGCCTACGCCGGCCGGGTCGAACTGCTGTATGTCGTGCAGCACCTCCTCCAGCTCCTCGTCGGTGACATCCATATCGTAGCGGAATGCCAGGTCGTTGGCTATCAGCTGTATGTCGCGTCCCAAATAGCCGGTGCCGTCGATGCTGCCGATGATTTCCATGGCAATGCGGCGTTGGCGGTCGTTGAGGTTGCGCAGTTCCAGTTGGCGTATCAGCGACTCGGTGAACGACTCCGACTCGGAGACCTCGAACCGGCGTTCTTCGCGGTTGTAGTCGCGCTCCAGCCGTTCGCGGTAGCTGTAGTCGTCATCGTAGTAGTCGTCCATGTCGATGCCGTGGAAGTCGTCATCGGCCGCGCTGTCGTTGGTGTCGGTGATGTCGTCGTTGGTGTCGGCCGTATAGTTGTCGTCGGCAGAGGTCTCCACATCGAGCAGTGGGTTCTTCTCCACCTCTTCTTTGATTTTCTGTTCCAGTTGGGTGACAGGCAGTTGCAGCAGCCGCATCAGCATTAGTTGCTGGGGCGTCAGTTTCTGCTGCATTTTCATTTTCTGTTTCTGCGAAATCATGGTCGTCTGTCTTGTTTGGAGTTAGGCCCGATGGCGGGCGCAAAAAAAGGATCTCGGCGGAAGCGGAAGCGTCAAACCGCAAAAGCCGCTTCTATCCCTTTAAACAAAAAAAATGTAAAAATAGTATGCCATCCCCCAAAAAATCCACCACAAGCGATGTATCCTGACCCCCGAGAGTGTTTTAATGCTAAGACTCTAAGTTGACTGGAGACCTTGAGGGCCATTCCTTTCTCCCCCTATAAAAACGCGAAACGGAAGGATTTTTCCTTCCGTTTCGCAAAAGTCAAAGTCGTGTGGACAATCTACGCCCAGTCCTACTGCTTGTCGTCGATATTGATGGCAGTGGCACTGTCGCGCAGGTCGCGCAGACGGTTCTCGATGCGTTTCAGCGCACAGAAAGCCACGATACGGATAATGCCGTTGGACAGGATGCCCAGTCCCAGCAGGATGCCGAAGATTGCGCTGGTAGTGTCGGGGTTGCGCATGGCCAGGAATCCCAGCACAATGCTGCACACGCCGAGCAGCAGCATTGTCCACCAGTAGGCGAAACCGGCTTTCTTGTAGTCGAAGGCCAGCACGGAGAGCGAGACGCCCTCAAACATGACCCACACCGAGAAAAGCACGATGAGCGTGGTGGCAGCCAGCAGGCTGTTGCCCATAAACATCAGTCCGATGAAGAGCTGGAAGATGCCCAGGAAGATGGTGGTGCTGCTGTTGGGCAGCACATTGCGGGCCTTCAGGCTGAAGAGGAGCGTGGTGCATCCGGCTACCAGCATGAGCACACCCACCAGCCATGCCATCGTTTCAAAGCATTCTTTGGGGTTGACAAGGCAGACAACTCCCAGAACGACGAGCATCAGCGCGGTGACGATGAGGTAGAAGCGCGACTGTTTCATCCTTCAATCTCTTTACGTACTTTCTTGAAGGCTTCGATGCATTTGTCGAGGTGCTCATGCTCGTGGGCGGCGCTGATCTGGACGCGGATACGGGCCTGGCCTTTCGGTACGACAGGATAGTAGAAGCCGGTGACGAAGATGCCTTCTTCCTGCATCTTGGCGGCATACTGCTGGCTCTTGGCGGCGTCGTAAATCATCACGGCGCAGATGGCGCTCTCGCTGGGCTTGCAGTCGAAGCCCTCTTCCTTCATGCGGCGCAGGAAGTAGTCGGTGTTCTCATGCAGCTTGTCCTGCAGTTCGTTGGTCTCGCTCATCATCTCGAACATGCGGATGCCGGCGGCCACGAGGCCGGGAGCCATCGAGTTGCTGAACAGGTAGGGACGGCTGCGCTGACGCAGCATGTCGATGATTTCTTTCTTGCCGGTGGTGAAACCGCCCATGGCACCGCCGAAGGCCTTGCCCAGCGTACCGGTGAGGATCTCAATCTTGCCGCGCAGGTTGTAACGCTCGGTGACACCGCGTCCGGTCTTGCCGACCACGCCTGCCGAGTGGCTCTCGTCGACCATCACCATGGCGTCGTATTTGTTGGCGAGTTCATAGATCTTGTCCAGCGGGCAGACGTTGCCGTCCATCGAGAAGACACCGTCGGTGACGATGATGCGGAAACGGTTCTTCTGGGCGGCTTTGAGCTGCTCTTCCAAGTCGGCCATGTCGGCGTTGGCATAGCGGTAGCGCTGGGCCTTGCACAGACGCACGCCGTCGATGATGGAGGCGTGGTTCAGGGCGTCGCTGATGATGGCGTCCTCTTCGGTCAGCAGGGGTTCGAAAACACCGCCGTTGGCGTCGAAGCAGGCAGCGTAGAGGATGGTGTCCTCGGTGCCGAAGAACTCGGCAATTTTCTTCTCAAGTTGTTTGTGGAGATCCTGGCATCCGCAGATGAAACGGACGCTGGCCATACCGTAGCCGCGGGCGTCCATGCCCTTCTTGGCGGCTTCGATCAGTTGGGGATTGTCGGCCAGTCCCAGGTAGTTGTTGGCGCAGAAGTTCAGGCATTTCTTGCCTTTCACCATGATTTCAGCGCCCTGGGGGCTTTCAATGATGCGTTCGTGTTTGTACAGACCGGCGGCTTCGATGTCTGCCAGTTCTTTCTGAAGATGCTGTTGGAATTTAGTGTACATAATTACAATATTTTAATTATTTTTTGTGTCTAGCAAATCAACCGACAAAAATACACAAAATATATAAATGTGCCAAAAATATTTTTTTTCAATATTTTTTTGTATTTTTGCGGTTGCTATTAACACCCATTTATGACGCTATTACCATGAAAAAATCCATGAAAATTGCAGCACTTCTGCTGCTGGCGGTCGTTGTCGTCGCCTTGCGCACTTCCGACCAATTGGCTCCGCAATCTGGAAATTCTTCAACCAAATTGTCCGATTACAACCACACCCAACCCTATGTTGTCTTGGCCGATTACACCGACGCCAAGGGCCATCAGAAGCTCTATATGGCCAACAATGTGTTGGATAGTTATGAGGACATGGAGGATTTCTTTGATACGACGTACCTCATTGTCTTCAATGTGCAGACCAAGAAGAAGGACACCTTGAGGACCTTTGAGTCTTTGTCCTTCCCACAAATGGGCTTCATCGATTTCTATCACTTCGAAAAGGGCAAGCTCTACTTTACCGAGACGGGCTATCGTGCGGGCAGCAGCTTGTTGTATGTCGATGTCCGTACCGACAGGGTCAAGGTGGTTGTCGAGGGTGGCATCCCTACCGACGACGAAGGCGTTTCGAAGGTGCATGTCAAGGGGGGCAAGCTGTACTATTCCAAGCTTATCTGCATCAACGAAGACGAGGCACGCTACGAGGCGGACAAGGAGTATGTCGAGCGGGAATACTCCATCCAGATGTGACACGCTGACGGCGTCGCTTTCCCATGTTGGGAAAAAAATGTATCTTTGCAGTCGTATTTAAAGCGCTTTTCTATGGAAGAATACATTGTAACGTCGCGAAATAACGGTACCACACGGATGGGATCGCCCTATTGCAACCTGCGGGTGTGCAACCTTGAGGAGGAACTCTCGCTGGCGGTGTGGGATGTCGCTCCCGACAACCCTCCGGCGGTGGGCCAGCTGGTCTCTTTCGTCTCCATACAGAACAACGACGGCAAGCGGTCGGCACGCAAGGGCGACATGCGTGTGGGCGACATGGCGGCACCGGGACATCCGTTCTACGACCTGCTGCCTCGTCCCATCGGTCGCGAGCGGTGGGATGCCACCATTGCCAACCTGCAGTCCATGTGCCGCCAGTCTCCGCTGTGCGGCATGATCGGCGAAGTGGCCGAAAAACTCTATCCCGCCTATGCCCAGTACCCGGCGGCGACGAGCATTCACCATGCGTTCCGCGGCGGTCTGCTGAACCACACCTACCAGATGCTCCACATGTTGGAGGGTATCGCTTCGTATATGCCTTATCCGGTACGGGTGGACCACTGCGCGCTGGCCATCCTCTTCCACGACTATGGCAAGGTGAAGACCTATACGTACGATGGCGAATCGCAGCCGGAATCTTCCCTGCTGGGACATATCTACATCTCTGCTGTGGCATTGCAGAAAGAACTGGAACGCCGCGAGGTCCCGACGGCCGAAGTGGAACGCATCGTCCACATCGTGCTGTCGCACCATGGCATGAAGGAATGGGGCTCGCCGGTGCTGCCTTGTTCGCAGGAGGCCATGTTGGTCCACATGCTCGACAACCTCTCGGCCAAGAGCGACACCATTGAGAATAGCGCGGAAATGGAATATGTGGGTGCACTCGGCACCCGTGTTGTGAAATAAGAAAGTCTTTTTTATGAAGAAAATAGTTTTTGTCAGCCTTTTGGTATTTGTGATGACGGCTGTGTATGCCCAGAAAAGCAACGAGACAGCCTTGCAGGGCATGTCTGCCGGTGAAACGCTCAAAAGCCCCGACGGGCGGATGGAGGCAAAGTTCTACCTCCGCGACGGCGTGCCGCAATACGAACTGAAACGCGACGGAAAGCCTGTGGTGCTGGCATCGCGCATGGGTTTCACGCTGGAATGGCGCAAGAGCGACTTGGCCAGTAATTTCCGTATGGCGCGTGTGGATACTGCTAGCTTCGACGAGGTGTGGCAACCGGTTTGGGGCGAGGAAGCGAACATTCGCAACCACTATAACGAACTGGCGGTGACGTTGGTGCAGGACTTCTACCTCGACCACGAGGGCAAGCGTGTCGACAAGCCGACGGTGATGGTGGTGCGTTTCCGCCTCTACGACGACGGCCTGGGCCTCCGCTACGAATTTCCTTCCGACATCTCCACGCTTCATTTTTCTTCCAAATACAACTCCCTCGTCACTTTCTGGCTCACCGACGAGCTGACGGAGTTCCGCCTTCCGGGCGACCCCATGGCATGGTGGATTCCCGGCGACTACGACACGCAGGAGTTCAACTACACCCAGAGCCGCCTCAGCCAGGTGCGCGAACTGCATGACAATCCCCATATCAGTGGAGGCTGGCCCTGGAAGAGCTTCTCCGACACGGGATTGCAGACGGCTTTGCAGATGAAGACGGATGATGGCTTGTATGTCAATATCCATGAGGCAGCGGTGCTGGATTTCCCGACCATGAATCTGGATTTGACCTATAACGAGGAGGTGAGTAAACTTAAAGTACATCTCACGCCCGATGCCACCGGCTATGTCGGCCGCCTCACCTCGCCCTGCTACTCGCCGTGGCGCACCGTGCAGGTGTGTGAGAAAGCTACCGACGTGCTTCGCTCGCGCCTGATACTCAATCTCAACGAGCCTTGCGCCTTGGAGGATGTCAGCTGGATACACCCCGTGAAGTATATGGGTGTGTGGTGGGAGATGATCAGCGACCACAGCACCTGGGGCTACACCAACGATTTCCCCTCGGTGCGCCTGCCGGGCGACCCGTCGCTGCCGCCGTCGCTGCATGAGGCCATCACCGACTACAGCAAGGCCAAGCCTCACGGCCGTCACGGAGCCAACAACGCCAATGTGCGCCGCTATATCGATTTCGCCTCCAAGCACGGCTTCGATGCCCTCCTCATCGAGGGGTGGAATATCGGCTGGGAGGACTGGTACGGCAAGGACAAGGACTATGTCTTTGACTTCCTCACCCCCTATCCCGACTTCGACTTGCCGGCACTGAACCGTTACGCCCACGAGAAGGGTATCCGTCTCATCATGCACCACGAGAGCAGTTCGTCGGTGACCAACTACGAGCGCTTCATGGAGCGTGCCTACAACCTGATGAACCAGTATGGCTACGATGCTGTGAAGAGTGGCTATGTGGGACACATCGTGCCTCACGGCGAACACCACTACAGCCAGCCTATCATCAACCATTACCACCGTGCCATCGTCGAGGCTGCCAAGCACCACATCATGGTCAACGCCCACGAGGCGGTGCGCCCCACGGGTCTTTGCCGCACCTGGCCCAACATGATCGGCAACGAGAGCGCCATGGGCACCGAGTTCCGTGGCCGCATCAACCCCGGCCACACCACTATCCTGCCCTTCACACGCCTGCAGGGTGGCCCCATGGATTACACCCCCGGCATCTTCGAGACCGATATGGAGAAGAATGCCCCGTGGAACCGCGACCTCATGCGCCACACCATCTGCAACCAGCTGGGTCTCTACGTCACCTTCTACTCGCCTCTGCAGATGGCCGCCGACTTCCCCGAGCATTATGAGCCTTATATGGACGCCTTCCAGTTCATCAAGGACGTGGCCGTCGACTGGGACACCAGCATTTATCTCTACGCCGAACCGGGCGACTATATCGTCACTGCCCGCAAGCCGAAAATCTCTTCCCTCAACAAGGCCGCCGACGGGGTAGGGGAGTTGTCGGACGGCAAGAAGGGCATTATCAGCAACGCCGCTCGTTATGTCTATGCCATTCCCGATTCCGTGCAACCTGTCGATTTGTCGACATGTCGACCCAAGGATGTTTGGTACATAGGCGGCGTCACCGACGAGAATGCCCGCGAATTCTCCGTCCGCCTCGACTTCCTCAAGCCTGGTGTGAAATACGAAGCCACTATCTATGCCGATGCCAAGGCCGCCAGCGGTTATGTCTCCGATGTCACTATCGGCTGGGATGCCGCCCAAAAAGAGGGCTACAACCCCCAAGCCTACACCATCACCCAAAAGACCGTCACCAGCAAGACCGTCCTGAAACTCAAAATGGCCCCCTGCGGCGGCTTCGCCGTCAGCATCCGGGAACGATAGAGAATACAGATTGTTAATATTATATTTGCCAGTTCTGATATTTTATGTAATTTTGCAGTCGAATTGCAAGATTGCATAAACCTTTGACACCTTTGGACGTAGCGGAAAATATACATTTTCTCCGCATTTCCGTATTGTTGCCTTCTTGGTGAGCTCTTTGTGGGTTCTTTGTTGTTTCTGTGCTAACTTGTTTTATAGTATCTTCCTTTTCCACAATCTGTCGAGAAACTGCACGACAGGCCATACTTCTATGCCGTTCAGCATTCTAGGCCTTTCTTCTAGTGAAAGCAGTATCAGTTTTGCATCAGGGTGTTCTTCGCCAAAAGCCTTCAACCCCTTTGTATCACTCGAAACAACTTTGTCAGATGATTTTACTTCTATTGCAACCTCTGCGTTGCCAATGATTGCATCCACCTCATACTTGTTGTCGAGAGTGCGCCAATAGGTCAGAGCCTTGTCCTCATAAAAGTAGTATGAGAGAAATGCTCGCAGTTCCTGGATGACAAGATGTTCAAGTGTATGTCCGTAAATGTCGGTGCCTTGTTGCAGTGGCACGCGACGTAGCAAATGGTTGGGGATAGCCACGTCGAAGTAGTAGAATTTGGGCGACAGTATTAGTTTGCGCTTTACTACACGGGTGTATGCGGGCAGGAAAAAACCCAGCATAGTCTCCTCCAAGATGGAGAAATACTCTTTTACCGTCTTATCCGAAATGCCGCAATCCTGGGCAATATTGGTGTAGTTTACTATTTCTGTATTGCATAAGGCCGCAACTTGCAGGAAACGTGTAAAGGCATCCAACTGGCGGACAACAGCTTCTTCCACAATTTCCTGTTGCAGATAGTCGCCGATATAGGACTGTATGCGTTTCGATGGATCTGCCACCAGATAGTGGCGTGGCAGCATACCGTTGTTCAATGCCCTGTTAAGGTTAAAGTCGGGGATTTCTGCACTTACTAAGGGAAACAACGTGCGTTTCAATGCCCTTCCTCCTAATAAGTTGGCACCGCTGCGTCGTAGTTTGCGTGCACTTGATCCGCTGAGAATGAAGCGCAGCCCGCGGTTCTCTATCAGCCAATGAACTTCGTCGAGCAGTGCTGGCACTTTCTGAACCTCATCGATTATAACAATCTCTCCCTCTTCCAACATCTGGCATTCTTCCCGTAGTTGTGAAGGACGCAATTGAAAAGCTGTGCGGACATCGGTCTTCAGCAGGTCGTATAGCTGAACTTTTGGGGAAAGCGCCTTCAGTAATGTACTCTTACCCGTCTGACGGCTTCCCCAGAGGAAAAGGCTATCCTCATCTACTTCGTTTAATTTCAGTATTCTATCAAGCATATACCCTTATTGTTTAGTATTGCAAAAATAAAAAAAAATAATAATGTGAGCAAAAAATAATACATAAAATCCGAAGTGCCACTTCGGAAATTCGTCGAAAATCCGAAGTAATAGTTCCGTTTTTATTTACTAATACGCGGCGAGAAATGACGGCTGAAATACAATTATTCTCCGCACGTCCATATTGATGCCTTCATGGTGGGTTATATGTGGGCTCTTTGTCCCGATACGAGAATCACCACAAAAAAAAGGAAGCAAAGCCGTACTGGTTTTGCTCTCCCTTTACTCTCCTTCGTTTCACCTATTGTCTCGGAATACTATGACAATAAGGAGTCATCGACGATGTCTTGACGGTCTTTGCGGCGTTTTTTTGGTGGATGGGGCATAAATCCCCTAGAGATAATGACGAAAATAAACATTTTTTGCAATTTTCGTCATTAATATGTATCTTTGCAGAAACTTTATAAGTTATGGTGTTACGAGAAGCATATATTAATCAATTAATTAGCCTCCGCAATCAAAAAATTATAAAGGTAATAACAGGTATTCGAAGATGCGGAAAATCGACACTAATGTCAGAATACCAATTATGGTTGCAATCTAATGGAATAGATGATAGCCATATTCTTGCCATCAATTTTGAAGAACGTGAAAGCAGCAGATTTACAATATGGCAGGATGTGTATGATTACATCGTTGCACGTCTTGCTGGTGATGGTATGCGGTATGTATTTCTGGACGAAGTTCAGACATTGCATAACTTTGAAAAACTTGTGGATGCCCTTTATGTAACGAAAAATATAGACCTTTATATTACAGGTTCCAACGCATATCTGTTATCAAGTGAACTTGGAACATTGTTGACAGGGCGTTACATTACCATAAACCTGCATCCATTCTCCTTCGCCGAGTATATTACAGCCTATGGTGATAAAGCAAATGCCGACAGGTTGTTCCGTCAATACATGAACACCTCTAGTTTTCCGGAGGCTGTCAATCTATCCTTGTCGTCACCCGATATGGTCAATAATTACCTGAAGGCCTTGTATGAAACGGTTGTGGTAAAAGATATCGTCAAGAGAAACAAGCTACGCAAATTCGATACGCTGCAACATATAGTAAACTTCCTGTTCGACAGTGTCGGGAGTGTTGTTTCGCCCAATAATATTGCTGATACCTTGCGGAAAACCTCTACCGAAAACCTCTCACACAATACGGTACAGAAATATCTTCGCTTCTTCACAGAATCCTATTTGATTTATCCCGTTCGTTTGTATAACATCAAAGGCAAAAGGCTCTTATCCAGTAATTATAAATACTATGTTGTTGACCTTGGATTAAGGAATATTCTGCAAATGAACAACCCCATATCCGACTTGGGACATAAACTTGAGAATGTTGTCTATTTTGAATTGCTACGTCGCGGAGGTGAAGTTTTTGCTGGACAAACAGACAATGGCGAAGTCGATTTTGTTGTTATGAAACCCAATGGGGAAAGGGTGTATTATCAGGTGGCCTACACTGCTAATGACGAAAAAACACTAAAACGCGAACTTTCGTCACTAAAAAAGATACGAGACTCATATCCTAAATACCTTCTCACAACAGACTTCGAGACATCGAATATCGAAGGCATCCAACGGCTTAATGTCATCGATTGGCTATTGGAATCGAACAACTGAATCCGTTGGCAGAGTTGTCCCTGAGTTCCTCCTGCTTGGCCTGGGAGTACATGAATGAACAATAACTGCTCTGCAGGCAGGCTGCCTGCGGCAAATATACGGACGTTTTCGTTAAACCGAGTGCAGAGGGTAAACCACGCAGTGTTTGTACTTTGCCGAGGCGAGAAAACGAAGGATGAAATCCAATTATTCTCCGCATTTTTGCGGAGAATAATCTTTTTTTCTCCGCACATCCGTATGGATGCTTTCGTAGTGAGTTCTATGTGACTTCTTTGTTTGCTCTTTATGTCAATGCCAGAATCACCAAAAAAGAGGGGAGTAAATCCTTATTTGTTTTGCTCCCCTCTTTTCCCTCGTTTCTCCTATTGCCTCGGTACAGGGTGACAATAGGGCTCCTTCATCGATGTCTCGACGGTCATTCGGCAGTCTGACTAAAAAAAACGCCATGTTTATTTATTCCCTTTGGCGCGATTGTGGGTGAGACAGAGCATTTGGCAGTTGACTTCAGTAGTGGCGCCTCCATTGCTCCATGCTTCAACATGGTCGGCATCCATTTCTTTCTCGCCCCATATTTTGGTGCGTCGCGCCTCGTGTCCCATGGCACATAGTGGGCAATTGCTGATACCACGCCTGCGTGCATCCTCTGTCTGCCGTTTATAGACACGGCGCTTGGTGGCATCGTCAAACACACGTACATCCAACAGCCGTGTGTCTCGTTCCCCTCCAAGCAAATATTCAAATCCTCCTTTGTGGTTTTTTACGCAGGGATCGTCCATCAGTTCGGCGGCACGGGAGGTTATCTTCTTTTGGTCGTAGGGAGTGGAATGGTATTCATCATAGAGTAGTCCCCATTTCAATCCGCACATTTCAGTGTAGTGGTCACTAAAGATGCTTTCCACCCAGGCGATAACGTCGTTGAAGTGAGCTTGTAGTTCATCGATCTTAGTGTCTCTGCGGTGTGACTGCATGTACTCCTCAACTTGCCCATGACTCACCCAGTCGAGAGCTGTGTTAAGTATTTCCTGTCGTTTCACCGATCCGCGGACATAAGCACTCCACTTCTGCACATTAGCATTGTGGCTGTTGGAAAACACTTCGCGTGCCTTCGTAACAAACGGTCCACTATAGACGGCGTTCAGCTCTTCTTGTTCGTTGAGGGGAATACCAGCGATATTGATTGTCTGGAACCATTGTTTTATTTCGCTTTCTGTACCTTCGCACTCGTAGACGAGCAGTGGAGTACTCTCTATCAGCTTCTGCTTGTCTTTCGGTAAGGCGTGGAAGCGGTAAGGCAAATCATTGCTCATCACAGAAAACTTATCGGTCAGAAATCGGCCCAATGAGGTGATGCGCTGCTGACCATCCAGCACCTCCAACCGACCGTCGGGCAGTTTATTAAAGTAGAGTAGTCCCAATGGATATTGCTTCAGAACAGAGTCGATAACAGCCACCTCTTTCTTGCCGTTGTCTTCGGCATAGAGATAGTTGCGCTGATACTCTGGCTGGATGGTCAACCTGCCGGAAAGACCACAAAGGCCTTTCTCTTCAAGTTCGTTATATACAAACCCGTCGCACAGTTCCGCGACGGTATATTGTTTTAAAGTTGTTTCCATGATTAGATCTCGTTTAGTTTATCGATGGCATCATCCAGGCTTGTGACGGCGTCGTCGAGTGCATCAATGGCTTCTTGCATCTGTTCGCCACGTTCGCTGTCCTGTAAGCCTTCGGGCATATTGTCATACTTTTCCTCCTCGTCGTCCTTCAAGGATTCGAGTTTGTCTTTGATTTCATTGAGCGAAGCAATGTACTTCGCGATTTCTTTTCTTCCTTGTGCGTTCATAATATTATTGTTTTTTGCGGATTAATATTCTTGCATAGGTTTCTTTTCCGTGTAAATGGAATCTATGGCCATAATGGGGATTGTCATCAACATATCGATCCAATCCTACTATTTCGTATTGTTCTATGCATTGTTTGTCGAGAAAAGATATTGGTACACCCATCACCTCTGTATAATCTGACGGAATGGCATCGGAATATGGCACTTCAATGGCGTTATATTCGTCGTATTGCTCATATGCGTGTTTTTCTTTGAGGTCTTTGTGCTTGCTGTATTTAAGATTGTCGACCAATGTCATTAATTCCATTGGTTGATGTAGGCGACCGTGGTCAAGGTTGGTGAACCATACACTTGGTGAACGGCCAAGAACTTCACCGTTTACAATCTTATACTTACTACCCTCCTTACCATTGGCAATAAATTGTTCTTGCAATTCTGTGGGTATTTTAAATAAAATGTCTTGGCTCATAGAAGTTTTTCCAGTCCACATTTGTGCGGATTTGATATAGGGAAACACCTCCTTGTAGGTGATGCAGTTCTTGTTACTTATCAGCAAAAACAATTTCCCGGTATCTATAATCCATGCAAAGAACTCCCGGAATAGCGAGAATGGCGGATTGGTTACAATGACATCTGCCTCATCGCGTAGTTTTGTGACCTCTTTGCTGCGGAAGTCGCCGTCGCCTTTCAGGTAGTCCCATTTCAGGTCATCAATATCTATGCGACGGTCGCCGTTCTCATCGCGGTCGAGTATGAATATCTTGCCATGGGAACGTGTCTTTTTCTTGTCGTATTTTGGCGACTTGGTTTCGAATTCTGTCTCGAAGAGCGAGAGTTGCACTCCATAGCGTTCCTGCTTACGTTCGATGGCATAGCTGGTGCTGATAAGTTTTCTCAAGCCTAAACGCTCAAAATTTTGGGCAAAGTATTTAGTGAAGTTACTCCATTCGGGATCATCACAGGGCAGGAGTACCGTTTTGCCCCGGAACACATCGGGGTTATAGTCGAGATAGGCTTCCACCTCGCGTTCTATGTCATAGTATTGAGTGTAGAACTCATCCTGTTTTGCCTCTCGGGCATTGGTCAATGTTGTGTTTGCCATTGTGATTGACAGCTTTGTGCATTGCCATCAATCACTATTGGATACAAGAAAGGTGTAGACCTTTCTATCACATTCACGAGGAGCGTCGGATGAACCCCGCTGCACAGTTAGAAGCCTACACCTATAGTGCAGCTTACTTATACTGTGCAGCATCAATTCGTTCACTCTCTCCGTGAAATATTATCCAAAAGAAATCTCCAGTTTCCGACGCTTTTGATTCGAATGTGAATAATAGTAATGCTGTTAAATAATCATTCTTTCAGCCTCTCACTCTTGAGGCATTTCGGATGCAAAAATACAACTTTTTTCCAATTTGGAAAAATTATTTTATTGCTTAATAGTTGCTGCTTCACTGCAACGGAAGTGGTATCCTTCTGTCGACCATGATTCCTGTCCTATTTTTCGGAAGCAATAATTCAGAAAGAGTTTTTGTCGCGCGGTGCTGAATGGGGCCGAAATATGTGGTGTGTCAGCACTATTGGTTAACGAAAAGGCAAAAATCACAATTTTTGGTGATTGTGGGGGCTGTTCGGTTGTCTGATTTTTGCAATTTGATAATGAATTGTGTCATATGAGTAGAATTGTTTTAAAATCATTTGTTTGCGCGTTCTTTGTGTGCGCTGTCTCTTCCGCTGTTTTTGCCCAGCAGGACTCGCTTCGGGCACCGTCGCGACTCACTATTGGTGGCTATGGCGAAGCGGTCGGCTCGTACAATTTCTTTAGCGACAATCCGAACCGCTACACGCATGCGGCGGACTACAAGGATGACAAAGGGCATGGCCGCGTGGACCTGCCCCACGCTGTCATCATGCTTGGCTATGACTTCGGTCGGGGCTGGAGCTTCGGCACAGAGGTGGAATTTGAACACGGCGGCACCGAGTCGGCCGTGGAAATGGAGGCCGAGGAGGCTGGCGAATTTGAAAAAGAGATCGAGCGCGGCGGCGAGGTGGCACTGGAACAGTTCTGGATCCAGAAACGGTTCGGTGAAGGGTTGCATCTGCGTGCGGGCCACATCGTGGTGCCGGTGGGCATGACCAACAGCAACCACCTGCCGAATCAGTTCTTCGGCGTCTACCGTCCCGAGGGCGAGAACACCATCATGCCGTGTACGTGGCACGAAACGGGTGTCAGCCTGTGGGGCCGTCTGGGTTCGTGGCGCTACGAGGTGCAGCTGCTGCCGGCCCTCAACAGCCGCATGATGAACCGCTCGGGTTGGATTCACGATGCGTCGGCGTCGGCCTACGAATTTCGAGTGGCGAACCATTTGGCGACGGCGGCAAGAGTGGACTATCAGGGGGTGAAAAACTTGCGACTCAGCCTGAGCGGCTATGCAGGCAACAGCTTCAACAACGACATCCGTACCGACAGTTACAGCGAGACGTCGCGCTACGCGGGTGTCAAGGGCACCGTGCTGGTTGGGGCGTTCGATTTCGACTACGACAACGGCCAATGCATCGTGCGCGGCAATGCCGACTACGGCTATCTGGCCGACAGCTATATGATCACCCAGCAGAATCTCTCCCAAAACCACAGCAGCGCTTCGCCCTATCCCCACGACAAGGTGGGCCGCAACGCCTTTGCTCTGGGCCTCGAGGCGGGCGTCAATCTGCTGCGTAACCAGGGCCATCAGCGTCTCTTCCTTTTCGCACATGGCGAACACTACGACAGCTTCATTCCGGCCGAGAACGTGCTGGACGACGAATGGACCCGACGCACCGTGCTCTCCGTCGGCGTGAACTACTATCCGCTGCCCCAAATAGCCATCAAGGCCGAAGGGGGCGTCCGACTGCTGAAAGAGGCTTTCAACAACGAACCGTGGATGGCCGTCGGCATCACCTGGAGCGGCATGTTCAGATGATGTGTGGCGCTTTTTTATGGCAAACCTTATTGTTTATCATTTAATATTTCCAAATAACCTATCTTATGAAACGTAACTACCTTAAACTTGGATTTATGACGGCTTTAGTGGCTGTCGCAATAACTGTGACGTCCTGCAAGGACGAAAACGACGACCTTTACGACGACGGACAGGCCGCCCAAGTGGCCGCCCAGTTTGTGGACCATACCGTGGCGCCCACCTACACCGAGCTGGCTGCACGTACGGAACTGCTGGCCACCCAGCTGGAAACACTGAAGAACGAACCGACTGACGCCCATCTGCAGGCAGCCTGCGAGACATTCCTCGACGCCCGCGCCTGGTGGGAAATGAGCGAGGCCTTCCTTTTCGGCGCTGCCGGCGACTTCGGCATCGATCCGCACATCGACAGCTGGCCCTTGGATGTCAACGCCTTCAACACGCTGATGAACAGCCCCGCCATGATCGCTGCCCTCGACGGCGATGACGGCGACGAGGTGGCCGGCAACAACCTGGGCAACGCCCTGCTGGGATTCCACGGCATCGAGTACATCCTCTTCGCCGACGGTCAACCTCGGTCGGTCTCGTCGCTCACCGAGAACGAACTCATCTATGTTGCTGCGGTGGCCGGTGACCTGCGCAACCGCTGCTTCCAACTGGAGGTGAGCTGGTGCGGCGAGAAGGCTCCCCAAAGCCATATCGACAAGCTCGACGCCCTCGAACTGCCCTACACCGTGGCCGGCGGCACACAGAGCTACGGCGACAACATGAAGAATGCCGGCAAGGCGGGCAGCACCTACTCCAGTCGCATCGTGGCACTGATGGCCATCGTGGACGGCTGCCGCAGCATAGCCGACGAGGTGGGCACCTCCAAAATCGGCGCCCCCCACAGCGGCGAGGACGTCAACTATATCGAGTCGCCCTACAGCCAAAAGTCTGTCATCGACTTCCATAACAACATCCTGAGCATCAAGAATGCCTATATGGGCGGCGTTGAGGGTCAGCGCGACGACAGCAAGTCGCTGCACCGCTTTGTCAAGGACAACGACGCCGACCTCGACGCTCGCATGACTGCCGCCATTGACAACGCTCTGGCGAAAATCGACGCCATGCCCACGCCCTTCGTGCTGCACTACACCAGCAGCGCCTGTGCCGATGCAATGGAAGCCTGCGCCCAGGTCGACGAGATCTTCTCGGAAATCAACGACATGCTGTCCAAACTCTAGCAAACCAACTAATCAACAATCAATTTCTTTACCATGAAACGAATACCAATCTATCTGGCTGGCGTGCTGCTGCTGGCCGGAATGAGCTCGTGCAAGGACGACGAGCCTGTGACCGTCGGCGACGCCACAATCGACGAGGAGACCTACGCCGGCGGCAAACTGGGCACGACGTTCAACCAGTCGGCATCGGCATTTGAAGACCCCACGCCGGCATGCGAACAGGCGGGAATGGCCACCGCCTTCAAGTATGGTGAGTTCTTCTTCGAACACACCATCACCCAAAACAATCCACCCTTCAACGGCTTGGGTCCGCTCTATGTGCGCTCGTCGTGCGAGAGCTGCCATCCCGGCTACGGCCACGGACGCCGCATGGAGCGCTACCGTGCCGACGACTGGGGCAACGGCTACCTGCTGGTGGTCTACGACAAGTCGAAACCTAACGAACCTTACGAGACCTCGGTGGCGGGCATGCCTCAAACCAAGGCGGTGGCACCCTTCAAACCTTCCATCGACGAGGAGAAAATCCAGATCGCCTGGCTGAACTATACCGACGAATGGGGCAACAAATTCGACGATGGTGAGACCTACAGCCTGATCTATCCCGAAGTGACCATACCGGAGGATGCCTTCTACGCACCGCTGGCTGTGCCCTACAGCCAATTGGGTTTCCGCCTCGAAACGACCATCGGCATCTACGGCACGGGCCTCATCGACGCCATTCCCGACGACTCGCTCAAGGCGCAGTACCAAAGGGAATATGACGCAGGTGCCGACCTTAACCCGGCTTTCTGGGCTGGCAACGACTGGGCTCCGGGCGCCTACTATGGTGCCACCACCCATCCCAAACGCTTCACCTACGCCCTTAGCCGCGGTCCCCTGCAGGATGCCCCAGGCAGCAATGCCATCTGGAACATACCCAATGTGACGCGCAGCAACAAACGCAGCCACTACCTCAGCCTCAACAAGAGCATCTATGCTACCAAAGCGTCGCAGGACCCCGAGGTGCAGGCTGAGTTCTACCATTACTTCCCCGAATGGAACAAGACGGGCAACCCCGAAACGGACATCTACAATTACTTGATGTGCGACACCTTGCCGGCCGAAATGAGCGACCAGGACTATGTCAACTTCATGATTTGGCACCGCGGTCTGGCTGTGCCGGCTGCACGCAACCTGGCAGATGCCGAGGTGCAGCGTGGCCGCAAACTGTTCCGCGAAATGGGCTGCGCCACCTGCCACCGTCCGAGCTGGACCACGGGTCCCGACGAATTCACCGACCCCACGGGTTTCTTCAAGGAGGCCGATGCCCGGCTGCCCCGCTACCCGTATCAGAAGATATGGCCGTATAGCGACTTTGTGCAACATCGGCTGAAGATGGTCAACGACATCCGGACGGGCTGGTGTCGCACCACCCCGCTGTGGGGTCGCGGTCTTTCGCAGATATGCAGCGGACACAGCGACCGTCTGCACGATGCCCGTGCACGTAACGTCATCGAGGCTATCATGTGGCACGGCTGTCCGGGTAGCGACGCCCGCTGGACCGTCGAGAAATTCCGCAAACTGAGCAAGAGCGACCGCGACGCAGTGGTGAAATTCATCAACGCCATCTGACGATTCGCTCGCGCCGTACGCTTTCGCAGGTGAGGGGAGACCTTCGCCTGCGAACAAATGGAAGGGCTGTATATGGCCCTGCAAAAAAAACTATTATCGCAAAAATAGACCATTCGCTTTTAATCGTTTATCGTCCTATTGAAAACCATGAAGAAAATAATACTTCCTATTTTGGCCACCGTCACGGTGGTGGTGCTGGCCGTTGGCACCGTCGTCGAAAAATTCCACGGCAACGAATATGCCTGCGACCATATCTACGGCTCCTGGTGGTTTTGCCTGCTGCTGGCGCTGACGGGCGTCTACAGCCTTTGGCGTATCGTGGCGGACAAGATGTGGCTCCGCCCCTACCTGCTGCTGCTCCATAGTGCAGTGGTGGTGCTCCTCTTGGGCGGTGCATTGACTGCGTGGACGGGTCGTCATGGCAGCGTGGTGCTGCATCCCCAAACGGCTGCCAACAGCTATACCACTGACGACGGCAAACACGTCGATCTGCCTTTCGCCATCACCTTGGACAGCTTCGAGGTGGTCTCCTATGCGGGCACCCATACGCCGATGGACTTTGTGAGCCATCTGCATGTCGACGGCGAAGCGGTGACGGTGTCGATGAACAACATCTTGCGTCGCGAGGGCTTCCGCTTCTACCAGGAGGATTACGACGACGAGGGCAACTCCACCCTCAGCGTGGCGCACGACCCGTGGGGAATCGGCGTCACCTATGCTGGCTACCTGCTGCTGTTGGCTGGCGTGGTGGCACTGTTCGCCGACCCGCGTTCACGCTTCCGCCAACTGCTCAAAGGGGCTGCGGTGCTTGTGCTGCTGCTGGCTCCGGCATTGTCACAGGCGGCCGAAACACCGTCGACACTCCCTCGCGCCACAGCCGACAAGATGGGACGCATGTATGTGCTCTATAAGGGGCGTGTATGCCCGCTGCAGACACTGGCCAAGGATTTCACCACCAAGCTCTGCGGCAACGCCCGCTACAAGGGGCTGTCCGCGGAACAGGTGCTGAGCGGATGGATCTTCTACTTCAACGAGTGGCAAGCGGAACCGATGATCAAGGTGAAGGGTGACGACGTGCGCCAGCTGTTGGGAATCGAAGGCCGCTACGCTTCGTTCAACGATTTGATGGCGCATAGTGACGCCTTCCAGTCCAAGTCGATGCCAGCCATGATGGGCGGCGGGGCTGCCGAAATGCCACAGGGCAAGGTGCAGTCGAAAAACATGCGTGCCGCTGGCGAGAAGAAGAGCTTGGTCCAGATGCTGGTGGGCGGCTCGCTCATGAAAATATTTCCGGTGGCGGACCCCACGGGACAGGTGGGCTGGTACAGCCAGAGCGACGACCTGCCGATGACAGTGGCCGACGACGAGTACTTCTTTATTCGCAAACAGCTGAGCTACTGCCAAGAACTGGTGGTGGCGGGCAACTTTGAGGAACTGGAACGGGTGTTCGAAAAAACTTCACAGTACCAGCAGCAGCGGGCGGCGTCGGTCTTGCCCTCCGATCTCCAGTATGGCGCGGAACGGCTCTACAACCGCCTCACTACCGGCAAGTGGCTTTACATGCTGGTCATCACATTGGGTCTGGTCTGCTTCGCCTTGGTGCTCTTTGGTGTCCGTCAGGTGGCATTCCCGTTTGTCTGCTGTCTGCTGCTGACGCTCTTCTTGCTGCTCATCTTCGTGCTGCGCTGGATTGTGGGCGGTCATATTCCGATGGCGGGAGGCTTCGACAGCATGAACCTCACCGCTATTGTGTTGGGTCTCGTCGCGCTGTTGCTGACACGCCGTTATCGTCCGGCTCCGGCCATCGGACTGCTGGCTATGGGCTTCTGCCTGTTGGTGGCCATGATGAGCGGCAGCAATCCACCAGTCACCCATCTGATGCCGGTGCTCAGCTCGCCACTGCTGACGCTCCATGTCACAGTCATCATGATATCTTATGCGCTCTTCTTCTTCGTGATGCTGAATGGCGTGGCGGCCCTCATCGTTCCGCAACGGGCTGTGGCCATGCGGCGGGTCAGCCTGCTGATGCTCTATCCTGCGGTGACGCTGCTGGCTGCCGGCATCGTCATTGGGGCGCTGTGGGCCAACATTTCATGGGGCAACTACTGGTCGTGGGACCCCAAAGAGGTCTGGGCGCTGATAACGCTGATTGTTTATCTCTACCCCTTGCTGCAGATGCAGGAGGACAATCGGGTGCGCGGTTTCCATCTCTATTGCACTTTGGCGTTTTTCAGCGTCATCGTCACCTATTTCGGGGTCAACTTCCTGCTGGGCGGCATCCATGCCTACAATTGATTCCAATCGCGAAGCGTGACGCCTACTGTCATTCTTTTACAAAACGCCTCACTCCTATTCGCGTGTCTTTGGTAAGACGTAGTGTATAGTGCCCGACGGGCAACGACGACACGTCGATGGTGGCCTGCGGCCCTGTCACTGACAGTCGCATCATGCAGATGCCGCGGTTGTCATACACTTCAGCTTCTGCGGGACCCATGTCATCAAAGGTTATAGTCAACAGCTTGCCTGTGGGGTTGGGCGCCAGATTGAAATAGAGCTCCGATCCCTTGGGAATGGAAAGAAATGGGTCGCGGACGAATTTGGCGGTGAAGACAGTGTCCTGTGTCACCGTGATGGTTCGGGGATTGTGCCAGTCGCCGTCGTTCCACTGCTCAAAGTAACAGAGTGGGGCTGGTTGGGCTGTAAGTACGGTTTCTGTTTGCTCGAGGTATACGCCTCCTCCTTCCACAGTTCCCCAGTCGCTGTTGTTGGAATTGACCTCTACTGTGTAATACTCGATTGGCGAGAAATAGGCGGTAAAAGCAGTGTCCTGTGAAAGGATGATTGTTCGTGGGTTCTCTGTGCTGCCGTCATTCCAATGCCGAAATGCATAGCCTTCATTGGGAATGGCCCGGATTTCAGGGTTTACATAGTCGTCATAGAATCCGCCACCTACAGCGGAGCCCATCGCCTCGTCGTCGGAATATACATCCAATTGGTAGTGGTAGACAATGGGTAGAAATAGGCCATAGGGATCGTATGGATGTGTCGTTGGGTCATCCCAAATCCAGGGGTCGCCCGTATATGGATAGTTGAGCCATGTCAGAAATGACAATGCGTTTGGATCACTTGAAAAACACTTGGTGTGCCATTCCCCTTGTGCGTGGCATTCCAGTGAATCTAGTACTTGAATTTCATTAGGCATTTGGCCAGACCCCGGTATCGGTCTCCACAAAGTTATGACTTCAAGATATTCGACGGGTTTGTATTGGAAGGGTAAAAGCATTTCATTCACAGAGTCCCATTCTCGCCCACCTTTTGTACTGTTTGATGAACCATACAAATAAAATTCGCCCGAGTCTATTATTATGGGACTTTTAAAATAGGCCTCAAAGGCATAGCAACGGGTGAGAGGAGATAGTTCGCATGGTTGCGTCAGTTCCATTACCTTGGGAATTAATGTGTCGAAACGTACCGAATCCAATATCTTGCATCTGTAATGGTGTAGGGGACCCTCGGTGAGTATAGTGTCTTCATAGTCAATCCGCTTTATCAAATAAAGATATTCAGGCCGCCGTTCCTCAAGTATATAGGGAGCGTGTGAGGTGCCCGACACTAGTGCTACAATTCCCCGAACCTGAATGGGATGGTCTGTATATTCATATTTGGCCAAACCACCGGGGCCACTGTATTGCGTTAAGAATTACACCTGCTCGTAAAAGAAAGAATCAATCAGACCGCCACTTTGTGAAATAGGGCATTCGTCATACCATTCTGTGTAATGGTATTTGGGGTAGCGGGCCGGTATGGTGTCCAAATCTATTGTGTCATAGTTCTGTGCTGATACGGCACTCATTGTCGTCAGCCACACCATGAAGGCTACTGAAAAAAATTTGATTTGTGTTTTCATAGTAATTGTTTTATTGTGTGCATAATTTTTTTCGCTTGACAGTATATGGATTAAAATGAATCCTTTCTATTGTGAAAACGTCTTGTAGGTCTGGAATACAATTAATAATATTGTCTTTTGCGAATATTTGGAAATCATGGTGTTATGTTTTTTTGTGTAAAATTGAAGTACAATAATATTGTGCAAAAGTAATAAAAAAGAATTTACAAAACAAGAAAAACGTAAGAAAAATGAAAAAAATAGTCGTCAGGCTCTCAAACGTACAGTAATTGCTTTCAACCCATAACGGGCTTTGGGGTTGATGTCCGACGGGTGTTTGTTTCGAGCAGATTGGGCTCAAGTCATATAGTCATATTGGTCGGCCTGATGACCGATCAGGGGGTCAATTCGTGTACCAGTCCTTGAATTCGGCAGCGCGCGCCCGCGGAATAATGATTTTGTCGGGGGTGGGGACGCTCAGGGTGATGTGCAGCTTGCTCAGTGGCCAGATGGAGATGTCCTTGATGGCGCTGTGGGCGATGATGTACTGCCGGTTGGCGCGGAAGAAGCGGGCGGGGTTGAGCTGGCTGTAAATGTTGTCGAGGGGCTTGTCGATGGCGTACGATTTGCCGTCGAAACTGACTGCTCGGGTGAGTTTTTCGTCGACATAGATAAAGGCTATCTGGTCGATGGCCAGGGGTACCAGCTTGTCGCGTAGGGGCAGAAGGAAATAGGACTTGTATTTGTTGGGCTGCACCATCTCCATCATGGAGGCGATGACTTGAGGGCTGATACTGCTGTCACTGCTGCTTTCGGCGTTTGTGGAGGTGAGCTGCTCGAGTTTGTTGATGGCGCGCTTCAAGTCGTCGGGGCTGATGGGCTTGAGCAGATAGTCGATGCTGTTGACTTGGAAGGCCTGCAGGGCATACTGGTCGTAGGCGGTGGTGAAGATGATGGGGCAGTGGATGGTGACACTGTCGAAGATGTGGAAGGCCAGACCGTCGGCCAGGTGTATGTCCATGAAAACCAAATCGGGCGTTTCGGAATGGGAGAAGTATTCGACGGCCTCTTCGACCGATTGCAGAATGCCGCACACTTCCAACTGTGGGGTGTGCTGGCTGATCATGCGCTGCAGGTTCTCGGCAGCAATGCGTTCGTCTTCGATGATGAGGGCTTTCATGACTTGTGGGGTTTTAATGGCGATTGGTTCTGGTTGGAAAGCAGCAGCTTTTGGGCTTGCGCAGGATGGATGAGCGGCACTTCGACGGCGAAGATATTGTCGCGCTTGCTGATTTCGATGTTTTTGCCGCATAGCAGCTGGTAGCGCTTGCTGAGGTTGATGAGCCCGAGGCCCGTGCCGTCTTGTTCTTCCTGTTTGGGCACGATGGGGTTGCTGACACGGAAGGTGCCTTGAAGCGTGGACTCGAGAGTGATGACCAGCGGGTGACGTTGGCTGATGATATTGTGCTTGATGGCGTTTTCGATGAGCAGCTGCACGCTGATGGGGATAATCATGTAGGGCTGGAAGGCTTTGTCGATGTGTTTCTCGATGCGGAGGTTGTCGCCGTAGCGTATCATCATCATCTGGCAGTAGTTGTCGACAAAAAGAAGCTCCTGGTCGAGGGGTACCAGACGCTTGCCTTGCATGATGTAGCGGTAGGTGGAGGCCAGATGCTGGAGGTATTGTCGGGCTTTTTGGTCGTCGATGCCTATCAGTCCGCTCAGCGTGTTGAGCGAATTGAACAGGAAATGGGGGTCCAACTGGTTCTCGAGGGCCTCGTAGCGCATCATGAGGATTTCGGTCTGCAGCTGTTCTTTCTCGATGCTGAGTTGGTTGCGACGGGTGATGTTGAAGAGGATGATGGAGATGAGGATGGCGACGGTGGCGACGATGACGTCGCGCGTCATGTTGATGCTGGCAGGGTCGGAGAAATGGCTGTCGTCGTAGATGAGGCGTTGTAACCACAGCGAGAAGCTGGACAGGATCGCAGTGATAAGAAGGGTGCCGACAATGCCGAAAAGGTATTTCCACCAGGAGGGGATGGCGCGCTTGATGATGGCAAAGTTGTAGATAAAGGCGACAAAGAGGAGCAGGAAATTGGAGGTGAACGAATAGACGATGTGGTAGTCGGTGTCGAGGCTCCAGTCGCTCTTGACATGGGCAAAGGTGCTGACACCGGTAAGCAACAGACCTCCGATCAGCGCTATCCAGAAGGCGCTCTGGGTGCTGAAGGTGCGTTTGTGGTGGGGGAACAATAGGCGATTGCTACTCATGATGGTCGGTCGTTAGTTGTGGTGATGTGTCGTTTGTTCATGCTTTGCCGACTTTTCGTTCCAATAGCGGTTCGATGGCGTTGATGTTCGCGCCACGCTGCTCCAGGCGTGTGCGTATGCGGTGCAGGATGATGTTGCGGCGTTGGCGGAGCAGGTTCCTGACGAGGGTGATGAGGGTGGCCAGGCTGAAATAGGTGGCGGCCTGGATCCATAGGGTCAGGTATTCGTGACGCACTTCCGACAGGGGTGCTCCCATCGAGGCTATCTTCACAAAGCCTTGCACGCCAAGGGTGGAGGGGAAGAGGTGGCTGAACAGCCGCCAGAAGGTGGGCATGCTCTGCTGGGGCCACACCATGCCGGTGAGCATGAACAGCACCAGGCTGAAGAAGATGAAGCAAAGCATGGGCGAAATCTTCTGCCGTACCACGAGGTTGGCGACCGTCATGCCGAAGAAGATGGTGGCAAGCAGGAAGGGCAGGGCGAAAATGAGGATGGTGTAGAGGTTGCCGAGTTGGGGCAGGTCGAACCAGCGGGGGACGAACCAGAGGTCGAAGATGGTGAGGGGCACGTAGATGAGCAGGTAGCAGATGGCCCGGCCCAGGGTGACGCGGTGGACGCTGCGACGGCGCAGATGGCGTGGGATAAAAATCAGCGCTTTGCGGTTCTCTCTTGCGTCGCCGGTAAGGATGCAGATGCCCAGAAAGATGGTTTGGTGAAGCACCAACACCAGCAGGATGGGCAGGAAGAAGCTGCCGTAGCCGCCGGTGGGGTTGAAGAGGGTGGTGTTCTCCATCACCACGGGTTGCATCTGTATGTTGGCTTGCTCGTTGTCGAGGCCGGACTGTTCGTAGCGCTGCAGCTCTATGGTGTGCATCTCGTCGATGAGCACGCTGTTGCCTCCGGTCAGGGCGGCCTTGTAGTAGTAGAACGAACTCATGTCGCTGAAGACGACGATGCGGCCGGTGCGCATCTCGGCCAGGCGCGAGGGGAAGTCCTTGGGGAAGTAGAAGACCGAGCGCACTTTGTGGTCCTTCATGAGGGTCTGCGCTTCGGCCAGGTTGTGACAACGGTAGTTGATGCTGAGTTCGGGTGTGGCGTCCAATTTGTGGATGAAACGCTTGCTGTAGGCGCTGGGCGACTCGTCGACGACGGCGATGGACATGTCCTCCACATTCTCGTTGTGGTAGATGCCGCAGAAGAGCAGCGGGTAGAGGATGGGGGCAATGAAAAAGATGAGCAACACGGTGGAGTCGCTGAAAACGCGGCGCACCTCGATGGCGAAGACAGTCCAGATGTCTTTGAGGTTGCTGACAATTTTGGGTGTTTTGTGGCTCATGGCGTTTTCAGTTTTTGACGTTGTTGGGAGTGGGTGCCGTTTGCGCCGCTTTGCGCTCTTCCAGCCGGTAGTGCCAACGAAGCATGAAGGCGCCGCCTATCAGCAGGAAGCCAAAGGCCAGCAGGGCGCAGAATTGCGGCCAGCAGTGGCCCATGCCGTTGCCAAAGATGGCGATGTTGCTGAAGTTGAGGAAATAGTGCCGAATGGGGTAAATCCACGAGACGGCGTAGAAGATGGCGGGCATGCTGTCCACCGGGAACGAGAATCCGCTGAGCGAGAAACTGACTGCGCTGTAGAGGGCGCTGATGCTCATGGCCAGCGGGGCGTCGGGGATGCTGCAGGCGATGAAGCTGCCGGCACACTGTGCGGCGACAATGAGCAGCACGCTGTTGAGCACCATCAGCAGCCAGCTGCCTTCGAGCGGGAAGCCCATGAAACCGAACATGATGAGGTTGGTCAGCAGCAGCAACAGGGTGTACCATAGGGTGTAGGGCAGCAGCTTGCCGAGAAGGGCATAGAGGGTGTTGCCACGAGCGGTGTGTATCCATTTGCGCAGGGTCTTCTCCTGGCGTTCGCGCGAAATCAGATAGGCGGTGTGCATGACGGCAATGAAAGCGATGACGGCGGGAATGAGGGTGGTCATCAGATAGTTGCCGTAGTTGATCCAAGGGTTGCCGATGGTACGGGTGTCGTACTCCACGGGCTGGATGAGCCCCATAATCTGCTGCTCGTTGAAGCCCTTCTTGCGGTACACCTCACGCTGCACGGCACCGGTGGCCAGCATGCCCATAGTGGCCAGCTGCTTGTAGCTGAGGGTGCCGGCCAGCATGTAGGCCGAATTGACGTAAAGCACGAAGTGTGGCGAACGGAACTGTAGCAGGTCGTTGTAGGTGCCTTTGGGTATCTCGTAGAAGGCGTAGATTTCGCCACGCTGCATGGCGCGACGGGCTTCGTTGTGGTTGTTGTAGACGGCCTGCACCGACACGCCCGAGGTGGCTTGGATTTCATGACAGATGCGGCGCGACAGGTAGGATCCGTCCATGTCGACCACGGCGATGGGCAGCTTCTGGGGCTGTCCGTTGCGGGTCATGGTGGCAAAAAAGGTAAAGGTGAATACAATCCCCAACGTCAGGATGATGACGTAGCGGGGATGGCGTCGTATGCGCATCAACTCGCGTAGTAGCACTTGTTTGATGGAACTCTTCATGGGACGGTGGTCGTGTGTGGGGTTGGGCGTCGGGGGGTCAGTCTTCTGCTATGATGGCGGTCATGCCGGGACGCAGCCCTTCGATGGCCTCTTCAGGCACCACCTTCACGTCGAAGCTCTTGACGTCGTATTGGCCCAATGTCTTGGTGGCTCGCCAGGTGGCATAGCTGGCCATGACACGCACATTGCGCACAATGCAGCTGTAGCTTTTGTCGCCCAGTGCGGGAATGCGCACCTGCACCTTCTTGCCGGTGCGGATGTCCTGCAACAGGTCTTCACGGATGCTGAAGTTGAACCAGGTGTCGTTCATGTCGAGAATGGAAACCACGGGGGCACCGGTGCCCACCAGGTCGCCTTTCTTGATGTATATCTCCACCACCTCGCCATCGCATGCGGCAATGATGTAGCTGTCGTCCAGATAGCTCTGCACCTCGGCAACGGCACCGCCGGCACGGTTCACCAGGGCGGCGGCAGCGTCGATATCTTCGCTTTGGGCGCCCTCTTTGGCCATGAGGTACTGCTGTTCGGCGGCGGCGCAGTCGGCTTGGGCGGCCTTGTATTTGGCGTCGATTTCGTCATACTGCTGGGCGGAAACCACGCCTTTCTCATAGAGTCCTTTCACGCGGTCGTACGATTTTTTGTAGACACCCTCGGCGGCTTGTGCCTTCTGCCACACCTGATAGGCCATCTGTACCTGCTGGTCGCGGGCACCGCCTTTGGCTTTGCGGCTCTGGGCCACGGCGGCAGTGCGTGCGGCACGGGCTTGGATCATCTTGGCGTCGACCTGCTTGCTGGTGATGTGGGCCAGCGTGTCGCCGGCATGCACCATGTCGCCTTCTTGGACATAGATGGTGTCGATATGGCCGGGAACCATGTTGGACACACGGTATTCGGTGGCATCGGCTTCGCCCATGAGCATTTCTTTCTGGGGGTGGATGGCAAAGAGGCCTACCAGAGCCACGATGCCTACGGCACTGATGACGGCTACGAGTCCGCCAATCAAGGTTTTGCTATTTTCTTTCATAATGTATCGCTATAGCTTTTATCTCGTTTAAGAATCAATTGGCTTTATTTTCCAAGCGCCTGACGCAGGTAGACGCTGTTCATCTCTATCTCAATCTCGGCGTCGAGCACCTCGCTGTTGGCCGAAATCCAGGCGGTTTGGGCGGCCATCAGGTCGCTGCTGCTGCACATGCCGGATTTGAAGCTTTCGTCGGCCAGCCTCAGGTTCTCCTCGGCTTGCACCAGGTTGCTCTGGGCTTGGTCGTATTTCTTGTAGGCGAGCTCCAACTCGTAGCGGAGCTTGTTGACCTGCAGCTCGATCATCTCTTGAGCCTCCTCCATTTGGTAGGCCACCTCGCGGCGTTTGGCCTTGGCGGCGCGTACGGAATAGATGCCGCCGGGATGGACGATGGGCACATTGACCACCACACCGGCCATGAAGGTGCCGCCGAATTCATTCTTGAACCCGTCGAAGAGGTTGGGGTTGGAGAAAAGATAGCCGCCGGTGAAGGCGATGTTGGGCTTGAGGGAAGAGGCTGCCAAGCGCTCGCCTTGCATGGCAATGCTGTCGCTGATACGCAGCATCTGCATCTCGCGGCGGTTCTGCCACACCTCTTCCATGTCGATGGGTTGGTGGGAGGTGGTGGCCAGGGTGGGGTTGGATTCCGACACGTCGAAATCGGCGTCGAGTGGCATGCCGCAACGCTGGGCCAGCAGCATCTTGGCGAGCAACAGGCCGTTGCTGGCCTTGGTGAGGTTCATCTGGGCTTCGTTGAGCTTCACGCGCACCTTGGCCAGGTCGCCTTTGGTGGCCATCTCTGCCGCGTAGAGCTGTTCCACGTTGCGGGTCAGGGTGTCGAGCAGGGCGGCATAGCGTTCGGCCAGCTCTTTTTTGTGCTTCACGCTGACCACCTGCCAGTAGGCTTCGTCGATGGCGATGATGGTCTCCTCGCGCTTCTTGTCGTATTCGATGCCGGACAGCTGGTTGAGCAGCCGGGCGCTGTTGTAGATGGCGCGCAGTTTTCCGCCCAAATAGATGGGTTGTGAGAGGGTCACAACGCCAAAGGCGGTGTTGCGTGTGTCGGTTTCGAGGGCTTGGGTGAGTTCTTGCCCTATGTTGTTGAGCGATGTGCCGATATTGCTGTTGTTGATGACATTGCTGAGCAGATCGCCTATGAGTTGGCCGCCAATGGGCAGGTCGCTAAGCTCTTCACGCAGTGCCTGGCTGAGGCCGGCCTGGACCTCCGTGCCCAGGTTGTTGAGCCGCCCCTGCTGTTCTTCGCTCAGCAGGTTCACGCTCTTTTCCATCCACATGTAGCCTCCGGTGGCTCCAATCTTGGGCAGCATCTGCCATAGGGCCACCTTCTCCAGATTCTCGGTCTCGTTTTTCTTTTCTTCAGACATCTTCAACCCTTTGTTGGCTTCAAGTCCGCGTTGGCGGCATTGCTCCAGACTGAGCACCTCTTGGGCGCGGAGCGGAAGTGCCAGCATCAGGCAGCAGCCTAGGATTGTCAGTTTGTGTGTCAGTTTCATGTGATGTTTTGTTGTTTTCAAATAGAACCGACTGCAAACCAAACGATGACATCGTGGCATTCAAAACAGGATCTGTTTGACTCCTAAGGATGTCATCGTTTGCTCTACAGTCTTCGAAATCTGTTATTTAAAACACTCTTGTTATAACCAATTTGGTGTGCAAAGTTAAGAAAAAATATGGGTCTGCAGCACTTTTGTGTGGAATTAAGTGGAAGAATGGCTTGCTGAAATGTTAAAAAAACTATTTGGAGCGACCGCTTGTCGCTTATTGGTGCTGGCTTTCCCCTTCTTGGACTCACCCCGTCTTGGTCGAGACTGCGTCAACCTGAATCAGGGAAGGACACACTACTTCCCAATTCCTTATTTGGTATCACATCAAAAACAAATAATCCCGAAAAATCCAATAATGGTTTCCGGGATTATAGTCTTGTGAACCGATTGTTAATGGGCGCTATTCGTCGTCGCTGTCATCGGCTTCGCCTACAAACTGGGCCATCCAGTCGAAGTCGTGCATGTGGTCGACGCCCTCTTCGTTCCATTGGTCGGGGTCGACGTATATCTCCAGCAGTTTGGCGGCACCTTCGGCATAGAGCTCCACCTGTTCGGCGGCGGCAGGCACAAGCACACATTCGCCGGCATGGATGGGGCAGATGGTGTCGAGGGCTTTGACAGCGGCAATGCCTTCGGTGCATAGGTAGACGACAAACGAGTCGAGCTGTGCAAAATTCTTGCGCATGGGTTGGTCAATGGCGATGAGGTTGGTGGTGAAGTAGGGGCACTGTGCCAGTTGTACGGTGCTGTTGGGGCGGTAGTGGTAGTGGGTGCGCCCGTCGGTGGTGACACTGAAGTCGATGGCGTCGAGCGCTTCGGCGGTGTGCAGTTGTCTCAGTTTGCCGTCGGCATCGGGTCGGTTGTAGTCGTAGATGCGGTAGGTGGTGTCGGACGACTGCTGTATCTCGGCCAGTAGCAGCCCTTTGCCGAGGGCATGTACACGTCCGGCGGGAATGAAGAAGACGTCGCCGGCCTGCGGATGCTCCTCGTGTAGGATGTCCTCCAGTTTGCCTAGCTTCAGGAATTGGCAGTATTCGTCGCGGTTCACCTGTGTGCGGAAACCGTCGACGAGCTGTGCGCCGGCCTCGGCTTCCATGATGTACCACATCTCGGTCTTTCCGTTCTCCATGCCGCGTTGGCGAGCCAGCGCATTGTCGGGATGCACTTGGATGGATAGGCGGTCGTTGGCGTCGATAATCTTGATGAGCAGGGGAAAATCGTTGCCAAAATGGCGGTAGTTCTGCTCGCCCAGCAGTTCGCCCATGTAGATTTCGAGGGCTTCGTTGAGTGTGTTGTCGGCCAAAAAACCGTTTGCGATAACCGACTCGTTGTCCTTGACGGCCGACAGCGCCCACAGTTCGCCGCAGTTGGGCAGCGGGTCGTAGTCGAAGCCGAGGGTCTTTATTTTGTTGCCGCCCCATACCTTATTTTTATAAAGGGGGAGAAATTTCAGAGGATAGAGTGTCGTTTCCATGATGATCGGTGTTAAGGTGTCGTCCCACTAGCATCCAAGGCTTTCACAATACGTGGCAGCTCCCAATGGCGGAAATCGCGGGCCACAATGCGGCGGTCGGCGTCGAGCAGCAGCAGATAGGGCAGGTGGTCAACGGCCAAAATATCGGTCATGTGACTGTCCCACTGAGTCTTCTGCTTGTCGATGTTGATAATATAGGGCTTGATGTAGGGGAATTGTTGTTGCAGTTGGTCCGTGATTCGTTTGCATTGGTCGCACCATGTGGCGCCGACCATGAGCAGGTGCATGCAGCTGTCGCGCATCAGCGTGTCGATGGAGGTGAGAGTCCCCTGATCGTCATAGAAGCGGAAATGGGGCAGGGGGGCGCCGATGTTCAGGCTGTCGAGATGCTTGAGCCGTTCGGTCAGACGCTGATAGTGGTAGGTCTGTTGCGCTGCGCCCGTCAGCAGGTGGTAGAGGGTGTCGATGATGGCACGATCGGCTGTGGGGGCTATGTGGCGTTCCAGCAGATAGGGCGCTATCAGGTCGTCGGGATGAGTGGCGACGTATTCGGTCAGGCATTCGACGGGATTGTAGTCGCACTGTTCCAGCTGGTAGCGCACCAGGCTGTTGCTGCGCGAACCGGTGATGCGCGAGGCATTGGGGTTTTCTTTGTTGAAGACCACTGTGATGTGGCTGTTCTCGATAAAGAAAGTGAGGGGCTGGGCGACGGCCGAATGGCGCAACTCGGCATAGGTGGCCTGCTTCACGCTGCCGCTGAAGTCTGTGCCCGACTTGGGACTCAAGGTGCGGGGTTGGGCTCCGTCGTAGATGGTCAGTGTCAGGCTGCCTCGTAGGGAGGCCGGCACGCTGACATGGACTTGAAACTGCTGGGCACACAGGCTCGCCCCGACGAGCATATACAATAAAAAGGCGGACAGAAACCCATTGGGTCTCCACCGCCGATAGCACTTGTCTGGATGGTCTCTACTGCCGTTGGCCTGCCGCATCAATAGGAATGATAGGTAGAGCTGTTGCGCTTGTTGTTGCCGCGAACGGTATAGTTCTTGTTGATTCGTTTCGAGTTCTTCTTTTTGGCCGTGTACATGGTCTTTGAAGAGGACTTGCATGATGTGGTGGTGCCGCAAACGCCCACAAGTCCGAACACTACCACCAGGAGCATCAAAATACGAATTACCTTTTTCATCTTTATGGGTTTTATTTTGTCGCCCGACGCTTTTTTTATTGTGGCATCAAACAACGAGTTATTGTTTAATTGGTTTTATTTCAGTTTTCTATAAAATTTTTGTCGCCCTAAATCGAGCCTTTCTTTCAGTACAAAGAAACAAAAAAAAAACGATTTGGACAAATAATATGTTTTTTTTTCTGGCAGTTTAAGTTTTTTTTGTAATTTTGCAATTTCAAATTTAATGTATGTAGAATGGAAAAATCTACTCAGGCTAAAATCTACGAATGGATATCCTACCTGCTGATTGTAGGTGCGACAGTCTATTTTTTCGTCTCTCATAAAGAGGTGACTATTACGATGTTGGGAATTGTCTTGGCGCTCTTCTGCCGTAGCATGATGTATCGCGTGCGCTACAAGATTTTCGAGGAAGAGAATGAGGAATTGAAGGTTGATTTGCGTCGCCTCACCAATCTGCTTGAGGTGGCAAAAAAAGAGAATAAAACGGACCAACCCAAATGACAGGCCCTCAGAATACCGCCACCTATTTCCTACAGTCGAAATGTAAGTAATTATAAATAATCATAAAACAATTCAGTAATTTTATGGCAACAACAGCTGACATTAAGAATGGTCTTTGTATCAACTTCAACAACGACATTTACACCATCGTTGAATTTCTCCATGTGAAACCTGGCAAGGGAGCCGCTTTTGTACGCACCAAGATGCGCAACGTCAAAACGGGACGCATCCTCGAGAACACTTTTCCCTCGGGTGCCAAAATCGACATCGTCCGCGTCGAACGCCGCCCCTACACCTTCCTCTACAAGGAAGCCGACCTCTATTACTTCATGCACACGGAGACTTTTGAACAGATCGGCGTCGAGGAGGCCATCATCAATGCGCCTCAGTTCCTCAAAGAGGGTCAATATGTGGAAATTACCGTCCATGCCGACACCGAAACTCCGCTGCTTTGCGAACTGCCTCCCTTCATCGAGACCGTGGTGACCTACACCGAACCGGGTTTCGCCGGCAACACGGCTACCAACGCTATGAAGGATGCCACCGTAGAACCGGGCGTCCAGGTGCGTGTGCCGCTCTTCATCAAAGAAGGCGAGCGCATCAAGGTCGACACCCGCACGGGCGAATACTCCGAACGTATCAAGTAATTCGGACATCACTGATTGCGGGCTTTTCCCAAGCCTGCCTTCCTATGCAATTAATGGTACGCGGCCTCTGTGCTGCGTACCATTCCAATTTTTAACCCCCCATTTTTGTCCTAATATCCCATCGATTTTATGAAACAGCGTATCAGTCTCTTAATGATGCTTTCGCTCTTGGTGTTGCCCTTTGTGGCGTGCAAAAACGATACCAGCAAGCAGCCTAAGCAGGGTCAGCAATCGTCGCTCGACTATCGTCAGGTGGCTATCCCCGATTTTAACGCCGACTCGGCCTACCGTTTTGTCGCTGACCAACTGTCCTTCGGCTTCCGCCATCCGGGCACCAAAGGCCATGCCCAGTGTGCCGACTATCTGGCTGCTTCGTTGCGTCGTTTCTGCGACACTGTCATCGTCCAGACGTTCAGCACTACGCTGTGGGACGGACAGACAGTTGAGGGGCGCAACATCATAGGCTCCTTGGCTCCCGAGCGCGACAAGCGGGTGCTGTTGGCTGCCCATTGGGATTCCCGACAGTGGGCCGACCATGACTTGGACACCAACAACTGGCGCAAACCGCTGCTGGGTGCCAACGATGGTGCCAGCGGTGTGGGTCTGCTCCTTGAAATGGCCCGCTGCATGGCGGCGTTGCCACCCGATGTGGGTGTCGACTTTGTCTTTTTTGACGTCGAGGACCAGGGTATCGCCGAATGGGCTGGTCGTTACGAGGACAACACCTGGTGCAAAGGCTCCCAGTATTGGTCTTCCAACCCACACCGTATGTTCTATACGGCTCAGTATGGCATCCTCTTCGATATGGTGGGCACGGCCAAACCGCGTTTCACCAAGGAGGAAATCTCTATGAGCTTTGCTCAAGGGGTCATGAACAAGATGTGGGCCTGCGCCGCTTCTATCGGCTATGGCAACGTGTTTGTCGACGAACTTAGCGGCAGTATTCTCGACGACCACCTCTATGTCAACCAAATCCTACGCATACCTACCATCGATGTGGTGCAGAACAGCCCCGAATGCAGCTTCTACGAACATTGGCATACCGTGGGCGACGACCTCGACGCTGTCAGTAAGGAGACGCTTCTTACCGTGGCTACGGTGGCCTTGAAGCTGCTTTACGGCGATTTTCCCAACGCTAAACAATCGTGACTGCATGTCCTCACGTATTCCTCTTCTGTTGCTGTTTTTGCTGCTCTCAGCGTGTGGCAAAAACGACTGTCATGTGACCATCGGGGAAACCAATTTCAGCATCCGACCTAACGAGGCCGAATATTACGGTTTGAACAATCCGGGCGGTTATCTCTACCTCACCGGCGGCCACCGTGGAATTGTCGTGGTGAGGCTGGCTTATGACCGCTTCGTTGCTTTCGAACGTACCTGCCCCGAGGACAATAGTACGCCTGTCGAGATCTCTTCCGATTGGGGTAGCTCTCTGCTCGAATGCCCCAAATGCCATTCCTGTTTCGTGGTCGAAAATGATGGCATTCCCCTCGATGGCGCCGCCACCTCTTGCCCGCTCTACCAGTATAACACTATCTACAGCGGCGGCGAACTCTGGGTCTACTGATATGATTTTTTTTTGCCCGTTGGCGACAACTGCTGTTTTTCATCGGACGGCTCCTATCCCCTGTTATTATTTCATGTTCTGATGCCGCTCGATAAATAGGTGTAAACGATTATGTTGACTGTTGCATCCACATGTCGGACTTAAAATTTTTTTTTAATTTGTAAATTTTTTTTTAATTTTGCAAGAGTAACGCTTATGTATTATTTTTGTTATGAATTGATTAATAATTGTTTATATGTTGTCTAAATATCTGTGATGTTGACGGTTGCGGAACAGATAGGATGAAGACCGAAAATGCCAACCGTTTTATTCACTATTTATAAATCCAAAAACAATGAAAAAGACTCTATTAATGGTGGCATTCCTGCTGATGGTGTTTGGCGCCACCAATCCAGCCGATGAAAAAAAATTCTTTTCTATTCCCACAAATAGGGCTGACTAATCATTCTGTTATGACATTTTCTTTTCCAGTCACTATAGAAGATACAAAGATAAGCATCGGATGCAACGACTAAACCATAAAAAAAAGGACAACCATGAAAAGAATAATAACAAGTTTCCTGTTGCTGTTTGCACTGTTGGGAGTGAAGGCTCAGCAAATAGAGGAATACCCCACCTCACAGCGGTATCTGTTTAATACTTATAACAAGAACAACTTCCGGCTGGACAGCCTCTTTCCTGTTCCTCCATTCGTATCAATACGTACAAATGTTTTTACTGTCCCATCGTTTAATCCTATCACGGATACGATTACCAATATTGTGGCACAAAAATATGCTGGCAGAAGAGGAACAGATCAAGTGGTTGTCTATGGCATGGCTCTACCAATATGTTTTGTTACAACTGTTTTTTTGCCTAATACTGATGTTGGAATTTGGGGATTAGGAGCTTTCCCGGACATAGAGATGTACGACAGTCTTTTCAGTCAATGGCCTCAAAAACTTATCGATTTCTACGCAGGTCCCGAACGGTATGTCTATTTGATGACTCGTGATTCGGCGCAGCTGGATCCTTTTGTAGAATATCAAAATCAGCATAGACCAGTAGATTTCTTTCGTCCTTTGGTGGTCGATTCCGCCCGGATCAGATTGGGGGTAAATATGGTGATGGGGAATGTTTTCCGTTTTCCAAATCTTGCTAATTGGCCTACGGGTTCCGGACATTATTATACATTTGATTATCCTACAGTCGAAGTCTACTTTGACGAACCCATTACTGTTATAGACACTTTTTGGGTTGGTGCCACTTTTCTTCCAATGATAAATAACGAATTCGGATGTTTGGGACTGATAGACCCTTCTCATCCTGGCAATGTTTATGGGGGTTGCCCTCATACTGTTGTCAGTTCTGAGATCAATGGTATGAATGGTTTTATAATTGATTATTCCCCTATATTGGGTCGTGATTTTGGACATACAGTACCTGCTGAATATTCATACGACTATGGTTTTCTTGATGTCTGGGGAGGGCCTTTTCCGATAATAGCGCCGCCGCCGTGCATGGCGCCTCACGCCCTGCATGTGGAGCCGCTGTATTACGACTCGGTTGTGGTGCTATGGGATGTGCCGGTTGGGGTTCCCTATTGTCGTCTGGAGTACGGGCCGACGGGCTTCGTTCCGGGGACGGGCGTGGTGGTGGACAGCATAGTGGGAGGCGAGTACCGCATCGGGGGGCTGACGGAAAACACGGAATATGACGTGTACGTCACGGCCTGGTGCCGATACGACAGCTGCTACAGCACAGCGGTGGACACTTCGTTCACGACGCCCGAGATCTGTAACCCGAAAATCCAGATCAGGCAGACGCAGGTGACGGACAGCAGCGTGTGTGTCAGCTGGCAGCTGCCAGCGGGTGCCAGCTACTCCGAGGCCTTCTTTGTGAAGTCGGGTGCCGACGATTCGACAGGCACGCTCTATGCCCCATTGCATCCTGACTCGGCTGGGATATGCAGTCTGTGCGTTACGGGACTGGAGCAGGGGACGCAGTACGAAATCCGAGTCCGCGTCTGGTGCCCCTACGGCAGCAGCTATTCGATATGGCATGCGACGACGGTGAAGACGATAGGCTACTACAGGGTGACGGCGCTTTCCAGCAACGACGAGTGGGGGACGGTGACCGGCGGGGGGATGTACCTCTATGGGAGCTATGCGATGCTGACGGCGACCCCGAGGGGTAGCCATTACCAGTTTGCCACATGGAACGACGGGGTGCTCTATGCCACGCGGATGCATCAGGTGACGGGCGACACCACGTTCATCGCCGTCTTTGTCTGCGACACCTGCCCGGTGGCAGTCAGCCAGGCATCGGAGCCGAAGGTGCGGCTATATCCTAATCCGGCGACGTCGACGGTGACGGTGCGGTCGGAGGAGGTGATGACGGCGATGGCGGCATACAATGTGCAGGGGGTGCTTGTGGAGGAGCGTCGTTGCACAGGGTCCACAGAGGTGCTGGACGTGTCCGACTGGCACCCGGGAGTCTATATGCTAACCGTCATCACCGCCCAAGGCAAGACCACCTGCCGACTGGTGATAGAATGACCATCATTCCAAACTCTTGACACACTAAAGAGATGTACCACAGCTTCAGCGATGGTACACCTCTTCGTTTGTTTAGGGATGGGGTTGTTTGCAGCGACCTGGGGGGGCGCAGCTCGTTTCAGAACTGGAAATAGATGAAGGGCTGGAGGTCGGCTGTGACAAACTGGTAGATGACAAAGACGACGGCCACTGTCACCAGCGCCATAGCCCATAGGGGCAGCATGGCAAAACTGAGCCGATAGCGGCGCTTGAAACGTTCCGGAAGCCAGTGGATGATCATGCCTATGGCAAAGACAAGAAAGATATTCCAATAGTTGCCCAGAACATGGGGTATGACACTCGTGTCCCACGGGTTGCCAATCTGGTTGACCATCTGTCGTGCGGTGCGCCAGGCGGTTTCGTTGGCTTGAGCAGGGTCGAGGTTGGAGCCGCTACGGAAGAAGAGCCGGGTGAAGGTGATGAAGACAAAGGTGAGGAAAATGTTCCATACTTTCGATATCGCATCGGCGGATTGCGGTCGGTGGCAGCGGTCTGCAATGGGATGTACCACCAGATAGCGCACCATCGTTCCCACACAGATAATGCCGCTCCAGATGGCGCCGAGATGCAGTGCCGGCGCAGGCCACTGACGGTCGGCAAGAAGAAAGACGATAAAGAGCAGCTGTGTGGCTACAACACGTGCCTGCCAGCCTTGTTTCTTCCACCATTTGTAGATAAGAATGCCCAATCCGTTCAGTCCGCCCCAGGTGATGAAGTTGAAGCTGGCTCCGTGCCACATGCCACCCAAAAGCATGGTGTCCATGTTGTTGACATTGGTGCGGAACTCGCGCCGGTGGCGGGGGAAGATATGATACACGGCTATCAGGATGCCGATGACGCTGGTGACCACCAGTGTGACCCACGCCGTCTGTGCCATGAGGGCTACGGCTATCAACATGCCGCCCAATATGAGGTAGGAGGGCCACGAGGCGCTGCGGTTGCCGCCCAGCGGGATGTAGAGGTAGTCTTTCAGCCAATTGCTGAGCGAGATGTGCCAACGCTTCCAGAATCCAGCCGGGTTGGTGGCTTTGTAGGGTGAGTTGAAGTTCTTGGGCAGGTAGAAGCCCATCAGCATGGCCACGCCGATGGCAATGTCGGTGTAGCCCGAAAAGTCGGCATAGACTTGCAACGAATAGACAAAGAGGGCGGAGAGATTCTCAAAGCCAGTGAAAAGAAGCGGGTTGTCAAAGACGCGGTCGACAAAGTTGACGGCAAGGTAGTCGCTGAGGATGATTTTCTTCATCAGTCCGTTCAAAATCCAGAAAACGGCGATGCCGAACTGACGACGGCTGAGGAAGTAGGGTTTGTAGAGCTGCGGTATGAACTGGTCCGCTCGCACGATGGGCCCTGCTACCAACTGGGGGAAGAAAGTGGTGTAGAATCCGAAGTCCAATACATTGTCGGCATGGCGGAACTTGCGTTTGTAGACATCGACAATGTAGCTGATGTTCTGGAAGGTGAAGAAGGAGATGCCCACAGGAAGCAGTATCTTCGAGGCGTCGAAGCGGGGCTTGTCGGTGAAATGGTTGGCGAACTGCGCCAAATGGTTGACGACTTCCAGATGGGTGTGGAAGATGTTGTTGTAGATGTCGGTGAAAAAATAGGCGTACTTGAAATAGAATAGCACCAACAGGTTGATGACCACGCCCGATGCCATCCAGGCTTTGCGGCGTCGCTGCAGGTGCCGTGTGCTGTCGGCGTGGGCGCCTTCGGCCTTCGCGGCCAGTGCGTCGGTACGAATGCCGATGGTGTAACCCAAAAATGTGGACAAAATCAGCAACAGCACGAAGAGTCCGGAGGTCTTGAAATAGAAGAAGAGGCTGACAATGAAGAGGTAACCGTTTCTTACTGTCTGCGATTTCCGTTGCAAGGCAGTGCCCGCATGCCGCTTGCCCCAGTTCAGCTCCTTGACAACGCAGAAGCCGGCAAAGACAAGCAGAAAGAAGGCCCAGAAGTTGAACTGGGTGAACAACAGCGGATGCTCCTTGTCGTAGCGAAACAGATCAGTAAGAAATGTAATTAGGTCGCTCATCAGTTGCTTTTGAAGGGGTGTTTTGATTGTTCTTGGGGGTTGTGGCGCTGCCGTTGTGGTGCTCGCTCTTCGTGGAGGCGTTTCGGTATTCGTCGGGACACAGCTGCATCAGGGTCTTGGCCAGGGCGTTGGTCAGCAGGTCGCCGATGAGTTCGTATCCTTTGCGGGTGAAATGGATGCGGTCGCGCTGTGCCAGCTGGTTTTCATACCAGGCGTCCATCGACTTCAGTCCGCCCATGACGGTGAACTGGTCCCACACGGCACCGCCGGTCTGCTTGCCGATGCGCAGGAAGGCTTCGCGTGCCAAAACACCATTGGTGTTGACTTCGTAGGATTTCTTTATGCGTCGGAAACTGTCGTTGTTGGTGATGAAAAGGAATGCACAGTCGGGGCTGACACTGCGGATGGAATCGACAAGCCTGACAAAACGGCGGCGGAAAAGGGCCGTGTCGTAGGTGGATCCGGCAGCATCGTTGATGCCTATGCCGAAGATGACCAAATCGGGCTTGATGAGTTGGAGGTCGCGTGTCAGGTAGGGACATTTTTCGAGGTATTCACGCAACGAGGCGCCGTTGACACCGATGGAGTGGAACGACACGCCGGGCTTCTCGTTGTCAAGGTATACGCCGGTGAGCACGAACGACTGTCCTTGCTTGCAGGGCATCACCACATGGAACGAGTCGACGGCTTCGTTCAGTTTGTAGGTGTAGCGGCGCATCAGGGTGTCGGCGCTTTCGGGCTGCAGGGTCACCTGCTTGCCTTCGGCATTGCGAAAACGCAACTGGGGTACCACACCGCCGCGGGCATAGCCGAGCAGCACGATGCGGCTGGTGGCGAAGTCGATGTCGGGTTCGTTGAGGCTGATGCCGATGTCGGCGGGTTCATCGTCGGCGGTGACGGCAATGCCGGTGAGACCTAGTGTCTCGCTGGGGGCCTTGAAGACGCTCCGGGTGAGGGTGAGGGCGCGCGAACGGCTGACGCGATAGTCGTAGGGGTTGTTGCATTTGGGCGCGGCAGAGTAGGGGAAGATGAGTCCGCGTCCGGACACCATGTCGTCGAGCGGCAGCAGCAGGTTGCGGCGTATGCGGTGAGGCAGCGTGCCTCCCTGCACATGCGAGGCGCCGATCTGGACAACATTGATATGCCCTTCTCCGCTGGACAACATCTGATACCATTTCTCGGCAAAGTGGCGGAACTGCGAGCTGTCACCACTGAGGATGAGATGGTTCTGGTCGTAACGGATAAAGCTGTAGGAGGTGTCAATCGCTACAAACAGCATGCTGTCGGCTCCCACAGCGCCGTTGCTTCGATGGTGGTCTTGTGCCTGGCAGCTTGTGACCAACAGGCACAGGACGGCAACCAATAAATATCTTATTGTGTGACGTCTTTCCATAATTGTGTGAATTGTTCTTTCGTGAGTTGTTTTCGTATCTTATAGAGTTCATACACCTTCAGGAGCATGTCGCTCAGATAGTCGCCCATGATGTGTGCTCCCTTGAGTGTGAAATGGATGTAGTCGGATCCTGCATAGCCGTTCCGCACCCAGCTGATCATGGAGCTTTTGCCGCCCATGGCGTCGTAGATGCTCCAGTAGGCTGCCCCGTGGGCATTGGCCATCAGCCTCAGCTGCTCCACCAGATAGGGCAGCTTGGGATAGGTGGCCAACTGGCCGCCCACCTTGGTGCTCATGTCGGAGGGCCCGATGAAGAGTATGGCGGCGTCGGGACAGGCCTGACGCACAAAATCTATCTGTTTGCCCATGCCTTCACAATAATGGTCTATGGCTTTCTCGGTGCTGAGATAGGGTACCGAATTGCCGCCAAACTGCATGATGATGATGCCTATATCCATCAGCTTGTAGGCTTCGGCCAGTTGGTCGGCGTTGACCATCGTGAACTGGTGGCCCGAGACACCGCGCATTGAGATGTTGTCGACGGCCACGCCATAACTGTCGTCGACCATGATGCCGTAGACATCGGCGCTGCCCGAAAAGGTGAGCGAGGCTTGCGAGGTGAGGCTGTCCATCTGCCATCCGACAAGGTGGATGCCGCTCTCTGTCACGCTGTGGCTGCTGCTCGTCGTGGAACCTTCGCTGGGCTGACGATTGGTGATGGTGACGTTCAGCGGGCCCGGTCGGTTGTTGAAGACAACGCGGATGTTGGAGAAGCTCCCTGCCAGTGGCGAGGCGGACTTGTTGGTCGAGGCGCGCAACTGCATTGTGGCTTGTCCGGCCACGCGCCAGCTGCGCAGCATGGGCCCATAGTTGCCTTTGGCACGGTGGAAGGAGCTGTCGCCGTAGGTGGACTGTCCAATCAGCGAACCGGAGGCGTTCTGGGTGAACGAGAAGGTGGGTATGGGTTGGCGCAGGGGCAACAGGCCGGGGCCGCCGCCTCCAAAGGTGAGCTGCATGCGCTCACGCAACTGGCAGCTGATGCGGTCCTGCTCGATTTGCGAGTCGCCATAGTGGAGTATGCGGATGACCTTGCGGTCCTGGCGGGCATTCTCCGCGCGCTCGAAGAAATGATCGAAATAGCTTATGTCGTCATTGGGCAGCCATACGCGGGTCTGCGATTCGAAGAGCAGATGGTAGCAGTCCCCGATGGAGTCGCGCGCATTGCTGAGGTCGCGCTCCTCCGCTTTCACCAGCAATTCGTCCATCTGCCGCACTTTCTCCCTTACCAGCACCCGGTGCAGGCTGGGGAAATAAAAATGCCTGCCGCCCAATGTGATGCCGTCGCTCGGAAAGAGCAGACACATCAACATGAGCAGTAGAATTACAGAGGCGAAAAATGCAAGAGTTCGGGAAGCCTTCATGTGCCTTTAGTTGCCCTTGACCTCCTTTAATTGTTTTTCCAATTGTTCGACACGCTTGTAGAGCTGTTCCAGATTACGCTCGTAGACGTAGGTCTTGCGCTGCTTGATGGCGTCCATGGCGGGCGAACCGAGGATGGTGACATTGTCGGGGAAATTGCGTGTCACACCCGACTGTGCGGCAATGGTGACGTGGTTGCCAATCTCAATATGGCCCACAATGCCGACCTGGCCGGCAATGACGCAGTGGCTTCCTACCTTGCCCGAACCGGCAATGCCGCTCTGTGAGGCCATCACGGTGCTCTCACCCACGACGACATTGTGCGCTACCTGACACAGGTTGTCGAGTTTCACGCCGCGATGGATGATGGTGGACCCAAGGGTGGCACGGTCAACGGTGGTGTTGGCACCGATCTCGACATCGTCTTCAATAACCACGTTGCCAATCTGATCAATCTTCTGGTAGCTGCCATCGGCGGTGGGGGCAAAGCCGAATCCGTCGGCTCCGACCACCACTCCGGAATGAAGGATGCAGCGCGATCCGATGACGATGTTGTGGTACACGCGCACTCCGGCAAAGAGGGTGCTGTTGTCGCCTATGGTGCTGTTGTCGCCGACATAGGTCTGGGGGTAGATCTTGACATTGTTGCCGATATGCGCATTCTCGCCAATATAGGCAAAGGGCCCGATGTAGCAGCCCTCACCGATGGTGGCGCTGGGTGCGATGTAGGCTAACTTGTCGACACCTTTCTTGTCGAGCTGCATCTCATTGTAGGTCTTCAGCAGGGTGGCAAAAGCCAGATAGGGGTCGGCCACGCGCAACAGGGTGGTCTGCAGCGGATGCTCGGGAACGAATGCGTTGCTCACGATGACGGCCGATGCCTTGGTGTCGTAGATGTAATTGGTGTATTTGCTGTTGGCCAGAAAGGAGAGCCCGCCGGGTTCGCCTTCCTCTATTTTGCAGAGTTTCCAGACTTCAATGTTGTCGTTTCCTTCGATGGTGCCGTTTAAAATGGCGGCTATTTGTTTGATATTGAATTTCATCTGCAGTATGGATGTTTGTTAAACAATGGTGTTCCTTTGTCAGTATTGTATTTGTGTCAAAAGCAATTGTTTTGCAAATCTTTACTCTTTAACCTTTAGGTCTAACGTCATTTTGTCAATTAAATTGTATATATCCTTGTATTTTTGTGGCGGTGGCGGGATCTATCAGGTTTACTTTGAGCAAATCGTTTATATCATGGATGTTATGTCCTTGTTTGATGTAGTCGACAATGGCGCGGGCTTGGTAGTAGTCCAGATAGGGGTGACGTTTAAGCTGAGCGACGGTGGCGTTGTTGATGTCGATTTTGCGCACCTTGGTGGGGTCGAGGGTGATGTGGTCGGCAAAGCCGTTGTAGCGTTCTGCATCCATGCCGTAGACCTCCAGCAGCTGCTCTTTGCGGGTGTAACCGCCCAGCAGTTCGCGGTATTTGACAATGCGCAGCGCGAAGGCGGGTCCGATGCCGTAGAGTTGTTGCAGCGCTGCGGTGTCTGCATTGTTGATGTCGACTGGCTGGCTGGGATTGCTTTTGCGGGTGTAGGTGTCGCGATGGTTGTCGTTGTGCCAGCTGCTGTCGAAGTGCCGTTCGGTCGGCCGATGGGGGTAGTGCTCGGCGCGCCACTGTTCGCGTTCGGCAGCGGTGGCGCTTTCCATGCTGTCGCCGTAGCGTTCCATGGCGGCCAGCAATGGCGAGTGGTCGGCTGCCGTCGTCGCCTGTCGGTGGCGGGGTAGCACGATGATGGCAAGCAGCACGCCCGTCAGCAACAGGCAGAGCAGTCCATATCCTCTCCATTGTCCGCGGGTGGGCTTATTCATCGTCAAAGGTCAGTGTGCCACGTTGATGTAAGATAAGGGGTTGTTTGAATTCCTCGTCCGATTCGAAACCGTCGCCAATGGTGACGCGTTCGCCGTTGACCGACTTCACGGGGTCCATCGAGTAGATGCGGTGGTCGACGGAGTTCCACACCAGACTCTCCAAGTAGGAGGTGTCGCCGCTCCGATAGTCGATGATCACAACGTTTTTACGCGCTTCGATGATTTTCTTCTCGTCCAGCGAATAGGCGTGGTCGGCGCGGATGGAGGCGACGGGTTGGTTGCGCTTGTCCACTATACGCATGCTGACGCCTTTGGGGTAGACGGTCTTCTTTTGGGGTGTGTCGTAGATCACCACCGACGGGGCGGTCATGATGACGTCGACCGTGCCTTCCTGGCTGCGGAACATGCACACGCTGTCCAACGTCTGCTGAGGCAGTTCCTTTTGCTCGAAGAATTGTATCTTCTCCATGTCGTTGCGGCAGGCGGCCAGCAGCGGTAGCAAAAGCAAAAAGCAAGGAAGCACACCGTGGGCGTGCTTCCTTGCTTTAAAGGTTTGGGGATGTCTCATCACTATGTGGGGTCAAACATCCGAGGGTTGTTACTTTCTGGTTCTCACTGTCGTGCTTACGCCGATCCATCCGGGTACGGTGTAGGAGTGTCCGTCGATGAGGTCCAGCATGAAGGCGTCGCTCTGTTTGGGGAAGTTGGCCGAGTAGCTGTTGATCAGTTTCTGTGCTGCTTCCACGTTCTCGGGCGAGGAGTCGACGTTCATGGCGCGGCGGGCCATGTCGACTGCTGCCCAGTAGGCGGTGCGTCCGCCCAGACCGTCGCTGATGGCGCGTGCTCCCTTGGCGTAGAGCTGTGCGATGAGGCGCAGGGGTTCGCCCTTGTTGGGCTCAATATCGGCGGCCTTCTGGTAGGCGCTGCGGGCACCGGTGTAGTTGCTCGTGTTGTAGTAGCACATGCCGATGAGGATATGCATGTTGTAGCGGTCCTTGTCGGTCTCGGCGTCTTTCAGTGCCTCGTTGAGGTATTTGACGGCGTCGTTGAATTTGTCCTTCTGGTAGCACATCTGACCCATCAGGTAGGCCGTCGTGGCATTGGGTTCGAGCGAGTGCAGTTTCTCGGTGGCGGCGAAGAAGAGGTCGGTGCTCATGCAGTTTTTCTTGCGGAGGATGGTGGTGATCTTCTTCAGCAGGTTGACGTCGTCGGGATTGGCGTTGAATTTCTTGGTGTAGATGTTCACCAGTTCTTCGCAGCTGGCGAAGGGCGAGAAGCGGCTCTCGATGGTAGCAATCACGCCATAGATGGTGGCTTTCTGTGCGCTGTCCTGTGTCTTGGCAAGGATGGCCTCGAGGGCTTCGCTGGCCACATCGTAGTTGTCGATGATGAGCGTCGTGTCGGCGTTGCCGGTGGTGACATATCTCACTGTGGCTTCAAAGAAGCTGTTGATGTAGACGGGTTCCACCTCGGAGCCGCCCAGGCGCATGGCTTCGGCGTAGATGGGGTAGTACTCCTTGACGGCCTTGACACCCTTCAGCTGCTCCATGTCGAAGGCTTTGCGGGCGGTGACTTCGGCGGCTTCGCCATAGTATTTGATGCGGAGGTCGTACATGTCCATCAGTTCTTTGACGATGGCATCGCGTTCTTCGGCGTTCGTGGTGGCGTTGAAGCGCGATTTGAGGATGGTGACACCGCGAATGTAGAGGTTCTTATTGTTGGCAGGGCAGGTCTTCAGACATTCTTTCCAAGGCTCGTAGGCTTCAAGGTATTGTTTGTTCTTGAAAGCGTCGCGATAGAGGAAGGTATTGGTAACGCAACTGACACTGTCTTCGGGTGTGTTGCCCCATTTCTGTGCAAAAGTGGGGAGTGAAGCTGCTGTCATGACAAGCATAAGAGCTAAAACTTTGATTCTTTTCATTTTTGCGTGTTATTTTAATTGATTATTTCCGTTTGTTTGTCGCGCTGTTCTGCGCTTTTTTCTTTTTTAGTTGCCTTGCACCTGCGTTTATTGCAGGATGGCGTGTTGTTTGTATTTTTTTAACTTTTGGACTAATTGAATTTTCGTTTGACAAACCAGCTCTCGCAGCTGCCTATCGAAATGCCGATGGTCAGCGCGTCGCGACGCAGCAGGTCGATGGTTCCGAACGAGGTGTAGCCTACCGAGAGGTTCAGCACCGAACGTCCTTTGCGCATGGGCAAGGACATGCCGATGCCGCAGCCCCATTCGTTGAGTTGGTAGTCGCTATTGTCGGTTAGTTGGAGGGCCAGACGGCCGCTTTCGTAGTGCAAGCCGGCCGAATAGGTGATGCGGCGCAGGTAGTTGGAAGCGCTCTTGTCGCCCAGCAGCTGGAAACCTAATGCCAGACGGTAGTTGTCGGAGTAGCGCAATGGGCTGGTGCCGAAGATATTGACCTGCTCGTTCTCGCTATATTTCAGTCCGCTCCAGGGGGCGAAGGTGGCGTCGAAGGCCACACGCCAGTGGTTGTTGTGCTGCATGAACAGTCCGATGCCGGTGGTGAGGGGCTGCTCGAGGTCGCTCTCGTATTCGCTGTCTTGTCCGGCACTGGGGAATATGGTGTCACGTATATATTCGCCGGCATTGGCGGTGACAAAGGTATAGACCAAGGCGTTGTCCTTGACACGCATCTTGCGTGGGGGCTTCAGCGTGAGTGCAGCTCCGAAACGGTAGTCGTGTCCCAGCGGCTGCTCGAACTGGACGCCAAAGTCGAAAGTGAAGTTCTTGATGTAGGTGTCTTTCTGGTTGCGCGAATCCATGAAATAGGTGGAATCGTTGGCTTCAAAGTCTTGTGTGATGGCGCGGGTCAGGGTGCCGTAGAGGTAGTTGATGTTGAAGCCGGCACGCAATTGGGTCTTTTCAGGATCGGCGCCTCCCAGGATGTTGAAACCATGGCCCCAATAGAGGGCGGCTACGCCGCCGGTGCCTTCGTAGATGGTCTTCACAGGGCCGCCGGGCACATCAGCAATGGTGTGGACCGACTGGTAGTTGACATCGGACAGGGGCATGAGGCCGATGGATGTCTTCCACCAACGCCACAGGGGGAAGGCCATGGCGATATAACCCATATTGCCGTCGGCGTCGAACTGTGAGGCGTTCTGGTTGCGCAGTGTCGACATCTCGATGGAGAGGCCCATGTCGAAGACGAAGGTTTCATTGCCGATGGCAGCATACGAAGCAGGGTTGAAGGGGTTGACGGTATTGTTGTCTGCGCGGGTGTAGGTCACTCCGCCCAAAGCGTTGACCGAAGGATGGTTGTATGGCTGGTTGGACAGTCCGATGCCATATTGCGAATAGGGAGAGTTGATGCCGTTCTGTGCTATGGCGGCAGTGCTTGCCAGCGTAAGCATCAGACAGATACACCATTGATAAAATCCCTTTTTATTATGCATCTTTATATATTTTGTTCGACAAAACGCCGCCACGAGAGTGGGGATGCGTTGTGTTATGTGTTTATTTCTAGTATTTTGTCAAGTCCTATGGTGAGGAGGTTTTGCGTTGCAAATTTCGGAAAAAATAATCGATTTGCAAAAAAATCTGCATCTCCGCCTGTTAAAAAAAGTTTAAGACTGGGATGCGATTGCTGATGATGATTGATAAAGCCTTGAATTTCAAAAAGACATGCGCTGCAGACACCGGCAACGATCGACTCGCGGGTGCTGCGCCCGGTGGTGGGTGTGTCGACAAGTCCCTGCCGTTCGTCGGGGGTGAGCGTCACCAGGGGCAGTGCGGCGGTGTAGTGGTGCAGTGCGTTGAGCCGCATGTGGATGCCGGGCAGTATGGCGCCGCCGCGGTAGTGGTCGTTTTCGTCAAGGAGGTCGATGGTGATGCAGCTGCCGGCGTCGACTACCAGCAGTGCACCGTCGGGTGCCATCTGCCGGGCGCCGACAACAGCGGCCACACGGTCCATGCCTAGCGTTTCGGGGGTGTCGTAGTCAAGGGTCACGGGCAGTCGTGAGCTGTGCGACAGCTGGTGGAAATGGGCGTAAACGTCGGTCGGCAGCAGGGCTTCGAAGTCGGGCTGGCGTCCGACAACCGATGCGATGGCGCTGTCGACGCCGTGGGTGGCGCATAGCGCCATCAGGGACAGCTGGTCGGCGCTGTCGGCCACCGACTGGGTCACCACAGTGCCGTCGACTACGACGGCTGCCTTGGCATGGGTGTTACCGATGTCGAGAATGAGATGGGTCATGGCGTGAAATCAGTTGTATATGTTCATGGCGCGGTCGGGACCGAGGGTGGCAAAGGCTTTCACTGCTTCCACGGCACGGTCCAACAGGGGGTCTATCTGTGCTTGCTCTTCGCCGCTGAAGGGTCCCAGGACGTAGTCTATCTGGTGCCCTTGGCCGAAATTGTTGCCGATGCCTATGCGCAGGCGGCAGTAGTTGCTGGTGTGCAGCAGTTCTTCGATATTGGCCAGCCCGTTGTGGCCGCCGCCGCTGCCTTGCTTCTTCATGCGCATCTTGCCAACAGGCAGGGCGATGTCGTCGACTACGACAAGCAGGTTTTCAAGGCTTATCTTCTCTTTCTGCATCCAGTATTGGACGGCTTTGCCGCTGAGGTTCATATAGGTGGTGGGCCGGATGAGTATGAGGGTGCGGCCTTTCCATTTCACTTCGGCACGGTAGGCGTGACGGTCCAACACATAGGTGGGCTTCTCGCTTTTCTCCGATGCACAGCTCTTTAGCAGACGGTCCAAGACCATGAAGCCGCAGTTGTGGCGTGTGCCTTCATATTCGGCTCCGATGTTGCCGAGTCCGACAATAAGGTATTTCATGCTGGTGTCTTCGTTTGTTGTTTTTTTTCCAAATAGGTGGCTGAAAAAGTTCATGTCCAAGAGGCTTCTCTTTTGAATGTGGTTGAACATATTTAACGCTCGACAGTTTTTTTTATTGCCATTTTGCTCCAGAATCGTTTTTTATTTCGTATCTTATACAATAAAATGTTTCGTATGTCGTTCTTTTATCATTCATTAGATTTTTTTCTAATGATAGAGATATTTTATTTTTGAAAGGGGTTGATTGTATGAAGTTGATAAATAGTTTGTTATTGTATTGTAGATTGTTGTTGGCTGTTGTGTTGTTCGGCACCGCTACGGTTGCTGGTGCGCAGGAGGTGAAGCTCATTTCGTTCAACATCCGCTACAATCCTTATTATCAGACCGACGGTGAAAACTGTTGGGACAACAGGCGTGATGCCGTAGTGAAAATGATTCGTAAAGAGGCCCCCGCTGCTATCGGACTGCAGGAGGCGTTGATTGACCAGCTGTCTTATCTTGATGGGAAATTGGTCAATTACCGTCGTGTTGGTGTGGGTCGCGACAACGGACAGAACGAAGGTGAATTTATGGCCATCTACTACGATGTCGACCAGCTGGAACTGGTGGGTTACAATACACGCTGGCTCAGCAGCACCCCTGGTAGGGTGTCGCGGGGATGGGATGCTGCATGCAAACGGACGGTCACCATCGCCCGTTTTCGTGTTAAGTCGACGGGCAAGGAGTTCTACTATCTCAACACCCATTTGGACCATGTGGGTCAGGTGGCTCGTGCCGAGTCGACCCATCTGATCGCCGCGTTGGTTGAACAACGTATAGTGGATAGCATCCCTCTGATAGTGGGTGGCGATATGAATTCGACGATAGAAGACACCATTTTCAACAGTTTCTATGGCATAGGGATGCAGGCGGCACGTGATATGGCTCGCATCTCCAGCCACGCCATCACCTACAATGCTTTCGGTAAGAGGGACGGTCGTGCTATCGACCATTTCTTTGTCCGCAACCTGTCAGTGAAGCGTTTCCGCACCCTTAACCGCAATTACGGCGTCCCCTACATCTCCGACCATTATCCCATCGAAATCCTCGTTGATCTCTAACAGCCTGCTGGGTCGGCAGAATTGAGATTGGGGACTTGAAAAACGAAAACATCCACCTCTCATAATGGTCGGTTGCTTTTTCGGACTCCTTATCTTTTCAAGCCATAACAACTGGTGGAAATACGTCTTCCAAATGGAAATGAAAGAACCGCCGGTATGAGGCTCCGATAGCGAAGCGGACAATAAAAATGATATGTTGGCCACATCCGCCTCTGCAAGACTATAGCAAAAAACAAATCTACTTTACATATATTACCGCTACTCACAGGTGGCGTTTTTTTTTTGTGCAATAGCGGAAAATAAATTTTGTCACGTATGCTCCTGGCAATTGGACGAAGCGGAGAAAAACAAACGAGGCCCGCGACATTACGTCGTGGGCCTCGCTGTATGTAGGATTTAACCTTTGTAGCTTTATTGCTCTGCGCGAGCACGCTGTTACTCTTCCTCGCTGGCGGCTTCTTCGTAGGCTTTGAGGAGGGCCCTGTTGTGGTATGCATTTGTTTATAGTAACGGTGTCATATATAAAGGGATAAATGTAATTCCGCCTTTCTCCATATAGTCGGCTGAATGTATCACATACGGTGTCGAAAGATATTCGCCGTATTTGCTCATGCATTTTTTCAGGGATGTCAAAGTGTAGTGTGTAGATGACTTGACTTCAATAGGAGAGATGTTATGACGTGAGGTTACGGAGGGTTTCCTGACGAGGAAATCAATTTCCATCCTGTCGTCTTTCTCATGCGAAGAGTTAGAATAGAAATACAGTTTGTTGCCAGTAGCCACCAACATCTGAGCCACTATATTCTCCACCAGCATACCTTTGTTTATCTCCAACTTGTCAAACATTAGTTTTTTATACAACTGCTCCTGCTGGATATCCTTCTCGCTGAAAGCCATTGCAATCAACAAACCGGTATCCGCCATATAGAGTTTTCTTTTGGCATCATCACGGTTAAGGTTCAATCCAATAGTTGGTTCCGTGGCCGCGTAGCAGACATTGATTACACGCGATTCTTCGAGCCAGAAAAAAGCATTGGCATAGTTTCTTGTCCGGGCTCCTTTTTCGAGTTCGCCAATACGGAACTTCTTCTCGTGACGCTGTAGCTGCGACGGTATGGTGTCGAAAATCTGTGTTACCTTTTGCTCATGGCCGGCTGCATACTTACTGATATCTGCACGATAGATGTTCAGTATATTCCTTTTTATCCTGTCCACCTTGTCGAAGTCCATTTCTTCAACATAAGCTTTTACTGCTTGAGGCATACCGCCCACAATCATATATTGACGGAACAACTCCATGGTTTTTCGGTGCAACGGGCCTATTGGCTTATGGGCGGAAAAACAATCGCGAATATAATCCATCAAGTCATCCTGTCCGATTGCCCATAGGAATTCTTCGAAATCCATCGGATACATATCAAGTCGTTCTTCCTCGGACGGAATCACAATATTCTTTACATTACGGTTGATGCTGACGAGGGAACCTGTCTCTATATAATCGTACCGCCCGTCGTTGACCAAGTGCTTTATGGCGGCCCTAGCCGGAGGAAATTGCTGTACTTCATCGAACACAATGACCGACTCGCGTGGATAAAGCTTTGTGCTCTTTATGAGAGAGAGCATTCTGAAGAATGTATCTAGATTAGATAGCTGTTCTTCGAATAACATCTTCAGTTGTTTATCCTCCTTGCTGAAGTCGATTAGGATATAGGATTTGTATTCATTTCGTGCAAAATCTTCCACGATGTAACTCTTACCAACACGACGTGCTCCGTCAATTAATACGGCTGTCTGCCCCCTGGAAGCGTTCTTCCAATTTAATAAATTACTGTAAATCTTTCTTTTCATAAAATAATGACACCAAATTCAACTGTGCAAATATACAAATTTTACACCAAATACAAAAAAATTCTATAATATATTTTGCACCAAATATAGATTTGTACATTGTAAAATTCTGCACTAAATTAAGATTTTCTTGCTGTCGAGTCGTAAGAAAACAAACTTTTTTTAATAGCTATTCGCATTTATTCTTAAATCATGCCTACGTCCATTTTTTAATTTTGAGAATGAACTCATTGTTGTTCCCCAAAATATGCGTATCTTTGCACTGTCAAATAAAGCAAAATGTACACAATCGGCAATTGGAGAGGATGACAGATCGGCTATTTACCGACTATGAGTACACAAAACTCAACAAATTAAAGAAGTCCAATCCCGAGGCGTTCTTCTATCTGTATTTGGCATTTCAATGATCTCACGGACACCAGACTTGAGTCTGTGGGTGACAAATATGTCTGACAGAGGACGACAAGAGCAGCCCGGCGAGAATCTCCGTCCTGACGCTATGCTTTTCGGGGACAAACGCCAACCATTTCAAGAATCTCATAGGAGCTTATATTTTCGGTAAAACAACGGCGCAATCCTCCGTTTATTGCACATCCATACAAGGATTCTTTGTGCCTTCTATGTGGGTTCTTTGTGCCTTCTTTGGAATGGTTGCAAGTTATTAATAATCAACAAAAAGCAGAATTGTGTTTTTGTGACAATGCAAGACGTACATTCTCAATAATTAGTATCATGACCCTTCGGCGATCCTTCGGCAGTCCTTCGACGATGTCGGCTTGTCAATTTCCTTCTGTTATACGTTCTTTCTCGTACAAAGCGATTTCGTCAGCTACCACCTTTTGCAGTTCGGCTTTGGGGATTAACAGGTGATAGTCGGCAACCCCGATGGGTTTTGTCACACCTTCGAGTGCAAGTTCCACATCCACGTTGTCTTTTTCGGCACATAGGATAATGCCGATGGACGGATTCTCTCCCTCTTGTCGCTCTGTGCGGTCAAGGACAGACAGGTAGTAGTTCATTTTGCCGGCATATTCTGGCAAGAACTTTCCAATCTTCAGTTCAAAAGCTACTAGGCAGCGTAACCCACGGTGGTAGAAAAGCATGTCGATGCGACTTTCCTTGCCATTGTACTCAATGGTATACTGGTCGCCCATGAAAGTGAACCCTTTGCCCAGTTCAAGCAGGAACAGTTTCACCTTTTCCACCAGGCGACGCTCCAGTTCCAGTTCAGCAACAGGCTCTGTGACCCCAAGGAAGCCGAGATTATATCCGCTGCGGAACACCTCATTGGCATACATCGCTTGTGAAGAGGGCAGGGCTGTAGCGAAGTTGTTGCTGAGGGCTGTCGGCTGATGGGTCAGGTGCATCTGCATCTTTATGGCGTTCAATAGAAGGTCGCGGTTCCATCCTTTGGCTACGGCCTCGGTGGCATAGTATAGAATTGCATCATCGTCCTTGTCAAACTTACTCATCAGCCTGAGTATGTGTCCCCAAGGCAAAACTGCGACAGCCTGTCGCAGTTTTTCGTCACTGCGGCAAAAACGTTCATAGAAACGTTTCATGTCCCATAGGTTACGAGGCGATGTACCCATATTGGGGAAGTGCTGTTTAAGGTCGACGGAAAGCCTATTTACCACACCGTCACCGTATTTACCTTCCAGTTTCCGCTCGTTAAGCAGTTTCCCCATGCTCCAGTATGCCATATTTGATATTGTACTAAAACTTTTGGCCGCTGTTACACGTGCGCTGTCAAAAACTGCAACAGCCTGTTGCAGTATTTCGTTATACTCCGACTCGTTGATATGAGAAACCTCTATTGCCATAGTGCTTTATTTGAATGTAATAACGAAACAATGGAAGTTTTATTGTTATGATACATATGTAATGGATTTTATTGTATTCAGGGGCAATATTTTCGGGGATTTGGCGTTTTTTTTAATATAAAAGAATCTGAAGATGAGAAAAATATTGTTCGTCATTATAGGGACATTGCTGCTCTCTGCATGTGGCTCCAATAGTAAGCCAAAAGAAGAAGAGGAAATTTGGTGGCCGGATTTCCTTCGTGAAACTTATAGTCAGGTGTTCCGTTTGAATCATCCTCGCGACATCGCGATAATAAACCAAGTGGAGGACTTCTACCGATTGGCTGCCGACACAAACGCAGCAATCGACTCATATTGTGAATCCATGTGTAATTTAATTGACACTTTGAAAAGCCAAATAAAATACAACCATCATTTTGAGTTTGTGCAGTTGATGCGTGCAACCGTGCAAAACCTATGGCATAGAAACCTCCTTTATGATGAGCGCAAAAGCGAATGTGGATGCTCTCTTGACAATTTGATTATGGGATTGGAGAACACATGGAACATATCGCTTTGTAGCGACAGCCTCGAACAAGACGTTATGTCGACTTCAAGTTTTGAACGGTCATACGATGCCATCGAACGTTTTGTAACGCTGAATGTAGCAGTTAGTAATGGTGGAAAACTGAAAGTGTCCGAACTCATTGTTGCCAATTATATTGACACAACCATCGATAGCCTGCAATGCTTTTTCACGGATGGAAACGACTCAATTATTGGGGTGTTGAATGCCGAGACGGTTTATGTTGATTCCTCCGATTACTCTGCGGGGTTGCTACGAATGATTATTCCCACCGAAGATATTCTTTACCTGTTAAATCAATCCACTGTGATGATAATACAGTACTATGCTAAAGACAAACCCATAGAAATAATAAGTTTAGCTCCGTGGATGTTCAATGACCAAGTGAAAGGCTGTCCACGGCTGATGGCGTTGATGAACGAAAGTAGCAATAGACAATAAACATGAAACGATTGACTGTACTTATGGTCTCTCTGCTAACAGCCGTACCGTTGTTGGCCCAAACACAGTACGACTACTATGAGGGTAGCGATGCTTATGGTGGTGTTGATAATGCTATCAGCGGTTTGAAGATAATTGGAATAATTGTTTTGGTCATTGTCGCAATTGTGATTGTTGGTGGTCTTTGGGCTAAAGCAATGGATTTATTTAAGTCTCCTAAAGAAAATGAACCATCAAACAACCCAGTAGGAAGCACGGGTAAACTTCAAGATGTTCCACAAAATATGGAAGATGTTGCGGAACAAATTGAACCAATAAAAGATGTTGTAATAACCATTGAGGGGAAAACGGTTGAGGCCGACGTAACAATGGAAGATGGCTCCAAGAAGATGGAATGGTTTTGGTATGAAATTAATTCCATTGTTTACAACCATTCCAAGGACATCACATATAAACAAGGTAACGAAATAGTAAAGCCCGCAGGTTCTCTCCAAGGTGGAGTGTGTGTTAAAAGAGAAGATGTAAAACGTGAAACACAAACCTCGTTCAGATGCAATAACAGGCTGAAAATTCGTGGAGAGTTTGATTCTAAGAAACTACAGTTTATACGGATAGACGGCCTTGGTATTTACGACAAGGTGGTATATTTTTATGATGGAGAAGCTCAAATGCAAAGCATTATTTCCGACAAAGATGCTTCCGAAATTGAAAAGGCATTGTAAACGGAAATTGGCCGTTTATCATTAAATCTTGTTAAAACACTATTTCTTTTATTCTCATTTCAAGTATATAATATATCTTTGTGCGTCAGTTGACGTAACGTAGATATTATTAATCAAAAAACTAATTAAATGAGAAAGTATGATGTAAAGATTCCGTATTGTGCCAATTGTATGCGCAAAACAAAGAAAGATGGTTTTGAATTTGGTGAGTATTATTGTGATGTAGCTGTAGATATCCTGCCTAATGGCATTGTCACACCTGATACTGATGGTACACATTGTGTTGAGTTGGGTGTTTATATGCCAGTACAATCTAATCAATAACAATGAGAATGCTTTTTACTATGGTATGAGATGCAATGGCATAGAAAAAGCGGAGCCGTGATGGCTCCGCTTTGCATTTGGAATGAAGCTGATGACTACTCTTCCTCTGCGGCGGCTTCTTCGTAGGCTTTGAGGAGGGCCTGCTGGACGTCGCTGGGGACGAGTTCGTAACCGCTGAAGGTCATGGTGAAGGTACCACGGCCGCTGGTGAGGGAGCTCAGAGCGGTGCAGTAACGGTTCATCTCAGCCAAAGGAGCTTTGGCGCGGAGGGTGGTGTATTTGCCTTCGGCATCCATACCCAGCACCATGGCACGACGGCCTTGCAGGTCGGTCATCACGCCACCCTGGCTCTCGGTCGGGACGGTGACGGCGATGTCGTAGATAGGCTCCTTGATTTTCGGGTTGGCCAGTTTGAAGGCCTCGCGGAATGCGGTACGACCGGCAATTTTGAAAGCGGTTTCGTTGCTGTCCACGGGGTGCATTTTACCATCGTAGATGTTCACGACGATGTCGCGGGCGTAGCTACCGGTCAGAGGACCTTGCTCCATCTTCTCCATGATACCCTTGAGGATGGCGGGCATGAAGCGTGCGTCGATGCTACCACCGACAATACAGTTGTTGAAGACCAGCTTGCCGCCCCATTCCAGCGGATACTCCTGGGTGTCGCGGATGGGGTATTTGGTCTGGTTGGGCATGCCGTCGAAGTAGGGCTCGATGAGCATGTGGACCTCGCCGAATTGGCCGGAACCACCCGACTGTTTCTTGTGACGGTACATGGCCTCAGCGCTCTTGGTGATGGTCTCGCGGTAGGGGATGTTGGGAGCGGTGAAGTTGACGGCCAGCTTGTACTGGTTGTCGAAGTACCATTTGATGGTGTTGAGGTGCAGCTCACCCTGGCAGCCCAGGATGACCTGACGCAGTTCGCGGCTGTTCTCGAGCGAGAGGCTGCGGTCGTAGGTGGTGATGTCCTTCAGGGCGGCGCCTACCTTTTCGTCGTCGTTGCTGTTGGCGGCTTTGACGGCGACAGTGTAGATAGGAGTCGGGAACTCGATTTCGCAGACGGCGTCGTCAGCGTTCTTCGGAGTGGTAAGAGTATGGTTGATTTTGACATCTTTCAGCTTGATGGTGCAGACGATATCGCCGGCGCAGGCTTTCTCGACACGCTGGCGGTCTTTGCCGCTGCACACGAGCACCTGGCTGACACGCTCCTTGCTCTGATTGCAAGCGTTGACGACATCCTGGCTCTCGGCCAGTTCGCCGTCGTACAGACGCAGGTAGGTGATTTCGCCCAGGTTCTTGTCCTTGGCGCTCTTGAAAGCGAAGGCCACCGTGGGGTTGGAGTTGTCGTTCTTGAGCTCTTTGCCGTTTTTGGTCTTCTTGCACTCGGCCACTTCGTTGGGAGCGGGGACATTCTGGCAGACGAATTCGAGCAGACGGGCCACGCCCATGTTCTCCTTGGCGCTGGTGCAGAGGATGGGGAAGAGGTCACGTTTGTCGATGGCCAGCTTCAGGGCTTTGGTCAGTTCCTCGGGAGTAAGGTCACCGTTCTCAAAGTATTTCTCCATGAGGGCATCGTCGGCGGCAGCGGCTTCCTCGACGAGGGCCATACGCATCTCTTCGGCGCGGTCGGCGTAAGCGGCGGGGATGTCGGCGGCTTCCATCTTGTCACCGTTGAAGGTGAACATCTTGTTGGCAACGATATCGATCACTTGGTTGAATCCCAGGCCTTGGTTGACGGGGAACTGCAGGACGGTGCATTTCGAACCGAAGAAATCCTTCAGCTGGTTGACGCTTTCGTCAAAGTTGGCCTTCTCGGCATCGAGATGGTTGACGACAAAAATCATCGGGGTGTCCAGCTTGGCGGCATAGCGGTTGGCGATTTCAGTGCCCACCTCGACACCGCTTTGGGCGTTGACAACTACGACAGCAGCTTCGACAACATTGAGGGCTGCATCCAGCTCTCCCTGGTAGTCGGCGAAACCGGGAACGTCAAGAATGTTGATCTTCTTGCCACCGAATTCGGTGTACATAAGAGTGGTCTCGACAGAGTATTTGCGGTCGAGCTCTATTTCACGATAGTCACTGATGGTGTTCTTTCCATCAACGGTTCCGCGGCGATTGATGAGGCCACCGTTGAAGGCCATGGCTTCAGCCATGGTGGTTTTTCCCGATTTGGCACCGCCTACAAGGGCAATGTTACGGATGTCTGAGGTCTGGTAAATCTTCATGTTTTACTATAATTAATTATTTATTATTTTCGTATATGTGACTATAAACCATATTGTTCGGAGCGTTTTTAGGCCTCCGGACAATGCGGTTGCAGGGGGCAAAGATACAAAAAAACTTGGATGCAGGTACATAAAAAAGAAATTTATTTTGTTCCATGGTGGCGTCGGGGCAGCCGAAGGAGCGGCATTGGGTCGGGTTTGCTGGCGACGCTTTCCGCCAAAAGATTGTGCGTCATTGACCTGTGGACGGCAGGGGAGGGCAACCCTACCGTTGGAGAAAAAATGGTGGGAAGTTTGCGAACTTTTTGTCATGGTTTGATATTATTGTGTACCTTTGCATTGTCCGCAATGGGTGCAAAGGATTGGGTTTGTTTATCGTAACAAATTGTTTGCTATGCTGTTGTGGTGTTATTGCAGATTATAGGACAACATTTAAATAAACACAATTATGAAAAAACTTTTTGTTATTGGACTGGCCGTGTTGCCACTCTTTTTCGCCTCATGTGCGAGCGACGATTCCAAAAACAACGAATACACCGATTCGCTGCAGACGGTGATCAGCCAGAAAGATGCTGAAATCGATGCCCTTTTCGATGTGCTCAGCGACATTGAAAACAACCTGACCGAGATTTCGTCGCGTTACAGCCAAATCTCCACGCTCCGCCAGCAGAACCCTGAGAAAAACGCCGAGGTGAAAGGCCAAATCACCGACCAGCTGGCTGTTATCGAGAACATGATGCAGCAGAACAAGCAGAAAATTGCCAATCTGAACGGACAGATTGCCAACCTCAAGAGTGAAAACAACAAGCTGCAGACCTTTATCGAGTCGCTCAACACCCGTATGGCTGAGCAGGAAGCCCAAATCAACAACCTCATGGACGAGCTGACCATCAACAAGGCCACCATCCAGAAGCTCTCCGCCAATGTCAGCGAACTGAAACAGTCGAATCTTGACAAGGACAACACCATTGCCCGTCAGAACGAAGAGATGGAATACCTTGCCGACCAGTCGCACAGAGCCTACTACGTGGTGGGTACCTACGACGAACTGAAGGAGAAGGGCATCGTCAACAAAGAGGGCGGCCTGATCTTCAAACAGCAGCATGCCACCAGCAACGTCAATGCTAAGAACTTCAAACTCATCGACCGCAACAAGGTGACCAGCATCGACATCAACCTGCGCAAGGCACGTCTCATCTCGAATCACCCCAAGGATTCCTACGAAATCGTCTACGACGAAAGCGACAGCAAGTTGGCCCGCAAACTGGTCATCAAGGATGTCAACAAGTTCTGGTCTACCACCGACTTCCTGATCATTTCCACCAAACGCTAATGCTTTTGCGACTATAGGGCGCATGCCAAGCCGTGGCGCCCCAAACCCTATCTTAAGGTCCGGAAACGCTTCCGGACCTTTTCTTTTACAGCGTCTTGGCGCAAAAATCAAAAAAAACGTATATTTGCAGATGTATTAAAAAGTGAATTCATGAAACAAAAAGCTGTTTTTCTTTTGTTTGCGACCCTTTTGCTGATGGGGCTGCGAGCCGAATGCCAAAACCTGCAGGGCAATAAGCCGATACGTAAGGTGCTGTTTGTGATGAACGAACGCGAGGTGTTGCATTACAACGAGTTCATCGGCTCCAACAGGCTTCAGAACGGCAAGTGGGCCTGTTTTGTGCGCGATACGCTCAATGATCGCATCACCTTTGTGTGGAACGGTGAGCGCAAGGATGATGCGGGCGAATTTGTTTATGTCGACTTGAACGATTACAACCAATGTGTCCAACACTACTACTCTTACGACAAGTCGTATATCAAAACGCCCAAGGGTTTATATGGCCCGTATTACTATGTTGGCAGTTCGATGCAGAACGACAACCGCTTTGATTTCGAATCCAACAAGTTCGTGTTCAAGAAAGATGAGAACGGCGACTTTTACGTCCACGACCACGACGGCTATATCTACAAGCGCAGCGAGGGCCGGCGCGAGTTCCGTAGCGCCAACGGCAAGCATTGGGCCGAATTGTCGTCCGACGGCTACCAACTGACCATCGACGGCCACAACTACAATATTCCCATGCCGTGGGGCTCCCAGTTGGACCATCGCTATGAAACCAAACTGTTCCTTTTCGACGACGGCACTTGCTACTACGAAATCGACCTGAAGAAAGATGACAACTGCTCCGAAATGTACCTCTACATCGCCGACGGCGACGTCAGGGTGCTGCAGGAATATGAGAATTTCGATTTTATGGCTCATAAAATCCGTTCTAGAGGGACCATGATGCGCCGTTCGCCGACTTTTTGGGATGACGCTGCAACATCCTTCACCCAGACCAACAGTCTGGGTCAGGAGGAAGAGTGGTATGGATTCCGCCTCAAGGACCGCACGGGCAACCATCTCTTCGTCTCGTCGTGGGATAAGGACTTCGTGATGATCGACGGACGCCGCTATGGCGACAGCGCTCCCTTCAACGCTTTCTACGATTTTGAGTCCAATGCCTTCGTATGGATGGTCAACGAGGGCAACAAACTGGTCCAGTATTCCTATCCTTTGGGCAAATGAAGCTGCTGCTTGCATCGCTGCTGTTGCTGAACACTTACTTTGGCACCTATCCCCACAAGGCGCAGACGGCTATGGATTTCTGGCGAGAGCATCCGGAGTGCTGCGACTCGCTGCGCCTGACGCTTTCCGACAACGAGACGCTTCTCGCTTGCGCCATCGTGTCACCCGAGGTGAGCCAGTATTCGCAGTTGGAGGACTTCGCACAGTTCAAGGCCATGGCATTGGTCTACATCCTCCATGCCCAAGGCGACTACAGCATCGGCTATTTCCAGATGAAACCCAGTTTCGCCGCACGCATCGAAGCGCTTGTCGGTGCCGACAAGGAGCTGCTGAAACGCCATGCACAGTTGCTTATCAGCTATTCGAAAGAAGACGACCCCGACGGGCGTCGCCAACGGCACGACCGTTTGGACCGGCTGTGCAACCTCAACTGGCAGGTGCGTTATCTGGCGGCTTTTGTCGATATAGTGAAACAAAAAACGGCTTCCTCTCGTTTTAAGGATGACGAGGCCAAGTTGCGCTACTGGGCCACCCTCTACAATGCCGGTATCGACAGTTCACCCGGGCGCGTGGCTTCGTGCATGTCAAAAAAACAGTTCCCCCGCCATGGCGTGCGTTTCAACTACGCCGATGTGGCAGTGGAATTCTACAACCAAATGAAAAACAAATAAACTGTTAATAATAGGATAATTAAATACAATTCAAGTCAAACATATCCGTCCGGATCATATCAACAAACTCCCTAACAACAGTCAGAAAATGGGCGTAATAGCACGACAGAGCATCAAAGGGGCCTTGGCCAACTACCTGGGGGTGGCGATTGGATTCTTCACCACTTTCTTTGTGTTGACCCATTGCCTCACACAGGAGGAAATCGGCCTCACCCGTGTCATGGTCGATGCGGCGATGCTCTTCTCAGGGTTGGCCCAGCTGGGCACCAATGCCTCCATCATCCGCTTCTTCCCCTTCTTCAAGTCTGACGACGGCAAGAACCATGGCATCTTCGGCTGGTCCGTCCTCATCCCTATGGTGGGGTTCATGCTCTTCGCCCTCTGCTTCTTCATCTTCAAACAGGACATTGTCGACACCTATTCGCTAAAGTCGCCCCTCATTGCCGACTATGCCTACCTGTTGCTTCCGCTGACCTTCTTTGCGCTCTATCTGACCGTCTTCGAGACCAATGCCAGCGTGCTGCTGCGCATCACCGTTCCGCGTCTGGTACGTGAAGTGGGCATCCGGCTCTTCAATCTGGTCTGCTACCTGCTTTACGGTTATGGGGTCATCTCGCTCGACCTCTTTGTGTTGCTTTTCTGCCTCAGCTATGCGGTGGCCATGCTCATCAATTTCGGCTATCTTCTATCGCTGGGCAAAATCTCGTTCCGCATCGATTGGTCCTTCATCAACCGCCAGCGGCTCAAGGAAATGGCGCTCTACACCCTTTTTATGACCGCCACGGTGTTGGCAGGCAATATCCCGCTCATCAATTCCCTCTTTCTTGGCGCCAAGACCGGATTGGCGCTTACGGGTGTCTATACCATCGCTTTCTATATCGCCAATATCGTCGAGGTGCCTTATCGTTCCTTGGGTGCCATATCCCGACCCATGGTGTCGCAGGCGGTTCGCGACGGCGACTGGCAGGAGGTGAACCGTTTGGGACGCCAGGTGTCGCTCCATCAGTTTCTGGTCAGCGCCCTTATCTTCTTTTTCATCTGGATCAACCTCGAACCGCTCTTCGCTGTCATCCCCCACGGCGACGAGTATGTGGGCGGCATGGGCGTGGTCTTCTTCTTGGGCTTGGCCAAAATCGTCAATTCGTCGCTCTCCATCGGCACCGATATCCTCAACTATTCGAAGCGCTACCCCTTTTCGCTACTTTTTATCGCTGTGCTGACGGCTTCGGCTATATGGTTCAACAACAAGCTTATACCTTTGTGGAGCATCAATGGCTCCGCTTGTGCCACTCTGTTTTCCTATCTGCTTTATTTCTTCCTCTTGCTGTTCTTTTTGTGGCGCTACATGAAGGTCAGTGTCTTCAGCGGCAAACATTTGGTGGTGCTGGCACTGATGCTGGTTCTGTTTGGAGCCAACTATTTGTGGTCGTGGTTGGTGACGCCGCTTTTCGGTTCGCTCAAACCGATGATGGCGTTGATGACCGATGCCCTGCTGCGGTCTGCTGTCATGCTCGCGCTGGCGCTGTTGGCCCTTTGCCGCATCCACATCTCCGACGGCATCGACACCCTGCTTCTCAAGGTCCACTTACTCAAAAAAACAAAGCAAAAAGACCTGTAATAAACAGGATCTGCAGTTGGAAAAACAACACAACCAGATATATATCATATTTATAGTTTGCGTTTCGAAAACCATTATTGTCAAAACATGACCCCTCTCCGTCCACTACGTGCTGTCGCCCGCCTCTGCTTGGTGCTTCTGATGCTGTTTGTTGTGAGCACTGCTGCTGCCCAGACGGCAGACACTACGTTGCGCCTTATCTTTGCTGGCGACTTGATGGGCCATGTGCCCATCCACGACGGCGCTCGCCTCAAGGATGGCTCGTACGACTACTGTTACTCCTTCCGCTATGTGAAGGATTACATCCGCAGTGCCGACATTGCCATCGCCAATCTGGAGGTGGCTTTGGGAGGGAAACCCTATACAGGCTATCCCTGCTTCTCTGCACCCGATGCCTTTGCGGCAGCGGCTCGTGAGGCGGGATTCGATATCTTCACCACCGCCAACAACCATTGCTTGGACAGAGGCCGCCGCGGACTGGAACGGACCATCGATGTCCTCGACTCCCTCCAGATCCTTCATCTGGGCACCTACAAGAATGTGCGCGACCGTGCCGAACAGCATCCTTTGATTGTCGACCGCCAAGGCATACGTCTGGCCCTGCTGTGCTATACCTATGGCACCAATGGTATCAAAGTCCGCCAACCCAATGTGGTCAATTTGATCGATACCACCATCATACGTCGCGACCTCTTGGAGGCTCGACGTCAGAAAGCTGATTTTGTCATTGTTCTTGTCCATTGGGGTGTCGAATACCAGCACCGCCACAACAGCGATCAGCAGTCGCTGGCTCAATGGCTCTTCGACAACGGGTGCCATGCCGTCATTGGCTCCCATCCCCATGTGGTGCAGGATATTGTCACCGGTCACACTCAGTCCTTGTCGCCCTACAACAGGCTGGTGGTCTATTCTTTGGGCAATTTCATCTCCAACCAGCGCAGCAAAACGGGCACCGACGGGGGCATCATGGTCGAATTGGAACTGCGCAAGTCGGGCGGACGTACCTCCATCTACCATGCGGCCTATCTGCCCTTCTGGGTCAATCGTACTCTTGTCGACGGCCGTCGTCAGTTTGTGCTTGTTCCCTCGGCCGACGCTTTGGAATGCCCAGAATACTATGGTTTGAATAGCGTCAGCTTACAGTCGCTGCGCCGTTTCCACCATCATGTGACAGAGGTGGTCAAGTCTGCACCCCCAAAAGGGGAGACTGTAGCCGATGCCCCATTCTCTATTCCACAAACGCGATTCTACTACGATGGACAGCCCTCGCAGCCGCTGCTGTTCACCTATCGCATCGTCACCCGAAACAACGATTTTCCCCGTTGCCCCGACACAAGCTACTGTCATGTCTATACCTTCAACCGTAAGGCAGCTGCCACCCGTATCGATGCTTCGCCTCGGGTCATGCTGCGCCCTTATCGTTACCTCGATTTCGGCGACAGACGCCTCCTGCTTCCCGCTGCCCGCGAGGGGCTTTTGGCTGTAAGCGACAAGTCGGCTCGAGCCTCCCGTTCGGAAGACCTTTGGCATCTGGTAGGCCGTGACGATTCCACGGCCCATTATCGCTATCACGATGCCTTGGATGGCGACAGCATCGATGCCTACATCCGGCTGTCGGACATTGAGACAAACCCATTGCCAGACTTGCCTCGTTTCCCCGGCATTGTCGATTCGGCCTCATATTTCAACGGCGCCGTCCGTTGCAATCTCATTAAAATTGAAAAAGCCTCACACAGCCGTACTCCTATTGCTACTTCACACTAAGCCTTTCTGCTACCTTGTCCCATTTACTGTTCAAGGCAATCGATACAGGAAAACAGTCTGTCATTTTATCACCAGCTTTTTGAAGATGGTGCCGCCCGAGGTGACAATGCGAAGCATGTAGATGTCGGCGGGCAGGTCGGTCACGGTCACCATTGTGGAAATGCTGTGGGGCGATTGGCGTCGCATCAGCTTGCCTTCAAGCGAATAGATTTCAATAGTGTTGACCTGGAAAGAAGAGGAGATGGTGACCCTGTCTTGTGCAGGGTTGGGCATCACAGAGGTGTATTGCTCCACCAGACTGGGCATGGCGACAGGAAGATCAGGGGTGGTGTTTCCGACATAGAAACGAAGCGGTTCGCTCCAGTCGCTGATGTTGTTGCTGTCGCATACAGCCCGTACGCGTACGGTGTACCACTGGTTGCTGTCGAGTTCGTCAACGGTGGCAAAGGCTATATTGAGAAGACTCATACTGTCAGCGTTGGGCAGGCTGTCGTTGGTGATGGAGAACTCCCATTTGTTGGCACCGTTACCGTCCCAGGAGAACAGATAGCCGTTATGTCCCAGAGGCTCCATTCGCAGTTCTGTGGGAGTGGGACAGGAATCGGGCGCGAGGACCGTAGTGGATGTCGAGGTGTCAAAAATGGGAAACATGTTGCTAAATTCAGGTATGTTAAAATAGAGAGGTTGCCAAATGGTGTCAGCGATGATACCTGGAACCATCGGTATCTCATTCCACTCGTCTATAAAGGTGTACCTGCGCATCAGATAGTAGAAGTGGGGCGTGATAATTGAGTTGCCTTGGCTGCTGCCATTATAAATGGTTAAAATGTAGTTCACAGAAGGGTGGGGATACCAGGTTGTTCGTATTTTATTGATAATTATGGTGTCGCCCCAATGCATCTCTTGTGTTGTCCATTCGCCTTCCCGATAATTGTTATTAGCGGTGCCGCTGACATAGAATAATCCCTCCACTTCTACAGGATTGTCGAAATAAGCTTCATAAACCGGATAATACTCACGGGTGACTGCAGAAGAGTCAACAGAGCCGTAATAGCTGCAATACGAGGCCACACACATATCGTAACGCGGGGTTTGGTTGTTCCATTGTGCAGAGGCCTGTAGGACCATCTCTCCAGAGTCGCCCACCGTATAGAGGTTAAAGTATTCGGGCACCATGTTTGCAATTGAGGTGTCCTGACAATTTGGGGGAATAGTATAGCACACAGGTGCAGCCACACCTATTATACGTAGCGTGGAGTCTGTGTAGCATGGACGTGCACGTTCACATTTGCAGGGTGCATTTTGAAACAAGGAGCGGAAGTCCAGTTCCTTACATTCGTTATTGCTTAGGAAAGAATAATTCAGCAAATAGTGATCCCACCAGGTGGTATCCCAATAGTAAAACGTGGGTTCCCTCTCTTCAGGATTAAGTTGGTGTAGCTGTTGTGCCTGCAATCCCAACGAGGATAAACAGCAAATGAGTAAACATAAGTGTAAAGATAAAATGTGTTTCTTTTTCATGTTCTTAAGAAATTTTTATTATATTGAAAATTAAGTTATTTGATGCTGATTTGATAGGTGCAGTATCATCGGATATCATTTGCAAATATAAAAAAAAATAAATTGGTCAGGCTTCCATTAATTTTTTTTTAATTTGATGTTAATATTGCTGTTGATGTTATTGTTTCTCAAATTGTTATGTGATATGATAATTTTGAAAATCTTTCTGAACACAACACTTCGGTAATTTTTAGTCTACAAAATTGATTTTCAATGTTTTATTTATATATTTTTAACTTTTAAAATTTTGTCAATAGGCTGAAAATGAGTACTTTTGTAGATGTTTTCAAGTAAGCACAAAAACACCGCATTTTTCAGCCCGCTCAACCAGTTTTCAGCCGTCTGCCTGAGGGCTTTAAAGGCCGTTCCAGACATCAACAAGGCATTCAAGAACTTTTTGACCAACACGCTCCTTATGTTCGCTCTGCTGCTAAGGAAGGTGAACTTCACTCAGCTCGAAATCTACGGGTATTACTGCGAAAAAACCTACCGTTCGGGTTTTTCCAGAGATTTCGACTGGGTCGGCTTCAACCTCGGGCTCGGGTGCCGCCTGTTCGGACAGGGCGACAGGAAAGCAATCGCCATCGACTGCATAGAAAAAAAACTCTTACAGAAATTCTTCAAACTTGAAATGAGTGTTGTTCCGAGGGCGTTTTGGCGTTTGATTCGACGCTAATAAGATTAGGAGTGAACAATGTAACAGGATATTTGTTCCGTTTTCCCCAATCTGGGCAATAGGCCTGTTGATGCGAATTGGTTTGGATGTGGAGATACCGTCATTCGGTTTGCCGTCTAACCCGACGGGAGGAGAACAGTCGATGATCATGTGGCATTCGGAGCTATGTCGGACTGCTGTTTGCGATGTGACGGGTCGCTGGTTGATGCGTACCACGATACATAGTCTTCGGACTGGGGGCAATTTGCGACGACTTTCGTCCGGACGCTATCTGTTGCGACTGCCTGGTGGTGAAAAGTCCGGCAGTAGCACCTTCGTGAAGAAACGAAGAAGGACTGTTTTTTGAACGTTTTTTTTTCACCATCGCATGTTTTTGTGTAACTTTGCATTTTCATTCGCTTGTCATATTTTTTTATATTGTATTTATTTCGACTATGTTAGATAAATTAGAAGCCATATACGACCGCTACCGTGAGATTGAGGCACAGATGAACGACCCGGAAATCACCTCCGACATGAAGCGCTATGTGAAGTTGAGCAAAGACTACAAAGACCTGCAGCCTGTGGTAAAGGCCTACCACGACTACAAGGCGCTCCTCGACAGCATCGCCGAATGCAAAGAGCTGCTTTCCACTGAAAAGGACGAGGAACTGCGCGAGATGGCCAAGGAGGAACTGGCCTCCGACCAGTCCCGCAAGGAGCAGATGGAAGAGGAAATACGCATTATGTTGATTCCGGCCGACCCGCAGGATTCAAAGAATGCTGTCGTCGAAATACGTGGCGGCACGGGAGGCGACGAGGCTTGCCTCTTTGCAGGCGACCTTTTCCGCATGTACAGCCGCTATTGTGAGAAGAAGGGTTGGAAGGTCGACATTGTGGACTACAATGAGGGCACCGCCGGCGGCTACAAGGATATCACCTTTAACGTCAGCGGCGAAAAAGTCTATGGCATGCTGAAATATGAAAGCGGCGTGCACCGCGTGCAACGTGTGCCGGCCACCGAAACCCAAGGCCGTGTGCATACTTCCGCCGCGGGAGTTGTGGTGCTGCCTGAGGCTGAGGAGTTTGACGTGGAGCTCAATATGTCCGACGTTCGTATCGATACCTTCTGTGCCAGTGGCCCGGGCGGTCAATGCGTGAACACCACCTACTCGGCCGTCCGACTGACGCATATCCCTACGGGTATCGTTGTGAGCTGTCAGGACCAGAAGTCACAAATCAAAAATAAGGAAAAGGCTATCGTGGTTCTCCGTACCCGCCTCTACGAACGTGAGTACAACAAATACATGGAGGAGATGTCCTCCAAACGCAAGACAATGGTGGCCACCGGCGACCGCAGCGAGAAAGTGCGCACCTACAACTACCCCCAGAGCCGCGTGACCGACCACCGCATCGGCTGGTCCATGCACAACCTGCCGGCATTCATGGATGGTGATATCGAAGAGTGCATCGAAGCACTCCAATTGGCTGAAAACGCCGAGAAACTGAAGGCCTCTGTCGGATGAACAATAGGATATGACTATGGCAATTGACAACTATATGCAGATGGCCATCAACGAGGCGCGCAAGGGTATCATGGCCGGCGACGGAGGTCCCTTTGGCGCTGTCGTTGTGCGCGATGGCGTGGTGATAGGCCGCGGCCACAACCGTGTGCTGGGCCATCACGACCCTACGGCCCATGGCGAGGTGGAGGCCATTCGCGACGCCTGCGCCCGCTTGCATAGCCACGACTTGAGTGGCTGCGATATCTACACCACCGGCGAACCTTGTCACATGTGTCTCTGCGCCTGTCTTTGGGCCAATATCCGTCGCGTCTATTATGGTTGCACCATCAAGGACAATGCCCTCATCGGCTTTCGCGATGACTATTTCAACGACATCTTCGCCGGACGCAAGGAATTGGGCGATTTCCTGATTCAAATGGACCGCGACGCTTGTCTGGCGCTTTTCGACGACTATCTGAACCTTCCGCACAAGAATTATTGACCAGACGGAGACCATTCCCCTCAGAATAACCCAAAACAGTTATGAAAATAAAATATCTGAAGTTCAAGAGCTGGTTGTATGCTTCATTGGCCGCTGTGATGGGCATCAACATGTCGTGCGACTATATGGTCGAAGAGTACGGCACACCATGGGCGCGCTATCAGGTCAAGGGCACTGTCACCAACGAGCAAGGCACTCCTATTGAGGGCATACTGGTAAGTCTTGATTGGGAGAAAACGCTTACCGACAACAAAGGCGATTATGAAGTGGCGTCCGGTTACCCAGGAGATAATGGCGAGTTGGAACTCTCATTCAAGGATATCGACAGCACCGAAAATGGCCTCTATGCCGACACCTCTCTGCGTGTATCCTTCCGCGATGTCCCTTTGCAAGGTGGCGACGGCAATTGGTTTGAAGGTGCTGCCACGGTGAAACAGGACGTGACCCTCCGTAAAAAAGAATAATCTTCCCTTACACAATCATTCCTGTGGGGGCGACCATTGATGCCAAGGTTTCGTCATCCTTACCCAAGACATATCGCTAGAGTCTATAGAAAGCATTTGGGCTTTCACAATCAGCCTCCACGGTTTTTCAAAATGCTAAACGGTGCTTATTAACATTTTCTATCCCCGAGAACACTTTTGTAGTATTGTCCATGAAGGTGATTTTTATATATGAGACTTTCAGTTTGTTAATTAGGTCATTATCATCCCAAAAAAGTTCGTCAAATGTAAAAGTTGCTAAATCTCCAGATTCTATTGGCCCTATACATTTGGCTTTAGCCTCTTTTCTTCCGAAATCATCTCTTTGTATATCATTGACTTGATTGTAAGGCTTTATTGTCAATTCGATATATTTGATTGCCTTATTATAACAGTTAAAGAAATTCCACTCTAAGCCAAATTTTCCATAGTCACCATAGGCATATTCCTGTTTCCAAATAAAAATTTGTTTTTTCTTACACACCAATATTGTACTATCTATAAATTGAATTGTGCGTTCTTCTTCCAATCGAGCTTCTTCTTCTTTACGTATTCGCTCTGCTTCTTTTCTTTGTACCATGATACTATCGTAATGTCTGGCGGCTTCTTTTCGAATCTCTATGCCTTTTTCCTGCCTGCGTTTCAAATAAGACTCATCTTTTTTGTCAATAAAAGAAACATCATATTTGCTATAACTTGTTATAACTCCATTGCTATAGCCAATAAACGTTTCCCTGAAAGTAGAACCAGAACAGCAGTACAAAGCGACTGTATCTCCTCTTGATATCCCAAGAAAAACTCCATGGTCTCTGACTTCATCAAGACTGTCGTTTACAAAAACAACTCGTTCAATGCTATCTAATTCTCGTTGGGTCAACAATGCCTTGTCTTTAATCATTTCTTGCAGGATACCATATTGTATAAGACCCTCAGAATTTCCAATTTTCGCAGTAATTAGAAATGGAGTCTCATATTTATCACAGATTGTATACCCTAGCATTTTAAACTTAGCATATTTTTCCCCATCGATGGATTTGGAAAAATCTACGCTTTTTATTTCCACCAATTGCTTTTTCTCGGACGCACTCATCGCATATCCAATTTTATAAAATGCATGAGTCGTCTCATCTAGACTCGCATACGAATACATTTGTCCTATACGATTGGCCTCTGCCGTTATCCTATCCAATTGGAGCATTGGTCCGTTCATGATATGTTCTTCAATCCTCCGTTTGGGAATTGCGAAAAAAACACTTTCCCCATTAAAATCTTGTTGGAATCGAATATATGTCTCGCCCTCAATAATTATTTCATCAATAACTTTATAGTATACACCGTTAAAAAAGTTTGGCAATTCTTTAACGCCTTCGAATAGTCCATAATAGGATGTGGTGACAACTTTACATTTCTTGTATTTCCCAGGTTTTTTTTCGATGTAAGTATAAGAGGCCAATGTGTGTCTTATATCAGACTTCAGGTCAGTAGTGATATAAACTGTTTTTCCTAGAGCATCCTTAATACTTGAATAAGAATAGGGAGTTGTTTGTGCCAACAAAAAAACGTTGGGAACTAAAGCCAATAGAAATAGGATTAATCTCTTCATGATTAACTGTTATACAAATGTGCCTTTTATGTAAAAAAACGAGTTGTTTATTATATATGGTAACAACATCTTGTCCAGTGCTTCAAACTATCATCCCAGTGGCGGCGACCAGATGGGTGTCGTAGTCGGTGCCTTCGATGCTTCGGCAATCGTAGATGGTGGCGTATTGGCCGGCAGCAATGCCTTGTATTTTGGTGTCGCTGCTGAGGTGGTAGATGCGGCCGTAGACGGGGTCGTCGACTTGTGACAGTCGGCCGTGGGCAAAATCTGGTGTGTGTCGTATCTTGAACAGCACCTCCATGCTGTCGAAATCGCCCCACAGGTCGGCGCTAAGGTAGTGGAACCCCAGCAGGTTGATCTCTTTCCCATATTGCGCCTCGGGGGTGTAGCCTTGGCTGACATATAGCACATTCTCTTCAATGTCTTTCTTTACCACAAACCATGGGCCGCCACTGAGGAAAAGACCTTTTCGCTGGCCGATGGTGTGGAACCAGTAGCCCTTGTGGGAGCCCAGAACCTTGCCGGTTTCGAGCTCGACAATTTTGCCCTCTTTCTCGCCCAGGTAGCGGCGAAGGAAGTCGTTGTAGTTGATTTTACCCAAAAAACAGATGCCTTGGCTGTCCTTGCGGTCGGCCGAGGGCAGCTTGGCGTTGTGGGCTATGTCGCGGACTTCGCTTTTCATCAGGTGCCCAATGGGGAACAGGGTCTTGGCGATTTGGGGATAGGTGAGCTGGGTGAGGAAGTCGGTCTGGTCTTTCAGCGGGTCTTTGGCGGTGCTGAGGAAGGTGGTGCCGTCGGCGACATGCGTGGTGGCATAATGCCCTGTGGCGATGCGGTCGTAGTCCTTGCCACACCGTTCTTCGAAGGCACCGAATTTGATGAGCTTGTTGCACATCACGTCGGGATTGGGCGTCAGCCCTTGCTTCACCGACTCGATAGTGTAGCGCACCACGTTGTCCCAGTATTCCTTGTGCAGGTTCACCTCCTCAAAGCGGCAGCCGTATTTTTTGGCGATGTAGGTAGTGATCTCGATGTCCTCTTCGGCCGGACAGTCAATGTATCCCTCCTCATCCTCCATGCCGATGCGGATATAGAAAATGTCGGGATTGTACCCTTGCTCCTTCAGAAGGTGTACCACGACGGAGCTGTCCACCCCGCCCGAAACAAGTGCTGCTATATTCATTGCGTGTCGCTTTCAGATTCTATTAGTGTAAATACATGGCTGAGTATGCCTATGGTCACGGTTTTGGACTCACCCTCAGGTGTCTGTAGTTTACCGATGCTGAAAACAAGATATTTCTCTACATGGAGAGCGTCCGAAGTATAGAGACCAATCAGTCCGTCTGCCAAAAAGAATTCAAGTGTGGACACCAGTTTGTTGTCCTTGTCGATAGTGTCGTCTATCTGCTCTCTGATAGCTTTCTTGAGTGCCCGCTCGTGGTCGGCTTGCGAAGGACAGGTCACCCCCAGCAGAATCAGGAAAAGGAGCACTATGGCCAGAGGCCACCATCCGCGCCGTCGAACTTGCGCTTTGGGTGGCTTCAAGGAGTCGGGTTCCGAAACGGAAGGCTTTTCTTCCTTTGGCGAATTCTGCTCGTTCAGTTCCGGATGTTTCTGGTAGTAGCTCTCGAGGCTCATGGCTGTGGCGTTTTAGGCGTTCTCTGTTTTTTCCTCGCCGTTGTCCACCGTATGTTTTCCGTTTTCGGCTTTCCGCTCGGGACTCTCTTCGGGCAAGCGGATGCTCTTGAAGCGGCGCTGTCGCTGCTGCCAGCGTTCGCGGGCATACTGTTGCATGTCGGTCACCTCGTCGTTCTCGTCGATAATCTCGAGGCCGAAGATGGTCTCGATGATGTCCTCGAGGGTGATGATGCCTTGGAAACCGCCGTATTCGTCGATGATGATGGCAATCTGCTCTTTGTGTTTGAGCAGCGAATCCCATATCTCGCTGACCGACTGTTCCTCGTTGAACAGCGGGATGTCGCGTTTGATGTCCTTCAGCCGTTTGTTGAATTTGTCCTCGGCAAGGTCCTCGAGGGCGTCGCTGCGAAGGATGTATCCGGTGATGTATTCGGGATCGTCGGCATAGACGGGTATACGGCTGAAATGACTGTATTCCTCCTCTTTGTAGAATTCTTTCAGCGTCATGGATTCGGGGGCCACGGCGGCGACGCTGTGGGGGGTCATCACGTCGTAGGCCTTCACATCGTCCAGCTTGATGACATTTTGGATGATTTTGTTCTCATCCTCGTCGAGCACGCCTTCGTCCTCGCCCACATCGGCCATGGCGGCGACCTCTTCGCGGCTGACAGTGGCTTCGTCGTCGTTGCGCGAAAAGAGCCTGGTGATGAGTCCAATGAGCAGCACAAAGGGGTACATGATGACTATCAGTACGCGGATAGTGCGTGCCGTGAATCCCATGAGGCGTTTCCAGTGGCTGGTGCCGATGGTTTTCGGTATGATCTCAGAGAAGATGAGAATCAGCACAGTGGTGAGTGCCGAAACAATGCCGAACCAGTTGCCGCCGAAGGTGGCGGCCTGTGCGCCGACGCCGGCGGCACCGATGGTGTTGGCTATGGTGTTCAGTGACAGGATGGCTGCGATAGGGCGACCGTTGTCGGTTTTGTATTCCTTGAAGCGGCTGGCGGGTTTGTAACCGGCATCTTCCCTCATGGTGATGTAAGAAAGAGGTGTGGACATCAGTACCGACTCCAATATGGAGCAGAGAAACGAGATGCTCATGGCACCAAAGAGGAACAGCAACAGGAGTGCTAGGTGTGACATTATATGTGTTGGTTCTAATTCAAAATGTATTAATAATTAACGACTATTGTCTCTGTTTATTGTTTTGGTTTATGGTTTCTTATTACAATAAGTATTACTGAACTGAAAATTAGCAGTATGCCGACGGCGAGGCGGGCGGTGAACGACTCGCCGAACAGGAAAATGCCTATCAGTACAGCGGTGAGTGGCTCCAGGGCACCCATGATGGCCGTTGGGGTCGATCCGATATATTTGGCGGCATAGACCATCATCACCAGCGCCATGATGGCTGGCACCACGGCGAGCCACCCGACGTAGAACCAGCTGGAGGCCGTGGCGGGCATAGCGATGGGCTGACCCATGCATAACGAGTAGGCCACGTTGCCCAACGTGCAGTAGATGAGTACGTAGAAATTGATTTTGAATGACGACATCTGGATCTTGCTGCGGTCCACCACGATGATGTAGACCGAATATGTCAGCGCTGAGAGCAGCACCAGAATCACACCCAAAGTAGACAGAGTCACGCCGTTTCCTCGCCAATAGAGCAGCATGACACCGACAAACGAAAGCACGATAGAGGCTACGGTGACCATGGTCAGTTTCTCTTTGAAGAATAACGACATGATGGCGGCAGTCATCACCGGATAGACGAAAAGGATGGTGGAGGCCACACCGACATCCATCATCGAGAAGCTCATGTAGAGCGTCAGGGACGAGGCCATGAAGAGCAGTCCCAGCGCGGTGACCACGCCGAACTCCTTGGCGCTGACACGCAGCGACTCCTTGCGGAACAGCATCACGATGGCAATGATAAGCCAGGCCAGGCCGAACCGCCAAAAGAGGACACTCGACGGGGTCATCCCCTCCTTGTACAGTTGTGCACCGAGGGGGTTGGTTCCGTAGCAAATGGCCGCACCGATGCCACAAATGGTGCCGATGATGGTCTGTCGGCGGGTTACAGTTCTATGTTGTTCTTGCATTTTATTCTCCTTTTTGTGCCGGTTTGTGCCTTTTTATGCTTTACATTATATTATTTATTTGGTTTATTGTGATGATTGTCAGTGAACTGATAGCTTCTGGCATCTCCAGACAGATTTGCAAAAATAACAAAAGTTGCTCAATCCGAAAATTTATGTATTTTTGCAATCGATAAAAAAGCATCGAAGATAATGGAAAATAAATCCAATACACTGGTAATCATGAAGTCCACTTTGGGTAGGCTGCCAGTGTATTATTGTTATCTGCAGGAAAAAATGCGTCAGGGAGAGCGTTTTGTCTCCTCGACCACCATCGCACAGAGCCTGTCGCTCAATCCCGTGCTGGTCCGCAAGGACTTGGCGGGTGTGGCGTCGAGCCCCGGACGCCCGAAGTTGGGCTTTGAGATTCTTCCGTTGATGGAGGACATGAAACGTTTCCTGGGCTACGACAATGTGACCGAGGCGGTGCTGGTGGGTGTCGGCGGCTTGGGTCGCACCTTGCTCCATTATCAAGGATTCGACAACTACGGACTCAGCATTGTGGCGGGGTTCGACAGTGACGTGGCACTTCACGGCCTGCGTATCAGCGGGAAACCGGTGCTCCCGATTGAGAATCTGGATGCCTTCGTCAAGCGGGTCCGCATCAATATCGGCATCATTGCCGTGCCTTCGTCAGCGGCACAGGAGGTGTGCAATGCGCTTGTGGCAGCAGGGGTCAAGGCCATTTGGAATTTTGCCCCCACCCATATCGATGTCCCGCAGGGTATTTTGGTCAAAAATGAGAATCTGGCAGCTTCACTGGCGGCATTGTCTCATGAGCTTTCCAGCCGCTTTTAAAAATAAATTGATATTTTTTTATCGATTTTCTTTCTGTTTTCAATTTAATTAGTAAATTTGCAAATGCATCCTAACAAAGAAATATTGTTTATTTGATTGATATAAAGAAAAATAATTAAAAGATTAACAAATGGAAAATATGAAATATCGTACCGAAAGTGACTTGCTGGGCACCCACGACGTGCCGGCAGATGCTTTTTACGGCGTACAAACTACACGCGCTATCGAAAACTTCCACATCAGCGGTCAGCTGCTGAGCAACTACCACAATTTCATCCGTGGTATGGCCATCACCAAGAAGGCTGCTGCCATGGCCAACGTTGAGGTGGGTATGATTACCCCCGAACAGGGTGAAGCCATCATCTGGGCTTGTGACCAATTGCTCGACGGACGTTTCCACGACCAGTTCCCCATCGACATGATTCAGGGCGGTGCCGGCACCAGCACCAATATGGCCGCTAACGAGGTGATCGCCAACTTGGCTCTGGAACGCATGGGCCACAAGAAAGGCGAATACCAGTTCTGCTCGCCCAACGATGTGGTCAACGCCAGCCAGAGCACCAACGACGCCTATCCTTGCGCCATCCACATGGCCATGTGCCTCGAACATCTCGAGTTCATGCCGCGCTTGGAACGCATGATCGAGTCGCTCGACAAGAAGAGCCAGGAGTTTGCTAAGGTCATCAAGATGGGCCGTACCCAGCTTCAGGACGCTGTCCCCATGACTTTGGGTCAGACTTTCGGCGGTTTCGCCGCTGCTCTCCGTGGCGAACTCCATAACCTGCGCAATGCTGCCGACGAGTTCCTCATCGTCAACATGGGCGCCACCGCCATCGGCACGGGTATCTGCTCCAAACCGGGCTACAGTGACGCTTGTATCAAAGCTCTCCGCAAAATCACCGGTTGGAATATCAGCTTGGCCGACAACCTGATTGAAGCCACCAGCGCCACCAGCTGCATGATCCAGTACAGCTCCGCCATGAAACGTCTGGCCATCAAGATCAATAAGATGTGCAACGACCTGCGCCTCCTCTCCAGCGGTCCCCGCTGCGGTCTCAACGAGATTCATCTGCCAGAGCGCCAGCCGGGCAGCAGCATCATGCCGGGCAAGGTCAACCCCGTCATTCCCGAGGTGATGAACCAGGTCTGCTATAAGGTTATCGGTAACGATATGACCATCAGCTTCGCCAGCGACAACGGCCAGTTGGAGCTCAACGTCATGGAACCTGTTATCGCCTACACCCTCTTCGAGAGCATCCATCTGCTCGAGAATGGTCTCGACACCCTGCGCACCCTTTGCATCGATGGCATCCGCGCCAACGAGGAACGCTGCCGCCAGCTGGTCGAACACAGCATCGGCATCGTTACCATGCTCAATCCCATCATTGGTTACAAGCAGAGTACTAAGATTGCCAAAGAGGCTAGCGAAACGGGCCGCGGCGTCTACGAACTGGTTCTCGAACATGGTCTGTTGACCAAGGAACAGCTGGATCGCATCCTTCTGCCTGAAAACATGCTGAAGCCTGTCGACATCACGCTCTGATGCCGGTCAGCTTCCATATGTCTTTTGCTCTGGCGACGCAGCGATTGTGACGTCAGAGCAAAGGTCTTTTTTGAGGGAACGAAATAATTATATATCTTTGCAAAATGATAATCCGTCCGGCCTGAGGGGATTATGACATGGATAATCGTCAGTTATGTTGTTGCCACCGGGTCGGAGGAATTTCGTTTTTTTAGAAAAAATGCAATTTATGAATGGAAATGGGACAATAAAAATCGGTAAGGGCCTTGATATACGGGTGCCGGGTACGGCAGCCCTGCAGGTGGCTGTTGCCGACCATGCCTCCTACTACGCCGTCACTCCGTCCGACTGCGTGGGTGTCAGTCCGCGGATGCTTGTCGCTGAAGGCGACAGCGTCAAGGTGGGCTCCCCCTTGTTTGTCGACAAGAATAACGAGGCGGCTCTTTTTGTGTCGCCAGTCAGCGGAACGGTGCAGCGCATCGTCCGTGGCGAACGTCGTGCGCTTCAAGCGGTTGTCGTCGCTTCCGATGGCAACCTCACCGCTCTCGACAACACCCCCTTCGACTTGTCGTCGGCTACGGCCGACAGCTTGGCCCAATGGATGTCGGTCCATGGCCTATGGACCCTCCTGCGCCAACGCCCCTTCGGTGTGGTGCCCGCGCTCACCGACAGGCCTAAGGCGCTTTTCATCTCGGCATTCGACTCGTCGCCGCTTGCGGTGGACTATGATTTTGTATTGAAAGAGAGCGAGGAAGACTTCCAGAAGGGGCTCGACGCGTTGAAGCTCCTTGCCGGAAAGGTCCATTTGTCGCTTCACGACCGTCAGCGCAATTCGTGGCTAGCACATGTCAAGGGTGCCGAGGTTCATTTCTTTGATGGCCCTCATCCGGCAGGTCTTGTCGGTACCCACATCGCCTGCATCGATCCTATTAATAAAGGTGAGCGGGTGTGGACCCTCGAAGCGCAGCAGGTGGCTGTACTGGGTCGTTCGCTCCGCAGTGGCGGCTACGATCCCCATCGGGTGGTGGCTGTCTGCGGACCGTCGGTTGTCCAGCCGCAGTACTACCGTCTTCTGGCGGGTGCCCCATTGTCGTTCATTCCGCAGCTGCTTTCGCAGTCGGCCGATGGCAAAGCGGTCGAGCATCGCTGCATTTGTGGCGACATCCTCAGTGGTTTGTCGGCCTCTATGGCGGTCGACAGCGAGACGTCGCTGCCGGCAGGTTTCCTCGGTGCCGGGGTCAGCAAGGTATGCATCCTGCCCGAAGGCAACTACTACGACTTCATGGGTTGGTTACGCCCCAATTTCAGAAAGTACAGTTTCTCGCATACCTTCTTGAGCGGTTTCTTCAACAAATGCAAGTCGGCGGCATGCCATGCCAAATGGCAGTTCGACACCGGCCGTCATGGCGACAAGCGCCCGCTTTTTGTCACAGGCCAATTCGAGAAGCTGACACCGCTCGACATCTATCCCATGCAACTCATCAAAGCCTGTGTGGTGGGCGACATCGAACTGATGGAGGAACTGGGCATCTACGAGGTGGAACCCGAAGACCTGGCCTTGTGCGAATTTGCAGACACATCGAAAACCGAAATCCAGTCCATTGTCCGCAACGCGCTGGAAAAGATCAGAAAGGAGGGCTGACGCATGAAAATAAGAGATTATATTGACAAGATAAAACCCCAATTCAGCAAGGGTGGCCGGTTCCAGAAACTGGAGTCCACGTTCGAGGCGTTCGAAACGTTCGCCTTTACGCCCAATACGGTCACCGGCGGCAAGGTGGGTGCCCCCTATCGTGGCAGCCATATCCGCGACGCCGTCGACCTCAAAAGAACCATCATCACCGTCGTCATCGCGCTGCTCCCCGCACTGCTCTTCGGCATGTGGAATATCGGCCATCAGACGGCAGCGGCCTACCACCTCGACTGGAGCTTCGGCTACCAGTTCTGGTTCGGATTGTTGCGCATGCTGCCCATCATTGTGGTGTCTTATGTCGTCGGACTCTCCATCGAGTTCCTCTTCGCCGAGATACGCCATGAGCAGGTCAGCGAGGGCTTCATCGGAACGGGTATCATCATTGCGATGATTGTCCCCGTCACCGTCCCCTTGTGGCAGCTGGCATTGGCCGTGGCCTTTGCCGTGGTCATTGGCAAGGAGGTCTTTGGCGGCAGTGGTTACAATTTCCTTAATCCTGCCTTGGTGGCGCGCGCTTTCCTGTTCTTCAGCTACCCGGCCCACATGTCGGGCGACAGTGTATGGATTGCCGCACCTTTCCACTTTGTCGGCGATGCCGTCAGCGGTGCCACGCCGCTGGGCGTGCTCTCCGCTGGAAGCGACATTGCGGCGTTCAACCCCCAGTTTTCCGCTCTTGACATGTTTGTGGGCACCATCCCTGGCAGCATCGGTGAGACCTCCGTCATCGCCATCCTTCTGGGTGCTGCCATTCTGCTGTTCACTGGTGTGGCCAGCTGGCGCATCATGCTGAGCGTGGTTCTGGGCGGCGGCCTTATGGGGCTGCTCTTCAATGCCATCGGTGCCAACGCTTACATGCAGTTGCCCTTCTACTACCACTTCCTTATGGGCGGTTTCATGTTCGGTTGTGTCTTCATGGCCACCGACCCCGTCACTGCTGCCCAGACCAACAAGGGCAAGTGGATCTATGGTTTCCTTATCGGTGCTTTCGCTGTGCTGCTGCGAGTGCTCAATCCGGCCTATCCTGAGGGCATGATGCTGGCCATCCTGCTGATGAACTGCTTTGCGCCGCTTATTGACCACTGTGTGGTGGCTTCCAACCGCAACCGCCGCAAAAAACGCTGGGCTGCAGCAGAAAGGAGGGTCGCACTATGAGACAGTTCTCTAACAAATATATGTTGCTCTATGCACTTGGATTGGCTGCCGTGGTGGCATTGCTGCTCACCGCTGTCGCTACCGGATTGAAGTCCCGTCAGCAGGCCAATGTGCGCAACGAGCAGATGCAGCAGTTGCTGGCAACCATCGGCGTGAAGGCTGAACGCGACGGCGTGGAAAGCGTCTATCGCCAATATTTCACAGATGAGTTGGACGTCGCTACCGAAGGCGAAGCGCCGCTCAAACTCTACCTCTACGAGAAGGACGGCAGTCGTGGCTATGTCATTCCCACCGTCGGCAACGGCTTGTGGGGTAAGGTATATGCCAATGTGGCATTGGCCGACGATTTCAACACCATTGTCGGCATCACCTTCAGCCACGATAGCGAAACGCCCGGTCTCGGTGCCGAAATCACTTCAGAGGCATTCTGCAGCCAGTTCATCGGCAAGAAGATACTCGACGATGCTGGGCGTGTGGTGTCGGTGGCGGTGATGAAGCATGCCGACGCCGCCAATCCCCACCAGGTGGATGCCATCAGCGGCGGCACCATGACAAGCAACGGCGTCAGCGCTATGCTGGCCGACGAGTTGCAACGCTATCAGGAATACATTAACGCCCAACGAAAGGAGGCAGACAATGAACAGTAATCACAAAAAACTAATAACCAATCCGCTGGGCAAGAACAACCCTATCACCGTCCAGGTGCTGGGCATCTGTTCCTGTTTGGCGGTGACGGCGCAACTGAAACCCGCCGTGGTCATGGCCCTGTCGGTCACCGTAGTCGTGGCGCTGTCGAACCTTATCATCTCGTTGATGCGCAGAAGCATCCCGCCGCGCATCCGCATCATCGTCCAGCTGGTCGTTGTCTCGGCATTGGTCATCTTGGTCAACCAGGTGCTGATGGCTTTCGTCTACGATGTCAGCAAGCAGCTGTCGGTCTACGTGGGGCTCATTATCACCAACTGTATTGTGATGGGCCGTCTGGAGGCCTTTGCCATGAGCAACCGTCCGTGGCCCGCATTCCTCGATGGCATCGGCAACGGATTGGGCTATGGCATCATTCTTGTCATCCTGGGTTTTGTGCGTGAACTCTTCGGACGCGGCACCTTGTGGGGATATCCGGTGTTCGAGAAGTTGGGACTCTACAATATCGGATACGAGAACAACGGCTTCATCATTATGGCCCCCATGGCGCTTATCCTGGTCGGCGTCATCATCTGGATTCAGCGCACCCGCAACAAAGACCTCTGCGAATAACCGCAACCCCATCCGTATGGCTCTATAAATTTCAATTGTAAACTTTCAATTTTCGATTCAAAAAGTGGAATATTTCAATATATTTATCAAGTCGATCTTCATCGACAATATGATTTTCGCTTTCTTCTTGGGCATGTGCAGTTATCTGGCTGTGTCGAAGACGGTGAAGACCTCGTTTGGCTTGGGCGTGGCGGTCACTTTTGTGTTGCTCATCACTGTCCCGGTCAACTATCTTATCGACAAATACCTTCTGCAGCCTGGCGCATTGGCATGGCTCTCGCCCAAACTGGCCGATGTTGACCTTAGTTTTCTGAGCCTCATCCTTTTCATTGCTGTCATTGCGGCCATTGTGCAGATGGTTGAGATGGTGGTCGAGAAGTTCTCGCCGGCGCTGTACAACGCTTTGGGCATCTTCCTGCCCCTTATCGCTGTGAACTGTGCCGTGCTGGGCGGTTCGCTCTTCATGCAGCAGCGCGCCTATGCCAATATTGGTGAGGTCACCTGTTTCGCACTGGGTAGCGGTATCGGTTGGCTGCTGGCCATTGTGGGCATTGCCGCCATCCGCGAAAAACTTCGCTATTCGGCCATTCCGCCGGCGCTGAAAGGGGTGGGCATCACCTTTATCATCACTGGTCTGATGGGCATTGCCTTCATGTCGTTTATGGGAATAAAACTTTAACATCTGGGTTTGGATGATTCACGATGTTGTTGTTAAAGTAAAATTTCAATTGCCAATTCACAATTATCAACTTCCATGACACAAACAATCATTGCTTCATTGGTCATTTTTTTGACTGTCATACTTATCCTTGTCGTGCTGTTGTTGTTGCTCCGCGCCAAATTGATACCGCAGGGCAATGTCACCATTACCGTTAACGACGACAAGAAACTCACCGTTCCCACGGGTGGCTCGCTGATTTCCACTTTGGCCGAACAGCAGATTCACCTGCCTTCCGCCTGTGGCGGCAAGGGTTCGTGCGGACAGTGCCGCTGCCGTGTGCTGAAGGGGGGTGGCAGCATCCTTCCTACCGAGGTGGGCTTTTTCACCCGCAAGGAGATTCAGCAGGGATGGCGTCTGGGCTGCCAGACCAAGGTGAAGGAGGACATGAGTATCGCTGTCCCCGAGAGCATCCTGAGCATCAAAGAGTACGAATGTACCGTTATCTCGAACCGCAATGTGGCCACTTTCATCAAAGAATTCAAGGTTCAGCTGCCTGCCGGCGAACACATGAATTTCTCGCCCGGAAGCTATGCCCAAATCAAGATTCCTACGTTCGAGTTGGACTACAACAGCTTTGACCGCAGTCTGATTGGCGACGAATACCTGCCGGCTTGGGAGAAAAACCACATGTTCGATCTCCATTGCTCGAACACGGAGCCCACAGTGCGCGCCTACTCTATGGCCAACTATCCCGATGAAGGCGACGTGTTCATGCTCACCGTGCGTATCGCCACACCGCCTTTCAAACCCGATCGTAGCGGCTTTATGCCGGTCAATCCGGGTATTGCTTCGTCGTATATTTTCTCGCTGCGACCTGGCGACAAAGTGGTCATGTCAGGCCCCTATGGCGACTTCCACATTAACAATCTTGACGTGATAGAAAAAGAGGCAAATGCCATTGCCGAGGGAGGCGACCAGCAGTCGGCATCGCTCCGTGCGCAGGCACAAGAGATGATTTGGATCGGCGGTGGTGCCGGTATGGCTCCGCTGCGTGCGCAGATTATGCACATGACGCGCACGCTGCATTGCACAACGCGTCCGTTGCATTATTTCTATGGTGCCCGTGCATTGAACGAGGTCTTCTATCTGGACGATTTCCACCAGCTGGAAAAGGATTTCCCCAATTTCCATTTCCATTTGGCCTTGGACCGTCCCGACCCTGCAGCCGATGCTGCAGGCGTGCCTTACACCGCAGGATTCGTCCACAATGTGATGTACGATACCTACCTCAAGAATCATCCCGCCCCCGAGGATATCGAGTACTACATGTGCGGTCCCGGCCCCATGTCGAAGGCTGTTACCGCCATGCTTGAGAACCTTGGCGTTGAGCGCGAAAACATCCGCTTCGACGACTTCGGCGGTTGAAAAAGCATTCACCGAAACAACTCCCCGCCGACGCAGACCCCACCAGTCAGGCAAGAGTCATCTTCGTGAGTTTGCGCCAAGAGCAAAATCCCCACCGACGAAGCTCTGGGGTTTTTGAAAAACGAAATAAACAAAAGTCCTAGAAGAAACCCGAACACTGCTTCCGTTTTGCAAAATAGCGCTTCCTTTATGACGCGGATTTATTCCGCGTCTTTTTTATTCATGATCTTTGATTCTGTCAAAGTAACGATAAAATCGCGCTTCTGTGTTAGTTCGACCATTAATTTTGTCCATTACGTCACATATTCTGATATATCTACAAAAAACAAGAGCCAGTCAATCGACTGGCTCTTTATGTATAGATAATTCAAAGATGTATTTTCAGCGAAATTAATCGGGGAGGTCGTTGAGGAAACTCATGCCGCGGGTGATGGTGCCGTCCGCGTTGATGACGGTGCGGTTGGCATCGCTCATAGCAGAGTGGTTGACGTCGTAGTAGGCTTCTCCGCCCAATTGCTCCGTGGTCATCTCTTCAATCATGCGAGGGCCGTTGGGGTTGTTGTGAAGGAGCTCGTTCATGCGACGGATGCGTTCTGCTTTTGACTTGCAGGAGAGGTCGCTGTTCTCGTCGTTAGGCGTAAGGGCATTGGCGAGGTGTTGGTCGGCCATCTGTTCTTTCTCCTCGATGGTCTGGACGGAAGCGAATGGGCTAGCGGGAACGGTGTTGTCGAGCGCAGCAAATGGATCGTTGTTGCTCATTGCGGGTTCGGGCACCGGTTCGGGTGCGGGTTGCTGCTGCCAAGCCTGATTGGGCTCTTGTTTGCGTTCGCGTGGCATTACGCGGATTTCGTCGAGATAGGTGTTGCCGGAGACTGCCTGCTGGGGAGCGGGGGCAGCCTGCATTTCGGCTTCAACTTCTTCGAGTTCTTCTTCGGCGGGGGAGTCGAGCACGAAGGTGCGACGTTGGGCTGTGTTGGCTGGCGGAGTGAAGGGATCGTCGGCGGGAGTGGCCTGGCGCACAGCTTCGGTGACAACTTCGGCTGTTACGACCTGTGCAGAGGGCTGCTCAGTGTTTGCTGCAGGGGCAGCGACTTTGGCTTCGTCTTCGACGGGAGCGGGGGTCTCTTTGGTGGCGGGAGCGGGCTCCTGCGAATCCTTGGGCAGTGTGATGATGCGCTGACCGGGACGCTGTTCGAAACCAGTGGCGATGAGGGTTATGCGCAGTTCGTCATTGAGGCTGTCGTCTTCCGAGTTACCCCAGATGATGTTGGCTTCGTTGTTGCCGATGAGATCGGTGAGATAGTCGGTAACCTCGCCGATTTCGTCCATGGTAATCTGGTGAGTGGGGGAGTAGGAGAAATAAAGCAGAATGTTCTTGGCGCCACGGATGTCGTTGTCGTTGAGCAATACAGAGGTGGTAGCGCTTTCGATGGCCTGACGGGCGCGGTCGTCGCCACGACCTTCGCCTGCACCCATGAGGGCGGTACCGCTATTTTCCATGACGGTGTTGACATCGCGGAAGTCGATGTTGACGTAACCTGACACAGTAATGATTTCGGCGATGCCTTTGGCTGCAGTGAGGAGGACATCGTCGGCCTGGCTGAAGGCCATGTTGAAAGGAAGATTGCCACAGAGGTCGCGCAGCTTGTCGTTGTTGATGATAAGGATGGCGTCGACATGTTTGCGGAGCTCTTCGATGCCAGCGAGCGCTTGGGCGCGACGCACTTTGCCTTCGAAGGTGAAGGGCATGGTGACGATGGCCACCACCAGGATATGGGGCACCATTTCGTCGTCCAGCTCGATGCTCTTGGCTATTTCGGCGATGACGGGAGCGGCACCGGTGCCGGTGCCGCCGCCCATACCGGCGGTGATGAAGAGCATCTGGGTGTCGTTGGAGATAGCCTCACGGATTTCGTCCTTGTGGTCCAGGGCGGCTTTGCGGGCGCGTTCGGGGACGTTGCCGGCACCGAGTTTGCCCAGTTCTATCTTGTTGGGCACAGGGCTGGCGCTGAGAGCCTTCGCATCGGTGTTGCAGACGATGAAGTCGACACCGTGGATGCCCTGTCGGAACATGTGGTTCACTGCATTGCCACCGCCGCCACCGACGCCGATGACTTTGATTTTGGCCGGCTGCTCGCGAACGGGTTCGAATTCCATAGTGGAGCTGCCGAGGCTGTTCAAGGTCTCATTGGTGGGATTGAAATCCATATTGATTAAATTTGTACTATCTTCCATTGTGCTTATTTCTGTGCAGGTTATTGTCTTTGAATTGTTTATATACTGACTGCGAGTGTATAAAACTTTTGTAAAAGTAGTGAATTCTAGAGTTTTGGCAAATAGGCCGGGTCATTTGTTTTCAACATAGTTATAAACTTTCGTCATTTTGACTCGCAGGCAATGGGTGAGAATCGTTGGATGTTGGTGTATTTTTGTTGATCTGTTCTATACGGATGTGCTTTAAGAGTTGAATGGCATTCGAAACGGTTTCATTCTTCGCCTTCGTTCTTGATGGTGCTGTCGTTGAACACCTTGTTGAAGTAGGCTTCGATGGCGTTGGTGAATCCTTTGCCGAAACTCTTGTTGCGTTTGCTCTTTTTCTCACCCTTCTTGTCCTTGCCGCTCACCTGTTCAAAGTCGACGCTGGAAGTCTGAGGTTGTTCTGCTTCGTTGTAGCGTGCGAAGACGGTTTCATCGGGCATGGGAGGCATTTGGTCGAAGACGGGGGGCATGGTGTAGGTCTGCTCCTGGGCTGCTTCGGCTTCGGGTTCTTCGTTCGGAATGTCGGTGTTTTCGCGTTCCAGGTCTTCTTCGTGTTCAAGACCGTAGAGCACGAGGCCGATACCGGTGGCATACATGGTATTGGAGAGTTCGGGGTCGCTCGATTTGTCGAGGTGCTCGTTGGGCAGTCCGATGCGGGTGTCGATGCCGGTGGTGAATTCGGTGAGTTCCTTGATGTGGCGCAACTGTGCACCGCCGCCGGTGAGGACGATGCCTGCGATGAGGTGCTTGTCGAGGTGAGATTGTTTGATTTCGTAATCTACCTGTTCGAGGATGGTCACCGTGCGGGCCTTGATGATGCCAGCGAGGGTGCGCATGCTGATTTCGCGGGCCTGCTGGTTGCGGATGCCAGGGATGGAGATGATGTCGTTTTCGCTGACATTCTGCGGGAGGCAGCTGCCGAACCGTGTCTTGAGTGTCTCGGCCTGGTTTTTGAGAATCTTGCAGCCTTCCTTGACATCGAAGGTGATGGCATTGCCAGCCAGAGCGAGCACCGAAGTGTGACGGATGATGCCTTCGTGGAAGATGGCGATATCGGTGGTGCCGCCGCCGATGTCGACCAGCGCGACGCCTGCATCTTTGTCGGCGTTATCGAGCACGGCAAGTGCTGAGGCGATGGGCTCCAGAACCACGCCTTTGATGACGAGTCCGGCACGTTCGACGCTGCTGTGGATGTTCAGCAGGTTCATGGTGTTGCCGGTGACGATGTGGAAGTTGGATTTGAGCTGCTTGCCGGCCACGCCTACCGGGTCGACATCGGGGCTCAATTCCTCACCGTCGACGACATAGTTCTGGGGGAAGATGTGGATGATTTCCTCACCGGGTCCGAGGAGGATGTTCCGCTGTTCGTCGATAAGGCGGTTTACATCTTCCTGTTCGATGAATTGGTGCTCGTTGGGGATGACGATGCTGCCCATGCTCTGGGTGCTCTTGATGTGCTGACCGGCGATGCCGACGTAGACCTCGCGGACGGTGATACCGGCTTTTTCAGAGGCTTCCTCGACGGCTTTGGAGATGGATTCGGAGGTGCTCTTGATGTTCTTCACGACGCCACGCGCCACACCTGTCGACGGGCATTTGCCATAGCCGAGAATGATGACTTTGCCGTTTTCGCCCCGCTTGCCGATGAAGCAGGCAATCTTGGTGGTTCCGATGTCTAATCCGACGATGATGTCATTTTCTTTGTGTTCCATGGTGATTGGGTGTTATTGTTTCTTTCTTTTTTATTCGTGGAGTGATTGATGCTTGTTATGTGTCGATATGTTGGATGTCTTTTCGGCTTTTGTGGTGGCTCATTCTGCCCATGTGCAGACGACTTGTCCTTTGTACTTGAGGCTGATGGCGCTGTAGGCGTCCCATCCTACCTGGTTGATGCCTTGGTCGAAGAAAGCCCACAGGTTTTCGAATTTGGTTTGCAAGTGGGTGGTGTCGCCCACTTGGATGTAGAGCGAACTGACTTTGGGCACCAGATAGAGGTCGCCTTTTTCGTCGAGATAGACTTGGTCAAAGACATCGCCATATTTCGGATTGTCGAAGAGGAACGAGGAAAGTGTCCATATTTTTTGTAGTCCTTGCGGCCGCTGGTGGTTGGAGGTGTCGGTGAGTTGCAGCGAGCTGAGTTTTTTTACAGGAGCCTCTTTGAAGTCGCTGTTGCCGACCATGATGTTGCAGTAGTGCTGTGGCGCCAGTGGCATGCAGGTGCCCTCGCGCGAAAGGTAGAACTCGTTGCCTTGGTAGAACATGCGTACCACCGGAGTGTGTTGGATCACGTCCACCAGCACTTTGCCGCCGGAGGTCACTTCGACGGTCGCTTGGTCGATGTAGGGGTTCTTCTCCAGGGCGCTTTTGATGCCATCCTTGTCAATGTCCTTCACTTTGGTCTGATCGAACAGCGGGTAGTGGACATGGATCAGGCTGTCCACTTCGGCGGATGTGAGCAAGGTGGCCCCCGTTGTGGTGACATTGCATTCGAGCCCGCGCATGGTGGCGTTGCGTCGTATTAGGTGGACAACGACCACAATGACGACTAACAGAACCACTATTAATATGTTGCGTATTTTTGAGGACACTTTTTGTCGATTTGTTTTATGTTGATAGGACTTTGTTGCTAAAGATCATCATACATCTTGTATGGTACGATTGTTGTTGGTATGCGATTTATGATGTTTTTGGTTGCAGCTGTTATTGGTCGGACAGATTTTCGCGGAGGCGGGCTTCGAGTTCGGGCACCAGCCGGTCAATATCGCCGGCACCCATTGTGACGACCACGTCGGGACAGAGCGCGATGACGAGGTCTGCCACTTGGTCGCGGCTGCAGAGGTATTTGTTCATGGAGTCGATTTTGCGGAGAATCATCCCTGAAGCGACACCAGGAATGGGACGTTCGCGTGCGGGGTAGATAGGCATGAGGATGATTTCGTCGAGCGGTTGGAGCGCTTCGGCGAACTGGTCGGCCAAATCGCGTGTGCGGGTGTAGAGATGGGGCTGGAAGATGCCCACCACTCGTTTGCCTGGGTAGAGGTATTTGATGGATTCGATAGTGGCGCTGATCTCTTTGGGATGGTGGGCGTAGTCGTCGATGTAGACGAGTTCTTTTTCGTGGATACGCACATCGAAGCGACGACGGATGCCGGCGAAGGTCTTCAATCCGTAGCGCAGCTGGTACTCGTCGAGTCCGCAGTGGAGCGCCACGGCGGCAGCGGCAACGGCATTCTCCACATTGTAGAGACATGATGCGGTGAGCTGCAGGTCGTAGATCACTTTTTCGGGGGTGCGGAGGTCGAAGAAGATGTTGCCGTTATAGTTTCGCACATTGATGGCGTAGTAGTCGGGTTCGATGGATCGGGCGGAGTAGCTGTACTGCTTGATTTCTTCGCCGATGTGCAGCAGATGTCCGTGCGCTTCGTCGTGGTTGTGCTCGTTTTCGTGGTCTTCGTGACCCTCGTGCTCGTCGTCATGGTGGTGTCCATGGTTGGCCGAGAGGCCTTCTTTCAGGAATATGGCCCCCTCGCTATTGGTCTGGTTGGCGTATTGTTCGAAAGCTTCTATCAGTTTTTCGTGGGTGCCGTAGATGTCCAGATGGTCGGGGTCGGTGGCGGTGATGACAGAATAGTAGGGGTGGAGTTGGAGGAAGGAGCGGTCGTATTCGTCGGCTTCGACAACCACATATTCACTGTCGTTGTTCACCAGCAGGTTGCTGTCGAAGTTTTTGGCGATGCCGCCCAGAAATGCGCTGCAGCCGATGTCGGTCTTGCTGAGCAGATAGGCAATCATGGCCGACGTGGTGGTCTTGCCGTGCGAACCGGCGACGGCGATGCAACGTTTGCCGCGTGTCAGTTCGCCGAGTACCTGCGACCGTTTCTTCATGGGGATGCCGCTCTGCAGCAGGTGTTGGAATTCGAGCGTCTCTATGGGGACTGCGGGGGTGTAGATCACCAGGTCGATGTCGTCCGGAATGCGTTCGGGGTTGTCGTCGTAGTGTATATCGATGCCTTCGGCATGCAGCTGCTGCGTGAGAGGGCTCTCCGTACGGTCGTATCCGCTCACGCTATGTCCGCTCTGCTTGAAGAATCGCGCCAACGCGCTCATTCCTATGCCTCCGATGCCTAAAAAGTAGTATTTCATTGGGGTGTATGCTTATTGTCAGTATTCAGGATAAGGTTTACAACAGTTTCTCCATCTCTTTCACGATATGGGCGGCGGCGTTGCGATGCGACATTTGGTGAATGTTGGTCTTCATCGTGGCCTGACGTTGCTTGTCGTCGAGAAGTTCTTTCAGCAGGGGCAGCCCTTTTTCGTGACAGTCGTGGTCGGAAACCATCAGTGCGGCGCCTTTGTTGACCAGCGCCATTGCGTTTTTGGTCTGGTGGTCTTCTGCCACATTGGGGGAGGGGATGAGGATGACCGGCTTGGCCGAAGCGCAGAGTTCGGAGATGGCGATGGCTCCGGCGCGCGAGATGACCACATCGGCAGCGGCATAGGCCATTTCCATTCGGCTGATGAACTGGTGCACTTTGACCCAAGGTTCGGCTTCGGCATCCTTAACACGCTGGATGGCCTCTTCATACATCCACTTGCCTGTTTGCCAGATGATCTGGATGTCGTTCTGCTTGAAGAAGTCCAAATGGTCGATAATCATTTTGTTGATGGAGCGGGCGCCGAGACTACCGCCAACAGAGAGCACCGTCGGGCGATGGTCGCTCAGCATGAAGTATTCCTGTCCTTCCTGCTGCGGAATGTCCATCTCTTCGATTACCGAACGGACCGGATTGCCGGTGACGACAATCTTTTCGGCGGGGAAAAAGCGTTCCATGCCTTCGTAGGCTACACAGATGGTGCGAGCTTTCTTTGCCAGCATCTTGTTGGTCAGGCCGGGGAACGAGTTCTGCTCCTGCAACAAGGTGGGGAAGCCCAGACGGGCAGCCATTTTGAGGGTGGGGGCGCTGGCATAGCCGCCCACTCCGACCACTATGTCGGGTTGGAAGTCCAACAAGATTTTTTTCACCAATCGTTGGCTTTTGATCATCTTGAACGGGAGGGCCAAGTTCTTCAAGGTCAGCCGGCGTTGCAGACCGACGATGGGTAAAGCCTTGATGGGGTATCCGGCAGCTGGCACTTTTTCCATCTCCATACGACCTTCGGCGCCGACAAAGAGGATATCGGCATCGGGGTGCTGCTGTTTGACAGCGTTGGCTATGGCTATGGCGGGGAAAATGTGTCCTCCGGTCCCGCCTCCGCTTATGATTACTTTCATGATGTTGTTTTTGGGTCGTTTTATGTTGTTCTATTCGTGGTATTGTTCGTTCTCGTTAGCTTTCTTATTTTTCTATTTCTTTGATTTTCATTGTAAGCCGTTCTTGTTCTTCGATCAGGTCGTTTTCCTCTTTGGTGTCGGGTCCGTTGTTTTCTCCTGACGTGGTTTTACGATTGGCTCCCGCAATTTGGTTCACGTCGTGTGCCACGGATTGGATGATGCCCAACGCCAAGCCCATGCAGAGGTAGGCGGTGCCGCCCGAGCTGACGAAGGGCAGCGTCTGTCCTGTGACGGGCAGTGCTCCTACCGAAACGCCCATGTGGATGGCAGCCTGCAGGAATATCAGCGTTCCCAGACCTGCCACGGTCATGCTGCCAAAGGTGCCCCTGCACTGCCAAGCGATGCGGATGCAACGCAGGTAGAGGAATGCGTAGAGCAGAAACACCAGTATGCCGCCCAGCATGCCCGACTCTTCCATAATGATGGCGTAGATAAGGTCGTTGTGGGCTTGTGTCATCAGACGGGCCTGCACTGTAGAACCGATGCCCACCCCCATGAATTTGCCCGAAGCAACCGCCATGCGGGCCATTGATTCCTGTGTCAGTTCGTCCTCGTCGAAGTGCAACCAGTTGTCGATGCGGCTGGTCCATGTTGACGAGCGAGCCAACGGGCCGAAGTCCATCTTGGCGCCGACCAGAATGCCCAGCGTTCCGAGGACGGCCAGTACCAGAATTGTTTTGCGCCAGTAGCCCACATTGATGGGTGCCAGTCTCAGCATGGCGAAGCAGACGATGCCGATGATGAGAGCTGTCGAAAGGTTGTCGGGCAGGATGAGGCCGGTGACGATGAATACGGGTATCAGCACGTTGCGGAAGGTCTTCCATTCGTGAAGGGTCTCTTTTTCCAGTGCCAACAGACGTGCCAGATAGACAATGATGATGATTTTGGCCAGTTCGGAGGGTTGGAATTGGTTGATGACGGGCAGGTAGATCCAACGGTTGGTGCCCGAGCCCGGGGTGCTCTCCTTGTGGCCCAACACCATCACGGCGACCAGCAGTCCGACCGATAGCAGATAGCCGAACCAGGAGAGCGATGCATAGCGACGGTAGTTGATGTTGGAGAGCGCTATCACCACCACAAATGTTGTCGCCACAAAGGCCAGATGTTTGATGAAGGCCCTTTCGGGTGTGCTGTGGGTGATGATGGCGGTGTAGCCGATAGAGCTGTAGACGGCAATCAGCGAGATGATGGCCAGACAGATGAATATGACCCAAATAGCCATATCCCCCTTGAAGGGGTTGAGCAGTTTGCGGTGGAGAGGTATGCTGTTCTTGGCCATGATAGACGGTTGTTGTAGCGGTGGAACGACAGGGGGATTAGAGTTCGTTGACTTCGTGCTTGAAGGTGTCGCCTTGCTCGTCGTAGGATACACCGTTTTCGACAGCCGGCGAGAAGAGAATCTTCACATTTTCCATGTGGCTGTAGAAGGCTTTGTTGACAGCCTCGCCGATGGTGGCGGTTGGGACAATCTGGCTGACCAGGTCGCCAAACACTGTCTGATAGAGGGTGCAGTCGCCTACGGTGACGATCATCTTGACTTTTTTCTCCACGAGGGTGCGGAGCCGTTTGAAGTTGGCTGCCATGTTGGGGCTGTTGATGGCGCCATTTGCAATCCAGACCACATCGCCTTCGATGGTTTCGAGGGCGTACCAGGTGGAGAGGGTGCTGCGGCTGGCAGCGTCGTCGACGAAGGAGATGCCTTTGATGCGGGCCACGAATTCCAGTTTGTGGCGCATCTCATCAATCAGGTTGAAGCATTCTTTCAATTGGCTGTTGCGCAGTTTTTTCAGTTTTGCGCTGTCGATTCCGGCCAAACCGGTGTGGATTTTTTCACGTCCTTGTGTTGCTAACGATTCGAACATATTTCAAAGATTTTTTTTGTTTCAGTATATATGGTTTGTTTTTTTATCTCAGTTTCAGTGTCACGATGCTGATGATGGCCAGCACGATGCCTATCAGATAGAATCGGATGACGATTTTCTCTTCTTTGATGCCTTTCTTTTGATAGTGGTGGTGGAGCGGAGCCATGAGGAAGATGCGCCGTCCTTCGCCATACTTTTTGCGCGTGTATTTGAAGTAGGTGGTCTGCATGAGCACCGAAATATCCTCGATGACGAAGATTCCGCACAGGATGGGGATGAGCAGCTCTTTGCGGATGAGCAGTGCGAAGACAGCGATGATACCCCCCAAGGGAAGAGATCCGGTGTCGCCCATGAAGATTTCGGCAGGATGCGTGTTGTACCAAAGGAAGCCCAAGGTGGCACCGACAAAGGCAGTGATGAAGATTGCCAATTCGCCGATGTTTGGCAGGAACATGATGTTCAGGTAGTTGGAGAAGATGATGTTGCCCGACACCCAAGCCAGGATGGCCAGTGTCGAGCCGATGATGGCCGATGTGCCGGTGGCCAGTCCGTCGATGCCGTCGGTCAGGTTGGCGGCGTTGGAGGTGGCTGTGACCACGAAGATAACGATGATCACATAGAGCAGCCATACCCAGTGCTTGGCCCAGTCGCCCATCCAGGTGATGATTTTCGCATAGTCAAGTTCGTTGTTCTTGACGAAGGGGATGGTGGTCTTGGTTGATTTTACGGGATCTTTCGAGAACTCCGTCTTGGCGCGATTGTAGTTGTCGTTGATGTTGACATTATGGGTGGCCACATAGCTCTCCACCGACTGTTTCTCCTTGATGGTGATGTCCGGGTGGTACATGATGAGCAAACCCACGGCTAGTCCGAGAATCACCTGACCGATGATTTTGTATTTGCCTTTCAGACCCTCTTTGTTTTTGCGGAACACCTTGATGTAGTCGTCAAGAAATCCCAGGAGTCCCAACCAGATGGTGGTGCCCAGCATGATGAGCACATAGATATTGTCCAGCTTGGCGAAGAGCAGTGTGGGGATGATGATGGCAGCCAGAATCAGCAGTCCGCCCATGGTGGGGGTGCCCTCTTTCTCCTTCTGTCCTTCCAAGTTGAGGTCGCGGACCAGTTCGCCGATTTGTTTGCGGCGCAGCCATTTGATGAAAGGCTTTCCGAAGATGAGCATGATGATCAGCGAGGTGATCACCGACATGGCCGCACGGAACGAGATGTACTGGAATACACCCGCTCCGGGGAAATTGAATGCTTTGTCGAGCCAAGTGAAGAAGTAGTATAGCATGTCTTTGTTGTGTGTGGTTGTATGTTATTGAATGGTGTTTTTTTTTGAAAGGCAGATGTCGGTTTGAGGTTTAGAGCAGTTTTTTCAGTTCTTCGGTGTCATCGAAATGATGTCGAACGCCTTTGATTTCCTGATAGGTTTCGTGACCTTTGCCCGCCACCAGTATGATGTCGCCCTCGTGTGCGATGAGGGTGGCGGTTTTGATGGCCTGCCGACGGTCGGTGATACGGACGGTGTTGGAACGTTGTTCGGGCGACAGTCCCTGTTCCATGGCGTCGAGGATGGTGTCAGGGTCTTCGGTGCGCGGATTGTCGGATGTCAGGATAAGATGGTCGGATCCTTCGGCTGCGATGCGCGCCATGATGGGGCGTTTCAGCGGGTCGCGGTCGCCGCCGCAGCCTACCACGGTAATAAGGCTCTGCTGTGACTGCCGCACCTCGTTGATGGTGTCGATGACATTCTTCAGTGCATCGGGGGTGTGGGCGTAGTCGACGATGGCGGTGACACCTTTGGAGTGGAAGTACTGGAAGCGTCCTGGAGCTGCATGGAGGGCGGAAGCCAGACGCAGAGTTTCGTCGGGGTCGGCACCGCAGAGCAGCGCGGCTGCCACAATGGCTGTGATGTTGTAGGCATTGAAACGACCCACCAAGGGGGTCCAGAATTCCTTGTTAAAGCTGCGTCCTTCCAGACTGCAGTTCAAAGCTATCTGTTGCCCATGGATGGTGCTTTCGATGACTTTGGATCGGAAATCGGCCATGGTCTGCAGACTGTAGGTGTGAATGTGGGCCGGGCAGTTCTGCACCATCACCATACCATTCTTGTCGTCGATGTTGGTCAGTGCAAATGCGTCGGGTGTCAGTTGGTCGAAGAGCGCTTTTTTGGCCGCAATGTAGTTGGCCATGGTCTTGTGGAAGTCCAGGTGGTCATGGGTGATGTTGCTGAAGATGGCGCCTGCGAAGTGCAGTCCGGCGATGCGGTTTTGGACGATGGAGTGCGAACTCACCTCCATGAAACAGTATTCGCAACCCTGTTCCACCATTTGAGCCATCAGTTCGTTGAGGGCGATGGCGTCGGGGGTGGTGTGAGTGGCGGGGAACTCCTGTTCATCGATGCGGTTCACGATGGTGGAGAAGAGTCCGGTGTGGTGTCCCAAAGCGCGAAACAGTCGGTGGAGCATGGTGACCGTGGTGGTCTTGCCGTTGGTGCCGGTGATGCCCACCAGTTTCATATGGCGGCTGGGGTTGCCGTAGAAGTTGCTTGCAGCAATGCCCAGTGCGCAGTCGGCGTTGCTCACTTGCAAGAAGAGCACACCTGCGGACTGTTCGGTGGGCAGCTCCTGGCAGATGATGGCTGTCGCGCCCAGGTTGATGGCGTCGGCAATGAAGGCATGCCCATCGACATGGGTCCCTTTCTGAGCCACGAAGAGGGTGCCTTGCTGCACTTTGCGCGAATCGAAGGCTATCGATGCTATTTCGACGGTTTCCAGAACCTTGCGGTCACGTTCGATTCCTTCGGACCAGATGCTGCAGTCGATTCCTTCTATGATTTTATATAGTTTCATTATTATATTGTTTCTTTGTTGTTGTGTTCTTTCTATTGCGATTTGTTGTTTAGTGGCTTTTCAGTTTCAGGTGTACTTTGGTGCCCTGGGTGATGGGGGTTCTGCCGCGAGGTTCCTGAGAGTAGACTTTCCCGAAGCCTTCGAAGGTGACATCCAATCCCACGCTTCTACAGAGCAGCAAGGCGTCCTTGATGGTCATCCCGTAGCAATTGGGCACCTGGTTGACGGGCACATGGTAGTCGATGTAGGCGGCCGGTTGGTCGATGCTGTCGACGGCATCGCGGAAGGTGCACCAGAGTGTCTGATGGGTGATATTGCTGTAGTTCAGACCCAGCCGTTTGTGGACCCTTCGCACATCGGTTTGAGGTGCTTTGCTGATGGTAGGCAGCAGGTAGTGCTGGGTGTTGGCTCTTTTTTTCTGACGTAGTTCGGCCAGTTTTTTGACGGTGGGGCGGCAGTCCAGCTCCTTGTCGAGCGACACCACGCAGTCGGCTATTTCGAGGAACACAGGAGCGGCGTCGCGTCCGAAGCGGCTTACGTCGCGCAACAGGACCAGGCAGGTGTATTTCGGTTTGTCGGCCGGGAAGAAACCAACGAAAGTGGCATTGCTGGTGGGGGCGCCGGGTGCTGTCTCGGCTGTACCCGTCTTGCCGGCAATGGTGTAGGTGTTGTTCTTGATGTTGTCGCCGGTGCCGCCTTCCACCACGCCCACAAGCAGGTCGCGCAGTGTTTCGGCCGTTTCGGGCGAACAGATGTGTTCGTTGATGACGCTTATAGGCAGAGCCTCCTCCTTGCCGTTGCGTATCACGGCGCGGCAGAAGCGAGGCTTCACCATGCGACCCTTGTTGGCCAAAGCGTTGTAGAATGTGGCCATTCGAAGTGGCGACACCGAGCTGGTGTAGCCGTAGCAGAAACGCAGGAAGTCGTTGTTGTAGCGCAAGCGGGTGATGCGGCTCTTGTTTTCGGGGCCTCGCAAGTCGACGTTGATGTTGTCGTAGGGGAAGATGCGCTTCACCTGGTTCAGCAGGCTGTCGCGGCGGTCTCTGTAATTGTCCCAAGCCAGTTGGCAGAAGGCCACATTCGATGAGACGGCCACCGCCTTCCACAGCGGGTAGGTGTCGTTGGGCAGGCCATGGTCGATGACTTCCTTACTGTCGGCGGTGAAATGTTTGCTTCCCACGGGCAGAGGCATGGCGGTGTCGAGCGTCACCGTCGGGTCGTTGTACATGGCAGTGAGCAACACCGGTTTAAAGATGGACCCCGGTTCGTAGAGGTCGGAGAGTGCCACGTTGCGGTTGGGCGATTCGATGTAGTTGCCCATGGTGTCGAGCACCAGGCTGGAGCAAACCAGTACATTGCCTGTCTCCGCCTCGATGAGGATGGCGCATCCGGCCGTGCCGCCCAGCTTGCGCAGGGTCTTGTCGAGCGAGTAGTGGGCTATGTCTTGGAGGCGTGTGTCGATGGTTGCCACGATATCCAGGCCGTCCACCACGGGATGGCCGGGGATGGAGTCGGTGACCACCTTGTCGCTTTCGGAAGCGCTGATGTTGGTGTTGCGGCTGACGGGAATCCACGAGCCGCGTGTCAGTCGTCGGCAGAGGATGAGACCATCCTGTCCACGCAGTATGGAGTCGTAGTAGCCTTCCAGACCTGTGTATCCTTTGCGTTCGCCGCGGGGGAACCCGATGACGCATTCGCCCATGTTGCCGTAGGTATGGAAGCGCTTGTTGTAGATGACCGACTGACCACCGACATATTTCACCACGCCCTTAGACCATCCGGGATATTTGCAGATGCGGTCCCAGTCGGAATAGGGGACATGGGTGGCGATGCGGATGCAACCGCCGCGTTTGGTCTTTTTACGTTCCTTGTCGATCTTGTTGCGGAATGCGCTGACCGACGAGTCGGGGAAGGCCTCGTGAAGGATGAAGCAGACTGAGTCGAGGTATTTGGTGTAGTTGGTGTCGTGGATAGGGGTGAAGAGGATAGTGTCTCCATGCTTGTCTTTGAGAACCACACCGTTCTTGTCCTTCAGCGGCCGTATGCTGAAATCCAGATAGAGGTCGCATTCGGGCACCGTAGTAGCCAGAATCTTGCCGTCCGACGAGTAGATGTCGCCGCGGTGGGCTGGCTGCTCTATGTAGTTCATGGTGCGTGTTTCGGCCTTTTTGCGCCACATGTTGCCATCCACCCATATTACCTTGATGCTGGACCATAGGATGGCCAAGCCGAATCCCAGCACCAGGATTAGGTAGAGAAGTATCATTTTCGCACGGGGCGATGTGTGGTCGCGTTTCATTATAATAATATGTAATATTTATTCTTTTACAATAATTCTGATTTCGTAAGGAGGTCCGGCCACAAGTCCCACACCGATGGTGTCGAGGTCGCGGTCGATACGTGAGATACGGATGGACTCCTGGTATTGTTTCTGCATTTGTACCCGTTGCTCGCGCAGGTAGCTGGCCTGTTTTTCCAGCCGGCTCTTTTCTTTGTTGAGGTGTTCCACGCGGTAGCGGATGGCAACCATCACCAGGCAGAATAACAGAATAAGCAGCAGCAGCGGAATCTGCTGCAGCACGGTGCGCGACTTCAGCATGTCGCCGCCCAGCACCGAAGCTATTCTGTTTTTCTTGTTGTCCGTTTTTTTGCCCATGATGGATATGTGGTTTATATGGTCTGATGTGTTGTCTCGTTGTTGTCTCTCTTTTCGGCGATGCGCAGTTTGGCGCTGCGGGCCCTGTTGTTATGTGCCAGTTCGTCGTCCGTTGCCGTGATGGGTTTGCGGTTGACGGGTGCCAGCGGTGCCAGGGGGTTGCCGAAGAAGTCTTTCTCAATGGTGCCTTCGAAGTTGCCCGCCCTGAAGTAGTTCTTCACCAGGCGGTCTTCGATGGAGTGGTAGGCCATCACGCAGATGCGGCCGCCGGGGACGAGCAGGTCGGTGGCTTGTTGCAGCAATTGGCGCAGCGCCTCCAGTTCGCCGTTCACCTCGATGCGGAGCGCCTGGAAAATCATGGCCAGAAATTTGTTTTCGCGGTTGCGTGGCAGGTGGCGGCTTACAGCCTCGCGCAGTGCCGAGGTGGTGTCGATGGGCGCTTGGCTGCGGGCCGAGACGATGGCGTGAGCCAATGCGCCGGCGTTGGGCAGCTCGCCGTAGAGTGAGAGCAGGCGGGCCAGTTCCGGTTCGTCGGCGTTGTTCACCAGATCGGCGGCGGTGGTGCCGCTGCGGCGGTCCATGCGCAGATCGAGCGGGCCGTCGAAGCGGGTGGAGAAGCCACGTTCGGCAACGTCGAACTGGTGGGAGGAGACCCCCAAGTCGGCCAGCAGTCCGTCGATGCGTCGCACGCCATAGAGACGCAGGAAGTTGCGCAATTGTTTGAAATTTTCGTTGATGAGGGTGAACCGTGGGTCGTCGATGCTGTTTGCCAGCGCGTCGGTATCTTGGTCGAATGCGTAGAGGCGACCTTCGTCGCCCAGTCGCTGCAATATGGCTCTGGAGTGACCGCCGCCGCCGAAGGTGACGTCCACATAGATGCCGTCGGGGCGGATGTTCAGACCGTCCAGACAAGGCTCGAGCATCACCGGCAGGTGGTAAGCGGTGGGCGCGGGGTTCGGGGTTTCAACAGTTGGGTTCATCGTGCAGCGTTACGTTTCTGAATAGTCACAATTCAGAACGGGACGGATGCGGCTTGGATGGATGGGCGTGAAGCCCATCGAGTTACTCGGCGGGTTGGGGGTTGTTGTGACCCAAACGTTTGTCGATGCGGGCTGCCAAGTCGGTCTCCTCCTCGTTCATGCGGCGATAGGTGTCGTAGTCCCAAATTTCGATGAATTTGCCGGTCGACTGTAGAACCAGGTCTTTAGACTTCTTGATGCGGTCGCGCTGTTCGTTGGGGATGACGATTCGGTCGTTGGAGTCCATTTCGACAACATTGCCTGCGCTCAGTTTGCGCAGCAGTTTGCGGTCTTCGATGGCGTAGGGGTTGAGTTCTTTTTGGAGTTGTGCTATTTCCGCTTCAAAGCAATCGTAGGGCCAGAGTTCCAAACACTCGGCATAGATGCTGGGACGGATGACAAAACGGCAGTCCGAGCTCTCCAATTGGCGTTTTAGCGCAATTGGGAACTTGAAGCGACCGTTCGTGTCAAGCTTACAGTACTCTATACCAAGTAGTAACGACATTATTGCCTAAATTGTTTCAAAGTGTAAAAATACAACATTTTTTCCAAAAATAACCTACAATTTCCATAGATTGTTGAAAAGTTCCATTTGAAATACTTTCACTTCCATTTAACGTAAAAAAAACAATAAGGTTTCAATGATTTAAAAATATGTTGTATTATTATGAAAATCAATAAAATATTCTTTTATATTTGCTGCCAGATGAGCCGTTATGAAGTCGCTGGAAAAAATTGGAAGCCGATGGAACCTGTTGATAAGTTTTTTTTCAAGGGAGGGTGGGGATGGGGAACCGGATTTGTGGCGATGGAGCGTTTGGAATGTGAGAAAAGAGAACTTTTTTGGCTGAAAGAAAGGAAAAATGCGTTAAATTTTGTAGATTTGCAGACGCATTGTTTCTTTATGTGATAGTATAAAATAATGTTTGTCAATAAATTACTAACTAAATACATATACAAAATGAAAATCAAATCCATTGTAATGGCCCTTGCACTGCTGATTGCGCTTCCCGGTGTGGTCAAAGCCGACGAGGGTATGTGGCTTCTCTCACTGCTGGGCAAGAATTATGCCGACATGCAGAAAGCCGGTTTCAAACTCACTCCTGAGGAAATCTATAGTGTTAACCAGAACTGCATCAAGGATGCCATTGTCGGACTGGGCAATGAAGGCAGTCCCTTCTGGCATTTCTGCACCGGCGAGATCATCTCCGACCAGGGTCTGATGTCGACCAACCACCACTGCGGTTATGGCAAACTGCAGGAACATTCCACCGTGGCGCACGACTACCTGCGCGATGGCTTCTGGGCTTATTCCAAGGACCAGGAGCTGCCCAACCCCGGTCTTACCGCCTCCATCCTGGTTCGTATGGAAGACGTCACGGACCAGGTGAAATCGGCTCTCTCCGATGACATGAGCGAATCGGAACGTGCACGTGCCGTCAAAGAGGTGTGCGACCGTATCGCCAAGAAAGCCGTCGAAGGTACCATCTATGATGCTCAGGTCAAGCCGATGTTCAATGGCAACCAGTACTTCCTCTTTGTCCACGTCATCTATAAAGATGTCCGTCTGGTGGGTGCACCTCCGTCGTCGATGGGCAAATTTGGTGGCGACACCGACAACTGGTCGTGGCCGCGCCACACCTGCGACTTCTCCATGTTCCGCATCTACACTGGCCCCGACGGTAACCCCGCCGAATATTCTGAGAACAATATTCCCCTCAAGCCGAAGCACTTCCTGCCGGTCAGCAACCGCGAACTGAAGGACGGCGACTTCGCCATGGTGATGGGTTTCCCCGGCACCACCGACCACTTCCTGACCTCCTATGGTTTGGAAGAGACGATGAATATCACCAACAAACTTCGCTACGAGATCCGCACTGTCAAAATCAACATCCTTCGCGAAGAGATGGCTGCTAGCCAGGAAACCAAGATCAAATACGCCTCGAAGTATGCTAGCTGCTCCAACTACTGGAAGTACAGCAACGAGCAGAACAAGGCCCTCAAGAACCTGAACACCATGGGCGTGAAGCGCGAGGTGGAACAGGAATACATCGCTTGGGCACAGGGTAAAAACCCGAAGTATGCCAATGCATTGTCGCTCATTAAGAAGGGCTATGCCGACCGTGCACCCTACAAGGCTGCCAGTACCTATATTGTCGAGGGTCTTATCTCCGGCCCCGAACTCCCGTGGCATTCCTTCCGTTTGGGACGTACGCTGGCTTTGGCCAACGACCCCCGTCATGCTGATGTAAAAGATCAGATTATCGCCGAACTGCAGGCTGACTGCGCTGAGTTCTACAAGGACTACAATCCCGACACCGAGAAACGTCTCATGGCCGCCTTGTTCCAGTATGTCTACCAGCACATGGAGATGCAGTACATGCCTGAATTCCTGATCAATGCTGATAAGAAATATAAGGGCGACTTCACCAAGTACGTGGAAGACCTCTTCAAAAAATCGGCTTTCGGCACCTACGAGAGCTGTAAGAAATTCCTGGAGAAACCCGACATGAAACGTCTGGAGAAAGACCCCATCTACCTTGCCGGTAAGGAAATCTACGAAAAATATGTTGAGGTCAACAGCAAGGTCTCGAAAGAGTCGAGCGACGGCTTGGAGCGCGGCATCCGTGACTTCACCGACGGTATTCTGCAGATCAACAAAAATCGCAAACTGATGAGCCCCGACGCCAATTCGACTATTCGTCTGACCTACGGCAACGTGAAGGCCTATGATCCCAGGGATGCTGTCTCCTATAGCTTCTACACCACACTGAAGGGCGTCATGGAGAAAGAAGATCCCACCAGCAGCGAGTTTATGGTTCCCGAACGTCTGAAGACGCTCTACAACAATAAGGATTTCGGTCCCTATGCCAACAGCAAGGGCGAACTGGTCACCTGCTTTGTCACCAACAACGACATCACCGGCGGCAACAGCGGTAGCCCTGTGTTGGATGCCGAAGGCAATCTCATCGGTCTGGCATTTGACGGCAACAGCGAAGCCATGTCGGGCGACATCGATTTCGAAGAGAACCTGCAGCGCTGCATCTGCCTTGACAGCCGTTACTTCCTCTGGGTTATCGACAAGTATGCCGGTGCCAAGAACCTTATTGAAGAGATGACGATTGTCAAATAAGAGATAAAAATAGCAGGCTTTTGCCTGACTTTGTCCAAAAAGGAGTGGGGCTGTCGTGTGTGACAGCCCCACTCCTTTTTTGGATAAACGTATGATTGCTTCTGCAGCCCTCCCCTCACTTTCAAAAATTTAGGGACCTTATGGGCTTTTGGGTACTAGCGCAGTTGCCAAAAGGCGACTGATGCTGCTGCGGCGACGTTGAGCGAGTCGACCCCGTTTTGCATGGGAATGATGACGGCATCGTCGCAGCTCTCGATGACTTCGTCTGTCAGTCCGTCGCCTTCGGTGCCCATCACGATAGCCAGGCGCTCACAGTGTTGCAGTTTCGGGTGGTCGATGGGAATGGCCTTGTCGGTCAGTGCCAATGCCACGGTGTGGAACCCCAGGTTGTGAAGCCGGTCGATGGCCTTTGTGGGCCAGTCGCCAGGGGTCAGATATGTCCAAGGCATTTGGAAAATGGTACCCATGCTGACGCGTACGCTTCGACGATTCAGCGGGTCGCTGCAGGTGGGGGTGAGCAGCAAGGCATCGATACCCAAGGCGGTGGCGGCGCGGAAGATGGCCCCAGTATTGGTCGAGTTAACCACATTGTCCATCACCGCAATGCGACGTTTGCCCGTGCAGATGGCTTCGGGTTCGGGCAGCAGGGGGCGCCGCATGGCGGCCAGCACACCACGGGTCAGCTCGTAGCCCGTTAGTGATGCCAGTGTCTTTCGTGTGGCTGTGTAGACGGGAATGCGTTCTGCCTCAGGGTGGGGGAGTGCCCCTAGCAAGGCTTCCACCTGGTCCAGATGCTTCTCTTCCGAGAGGAATGAAAGAGGCCGGTGCCCGTGGTCAAGGGCGATGCGGATCACTTTCAAGCTTTCGGCAATAAAAATGCCCTTTTGGGGCTCCAGGCGGTTGCGCAGCTGCGCTTCGGTGAGGTGCGCATAAGGCACCAGTTCGGGATGGTCGATGCTGTCAATATGAATGATATTCATTGTCTTTTGTCGTTGTTGGGTGGCCGACAAGTTGTCGGTTTGGGGATGCAAAAATACATTTTTTTTGTTTTAAGCGTCGATGCTAGTGGTAAAAAAGTATTGCACGGGAGGCATACTAATTTCGAGTGTCGCTACGTTATTCCCATTTTAAACGAACAACAATGAAGATACGATACGGAAAATATGCCAGCCCCTTGGCAGCGTTGTGCAACATTCTGTTGGTCTACTTGGTCTATTTCATCTGCCGCGTGGCCTTTGTGTGGGAGAACTGGAACCTTTATGCCGATGGTTGGAACGACCTGTCGCTGTGGCGGCTCTTTGCCGGCGGATTGCGGTTCGACACGGCCGCCATCTGCTATACCAACATCCTTTACGCCCTGTTGATGTTCCTGCCCCTGAAGGTGCGTGATCGAGACTGGTGGCAGACAATGTGCAGATGGATTTTCGTGGTGGTGAACAGCCTGGCGGTGGTGATCAACCTCAGCGACTCGGTCTATTCGCAATACACCGGCCGTCGCACCACCAATACCTTCTTCCGCGAATTCAGCAATGACGGCAATTTGGGAACCATCTTCTTCACCGAGCTCATTAACCACTGGTATCTGGTGCTTGTGGGCGCCTTGCTGATTGCCCTGCTGTGGTTCTGCTATGTGCGCATTGGCAAGCCTGCCGATGCCGAGCATCCCGTCACCGATAGCCGTCAGGGCGGCGCCTGGCGTTACTATGGTCTCAGCAGTCTGATGTGCCTTTTGCTGTTGGCCGCCACTGTGGTGGGCATTCGTGGCGGCCTCATGTTCCGTCCCCTCTCCATCAGCTATGCCAACCAGTATGTGAACCGTCCTGAAGAATACAATATTGTGCTCAACACCCCCTACACCCTGATTCGCACTCTTGGCAAGACCACTTACAAAGACCCCCACTATCTGCCTGACGATGAGATGGAGCGCCTCTACACCCCGCTCCACCTGCCGCGTTCAGTCGCCGACAGCACCATGCACAAGAAGAATGTCGTGATACTGATTGTCGAAAGTTTCGGTCAGGAGTATTTTGGATTCCACAATAAGGATCTGGAACCCGGTTATACGGGCTACACCCCCTTCCTCGACTCGCTGATAGGCCAGTCGCTGACTTGGCAGAACACCTTCGCCAACGGTCGCAAGAGTATCGATGCCACTCCGGCGCTGCTGGCCGGCATACCCATGTTTGTCGAGCCTTTCTTCTTTTCCGGATATTCGCTCAACAAGTTGGACGGTGTTGCCACCCTGCTGAACCGTGAAGGCTACACGTCGGCCTTCTTCCACGGCGCCACCAACGGCTCGATGAATTTCGAATCGTTTGCGCGCACAGTGGGTTTCCAGACCTACTACGGACGCACCGAATATGAGGCCGATCCGCGCTACGGCGGCGCTGCCGATTTTGACGGCACCTGGGCCATTTGGGACGAACCCTTCCTGCAATACTATGTCGACAAGATGAACGACTTGCCGGAACCTTTCCTCACGGCCGTATTCACCGCCACCTCGCACCATCCTTTCCATATCCCCGAAAACTACAGCAGCATTTATCCCGAGGAGGCGCTGCCCATCCACAAGTGTATCCGTTACACCGACCATGCCCTGCGTCGCTTTTTCGAGTCGGCCAGCCAGCAACCGTGGTTCAAAAACACCATTTTCGTCTTCTCGGCCGACCATACCAACAAGTCCAATCACGACCTTTACCGTACCGCCATGGGCGCCTACCGTGTGCCTATCTTCATCTACGACCCCTCGGGTGAGTTACCCACTGGCGTCATGCCTGGTACGGCTCAGCAAATTGACGTCCTGCCCACCCTGCTCCACATTCTCAACTATCGCAAACCCTTCGTGGCCTTTGGCAACGACCTGTTGCAGACTCCGCCCGAGGATACATGGACCATCAACTACGCCAATGGTGTCTACCAGTTCACCCAGCGCGACACCCTGGTGCAGTTTGACGGCCAGTCCGTTGTGGGCGTATACGACCTGCGCAACGATCCCTACACCCGTCAGACCCTTTTGCAGGCGCCTAAGGGTGCCGAACGGCGGATCAAAGCCATCGTCCAGCAGTATATGCAGCGCATGGTAGACGACCGCCTCTCTGCCGAGAACGAATGCAACCAAAAAAAGAAAAGATGATGAATACCGTGCTAATTGTTTTGGCCATTCTTCTGGTGGTCATCGGAGTGGTGGGGTCGGTGGTGCCAGGCTTGGCGGGTCCCCCCTTCAGTTGGGCAGGCCTGCTGTTGCTCCATCTGACCGCAGGAGTCGACTTCACCACACTTTTTCTGGTGTCCACAGCGGCAGTAGCGGTGGTCATCACTGTAATGGACTATATTGTGCCCTCGTATTTCACCAAGCGGCATGGAGGCAGCAAAGCGGGCGTGCGGGGCTGCAATATCGGACTGGTGATCTCTATTGTAGGATTGCCCTTTGGTCCGCAAGGGCTGCTAGGTGTGGTGTTCTGGCCTTTTGCGGGAGCTTTGGTGGGAGAACTGATAGACGGCAAGGAGTTCCACGAAGCCCTGAAAGCCGCTTGGGGAGCCTTCTTGGGTTTCCTGACCGGGACGGGTCTCAAGTTGGCCTATGCCATCTTCGCCATCGTGATGGTGGTCAAAGCGCTTTTCTGACAGTTTTCAATCACAAGACTGGCCAAAAGAGATATGCATGCTTTGCAGTAGTTTGTAACTACCTGTTTAGGCAGGTGTGTTGCCGCACGCGGGGTTGTAGTTCCATAGCCTGTGATGTGCCAGCTGTTCGTAACTGGTGCCAGGAGCCCCGTAGTTGGCAAAGGGATGGATGGCGATTCCCCCTCTGGGCGTGAAGTTGCCGATGACCTCGATATAGCGAGGCTCCATCAGTTTGATGAGGTCCTTCATGATGATGTTTACACAATCCTCGTGGAAGTCGCCATGGTCGCGGAACGAGAAAAGGTACAGTTTCAGACTCTTGCTCTCCACCATGCGGCGGTCGGGAATGTAGCGGATGATGATTTCGGCAAAGTCGGGCTGGCCTGTGATGGGACACAGCGAAGTGAATTCCGGGCAGAGGAATTCCACCCAGTAGTCGTTTTCCGTGTGGCGGTTTTCGAAGGTCTCCAGCACTTCGGGTGCGTAGTCGGTGCTGTATTCGGTCTTGTGACCCAGCGCTTTCAGATGATCCTGTTCTCTGTTCATTGGATGGTGGGTTGTTTGAGTTCTTTATGTTTGTAACGTCAAAAAGGCGCAAAAATTGTAAAACTTGCGCCAATCCAAAAAAATACGTAGTTTTGCAGTCTCAATCACGCGGCAACGGCTTCGATTGTCCGCTATATAATGAATTAATTATTAATATAATACTATTTTGTTCAAATGCAGACTGCTATGAAACAATTACTTTCGCTTCTGGTGGCACTGACCGTGACTATTGTGCTGTGGGCCCACCCTGTTGATAACGCGCGTGCCCGTGCCATCGCTTCCGAATTTCTGAACGGCAAAGGTTGCAGTGTCGTCGAATTTACCGACATCACGTCCACCACGCCTTTCCGAGAATTCTATGTCTTCACCTTCACCACATCCGCTGCCCGGGAGGACAACGAAGGCTTCATCCTCGTTTCGGCCGACGACTGTGTGTTGCCCATTCTGGCCTATTCCACCGACAATGCGTTCCGTATCGACCGCATGCCTGCCCACATCATGGATTGGCTGGCGGACTACGAAAGCCAGATAGCCTTCTGCAAGGTCCACGACAACGGCAGCAAGCCTCAAATGCGCAGTTGCAAGTCAACTGTGGCGCCCCTCCTGTCCACCACATGGAATCAAAGCCCCTACTACAACAATCTCTGCCCGTACGACAATGTTCAGAACGGCCGCAGCGTCACCGGTTGCACTGCCACCGCCACTGCCCAGATTATGAAATATTGGAACTATCCGACCACCGGTTACGGTTCGCATAGCTATAGCACTACCAATTGTGGAACGGTCAGTGCCAATTTTGGAGCCACCACCTACAACTGGACCAATATGCCCAACAGCCTTAATGCTTACAGCACGTCCACCCAGCTTAATGCTGTTGCGACGCTGATATTCCATGTGGGTGTTGCTGTCGAGATGAACTATCATAAGAATTCGTCGGGTGCCGCCACAGTTGGAAGCGATCTTGACGACTATTCGGCAGAGAATGCCTTGAAGAATTTTTTCAAATACAGTCCGGACCTTCATAGCGTGAGACGTGCCGACTGGAGCGATGCGCAGTGGATTCAGATGCTCAAGACCGAGCTTGACAGCAGCCGTCCGGTGCTCTATTCGGGTCACGACACCTCAGGCGGACATGCCTTTGTCCTCGACGGCTATAACAACAGCAGCCAGTTCCATGTCAACTGGGGATGGGGAGGCTATTGCGACGGCTATTATGCCATCGGCAGCCTGAACCCCGCAGCTGGCGGCACGGGCGGCAACTCTTCGCACAGCTACAACCTTTCCAATGCCGCTGTCATCGGAATCCGTCCCAACAATGCCTTCAGCACCAGCGCCACTTCGGTGGTGACGGTCGTTGCCAACGACAACAGTTTGGGGTCGGTCACAGGTGGCGCCATCTATCAGTTTGGCGATACCGTCACGCTCAGGGCCACCGCATCCAGCGGTTGCCGTTTCAACCGTTGGAGCGACGGTTCCAAAGTCAATCCACGCCAGTTCATCGCCACTGGTGGCAATCTGTCCTTTACCGCCGTTTTCGAGGCCCTTTCGGGCGACACGTTGTCCTACTGTACTGGGAACTATCATCAGACCAGTCTGGGCGGTTCCACGCTCAGCACCCGCCGTTGGGGCGTCAAGTTCCCCGCATCTGTGCTCACGCCCAACCACGATTTGGAGAAGGTGCAGCTCTATGTCGCCACTCCAGGCACCTATACACTGCGTGTCCATGTGGGTAGCACCTACTCTTCGGGTTTGGAATACACAGAGACCTACACCATCGGTGAAGCCCAGTCCGACAGCTGGAACACCTTCACGCTCTCCACGCCCGTGTCGGTCAGTGGCACCCAGCCGTTGTGGATTGTCTTTGTTTGCAGCGATGTCAATTATCCTGCCGCTATGACCTACAACAGTGGCAACAGCGATGCTCTTCTCTGGTCCTCCTCGCTCAACAGTATCAGCGCCACGTGGGACTACAGTTGGATGATTCGGGCCATCTTTTCCCAGTCCGACATCCAGCCGGAGGTGTCGGTCAGCGGCCCCACCGAAGTCCTCGTGGGCCAGTCGCACAGCTATACCGCCACCGGCGTTTCCCAGTCGCCCTTCCAGTGGCAGATGCCGGGAGCCACTCCCGCCACCGCCACCGGTAACAGTGTCGCCCTCAGCTGGTCGCTGCCGGGCATTTACCAGGTCTGTTGCACTGCCACTGCCGGCAACCACTCTGTCACCGACACCCTTCAGGTACGTGTGCGTCCGCGCCACACCCTCCAGTTCCTCTGCGAGGGCACAGGCACCGGCCGTCTCGACACGGTGCCTCAAGGCGATGCTTCCCTTTGCGGTCAGCAGCTGACGGTCGACGACAGCAGCGAACTTCATATCTATATCACCCTCCAGCCGCACAATCTTTTGGAGCATTTCTATATCAATGGTGCCGACTGCCGTAACCAGATGGAGGCACTCGATGACGAGCAGCTGACTTACCATCTGAGCTGGCTGGCCACCGCGTCGGCCACCATACGAGCTGTCTATGCGGTCGAGACATTCGAGTTCAAAGTCACCTCCGAACCTGCCGATGGCGGTAGCGTCACCGGGGCGGGTACCTATGCTTGGCACGATACGGCATGGCTCGAGGCTACCCCTGCGGAAGGCTATCAGTTTGTTGGCTGGCGCGATGGCGACCAGAGCAATCCGCGTGCCGTCGTGGTCGAAGCCGACAGCAATTTTGTGGCCCTGTTCCAGAAAGCAGCCGCCATTCAGCATGCCGACGCCCTGGGGCTGACCCTGTACCCCAATCCCGCCTCCGACCGCGCGGTTGTCGAATGGACAGCAGGTGCTGCGGTGCGCAGTCTGCAGCTGTTGAGTCTCGACGGACGTGTGCTTCGTCAGTGGGATGTGCCGTCGTCGCCCCTGTCGCTCTCGTTGGACGGTGTCGCACCCGGAGTCTATCTTCTTCGTGTCGCCACCCCCGATGCCGCCACGCTCCTCAAACTCGTCGTCACCCGTTAGGAATCCGTAATAACCATTCGTGATTTTTTAATTCAATTTGACTTATGATAATCTGTAAACACCAAAACCAGCCCCGAGGCGAAGCATCCCGATTGTCGATTTTCGCTTTTCCAATTTCAAAGCTTCCCTCCCTCTTTCTCCTCGTTATGTTGCTGTTCGGCATGCAATCTGCAACTTCTGCCCCTGTCGATGTGCAGTCGGCACGCAAGGCAGCCCAGACCTTCCTGCAGTCTGCAGGTTACAATGCCGGCAAGGAGGATATGGTGGACATCAGTGCCTCCACGCCGTTCGCCGAGTTCTACACATTCACCTTCAATGGTGGACGTGGATTTGTGCTGGTGTCGGCCGACGACAACACCGATCCTATTCTTGGTTATTCGTTGAACAACCCGTTCGATCCTGCTGCATTGCCGGATCATGTGCGGGCCTGGTTGCATGGTTATGAGCTGGAAATACAACATAACCGCAACCATGCCAAATCCTGCACCGAAGCACAAAGACAGTGGAAACGTTTGCTTTCAGGTGAAGTTCCCCCAGCAGTCAAAGCCACTGTGGGTCCATTTCTCACCACCACGTGGAACCAGAGTCCCTATTACAATGCTTTGTGTCCCTACGACAGCGCCAACCATGGACGTGCCGTGTGCGGTTGCACCGCCACCGCCACTGCGCAGATAATGAAATTTTTCAACCACCCTGCCACCGGTTATGGCAACTGTACCTACACCCACCGGCGGTTGGGCGAGTTGAGTGCCGACTACAATGTCGATTACCAATGGGACAGCATGCCCACAGCCCTCAATGCCAATAGTAGCGATGCGCAGATTAACGCCGTCGCCACCCTGATTTACCACATCGGAGTGGCCGTCAGCATGGACTATAGCGCCAACGGTAGTGGTGGAAAGACCGCCAGCTACGGATATGGTGGCGAGCCCTCGTCGGAGAATGCTTTCAAATACAATTTCAAGTACAGTCCCTATGTATGGACCGCTTTCTGTATTGATTACACCACTGATGAATGGAAAGCTTTGATGAAAAATGAGCTCAACAATGGTCGTCCGATCCTCTATGCGGGTTATGACGAGAAGCAGGCGGGACACGCCTTCGTCATTGACGGATACAACACCTACGGCCTTTACCATCTTAACTGGGGTTGGGGCGGCAACGCCGATGGCGATTTCCGTATCACCAACCTCAACCCGAACGATTACAATTTCAACCTTTTCGCCACAGCCACCATCGGTATCGAGCCCTATAACGGATGGGACACCGTGGGACAGACTACGGTGAACGCTACGGTGGAGGGCATCCGTGGCGCCAGTGCTGCCGACGGTATCGTGACCGGCAGTGGCAGCTATTCCTTTGGCGACACCATCACGATGCTTGCCACCGCCACCAACGAGTGGACCCGTTTTGTGCAGTGGAGCGACGGCTGCAAGTACAACCCCCGTGTCACCGTCGCCACTGGCGGAGAAGTCAGTTTCACCGCCCAATTTGCCCCCATGAGATGCGACACCATGCGTTACTTCACTTGCGACAATTCCATGAACCGAGCCTCCAACGTCACACCGGGCCTGGGTTCCGACACAATATGGGGTATCAAATTGCCTGCAGCTTCACTCCGCAACCATCAGCTGCTTTCTGATGTCGTCTTTATGGGTCGCAAGGCGGGCACGCATACCCTCACGGTCTATACAGGCACCGACCATCCCGAGGCAGTTGCCTATCAAGCCACCTTCTTTGACAGTCTAGACTATGCTTATACTTTCTACACCCACCATCTGAGCCAGCCGGTTGCCGTCGACGGTACCGAGTCGCTATGGATTGTGCTCAAGTGCACCGATGTCGACACACCGGGAGTTTTCTCCATCTACGGGGGCAATCCCAACGGTCTGCTTGCCGGCGAGGACCTTCATTCGCTGAACGCCTCTTCGTTGTTCAGCTGGATGATTGAAGGTCGTTTCACCTGGGACGGCGTGGGTATCGAGGAGGTGTCGCCGTCGGAGTTTGAAGTACTGCTAAGTCCCAATCCTGCTAAAGGCAAGGTGCGGGTGACACTTCCCGGGTTGAGCGATGTCGCCGTGTTACAAGTATATGACATGGGAGGCCTGCTCGTCAGACAGTTCTCCGTCTCGGACCAAACGACCGATATTGAGGGTCTCGTTCCTGGAATGTACATTATCAAAGTCTCCACCCCGACATTCAGCAGAGCTCAGAAGCTAGTGGTGGGGCGGTAGTTCGCCTGTTTTTCTTGAAGCAGCCTACAAGACGGGCATGCCCCGCTACAGAGAATCTTACGGTGAAAAACCCATAAAACAAACGGGCCATCCTAATCAACAATCAGGATGGCCCGTTTGCTGTTTGTGTTGGAGGGGATTATTCGGTCGGGATATCTTTGTTGACATTCTTTGATCCTACCAAAGCATAGAAAAGGATGTAGGCAAGCATGGCGACAATAAGCCAGTAGCTGGCCATATAGCCGATGCTTCCGGCAATGGCGTTCTGAATGAGCGGCATCACACCGCCGCCGACCACCATCATCATAAAGATGCCGCTGGCCTGTTCTGTATATTTGCCTAGACCTTCAACCGAGAGGTTGAAGATGCCACCCCACATCAGCGAAGTGCAAAGACCGCACAGCACCAGGAAAAGGGCGCTGATGGGTACTTGGAACATTGCGAAGCCGTTGGCGACACTGTATCCAGGCATGGAAACACGCACGTTGTCGGGCACCATTATGGCTACAATGACGAGTACAATGGCCAGACATGAGACGAACACAAGTTGCGCACGTGTTGAGACTTTGCCGCTGATGGTGGCGCTTACGGCGCGTCCTACCATCATTAGCAACCAGTATATGGCTGCAACGGCTCCGCCAATGGCGGCACCGCACATCGGGTCGTCGGTAAGGTAGAAATTCAGTTCGCCGGGGATGCCGACTTCCAGACCCACGTAGAAGAATATGGCCACCACGCCGAGTACCAGATGGCGGAAGCTCCAAGCGGAGTATTTCTTTCCGTTTTCCAATGCGGTTGTCTTTTTCTCGGCTGCAGCATCCATTCTTCTTGGTTCGGGGATTGCCACAAAGCAGATGATGACAAAGGCCAGAACGAAGACACCCATGGCAATGAATAGCAGCGGTGCCACATCGCTCATGGCCGTGGTTGAGGTGACCTGTCCAATCATGGCACCCACCAGCAGTGGTGTCAGTGTGCCGGTGAGGGAATTGAGCGTGCCGCCAGTCTGTATCAGCTGGTTGCCACGATTGCCGCCGCCGCCAAGCAGGTTAAGCATGGGGTTGACAACGGTGTTGAGCATGCAGACGCAGAACCCGCAAACGAAAGCGCCCAGCAGGTAGATGACAAAATTGAGCATTACAGGCTGACCCTTGACGCTGAACGTGGTCACGTCGGCACCGACAAGGCTGGACAGGTACTGGATAAGCATGCCGACAAAACCGACGGCAAGGGCAATTAAAGCGGTCTTTTTATAGCCGATGCGGCTCATCAGTTTTCCGGCGGGAATGCCCATGATGAGGTAGGCCAGAAAGTTCATCAGGTTGCCGAGCATGCCCGACCACTCGTAGTTGTTTTTCCAGATATTGCCAAAAGGCGCAGCCATGTTGGTAACGAACGATATCATGGCGAACATGAAGAACATGGTGATTATCGCCACCCAAGGCAAACTGTTTTTCTTTTCTTGCATTGTTGTTTAAATTAAATAACCTTAACCAGTTTGTGCCAGTTAAGGTTAGTGTTAAGGTTAGTGTTTTTTTATCCTTTAAGGGCTTCGGAGCCGCTGACAATTTCGATGATTTCGTTGGTGATGGCGGCCTGACGAGCCTTGTTATAGCTGAGACGAAGCTCTTTGAGCAGCTCGGTGGCGTTGTCGGTGGCTTTCTGCATGGCGGTCATGCGGGCGCCGTGTTCGGCGGCGAGCGAATCGAGGACGACGCGGTAGAACTGCGAACGCAGTGTCAGCGGAATCATCTCTTGCAGTATACGCTGCTTGTCGGGTTCGTAGATATAGTCGTTGCGTGTTTGCGATGTGCCCCCGCCGTTGGCCTTAGGGGCTACGGGGAGGAATTGCTCGGCCGACAGAATTTGGGTTAGAGAATTTTTGAACTGGTTGTAGATGATTTCAATGCAGTCGTACTCCTTGTTGCAGAAGGCCTCCATCAGTTGGTCGCAAAGGGCGGAGATGCTGTCGAACGTGGGATTGTCCAGCAGGTCGTCGTGGCTAGCGGCCACCAGCCCTTGCTGTTTGGAGAAAAATTCGGAGCCTCGTTTGCCAAGCGTGACCATTCGGAGTGTGGTGCATCCCTGCTTTCTGTAGTGCTCCATGCGAGCGGAGGCCTCTTTGATAACGTTGGCGTTGAAGGCTCCGCACAGCCCTTTGTTGGAGGTCACCACCACCAGCAGTACACTTTGGGGCTGTCGCATTTCGTGGTAGGGGGTCTGCACTCCGTCTTCGACATCGATGTCGCTGATGATTTCGTTGAGCATGGCTGCATAGGGACGCATGCCCATTATGGCATTTTGTGCCCTGCGGAATTTGGCAGCGGAGACCATCTTCATGGCGGAGGTGATCTGCTGTGTGCTGCTCACCGAGGCGATGCGGGTACGGACTTCTTTAAGGTTGGCCATTAGGGTTCAGTTTGAATTAATGACGGCTGAAGACTGGTGGCTCCAGTCTTCAGCTGTCAGCATTATTTGGAATATTTGGCACTCAGGTCGGCTGCCACCTTGCGCATGGTGGCAAGGTCTTCGTCGAGCAACTTGCCGGCTTTGAGGTTGGCCAGCAGGGATGCATGGTTTTGACGGAGGAAGAAGAGATACTCGGTCTCGAAGTTGCGCACCTTGTTGACGGGCACCTTTTGGATGAGTCCGTTGGTGCCGCAGAAAATGATGGCCACCTGTTCTTCGACAGGCATGGGGGTATACTGCGGCTGCTTCAGGATTTCCACGTTTCGTTCACCCTTGTCGAGCACAGCCTTGGTGGCGGCGTCGAGGTCGGATCCGAACTTGGAGAATGCTTCCAGCTCGCGGTACTGGGCCTGGTCGAGTTTCAAGGTGCCGGCGATTTTCTTCATTGACTTGATTTGTGCCTTGCCGCCGACGCGCGACACTGAGATTCCCACGTTGATGGCCGGACGCACACCCGAGTTGAAGAGGTTGGTCTCGAGGAATATCTGACCGTCGGTGATGGAGATGACGTTGGTGGGGATATAGGCCGACACGTCGCCAGCCTGAGTCTCGATGATGGGCAGTGCTGTCAGCGATCCGCCTCCCTTGACCTTGTCTTTCAATGATGCCGGCAGGTCGTTCATCTGACGAGCGATCTCGTCGCTCTGGATGATGCGTGCGGCACGTTCCAGCAAGCGCGAGTGGAGATAGAAGACATCGCCTGGGTAAGCCTCACGTCCCGGCGGGCGGCGGAGCAGCAGCGAGACTTCGCGGTAGGCGACAGCCTGCTTGCTGAGGTCGTCGTAGATGACGAGGGCGTTGCGGCCCGTGTCGCGGAAGTATTCGCCGATGGCGGCACCAGCGAAGGGTGCGTAGAACTGCATGGCGGCGGGGTCTGAGGCGGTGGCAGCGACCACGATGGTGTAGGCCATGGCGCCTTTCTCTTCCAGATTCTTCACCAGATTGGCCACCGTGGAGCCTTTCTGTCCGCAGGCCACATAGATGCAATAGACGGGATCGCCGGCATCGTAGAAGTTCTTCTGGTTGATGATGGTGTCGATGGCGATGGCGGTCTTGCCGGTCTGGCGGTCGCCGATGATGAGCTCGCGCTGGCCGCGTCCGATGGGGATCATCGAGTCGATGGCTTTGATGCCGGTCTGCAGGGGCTGTTCCACCGGCTGGCGGAAGATGACACCGGGGGCTTTGCGCTCGATGGGCATGTCGAAGAGTTCGCCTTCGATGGGGCCCTTGCCGTCGATGGGTTCGCCGATGGTGTTGATGACACGACCCACCAGGCTTTCGCCCACCTTCACCGAGGCAATGCGTTTGGTGCGTTTCACCGTGTCGCCCTCGTTGATGGTGTTCGACTCGGCGAGCATCACGATGCCCACGTTGTCCTCTTCAAGGTTCTGGACAATGCCCTGCTCTCCGGTTGCGAATTCGACAAGCTCGCCGGACTGGGCATTGTTGAGTCCGTAGACGCGTGCGATACCGTCGCCGACGGTTAGCACGGTGCCCACTTCCTCGAGTGCCACGTCGAGATTGACATCTGCGAGTTGTTTCTTCAATATCGCCGATACTTCGGCAGGTTTAATTTCTGACATATCGTTGTGATTGTATGATTACTGAATGAATGGAAGCCTTGGGCGGATGAGGCTTGCGGCTAGAGTTTGCTTTCGTAGACGTTTTTGCTGAATTCTTTGCGCAGTTTGGCCATCTGAGAGGAGAGCCGGGCGTCGTACATGTTGTTGTTGAAGCTGACGCTGAAGCCGCCCAGGATGGAGGGGTCGACCGTGTGTTCCAGTTCCACTTCCATGTGGGTGTGTTCGCCCACCGCCTGGCGTACGGCGTCCAAGGTGGCGCTGTCGGGGTCGACGGCGGTGACCAGCTTGGAGAGTACGATATTATGGTTGCTGCGGTATAGGTCGATGAAGGCGTCGGCGATGCCTTTGAGGTTGATGGCGCGGCGTTTTTTGACGACGAAGGTGAGGAAGAGGCTGGTGACCCGGCATACCCTTTCGGCGTAGAGGTCGTTGAGAATGGCCACCTTCTTGTCTTCGCGTATCACCGGATTGGCCATCACCACATTGAGGATATGGTTCTCGATGCACACCTGGCGCACCAGTCGCATGTCGGCATTGACGGGTTCGAGTTGGCCTGTCTCGGCGGCGACCAGGAAGAGCGCTTTGGCGTAATTGATGTTGATTCTGTAGTCTTCCACTTTGCAAGAATGGGGTTGGATGTTGATGATTGGTCCGTCGGTGCTGTCCGTCGGTTGATAGGACGGCAGCGTTGTGGGGGAGGGCGGACTTAGTTGAGATGGGCTTTGTCGATCTCCTGCTTGATAAAGTCGTTGGCTTTCTGCTTGTCGGAGAGTTCGGCCTGGAGGAGTTTTTCGGCAATCTCGATGGAGAGGTTGGCGATTTGGTTTTTCAGGTCGTGCATGGCCTTGAGTTTCTCGTAGTTGATGTTCTCGCGGGCGTTTTCGACGATACGGTCGGCTTCGGCGGTGGCTTTGATGCGGGCGTCTTCCACGATTTGGTCGCTGGTGGCGCGGGCGTTGCGCAGTATTTCGTCGCGTTCCTGTTTGGCCTGTTTGAGCAGCTCTTCGTTCTGTGCTTTCAGGTTCGACATCTCGGCTTTGGTTTTTTCGGCGACGTTAAGGGCGTCGCTGATAGCTTTTTCGCGTTCATTGAGTGCCTTGAGGATGGCGGGCCATCCCCATTTCATCAGGATGAAGACCAAAATGCCGAAGGATACAAGCATCCATACGATGACACCTAATCCGGGACTGACTAAGGGGTTGTTCATGGTTGTTGATGACTGGTTTGAGGCATCGGCCGGAGTCCTTGAAAGGGGCCGACGTCAGTATTGTTCTTCGTTTGATTGCGTTGTTCTGAGGTCTTTAAAACGGCGTGATGCCGGAGCCCATCGCTCACGGCATCATGCCGTGTTTCTGCCGTTTTCTTTAGAGCACTGCCAGGAGGCAGATGACCACTGCGAAGAAGGCGACACCTTCGACGAGGGCGGCGGCGATAATCATGGTGGTGCGGATGGTGCCTGCTGCTTCGGGCTGGCGGGCGATGCCTTCCATGGCACCCTGACCGATCTTACCGATGCCCAGACCGGCTCCGATGGCGGCCAGACCGGCACCGATACCGGCGCCGAGTACTCCAACAAATTTTGCCGCTTCGGCGGACATTTCCAATAAGGTTGACAGTAATGACATAATGCTTTATATTTTAATTGTTAATAATAGTTTTGTTTCTTAAATTGCTGAATGCTAAAAAAATGTGTTTTTTGGCATTTTTTGATTTAAAACTTGCAAATTTACGCATATTTTTTCAATTATTCCGAAAAAACTGCGCCGAAAAAGCGTCCAAAATACGGGCTTATGGTTTAGGATGCTCTTTTTTAGTTGTTTATATGGTGCAATATTTTTCTTTTTTTGCAGTTATCTGTTGTTGGACTGCCAAATAGGCATCATTGTTTTGTCTCTCAAATTGAAATTGCATCATGAAGAAATATGATTTTGACCGCCCGGTTGAACGTCGGGGTACGGATTGTGTGAAATATGACCTGATGAAGACGCTCTATGGGCGTGACGATCTGCTGCCTATGTGGGTGGCAGACATGGATTTCCGTTCGCCTGATTTTGTGATGGATGCCCTCCGGAATCGCTGCAACCACGAGGTGCTGGGGTATGCCACCGTCCCGGCGGCGTATACCGACGCGTTGCGACAGTGGCTGCAGACTCATTATGCCATTGATGCCGAGTCGTCGGAATTGCATTTTATTCCGGGTATAGTTGCGGGTATCGCCTATGCGCTGCTGTCGCTGACCCAGCCGGGCGACAAGGTGCTGGTGACCACGCCGGTCTATCCGCCGTTCCTCAATCTGCCTACGGCCTGCGGCCGGCAAGTGGAATGCAGTCCGCTACTTGTCAAGGATGGCCGGTTTGCCATCGACTTTCCCGATTTTGAGCGTCGCGCCGCCGGATGCAAGATGCTGATTCTTTCCAACCCCCACAATCCAGCTGGAACGGTGTGGGGAGCCGAAGTGCTAGCGCGGGTGGCCGACATCTGCGATCGGCATGGGCTGACGGTGGTTTCGGACGAGATTCATGCCGATATGACCTTGCCAGGTCATAGCCATGTGAGCTACAGCACGGTGAGCGAAGCGGCCCGTCGCCATTCATTGACATTTATGGCGCCCAGCAAAACGTTCAATATCGCCGGATTGGGCAGTTCGACCTGTTATGTGGCCGACCCTGCGTTGCGCCGTCGTTTCTTCGGATGGCTGGACGGCATGGGCGTAGCCGGTGGCAATATCTTTGCCTTTGTCGGCGCTGAAGCCGCCTTCAGCCAGGGAGAGGAGTGGCGTCGCCAGATGGTGGACTATCTTGCCGCGAATGTTGCTGCGCTTCGCACCTTCCTTTCCGAGCGTATGCCTCGGGTCTCTGTTTTGCTACCGGAAGCCTCCTATCTGGCATGGCTGGATTTTTCGGCTTATGGAATGACACATGACGACCTGGCCGACCGCATCGTCAACAAGGCTCGGTTGGCGCTAAACGATGGGACCACCTTTGGCGGTGAGGCCTTTCGTTGCTGCTTCCGTCTGAATTTGGGTTGCCCGCGCGCCATGCTGACCGAGGCCCTGGAACGACTGGCACAGGCCTTGGAATAAAAGCCTGTGCCTATCGTGTTCCTTTTATTGATACCTTTCAGCGTTGCATCAACGCTATCATGCTGTCGAGCGTTTTGGCGAATTCGATAAATTTTTCTTCGTCCATGTCCGGCAGTTTCCATTGAGCTGACATGCAGTGGGGCACTTCTTTGGCCTGCTCTTCCAGCTGACGGCCCCGTTTGGTGAGCGACACCATACGCTGACGTCCGTCGACGGCCCCTTTGGTGCGAACCACCAGTCCGTCACGCTCCATGCGTTGCAACAGCGGCGTGACGGTGTTAGTGTCGAGCAGCAGTCGCTCGGCAATTTCGCTCACCATCCGATTGTCTTGCTCCCACAGCACCATCAGCACCAGGTATTGAGGATAGGTGATGCCCAGCGGATGCAGCAGCGGGTGGTAGGCTTGCGTGACCAGTCTCGATGCGGTGTAGAGTTTGAAGCAGAGCTGATTATCCAGTTTCAGTTGTTGGTACATTTGTCCAGTTCGGTCACAATGTCGTTTTCAAATTTTGACGGTTCGGTGGTGGGGGCGTAGCGTTTGATGGTGTTGCCGTCGCGCGAGATGAGGAATTTGGTGAAATTCCATTTGATGTCGCTTTCTTTCTCGACAGATTTGCTAATCTTGCTGAAGAGGGCGGTGGCAGCTTTTGCCTTGAGTCCTTTCACCTCTTCGCTGGGTGCTTGTGCTTTCAGATATTCGAAGATGGGGTTTGCTTCGGGACCGTTGACATCAATTTTTTTCATGATTTGGAATGTGACGCCATAGTTGACGCGGCAGAATTCCTGAATTTCACCGTCGCTACCCGGATCCTGCTCGGCGAACTGGTTGCAGGGGAAACCGATGATGACAAGTCCCTTATCGCGATATTGCTCGTTGAGTTTCTCGAGTCCGTCGAACTGCGGTGTGAATCCACACTTGCTGGCGGTATTGACGATGAGCAGCACTTTGCCTTCAAATTCTTTGAAGTCTATCTCTTTGCCGTTGCTGGCAATGGCTTTGAAGTCGTAAATGTTCATATTCTATTTTTTGTGAGGGGACGGCATTGTAGGGTACGATACTTGCTTGCAGCCCCATGTGAGTTCTTTTTTTCGATGCTTTTATGCAAAAGAGTTGTTGGGCGGTCATTCGGACGGTTGTCCTTTACTGTTTTGGCTGTTGGACAACAGTTTGTGGCGTAGATGCTTACATTTGTCTCATCAACCAGTTCTGCATGCCGATTTTGCCTATGAGGTCCAGTTGCTCTTCGCTCCAGTAGAGGTCCTCCTCTTCGTCGGCCAGATAGGCCTTGGTGATGTCGTAGGTGGTCGGGTCGTTGGCCAGAGCGGGCATCAGTTTGTAGAGATTTTCGACACCTTCGCGCTGAATGGCGAGGTCAGCTTCGATATAGGCTTTAGCGTCCTCAATCAGATGGCATTTTTTTGTGATATCGACCTCGGGTACGTAACCCAAATCCATCATCCGGTTGGCATACTTTTCGACCCATTCCATCTCTTCGGTGTAGTGGTCCAGGTATTTCTGACCTAATTTGTCGAACCCCTGCGATTTGAAAAGCAGTCCTTGCATTTTGTGCACGTAAGCGCCAGTGGTCAGTTCGTTCACAATCATCTGTGATGTCTTCAATGTTGTTGTAAAGTCCATGATTTAAATGTTTTATTTGATTAATTAATTATATCGCTCACGATGCAAAAATACAAATTATTTCTAATATACAAAGTAAATATTTGATATTTAACTTTTATTAATATATGTCGTAAGCGATGTATATTTTACAATCGGCAGTTTGGATGACGTTTTGGCGACATGCAAAGGCTGATAGTGTGGGTGCAGGCCGAATGGGGTGTGGACGGGCTGAAAGGAGCGAAGGGTGTGTGGTAAAAAAGAGATTCCACCAGAAGGTGAAATCCCATAGCCTATTATTCAAATATATTTTGTCAGACCAAGTCGATGGAATAGTGCAGACCGACGTTTTCGCGTCGAGCCATAGCCTGTTTGATGATGAGGTAGGCGCAGGCAATGAGGTTGCGCAGTTCGGAGAGTTCTTCGGTGAGGACGCTGCGGTTGTAGAGTTCCTCCGTTTCGCGGAAGATGAGGTTGAGGCGGTCGAAAGCGCGTCGCAGACGCAGGTCACTGCGGACGATACCCACATAGTTGGTCATGATTTCCTGCAACTCTTTCTTGGTTTGAGTGATGAGGATCATTTCCTCGTTGAGCACCATGCCTTCGGCATTCCAATCGGGCACCTGCTGGCAGATGGGGGTTGTTTTGATTATCTCGATGGCATCCATAGCCGCATTGTGGGCGTAGACGGCAGCTTCGAGCAGCGAGTTGCTGGCCAGTCGGTTGCCGCCATGCAGACCGGTGCATGAACATTCGCCGGCGGCGTAGAGGTGGTGGATGCTCGATTGCCCGCGCTTGTCGACTTTGATGCCTCCGCACTGGTAGTGGGCGGCAGGACGGACGGGAATCATCTCCTTGGTGATGTTGATGCCCACTTCAAGGCATTTTGCATAGATGGTGGGGAATCCGTTGATGAGCTCCTCCTTGCCGATGCCGCGGGCGTCGAGGTAGAGGTATTCGACGCCCGCCTGCTTCATCTCGTTGTCGATGGCGCGTGCCACGATGTCGCGGGGTGCCAATGAGAGGCGTTTGTCGTATTTCTGCATGAATTCCTTGCCGTTGCGGTCTTTGAGGATGGCACCGGCGCCGCGCATGGCCTCGGTGATGAGGAAGGCGGGTTTTTCGGCGGGGTTGTAGAGGCTGGTGGGGTGGAACTGCATGAATTCGAGGTCCTTCAATACGCCACGAGCGCGGTGCACCATAGCTACGCCGTCACCGGTGGAGATGATGGGTGTGGTGGTGGTGGTGTAGACGTTGCCCATGCCGCCGGTGGCCAGCAGGGTCACTTTGGCCAGGTAGGTGTCGATTTCGTTGGTTTTGCAGTTGAGTGCATAGACGCCGTAGCAGTCGATGTCGGGGGTGTGTTTGGTGACGCGTTGGCCGAGGTGGTGCTGGGTGATGAGATCGATGGCGAACTGGTTCTCCTTAAGCTCGATGTTAGGGTGGTCGTGGATGGCCTGCAGCAGGCCGCGTTCTATTTCGGCTCCGGTGTTGTCCTTATGGTGGAGTATGCGAAATTCGGAGTGTCCGCCTTCGCGGTGTAGGTCGAAGCGGCCGCCGCTACCCATGTCGAAGTTGACGCCGTACTGCACCAGTTCTTGGATGCGCTCGGGGGCTTCGCGGATGGTCATTTCGACGACTTCGCGGTCGCAGATGCCATCGCCTGCTACGAGGGTGTCGGCGATGTGCTTGTCGAAACTGTCGGTGTCGTACATGACGGCGGCGATGCCACCTTGGGCGTATTTTGTGGAGCCTTCCGAGGCGTCGCCTTTGGTGAGGATGCATACTTTGCCGTAGGGGGCCACTTTGAGGGCGAAACTGAGTCCCGCAATGCCGGAACCGATGACGAGGAAATCAACTTCGTAACGCATGGTGTGGGGGTTGTTGAGAGTTGTGTTTTTTTATTTTTGGTTGTGAGGAGTAACGTTGTTAGGGGGCTATTATTGTGTCGAAGTCCCCTCAAAAAAAAGGCTGAGAAGTGGAGAGTGTCAGCGTTTCAGGTAATGGATTTGGTCGGCGCTGATGATGTGGTGTTGGAGCGCTTTGGCGATGCGGGCGCCCGACTTGTTGACGATGTTGAATTTGCGCGACAGTTCTTTCTGTTTCTCCTGGATGGACTTGTCGCTTTCGTTCCATTGGGTGAGGCGCATGGCGATTTCCTGAGCGGTGCATCCGGCGGCTTCGAGCAGCAGTATTTCGCGTTCCTCGTCGCTGATGCTGGCGTCGACCGTTTCGTGGCGCTCCTGTTCGATATAGCATTCGGCGGCCTCTTTGAGGGTGAGCATGACGGGGTAGTTGAAATAGTACTGTTCGCCACGTTCCAGACAGGCGATGGCGTGGAGGATGTTTTCGATGGAGAAACCGCCCGTGGCGTTTTTGCTGACGAAGGCGTTGGCTCCCTTGTGGAGGGCTTCGAAGACCACGCTGCCTATTTCTTTGACCCTTTGCTGCCGGTTGGTTTCACTGGGCAGGGGGTTGTCGAAGCGGCCTGAGAGGATGATGATTTTGATGTCGCCGTCCTCGCTGTTTTTGTACTGGCGGCGAATGCGTTCGGTGATGAAGATGCCGCCGGTGGGTTCGCCTTGGAACTCCATGTCGACGAGCAGGTAGTCGGGGCGCTGTTGCAGCGGATTGTTGAGTGCGGCAAAGAGTTGGGGTCCGCTGGCGAAGGTGTCGAGCACGACGACCTCTTTCGATTGTACTTCGCCGTCGTCGTTCATGCGGCAGTCCACGCGTTCGTGGCGCTCGTTGAGTTCATATTTGATGGCTTTGCGGATGAGCGGTTCGTCGTCGACAATCATCACGGTTATCTGGTCGGACATGGGTTTTGGCGTTTTTGTATGGTTATATACTATCTATATTTTTATGCGTTTTGAGTGGCGTTGCCGCGTTCCACCAGGAAGTGGAAAGTGGAGCCCTTGCCGGGTTCGCTTTCGGCCCAGATGCGGCAGCCGCGACGGGTGTTGTCGTCGTGTTTTTTGATGATGTAGCGGCAAAGGATGAGTCCGAAACCTGTGCCGTACTGGATGTTGAGTCCGTTGTCGGTGGTGTGGTCGGCGGCGGGGGCCGTTTTCAGCTTCTTGTCGGTGCGGAACAGGTTCTCCAGCTCGTCGGCTGACATGCCGCAGCCGGTGTCGGCGATGGAGACCTGAACGAAGTGGTCGTCGTCGGCCCATGGGCGTGCCGACACGCTGATGCTGCCTTGTGCGGTGTATTGGATGGCGTTGTTCACCAGGTTGCGTAGCATGATTTCGAGCAACTGGTTGTCGCCGTGGGCGGACAGCGAGGTGGACTCGAAGTGGATGGAGAGTGCGTCGCCGCGGAAGTTGTTGATGCTCGCCGACACCCGGTCGAAGAGTTCTTGCAGATGCACGATGGTGGCGCGGAACTGCAGGCCGCTGGGGATCGACAGGTTGGTCCAGTTCTTGATGTTTTCGAAGGTGCGGATGAGCTGGTTGGTCACGTCGTGTTTGAGTTCGTCGGGCAGCTTGTCGTTTTGCAGGTAGGAGATGAAGGGGGTGATGTCGTGTCGCAGCACCGAGAGGCAGGTCTCCACGTTGGCGATGCGTTCGATGTCCTGTTGTTTGGCCTGTTGCAGTTTTGTGGTCTCGCGTTGCAGCGCCTTGGTGCGGCGGCGTAGCAGCACGAGGGTGACCACAAGACCGAGCGAGAGCACCGCCAGCACCACCGAGAAGATCATGAAGAGCCGGCTGTCGCGTCGCGTCTTGGAGAGTTCCAATTGCAGCATGAAATCAGCCCGTTCGTTCTGTTTGATATAGTTGAGCAGTTCGATTTCGTGGCGGGTCCATTGGGCCACCTCGTTCAGGTTTTCGGCGCATCCGGCGGTGAGGAAGCCCTCGTAGAGCATGGCTTCAAATTTGGGCGCGATGCCCAGCATGGTGCTGTCGATAAGTGCCTCGTAGAAGTAGTTGCGAGCTGTGGCGGTGTCGCCCCGCACCATGCAGTAGCGGCCGGTCGACACGATGGCGCCCAGTCGCTGGTAAGGGTCGTCGTGGAGGAAGAAAAGGGAGGTGGCTTCGCGCAGGAATGCGAAGGTGGTGTCCGCTTCCGAGGCGATGTCGAAACCGAAGGTGTTGTAGACGTAGCGGCAGATGCTGTCGAGGGCGACGGCGTTGTCGAGCCACGATGAGGCTTTCATGTGGCGCGACCACAGCATGAATCCCAGCAGCTGGTAGGTGTCGCCCAAGTGGTAGGTGTTGAAGCGGTTGCTGTCGCCCAGCAGGTGCAGGTTCTCGGCGCAGTAGTGGAGCGCTTTGCCCAGGTAGCGGCCTTGCATGGCGGTGTCGCTGCAGAGGGAGTAGTAGCCGTAGGCCAGCGCGTAGTTGAACGACATGTCTTCGGCGTAGTCGCAGCGCAGTTTGTCGCGTCGCTGTTCCATTTCGGTGAGCAGTTCGGCCTGCTGGTATTGCGACTTGCTGCGGTAGTGGTAGTTGAGCGTTGTGGTGGTGATGTAGAATTCGCTGCGGGCCAGGTTGTAGAGCATGCCGCCCTCGTTGCCTTCCAGCAGTCCGGAGTTCTCAATATTGTACAGAATCTGGTAAGAGCCCGCGATGTCGCAATTGCGTTGCAGCAGTTTGGCCTTGACCAGTTGCGCCAGTGTCTGTTCCACTTCGCGGTTCGAGCAGCGTCCGTTGTAGGCCAGCACCGAGTCGACGTAGGCGATGGCGGAGTCGTGCATGGCTCTGAAGCAGAAGCTGGTGGCGATATTGTTCCACGCCCGCAGTCGGCCGTTGTCGTAGTTGGGCAGGCTGTCGTTGATGAACTGCAGTGCTTGACGGGCGTAGCGTTCGCTTCCTTCAGCGTTGTAGTACCTGCGTTGGAAGGCCAGTTTGTTCAAGCGGTCGGCTTTCGAACGTTGCCATCCGTCGACCTCGGCGGCCGGTTGGCTGCAGCTGGCTGCCAGCAGGCAAAGCAAGGCGGGAAGCAGTATGCGGATAATTTTGTGCATCGCGAAATTTTTTGCAAATGTACACATTTTTTTTCATCTGCCGATAAAAAAAGACTTGGCGCTTTCGCGTCAAGTCTTCCTGTTGTTGGAGGTCGCTTCCGGATTTGAACCGGAGTAGCAGGTTTTGCAGACCTGTGCCTAACCCCTCGGCCAAACGACCTTTTTGTCTTCAAAAAGTTTTGCAAAAGTACAATCTTTTTTTCGATTGACCAAATTTTTTTCTTTTATAACTTTTGTGATTGTGTTTATAGTTTTGATATATAGTATTTTATATATGTACTTTTGTTGATTGGTTTCAGGTGTCCTTTAAATAAATAGAGTTATTTTATGAGTCTGAAACGGATAAATCGGTAATCATCTTTAAAGCCATGAGCATACGCTATAAATCCAGCGGTACTCATTGTGGTTGCCATCAGATGGGGTTAACAAAGGTGATTTTTATCTTTTATTTGCCCCAGGAGTCGCGGTCGAGGCTGCGGTAGTTGATGGCTTCGCTGAGGTGTGTGACATTGATGCGCTCGTCGCCGGCAAGGTCGGCGATGGTGCGTGCCACCTTGAGGATGCGGTCGTAAGCGCGGGCGCTGAGTCCCAGGCGGTCCATGGCGTTCTTCATCAGTTCTTGGCAGTCGTTGTCGATGTCGCACCACTGACGGAAGAGCTTTTGGTTCATCTGGGCGTTGCAGTGAATGCCTTTGTAGTCTTTGTAACGCTCCTCTTGGATTTTGCGTGCGGCTATGACGCGCTGGCGGATTACGGCGCTGGGCTCACCCAACTTTTTCTCGGCAAGGGCGGAGTGGGGCAGTGGCGTCACCTCGATGTGGAGATCGATGCGGTCGAGTAAGGGACCGCTGATTTTGTTGAGGTATTTGTTCACCGCGCCGGGGTTGCAGGTACATTCGATGGTGGGGTGGTTGTAGTAGCCGCAGGGACAGGGGTTCATGGCCGCCACGAGCATGAACGCGGCGGGGTATTCTGTCGTCATCTTGGCGCGGCTGATGGTTACGCGGCGTTCCTCCATGGGTTGTCGCAGCACTTCGAGCACGCTGCGTTTGAATTCGGGTAGTTCGTCGAGGAAGAGTACCCCGTTGTGGGCGAGGCTGATTTCGCCCGGTTGGGGGTTTGCGCCGCCGCCGACGAGGGCGACATCCGATACGGTGTGGTGAGGAGCGCGGAAGGGACGGACGGCGATGAGCGAGTCCTCTTTGTGCATCTTGCCGGCCACGCTGTGAATCTGTGTCGTTTCGAGTGACTCTTCAAGGCTGAGCGGCGGCAGGATGGAGGGCAGTCGTTTTGCCAGCATAGTCTTGCCGCTACCCGGAGGGCCTATGAGGATGACATTGTGCCCGCCGGCTGCTGCGATTTCAAGCGCACGTTTGATTTCTTCTTGTCCCTTGACGTCGGCAAAGTCGAATTCGTATTGGTCCAGGCTGCGTGCAAATTCCGCACGGGTGTCGACAATGGTCTGTTCGATGGTTCCGGTGCCGTTGAGGAAATCGATGACCTGTTTGATGTTTTCGGCGCCGTAGACCTCCAGATTGTTGACGATGGCTGCTTCGCGCGCATTGTCTTTGGGAAGGATAATACCTTTGTATTTGCGTTTGCGTGCTTCGATGGCCATCGGCAGGGCGCCTTTGACGGGGCGCAAGGTGCCGTCGAGTCCCAATTCGCCCATGATGACATACTTCTCCAATTCGTCGCTGCGCATCTGTCCGTCGGCGGCGATGATGCCAATGGCCAGCGGCAGATCGTAGGCGGAGCCTTCTTTTCGGATGTCGGCCGGAGCCATATTGATGACGACGCGGCGTTGAGGGATGTGGTGCTCGCATTGGTTCAGCGCCGACTGGATGCGCTGCTGGCTTTCTTTCACGGCGTTGTCGGGAAGTCCGACGAGCATGAAGTTGACACCTTTCTCGACGCTCACTTCGATGGTGATGGTGATGGCGCTGACGCCGTAGATGGCACTGCCGTATGTCTTGACTAACATGATGATGTTTGTTTTTTGGGAGAAGAGGTTAATTGGCCGTGGATGAAGTTGACGGCTCCGTGCTTCGACGGTCGGACGAGGAATCCCTTATCGAATCGGTACGTTTCGGGGGTTCGATTCGTGGTCTGTAAGCAACGGCGTTGGGGTATTGCTCCTTGATGGCGCCGGTGCGTTGCATGACGCGGTTGTAGATGTCCTGCATCAGCTGGGGACGCACGATATAATAGTCGAGGCTTTGCTCGTAGTTTTCGACGGTGATATGGTATTTGCGGAAGAGCGAGTCGTAGGCGGCGTTCACATCGAGGGAGGATTGCGCGGCGTTTTCAAGACGTGTGGCTTCCGCATAGCCCTCTATCAGATGCGCTTCCGTCAGAAATGCGGTCAGCGTGGCGGTGTCCATCACCCCTTCGGGCAATTGTTCCTGCTTGCAGGATGAAATCAGCGCCAAAATGCAGATTGCTAGTGAAATGATTGAAGAGGAGGTTGTTTTCATGACTTGCAAATTTACATATTTTTTCCGAATCAGGCGACGGGAAATGGTCGATAATAAGTTATTTGACGGATAGATGGTTGAAAAATATGTTGTTGCATGCTATTCCCGTTGCCCATGGCTAGGCTTGAGGCTAAAGAAAAAGGAGACTGCCATCAGTCTCCTTTGGTGGGAGTTACTGGATTCGAACCAGTGACCCCTTGCTTGTAAGGCAAGTGCTCTGAACCAGCTGAGCTAAACTCCCTTATTTCTCGTCTTTTGAGGGTGCAAAAGTACCAAGATTCTTCGAAATGGCAAAATTTTTCTTTCCGATCGATACGTTTGCCTCGTTTTCTTTCTTGGAATACAATGTGTTGCGATTTGGTAAAAAAGTTTGTTTGAGGTGCATTATAAAGGGTTAAAAAACGGAACGGGGATAGCGACATGTTGAAAATGACACCATGAATTATCGTGAGGAGAGAAGGCTTTTCCAGCCGAATGAATGCTGGTGTGTCGAAAGGCTGTAGGGTGCTGCTATTGTTTGAAGCGCTGCATGTTGACCAGCGAGGCGTAGGTGCCGTTGAGGGCCATAAGTTGGGCGTGGTTTCCCTGTTCGATGATGTTGCCGTGGTCCAACACGACGATAAGATCGGCGTTTTCGATGGTGGAGAGCCTGTGGGCGATGACGATGGTGGTGCGGCCGACCATCAGTTGGTCGAGCGCATTTTGGACGGCCTGCTGCGAGTTGGCGTCGAGTGCGGAGGTTGCCTCGTCGAGAATCATGATGGGCGGATTGCGCAGGATGGCACGTGCAATACTGATACGTTGCCGTTGGCCGCCGCTGAGGGCGCTGCCGCGGTCGCCGACAGGGGTGTCGTAGCCTTGCGGCATTTGGGCAATGAAGCCGTCTGCGTTGGCCAGTTGGGCAGCCTTGCGGATTTGTTCGACGGGCACCGCGGGCAACCCGAAGGTGATGTTGTTGGCGATGGTGTCGTTGAAAAGGATGCAATTTTGCGACACAACGCCGACGTTGCGGCGCAGCGAGTCAATATTCAAATCGCGCAAGTCGATGCCGTCGATGGTGATGTGTCCGCCGGTGGGGTCGTAGAAGCGGGGCAGCAGGTCGGCTAGCGTGGTCTTGCCGGCGCCGGAAGGACCCACAATGGCCACCTTCATTCCTTTGCGGATGGTCAGGTCGACATGGTTGAGCACGGTGACGGGCGTCCCCTCGGGGGCGTCGTAGGCGAAGCTGACGTCGTGGAAGCGGATCTCGTTGAGGAAGTCGTCGAGCATTGTGGCGTCGGCTTTTTCGACGATGCGTTCGTCGGCGTCAAGAATTTCGAAGATGCGGGCGGCCGAAGCGCTCCCTTTTTGAAGGCTGCTGTAGGCCTTGACGATGGCTTGGACAGGAGGGATGAGTCGGGCAAAGATGATGACAAAGAGGATGAAAACCGAAGCCTGCATGTCGCCGCCCAGCACCGCGTTGCCGCCCAGCACCAGGATGAATCCCAATCCGATGGTGCCCAGCACTTCGGACAGCGGGCTGCCCGCTTCGCGGCGGCGTGCCACGCGAAGCATGCGACGGCTATAGTCGGCGTTGACTGTTTCAAAGGTACGTTGGCGTTGCGCCTCCTGACGGTAGGCCTTCACCGCCTCCATGTTGTCGAGGGTCTCCTTGTAGACCGACATCATGGTGCCCATGGTTTCTTGTCCTTTGACGGCGTTGCGTTTGAGGCTTTTACCGATTTTTCCGATGAGAAATACCGCTGGAGGGAGTACCACCAAGAAGAGGATGAAGAGTTTGGGGCTGATGAATATCAGGGTGGCGGCGAAGAGGATGACGTTGATGGGGTCTTTGACCAGCGATTGCAGGGTGCTAACCACGCTCCACTCGATGTCGGCCAGGTCGCCCGACATGCGGCTGATGAGGTCGCCTTTGCGACGGCCGGAGAAGAACGAGATGGGGAGGATTGTGATTTTGTGGTAGATGTCGTTTCGCAGACGTTGCAACACGCCGTTGCGGATGGGGCTGAGGAAGAAGAGCCCAAGGTAGCGGGTCAGGTTGTAGAGCAGCGAAGCCAGCAGGTAGCCTCCGGCGAAGATGAAAAGGCAGTTCCAGAGACCCATCGACTCCTTGATGTTGTAGAGGTGCCACATGGCCCAGTCGGTCACTGCCGACTGGCTGAAGGAGAGCTGCGGTTCGACGGCAGGTGGCGTGGTCATGCCGAAGAACAGCTCCACGACAGGTACGATGAGCACGAACGAAAAGAGGTTGAAAACGACCGCCAGGAAGTTGAACAGTATGTTCAGCACAATCTCTTTGGGGTAGTAGCGCAGATAGCGGAACACGCGGACGATGGCATGTCGGGCTGGCGGATTGGGATGTGCGTTGGTGGTCATGGCGGTGGATTACATTTGTGTGATGACTAATTGCGGTGTGGCCAGAGCGGGGTTGGGCTTATATTCCAGCCGTTCGGAGCGCAGCTGGCGCGAGAGCAGGTAGTCATAGATGGCTTTGGCCTCGTCCATGCGGGTGGCCTCGATGCGGAGGTGCATCTTGGGATGTTCGAGCAGGTAGTCGGCGTAGGCGTCGAGAATGGCGTGGGCGTTGTCGGTCAGGGGAAGGATGGAGCGATTGGCGCCATGGGTTGGCAGCGGCAGCGGGTAGCGGTTGAGAAGCACGGCTGGTAGCGGCGCATGGTCGGAGGCGTTCAGGTCGCGGCGCAGTTGGGAGGCGTTGCCGGCGAAGGTGCGGGGCATGCAGCCTTCCACATTCACCACCACCACGTTGTTGCCCCTGACCGAGAGTGCCAGCGCCACCGTTCCGTTTTCGTCGAGCAGGTAGCGGTCGGCTTCGGCCTTCTGACGCAGCACGCTGATGGTGCCCTTGACGGGAGGTCCGTTCTTGGCGCGCAGGGGCAGCCCTTTTACAACGGCCATTTCTTCGGGTTGGGCGGCAGGGTAGAGTTCGAAGGTGAAGATGTCGGTGCCTCCGATGCCTGTCCACTCGGTCGATTTGTTGGCGAAGTAGCCCCGCTTGCCGTCGGTGGTGACACCGAAGCAGATGTCGTCGTTTTCGGTGTTTATCGGGAGCCCCAGATTGGTGGGGCGCTGCAGGTAGGTGTCGGTGATGTCGATGAAATACATGTCGTAGCCGCCGAAGCCTTGCCAGCCGTTGGAGGCGAAGTAGAGGGTTTTGCCGTCGGCATGGATGAAGGGGCACTTTTCGTTGCCGGCCGTGTTGACGGCAGGACCCATATTTTCGGCGCGGCTCCAGTCGCCATTGGGCAGACGGCGGCAGTACCAGATGTCGGTACCCCCTTGTCCGCCGCTGCGGTTGGAGGCGAAGAAGAGGTATTGTCCGTCGGGGGTGATGCTGGGTTGCGACTCCCAGGTGCGTTCGCCGTTGATGTTGCGGCCGGCGTTCTCAAGCTCCTGCCACACGCCGCTTTTGCGTCGGCAGCAGTAGATGTCGCAGTTGTCGTAGCCCTTGTCGTGCTGCATGACGGAGTAGTAGAGCAGGTTGCCGTCGGCGGTGAGGGTCACGCTGCCCTCCTCGTTGTCTGCGTTGAAGGGGTAGGGGAGCATAGTGCCGTGGGTGTAGGCAGTGTCTTTCCAGCGGCTGTAGTACATGCGCAGGACGTGGTCGTCCAGGGTTTGGTCGTAGAAGCTGCGCTTGTGTGTCGCCCGGACGCTACGCAGGTAGTAAATCTCGCTGCCGTCGGGGCTGATGTAGGGCATGTATTCGTCGCTACTTGACGAGGCTCCGCGCAACACGACGGGGAAGAACGGTGCCTGGTTCTGTTGCGCTTCGGCCAGAAATTCGGACCAGTAGAGGTAGGTCGACGCCTCTTCATACACCGCGTCGTAGGTTGGGTTGGGCTGTTGGTTGGCCATGTCGAAGTAGCGGTTCAGTTGGACGACGGCCTCGTCGTACTGCTTGTAGCTGTAAAGCACTACGCCCATGTAGTAGTAAGCCAGTGCGTTGGGGTAGTCGGGGCAGTATTTGAAGAGTTTGGTGAAGTAAGAGCGGATGGTGGCAGGTCGTTCGCCGGCTCTGACCGATGCCGCACCCAGGTAGAAGTAAGGGTCGGCGGCGGTGCGGTTGTGGTTGGACACTTTGCGCATCAGCGTGATGCAGCTCTGGTAGCGTCGGCTGTTGAAGGCCTCCACGCCCTTTTCGAAGTCGGTCTTGTCGCTCCCTTTGAAGTGCGGATGGCAGTTGTCGTCCTGGGCCCAAACCACGAGGGGTGTGAGGACGAGCATCAGCAGAAGGGAGAGGGGTCGCATGGGCGGAGGGGGCTTACAGTTTGGAGATGTCTATCTTGAAGTTGGCGTCAGGGCCGTTGCATGGGTTGGTGCAGTGCAGCGCGCAGTCGGAGCAGGGGGTGAGTTCGCCGTGAAGGCGTTTTTTCACCATATCGCCTACAGCGTCGTGGAGCGAGGGGATGTTGATGCTGCTGATGACCTCGTCGCAGAAGGCGTAGCTGAGCATGGTGACGGCAGTTTTTTTGCTGATGCCGCGGGTCATGAGGTAGAACAGCGCCTGTTCGTCCAGTTGGCCGATAGTGCTGCCGTGGGAACATTTCACGTCGTCGTTGTAAATCTCCAAGAAGGGGCGGGTGTCGACATGCGCCTTGTCGGTCAGCAGGATGTTGCGGTTGGTTTGGTAGGCCTCGGTTTTGACGGCGCCATCCTGCACCAGCACATGGCCGTTGAAACGTGCGCGGGCGGAATCGTCGAGGATGCCTTTGTAGAGTTCGTGGCTGTGGCAATGCGGGCGTGCATGTTCCACGAAGATGTAGTTGTCGCATTCCTGTTCGCGGTCCATCAGGTAAAGACCCGATGCGTTCAGCGAGCCGCCTTCGCCTTGCATGCGCACCACGATATTGTTGCGCACGTGGTTGCCGCCCAAGGTGATGGTGCATAGCGTCACAGAGGCGTTGCGGCCCATGGCGATGGACAGGTCGGTGATTTGGCGGTCGGGGGTGTTCATGGCCTGCAGACGGTAGAGGGTCAGTTGTGCGTCGTCGGCGACGGTGATGGCGGTGTTGGGCATGTCGGGGGCGATGTGGTAACCCTCTTTTTCGTGGAGCATGAACATGGGAGCGTCGGCAGGATTGCAAAGCACCAGCTCCTGCCGTTGGCCGCGGTCGACGGTCAGTTCCTGGCGCGGCACGTCGACGTGCCAGCTGTCACCCCAAATGTCGGGCAGAATGTCTTTTCTAATCATTGTTCCAGCTCCTTTTTAATCCACTCGTAACCTTTCTCTTCCAGTTCCAAAGCCAATTCCTTGGGGCCGGTTTTCACGATGCGGCCCTCGAAGAGCACATGCACGTAGTCGGGCACGATATAGTCGAGCAGTCGTTGATAGTGGGTGATGACCACGGTGGCATTTTGGGGCGAGCGCAGTTGGTTGACGCCGCTGGCCACGATGCGCAGCGCGTCGATGTCCAGGCCGGAGTCGGTCTCGTCGAGGATGGCCAGCGTGGGGTCGAGCATGGACATCTGGAAGATCTCGTTTTTCTTCTTCTCGCCACCGCTGAAACCTTCATTGACCGAGCGGTTGGCCAGGTTGGTGGTCATTTCCACCACCTTCTTTTTCTCTTCCATCAGCTTGAGGAATTCGCTGCCGCTCAGGGGGTCCAATCCGCGGTACTTGCGTTGCTCGTTGACGGCGGTGCGCATGAAGTTGGTGATGGTCACGCCGGGAATCTCCACAGGGTATTGGAATCCGAGGAAGATGCCTTCGGCGGCGCGCACGTCGACCGGCAGGTCAAGGATGTTCTTGCCGTTGTAGATGACTTCGCCTTCTGTTACGGTGTATTTGGGGTTGCCGGCGATGATGCCGGCCAGGGTGCTCTTGCCGTTGCCGTTGGGTCCCATAATGGCGTGCACTTCGCCTTTGTTGATTTCAAGGTTTACGCCTTTCAATATCTCGCGGTCGCCGATAGAGGCGTGCAAATTGCGTATGGAAAGTAATGACATAAATTATATATATTTCTGATTATTCGTTAGATAGGTGGTTTGTGCGGGTCGCGCACGAACAAGCAAAGATATTATTTTTTTTTGAATTGTGTCGGGGAGGTTTTGCAGGCCCTTTTTTTTCGGAAAAAAGCGGCCGCTTTGCAGGCTTCAAAAGCGGCAATATGCGAAAGCAGGGACTTTGTTGGGACTCTGGTAGGACTCTGGTAGGACCCTGGTGAGACCCTGTTAGGACCCTGTTAGGAGTGGTGACGGCTGGGGTGGGTGGAGACAAAAGAGGACTGTCGGTGACAAAAAATTTGGTTGTGCCGTTGAAATTCTGTATTTTTGTCGGACAATTGCATGCCTATGCGACTTGCTTTGTCTGTTGGTTTGCAGTTGGTTAAAAATACATTTGAGCCATTATGGAAGCACCGATAGTTACGCTTACGTCCGATTGGGGGACACACGATTACTACGCCGCATGTGTGAAGGGAAAACTCTGTTCGTTGATGCCGCAAGTGAAAATCCACGACCTGAGCCACGAGCAGTCGTGGAACGACATGGCGACGCTGATGCTGATGGTCCGCATGGGGTGTCTGTCTTTTCCCGAAGGGACCATCCACATCATTGATGTCGGGTCGGAACCGTTGAAACGCGATATGGCATCGCAGGGCGATGGTCATCAGCACTTCGTTCCGGAACCGATATTGGCGCAATACCGGGGTCACTTCTTGATTTGCAGCGAGCTGCGTCCGCTGTCGTGGGCGTTGGAGCAAATTCCCGATCAGGTAGTGCGGTTGGCCGTGCCCTCGGGGTTGGACTCCTACAGCTTTTTGGCTCATGACCTTTTTTGCGATATCGCCTGCCGGTTGGCCGCCGGCGAGTCGCCGGCCCAGCTGGGCACGCCGATAGACGACTTCAAGTTGGTGCGGTCGCCCATGCCGCCGATAGACACAGACGTGATCAATGTGGTGGTCACCGCCATCGACAAGTATGGCAATGCCCTGCTCAACCTGCGTTACGACGACTTTGAGCGGGCCCGCTCCGGGCGCCGTTTCACGGCGGAACTGGGCAACCGTATCGGCACCGATATGGTGCGTACCCTCAGCACCCATTACAACGATGTGCGTATGGGCAACCTGCTGCTGATTGTCTCGAAGTCGGGCTATCTGCAGCTGGCCGTGAATGGTGGTTCGGCATTCCAGCTGCTGGGCTTGCGACCCACCAGCCCCTGCCGCATCAGGTTCTACGATTGACGAGGGCCTCTTCCGTCCCTGTGAGATACAAAGAAATCGCCCCGAACGCGAAGCCGTTCGGGGCGATTCCATTCTGTCAGTTTCCCCCAAGAGGGAACGTGGCGCTTCAGGATCAGCTTTGGGGAGTCTTCCAGTTGAAGAAGACCTGCACGCCGGCCATCTGGTAAATCTGCCAGTGGCCCCAGTTGCCCATACCGCTGAAGTCGGTGTCCCATTTCAGGTTGACAGCCAAGTTGGCGGAGATGTATTTGGAGAAGCGGTAGTCGAGTTTCACCTCAAAGTCGAGGTCGGTTTCGAAAGCGCGGCGTTTGAGCCATCCGAAGTCCTGAAGGTCCTGCCAGGTCTCTTCGTCGCCGAGGGTGTATTTCGAATCGGTGGCCATGTTGTCGCCCCAACCCATATTCTTGGGTTTCTTGTAGTCGTAGAAGAGCTCGAGACGGGCGTAGAGATCCAGACTGGGCAGGATGTCCTTTTTCAGGTAGAGGGCTTTGACGTAGCTACCGAGGCCGAAATAGGCGTGGTTGAAGGTGGAGGGGTCGGATGCGTCGAAATTGTCGTCCTGGATGACACCATAGGTCTTGCCTTGGGCAATGAGGCTGTCGTCGATGACGAAGGTGGTCTTGCCGGTGAGGAAAGAGGCCGATACCGACCAGTTGTCACGTTTGTATTCGAATGAGAGGGCGGTGGTCAGGTAGGCGGGAGCCATGAAGCCCGACACTTTCACGCCTTCATTGTCGCCGGCGCCGGCAAATTCGAAACCGGCTCCGAATTGCGATTTGAAGTTGGCCGAGAAGTTGGCGCCCCAGTTTTTGTAGGCCTTCCAGGACAGCGACGAGGTGAGGTCGATTTTATCGACGCTTTTGCGGTGGGTTTCGAAGCGTCCGCCCAGCGAGTCTTCGGCAGAGTTGTCCAGGTCCTGCCAAGCGTAGCCGTAGGCAAGGTCGACGATGTTGTCCCATACGAATTTGGGGTGGGTGTATTTGTAGTTGCCGAAGAATGTGGCTGTCACGTCGATTTGGGAGTTACCCGATGCCGACCAGTTGTGGTACAGCACCTCGCCAATCTTGAGCGCAGGGGTCGATGAGGTGTTCCAAACACCTTGCGGCTTGTCGCCGGAGTCGGCGGGAGCCATAAAAGTGAGAGAATTGATGCCGCCCACCAGGATGGGGTCGTTGTCGGCCATGGCGGTTCCGGAGAAAAGCATGGCTAATGCTGCCAGAAAGAATACTTTTTTTGTCATGGGTTTGGTATGTTTAGATTATCTTGTTCTAAGTTGGGCGGTGGCGGAGTTACTCGTTGTCGCCGATTTCGTCGAAGGCTTTGATGATTTCGTCCGATTCGAAGCCGTGCGAAGCCAGAAAAGCCATCAGCTTGTTGCGACGTGCGAAGGGGTTGTCGTCCTTGATGGTGGACATTTTCTGTCGGGCCAGTTGCAGCAGCACCTCGTGGTAGCGGTTGGGGTCGAGGTTGGTCAGCGCCTCGTCAATCAGTCGTTTGTCTATCCGTTTGGCCCGAAGTTGGTAGGCGATTTTGATGCGTCCCCACTTCTGGAGGTTCATTTTCGACTCGCTATAGATTTGGCAGAAACGGCGTTCGTTGATGTAGTCGTTTTTTACCAAATAGTTGATAATGCGTTCGGAAAGTTCGTGGCTGGCACCCCATCGGGTCAGTTTGTCCATGACAGAAGAACGGCATTGCTCGCTTTGTGCGCAGTATTGCTCAGCTTTGGAGAGAAAGGGAATCTCCGATTCGTTGAAAAAATGTTTCTCTGTCATGAGTGTATGATATTGTTATGTAGTGTGTTGTGTGAATTGACGTGTGCCAGTTTAAAAAGCAAAGATAAGAATATTTTCATTGTGCAAATATCAGGTAAGAAAAAATTTCGTATTTTTGCATTGGAATTAATATATGTAAAAAATATGGGAAAAGGAAGAATTCTATATGTGAATCAGGAGATTATGCCATTTTTACCTGAAACTGAGAGTTCATATATTGGACGCTATTTGCCAGCATATACCCAAGAAAAAGGCCGTGAAATACGTGTTTTTATGCCCCGATTCAGCAATGTCAACGAACGCAAAAACCAGTTGCATGAGGTGATTCGTCTGTCGGGCATGAACCTGATTGTAAACAATGCCGACCATCAGCTGATTATCAAGGTCGGTTCCATACCTACTGCCCGCATGCAGGTCTACTTTATCGACAACGAGGAGTACTTCACCCGTCACAAGGGTTTCTTTGACGACAACGGCCATTTCTGCTCCGACAACGATGAGCGCATACTCTTCTTCGGACGTGGCACCCTTGAGGCAGTCCGTAAACTGGCATGGCAGCCCCACCTGATCCATTTCACCGGTTGGTTTTCGTGTATGATTCCCTTCTATTTGCGGCGAATCAACAAAGAGAATGCCTTCTTCTCGGGTACCAAGACGGTCTTTTCGCTGACCAACGACGCCTTTGAGGGCGATTTCGGACCTGACATGGAACGCAAACTCAAGGCCGACGGCGCCACGGCCAAAGACCTCCGCCTCTTCGAGAACTTGGACTATATGACCCTTACCAAGGCGGCAATCACCTATGCCCACGGCATCGTCATAGCCTCGCCCAACGCCAATCCCGAATTGGTGGCTTTTGCCAAGGAGAACAAGAAACATGTGGTCGAATACAATGAGGACCGCACGGTGTTCTATGAGCAGATCAACAAGCTTTACGACTCCGTCATCGGAAGCAATATCAACAACTAGTTTTTTTCTTTTTCAATCGCTTTTCTGTCTATGAAGATTTGTCACAGCACGTTCGTCAAGGTAAAATGCTTTCTTTTGCCGTTCTGTCTGTTGCCTCTTATGTTTCTGGTTTTCGCTTCCTGTTCGGAGGAGGAGACTGATATTGGAGTCGAATTGCAAGACCCTGCCACGTTCTATAGCGGCATTAGCGACAGCGCCTTCTGTGTGGCCTACACTGTGTTCGACGATTCGTTGCTCACCTCTGGTACCAATGCGGCGCTGGTGGGCTGCTATAGCGACCCGGTCTTTGGCAATGCCGAGGCGGTGCTCTACACCCAGATAAGCTCGCCCAACGGCGAGGGCGTCGCGTTCGACCAGAACATGCATATCGACTCGGTGGTGCTTTCGATGGCTGTCACCGAAATCTTTGCGCCCGAAGCCTCCAAGTCGTTCCACGACCTTCACTTCGAAGTCTACCAGCTGGCCCAGTCCATTCTGACCGATTCGGCCTACTATTCCGACTGCGAATTGCCGGTGTCCAACCGCTGCTTCTTCAACGAGGTGGTGCGTGTCGAACAGACTGACACCACCATCGTCAACCTCAAGCTTGCCGACAATTTCATCCCGCTGTTGGAGAACCAGACCTACACCACCGCCGAATCGTTCGTCGATGCCCTCAAAGGACTGCGCATCCGTCTGGTCAACGACGGCACCCCGCAGATGGCCACCGTCAATCTGGCTGCCGCTGCAACTCGCATCACGGTCTATTTCACCTTTCAGAGCGACGAAGAGACCACCCATCGCGAATACGAACTGACCATCGGCCATGCCGCCACCCATTTCAACCAGTTCAAAAACCATTACATCGGCCCCTTGGCCACATTCAACACCAACCATGGTGACTCTATCGACGGCAGCCGCTATCTTTACCTGAGTCCTATGGGTGGCACCAATATCAAGTTGGGCCTGGGCGATTTCGTCCAGCAGTTCCGTGCGGCCCATCCGTATGCCGTCATCCACTATGCCGAGCTGTTGCTTCCGGTGGCGGACATCGCCATGAGCCAGAAACCCGCTTCGCTGGCGGCGCTGAAATACAACAGCAGCGGCCTTGTGTTGAATGTGCCGGACATGTACGATGCCTACACCTATCAGGGGTTCGACGGCACTTACGACCAGCAGACCGGTTGCTACCGCATGCGTATTACGCAGCACCTGCAGCGGCTGCTTCGTGACGGGGTCGACTATGGTACCTTGGTGATCATCAACGGCCGCCGTTCGTCGGCCGCCCACACGGTAATCAACGGCTATGATGCCACCGCCACGGGCAACAACCCCATCCGAATCCGTTTCGTCTATTCTGAATAATTCCCATAAAGCCTTTTCCCATGATGCAAAAAGTCGTTCTTTTGTTGGCCGTCTGCGGTATGGCATTCCAGCTGCAGGGTCAGATCAGATACCAGAAATTTTATGATGTCGCAAAGCAGCATGCCGCTGTAGAAGGCATGATGACCGACGACAGCGTGCGCACCGGCGTGTGGACCTGGTGGCACCAGAACGGACGTGTCTATCAGCAGGGAAGTTACAACAGCCGTGGTGAGAAGATAGGCACATGGAATATCTTCTATGAGGATGGTGCCAAGTGTGCTGTGGAGAATTACGAGCATGGCTACACCCGTGAGTGGTATCACGACGGGACGCTCAAAAGCGAGGTGCTGGTTGTCGACCGCCATAAGCAGGGCACCTACAAGTCGTGGTATGCCAACGGACAACAGAAAGACGAGATCCCCTTTGTGAAGGGCGTCAAGCAAGGCGCTACGCGCGAATGGCATGAGAACGGGCAGCTGAAATTCCAGGGTACCTATAAGGACAACGAACTCAACGGGCCTGCCACTTGGTGGACCGAAACCGGCAAAGTCGATATGAAAGGCACCCTCCAGAACGGCGAGCAGCAGGGCGAGTGGCTCTTCTACTGGCGCACCAACGGCCGTATAGGTATCCGTGGCAATTACGAGCGCGGCAAAGAGACGGGCACATGGACCTACTATTATGAGACCGGCGAGAAATGGCGCGAGGGCGACTATGTCAACGGCAACAAGGAAGGCCGCTGGACCACTTGGTACGAGTCGGGTCATAAGCTGCACGAAGGCAACTACGTGGCCGGCAAGGAAGAGGGCGAGTGGACATCGTGGTATGAGGATGGCCGTGTCGATTATGTTGGCACTTTCAGCAAAGGCAAAAAACATGGTACTTGGAAAGGCTTTTACGACGACGGTCGTCTCCGCTATTCCATGAATTATATCAACGATGAGAAAGACGGCGAGGAGGTCCGCTATTTCCCCAACGGGAAGGTGGAGTATCGCGCACATTTTAAGAACGGGGCCTGGCACGGTCGCTACGAGCGCTACAACAGCGCGGGTAAACCCGAGGAACAGGGTTCCTTCGTTGATGGTGAAAAAGATGGCCGTTGGGTGATGTACGACGAGCGTGGAAAGGTGGCCATGGAAATGAATTTCAAGGCTGGCAAAAAGGCCGATCGCAAGCCGGCGGGCAACAACCGCACGGGCGATTTCTAATCCTTTTCATGCTGCCCATGCCTACTCTTTTGCTTGCTTCCAAATCGCCCCGCCGCCGTCAGTTGCTGACGCAGTTGGGCTTTCCTGTACGTTTTGTGGATGTGGAAGTCGACGAGGTCGTGGATGCAGCCACTCCGGTCGAACTGATACCGTCGGGATTGGCGCTGCTCAAGTCGCGAGCTTACACGCAGCCGCTTGCTGATGACGAAGTGCTTGTTACGGCCGATACCATTGTGGCGCATCGGGGACAGGTGCTGGGTAAGCCTCACAACGTCGATGAGGCGGTAGCCATGCTCCGCTCGTTGTCCAACGATTCTCATGATGTCTATACGGGTGTGTGTCTGAAGACCGCCCGTCAGACCGTTGTTTTCACAGAAAAGACCACGGTGTGGTTCCGTCCGCTCTCGGAAGAGGTGATACGGCATTATGTGTCGCAAGGCACTTGTCTCGATAAGGCGGGTTCCTACGGCATCCAGGAGTGGATAGGTATGGTGGGGGTGCAGCGTGTGGATGGCTGTTATTATAATGTGGTGGGGCTTCCTGTTTCGCGTCTTTACTTCGAGTTGGGCCAACTCATGCGGAAGTCCTGATCGGTAACGATTTTCCCTTTGTCGAGCAGTTCGCGAATGGTGTCCGTCAGCATTTGGTGGTCGCAGTCGGGCATTTGTAGCGCCAGTTGCCGTATGGTCATCGGCTCTTGCAACAGTTCCCTGATGCGGCTGATGAGCATCCCCTTGTCTGCTTTTTGTGCAGCAATGTCGTGGGGTTTTGTCGCGTTGCGTTTCGACACGCAGACGTCGCAGATACCGCAATCCGATTCTGACTCCTCACCGAAATAGTGCAGCAGTTGGCGGCTGCGGCAAAGGCTGGTGTCCGTCACATAGCTCATCATGGCATTGCGGCGTTTTTCTGACGCCTGGCGCAGTTCCTTGTAGTTGCGGTCGTTGATGTGTACACTCGATATCTCGATGCGGGGCGATGTGAAGACAATCTGCGGATTGACGGTGCGCTTCTGATAGTTCACAATCTGCAGTCGGTTCAATTCGGTCAGCAAGTTCACCACCTGCAGTTCGGTCATTTCGCAACGTTTGCCGATGGCGCTTTCGCTGATGGGAGTGAAGTCGGTGAACATGCCGCCATACAAACGCAGCATGGAGGAGATCATGTTGCCCGCTTTGTGGTTGTTCACCTGAAAGCTGTAAAGGGTCTCCTTGTCAATGGGGATATGGACTTTCGACTGCAGCTCGTTGTGTTCGGGCAGCGCGATAAGGCCTTCGCGTTCCAGAAATTTCAGAGCGGTGAAGAATGTGTAGGGCTCGAATCCGTAGCTTTGGCAAATGGCCTCCAATTTGAAGTCGAACTGGCTGTCCTGACCGGCGCCGACGGGAATCTGGTAGTAGTTGCAGACGCCACGGTAGACGTTCTTGATATAATTGATAGGGGGGAAGTCCTGCTCCAGACTCTCTTTCAGCCGTGATGTGTCGTAGTCGTCGTAGAGCAGCACGGCATAGGCCCGTTTGCCGTCGCGGCCGGCTCGTCCGGCTTCTTGGAAATAGGCCTCGGGCGATTCGGGGATGTCCATGTGGATGACGAAACGCACATCGGCTTTGTCGATGCCCATGCCAAAGGCGTTGGTGGCCACCATCACGCCGCGTTTGGATTGTATCCACTGCTGTTGCCGCAGATTGCGCTCCTTCAGTTCGATGCCGGCATGGTAGGCGGCGGCAGGGATGTCGTTGTCGTTTAGCAGTTTTGCCACTTCCACCGTGCGGCGACGGTTGCGGACATATATGATGCCGCTGCCACCCACACCGCGGATGATGCGGAGCAGCGTTCCCATTTTGTCTTGTTCTTTGCGGACGCTATAGGAGAGGTTGGGTCGTAGAAAACTGCTTTGGAAGACTTTGCCGTGTTTGAATTTCAGGTTTTGCTGGATGTCGTGCACCACTTCCGGTGTGGCGGTGGCTGTGAGCGCCATGACGGGTGCTGATGGATGGAAGTCGCGTATTTTGGCTATTTCCAGATAGGGAGGGCGGAAGTCGTAGCCCCATTGGGAGATGCAGTGTGCCTCGTCGACCGCTATCATGCTGAGACGCATCTGACGCAGGTGGTCGATGAAGGTGCGGCTGCGCAGCCTTTCGGGCGAGATGTACAGCAGTTTGATTTTTCCGAAGATGGCGTTGTTCAGCACCATCTCTATCTCTTGCCGTCCCATGCCTGAAATGATACAGGCGGCTGGGATATGTTGTTCGCGCAGATGTCGCACTTGATCCCTCATCAAGGCGATGAGGGGCGAGATAACCAGTGTCACCCCCTCGTCCGTCACTGCCGGCACCTGATAGCAAAGCGATTTGCCACCCCCAGTGGGGAGCAGTACCAACGTGTCGTTGCCCGACAAGACGGAGTTGATGGCCTCCTCCTGCATGGGGCGGAATTGGTCATAGTGCCAATATTTCTTGAGTGCTTCTAGTGGTGTCACGAGGAGTGGGTTGTCATTTGATTCTGAAACGAAGCAGGGCTTTTTTTATTGTCTGTTGTCGCGAATGGTTGTAGGGGAGTCGATTGTTGTCCAACGATAAAGCCCCGAAGATCATGATCTTCGAGGCTTTTGTGTATGAAAACCTGTCGGAGGGAGCCGGCGGGTTCTGCGGACTATCGCAATAGTGTGATAGTGCCTTTTTGTGACAATACCCGTTCGCCACCTTCACGGCGGTATTTGGCTATGTAGACATAGGAACCCGCTTTGCAATCGTGGCCTTTGTAGGTGCCATCCCAGCCTTCCTGCACATCCTCGGTTTGGAAGATCATGTTGCCTGAACGGTCGAAGATGTAGAGTTCATAGTCTTCAAGCGAGTTGGCGGTGAAGGCCTTGAAGATATTGTTGGTCTCCAGTTTTGGGGTGATGGCGTTGGGGAACCATACAGCGAAGATGCCTACGGGAATCCAGAAGGAGGTGTCTTCGGAACAACCCAGCGGGTTGGCGGTGGTGAGGGAGATGAGGATGGAATCCTGGCTCAGGTCGGT